>Ga0209580_10000520_pt1 | contig 20741 bp, 22 predicted proteins | sample Coa_R1_5_FD_187153 | JGI IMG/M metagenome (GOLD analysis project Ga0209580, IMG submission 187153) | Surface soil microbial communities from Centralia Pennsylvania, which are recovering from an underground coalmine fire - Coalmine... | ecosystem: Environmental > Terrestrial > Soil >... | reverse complement strand
CGCATCAAGGCTATCGACTGCAAGGCCGGACGCCGGCGACGTTGTTCGCCGGCAGGAAGGTCAGCTAACCAATGCCGGAACGTTCGGTTGGAGTGCAAAGGTGTCAACACCTCATCCACACTGGACAGCCTAGGCGGCTCTCCTGTTCAGCTTGCGGCGACGGACCAAGGATTGGCGACGGCGTTTGTTGGCACTTCCACGAGGAGCACGTGCAGGCCGTTCTGGGTCCGCCGCCCCGTATTGTGCCGGTTGGTATCATAGTCGTGGGTTACAGCGATGAACCGCCGCAGTCCCGGCCGTGGCGGCCTTTGTCGGAGATCATTCACTACGATCGCTACACGCCGGCCTATGGACTGGGGACCGCGTCACCTTCCGTAAGCGCGATCTCTTGGGAAAGCGCCCACGCCTCCGGAGTCGTCGTTTGATCTACGCGACATCCGTGCACGCTGTTGAAGGTGGACGCCGCGCGTTAGGGACAGCACCCAGCAACCCCTGATATAGCAATACTGTCCACGCCATCGTGGTTGCTGAGTCCGGCGTTACGGTCGCTCGTACAGTTGCGCGGGGGCAAAACTGGGCAAACGCGCGATTGCTCCTGAATCGGATCTCCACCTGATCGGCCTATCGGGACGAAGACGCCTTCGGTGGGGGACCCGGTGCAGCCAGCGACTCTTGTCGCATCTTTCGATGGTGGGCGGAGCGGGACGGGCGGGTTCGTGGGGGATTCTAGCGGGGCGCGCTCCCCAATGAAGGATTCGCCTCCCCGCTTGGCGCATCGGGACCCCCAAAAGGACGCAAGGGAGGGGAGCGTTGTGGCGGACACGATCCGAATGGTTGATTACTTCTATGTCGTCGCAGGCGACAAGCCGGGGGAGGGGAGCCGCATCCTCCACCACCTCAAGGATGCCGACGTGAACTTGGTGGTTCTGCACGCGTTTCCGGCCGGCAGGAGAACGCAGGTGGATGTCGTGCCCACGAGCGCTGAGGCGTTCAAGGCCGCGGCCAAAGTGGCCAAGTGGAAGGTAGTCGGGCCGAAGAAGGCGTTCGTAATCGAAGGTGAGGACCGGGTCGGAGCGCTTACAGACTACCTCACCAGACTCGGCGACGCCAAGATCAACGCCACGGCGGTGAGCGCCATCTCCGCCGGCACCGGCCGGTTCGGGGCGATTCTTTGGGTGAAGCCCCGGGACGTGAAGCGGACGGCCAGAGTCTTGAGTGTCGGCTAGCCATGCAGTGTCGACATGTTGCCGACGGAAATGCCATCGACATACTGTTCCGTAATGAACTCGATCTTTGAAAGGTGCCAGGATCCATCGCCAGTGACGTCAAGCAGGTGAAGGCGGGCACCCATGTCCTCGCCCTTGAAGAACCTATCACTCCCGTGCGAATTGCGGAGCCCAGTGAGGATCCGAATCGGTTCCCGACCACGCTTGCCGGTCCTTGCCAGAATCCTCTCCGCACCACAGGGCTCCCCTAGGACCTTTACGGACGCCAGAAGGATACATTGGATTCCTCCGTCCGAAGTACTTCCTGCGTCGTACATTGCGGTGTCCTTCGAAACCACCGCATCATCGTCGTCATACGCTGTCCGTGCTGCGCTGGAAGATGAAATTTCGAAGAGGGCCGGGTCGTGAGATAGTCGCACTGATTGATGAAGCACGTCCCCGTCTCGATCTGTTCCGCCGTCATCCTGGTAATCACGGCCCATCGGACTTGAGGGTTTTGCTCCTGGCTCAGTCGCGTCACTCATCGCGCTCCACCTAGCATTCGGTAGTTCTTGTGTTGCCTTGGGGCGAAGGTTTTCCATGACACCCGTATGGTCCCTGCCGAACAGAAGCGTTAGTTCGTGCGGCAGCGCCATGGCCGAGCCGCAGGGAACCGTGTGCTGCCCCGTGTAGTATGCTTGCATGGCGCCGACATCGATTGACTTCGCTGATTTTTTCGACTACCTGCTGAAAGCGCGCAGTCGCTTGCTCGAATGGGTCCGTGCCCAGCCCTCCGAGGTGTACATGCGAAAGTTTCCAATCGGCCTAGGATCGATTCGGACCACGCTGGTCCACATTGCGGAACGCGAGTGGGGATACGCGCAGCGGCTCGCGCGGATAGACTATGGACGTGACGATCTCCCGTTCACAGAGACACGTTACCCCGAATTTGAGGGCTTTGCGACGGCGTGGATGCGGCAGGCCCCCGCGACTCGGCAGGTGCTAGCCTTGTTGACGACCCCGCGTTCAATCGAATACGTGTCGCGCCTTTTTGTTCCGTCAATGCGGACTCGGACGACCGCCGGAGGGATCGCTGGCCAACTGCTGTTCCACGAAGTGCACCACCGAGCACAGATTATGGCGATGCTGCGGCAGGCGGGTGTCGCAGCAGAAAACGTCGACTACTCGGTATTGGTCTGGGAACGGACCCCCATTGATTGAATCCCCGGACCGCGACGCGCTTGGCCCAACAAGGAGTCAGGGAGGACACTTTTGCTCAGAGAAGACCGACGAATCAGCCCCGGCTACTTCTCCGGCCTGAGACCCTTTCAGCGCCGCGTGGTTGCCCGTTTCTTCAGCCACCGCTGAGGACGGTCCTATCCGCGGCCAGCACTCAGTGACTTCATGGTTGTTAGTCCCAGGATGCCGATGACGATTGACACAATGCCTAACAACCAGACCACCGGGTTTCCAACATAGCCAGCGACACTCGGTGTTTGCCCACAGGCTATGCAGAAGACACCTCCTGGCGTAATAAGAAGAACGCCTATAAGAATCATCCACGCCCAGGCAAGAACAGTGGTGATGAAGCGCATGATATACCTCCTCTAAAAAGGGGGTGGGAGCAAAACATGCAACAGGACTGACCTTTGGCGAGTGCAAAAGAAAATTGGTGGAGTAATATTGGTGGAGTAATAAATGATGAAACTAAGATCATCATTGAATTTCGTTACATCTTTCATTCATTCCTGCAATCCCCCGCTCAACCGTGCCATTTTCGCAGAATACCCATTAGCCAACGTCTGGGAGAATCGCATGGCCCAAGGCGTGTCCCTGTTCGGCAGGATCCTACCGAGCGAGACTTGTAGAGATTCGTGAGAACCGGTAAGACGGCACGTTCATTGGGGGAGAAAGACAATGACAACAATGCCTTCACCTCGTATGAGATGTGTATTCTATCCGAATGACAACACGAACCTGGGACTCAGGCCGGAAGTCGAGAGATGGTTTACCAGTACGAGGGGACCAAGTGCCCAAGGAGCTATCGAAGTCCGCGGGCGACAAGGGAATATTTATCACCTCGGGACTCTCGCCGAGGAAAGCCAGAGCCATCGAGAGTGGCCCATTGAAGTTTTCGACTTGCTGAGGAACCAGCGAAGTATGCCCGATGCTCTCCTCGTTATGTGGAAGGACTGACGAGAACGTAGGGCCTCTGACCGCTTCTTCCTCGCCACGATAATGGGTAGACGCTTTCACCCTGACGGCATCCCCGGGCGAGGACCCTGGGACGCCTCACGCTTGCATTGGTGGACGAAGGATCACCTCGACCTGGTTTCTCCCGACGCCCGGAGATTGGAGGGTCACGACCAGCGAAAAACTCGAAGACGCGCTAAAGGAGCCGAAGGTCGTAGCCACAACGAGAAATGCGTGGATTCACGAGAACCTGGGGGGTGAACGCGCGGTGGGAAACATACACCGCCCCAAGATGTCCTGGAATTGAGAGCGATCCGAAGGTCAAGAAAGGAGGTGGACGAGCCACTACCGAACGGCGCTCTTGTACTGATTCGTCCACCGAATTGGCTTTCGTCGCCCCCCTAGCCATTCCTCAGCCAGACCTGGTTTCTCTACCGGTTGCAGGAGGTCAATGAAATGGACCTCGCACTCATCGTTCTCCGCCTTACCGTGGGTCTGCTGCTCGTCGGTCACGGTGCTCAGAAGCTATTTGGCCGGTTCGGAGGCCATGGGCTTCAGGGGACCGCACAGTTTAGCCTCCATAGGCTTTTGGGAACGGCTCTCCCGCCGAACGCATCGTTCGTCGGCGTCGGACTCGTTATCGCAGGCTGGGTCTTCGCACTAATCGTCTCGACCCGAACCGCGATCGATAGCTCCACTGTGGACGCATGATCGAGCGATCGTGCACTAAGGGGTTACGGCACGGGAGAAACTCGGATAACGATGGCCATTCCGATGCGATCCCAAGGAGGTGGCGTATGGAGAAGAGCGAGTTCGCGAGCGCGTGGCCGCTGATCCGCGACCAGGTCAAAGCCCGTTGGAGCAAGCTGACGAATCGGGAGCTCGATGGTGTGCAGGGCAACCCCGAGTTACTGATCGGGGTGATCCAGGAGAAGTACGACGAGACCCGGCAGGCGATCGATCTCCAACTCAAGTCCCTTGTTGAGCACAGAGCGTCCGCACGCTAGGCAGGCCACACTCGGAGGTGGTTCGATGTTAACCCCTAGGGATCTCGCCAAGTATCGAGCGATAGTCGAGGAAGCGGTTGTGGCGCTGGGCCGGGATGATATCGGGGTAAACGCCGAGGACGGCGGTCCGGGCGTCCTGGCCGTGAAGTTCTCCCATGGTAAACACTCCCACACCGCATACATCCCCGTGGGCGCCTTGCAGACCCACGAAAGCGCCCACATCGCCGTAAACGGAGCAGTGCTGGTGTTGAGCAAAGCCGTAGCCCAGGAGGCACTCTCGAAAGGGGCGCAGTAATCGCACCAATCGAGACGGTAGAGGACAGTTATGTTTCGGTGTGTGCACCGACCGTCCACCTCGTAGCCCAGCCGCGCCGGGCGGAAGAAGCGGGGAACCCGAGGTATGCGAGGGGGCGATGAGGAGATGGACAGTAGACGGATAACGCTGGTGATTATTCTAGTAGTGCTGGTCGCGATCCCCGCTTCGCGTTGGAGAACCATCCGGGCTCTTGTATCGCGATTTCCAACCACACGAAATCCACCCTCCAGGTGCGCGTGATTAAGCCGGAAGGCTACTCGGGCGTCGTCTGGAAGGTCGGGCCTAGTAATCCCGCTGCCTCGGTGGGCGTGACCCTAAAAACATTGGGTGGGCCGATCGTTTCACCCAACGGCGATTGGGATATCAGTACTGATCCGCCGGGTAAAGAAGGTTGGCAATACATTCCAACGAAAGCGGATTTGTGCGCCGGCACGTGGTTCGTCTCTGTCGGCGTCCCTGCGGGATGAGGAATCACGGTTCAGACTAATCCTCTCACCATGACTCGCCTCTTCCTCGCCCCCATCCTCAGTGGACGCCTTCACGTTGACGGCATCTCAGAGTGGGGGCCGTGGGACTCCACACGCCTGCATTGGTGGCCGAAGGATCACCTGGACCTCGTTCTCAGCACAACCAGGAAGCGGAAGGATCCGGACTATGGAAGAACTCGATACGGTGATGAAAATCGTGTGGAAAGGAAACTCAAGGGGCAAATGAGCGGGTGATCGCCTCCGTTGCGTTGTGGAGGTATTGTAGTAGGGGGGCTCCCAACCGCGTATAAAGCACGGCGTAGACGATCGCGACGAAGAACAGAACCCTCAGCATGGGAGCCCACCTCTTTCTTCCTTGGTGTTGCCCCAGAACACCCCCCCGGGCGACATGCAGGGTCTGGACCCGCCATCATTTCTGATTGAGCATTTGGCGACCGCTATTTTCAGGGGTCGGTTCCTAATCTGGGCGGGGGTCCGACTGCTTTGCTTCAAGACAAGACTTGAGGTGATTAGACTTGCCGGGTTCCAGCCTGGCCGTCCAATAGGCAACTTCTGATTCTTTCAACGGAATTCGTTGAACCAGGTTACCCTGCGGGCCTCCCTCCCCTCACAAAGCAGGCCGGCTAGAGTTGCTACCTGAAGTTCGCGTGGTATCCGTGGCCTCGGAACCAGTTTAGGAGTTCCGCCTCTGCCTCCAAAAGCATACTCCCGATCATGGTCCCGTCGGGCTTCACGAAACCATAGGGCACCTGCCGCAGACCGCTCTCGGCGGGCACAACAGTTGTCTGGCCGCCCCCAAGGGACACTTCGAGCACCCCCTGGGAAGGAACTAGGCTTCGCCGGGCGGTGTGCCCGTCAACGACATAGCCCATCCCCACTAACTCACCGCGAGGCACGTCATGGGGGACCTGAAACGAGATGAGCCTGGGGAGAAACTCCGGACGAACGTCGTCTTTCCTGACGCTTGGAGGGATGCGTACAAACACGTCTACCACCTTGTACATCCTACTCATCTCCTTTTACTGCTCTAGCCTACTTGCTCTGCCACGATAGAGTTCGACGTCCCCTCATAGGCCTCGTCGATGGGGTGAGCAGTTTGGCTGATAACGCACCAGGCCGCTCCTTGTTTGTCCGCCGATGCCGGAGTACACTGACAGTGCTTCCCCTTTCTTACGTCCGCGACCCTTCCCCGGGCAATTGGTCGGCTCCTTGGAGGAGAAGGCAACTGGTTCAAATCTGGCGGCTTCTGGAGGCTCCTCATGGCCGGACCACATCCGGACCTATCTATCGACAGCCTTGAGTGCGTGATCGAGAGCACCTCCGAAGCAATACTGGTCCGTCCCGCTGGAGAGGTTAACTTAGCTACCGTTCCTCTCCTGTGGTCCAATCTGGGGGCGATGCGGTGGGGACCATTTCAACGTTATCGTCGAGCTGAAGGCGATCCTCGGGATCGATTCTGCCGGGATGGAAGCGTTACTGGGACATACATCAGCTGTTCATCCAGCGTCGACAACGACTGGTGTGAGCGGAGCCGAGCCCTATGGTGCGCACGCGTCTTGAAATCGCTTGGCTCAAACAAGCGATGCTCATCTTCGCGTCTGTGGCCGAGGCGCTGGCGTCGTTTCGCTCGGCAGCCGTGCCGTTGCCTAACTCGAGATCTGACACGGCGCAAGCGTGAACGACTCTCACCGCGGTATACGGAACGGGCCATGGCGCTCGACCAAGACTGCAAACCGCGGGGCCATGCAGCAATCACGGACCCAGGCCGGGGGCTACCCGATCATACGCCGGGGGTTCTAGGCTTCGAGATGAGTGTCTTTTCAGGGCACCCACTGGCTCTTGACATCAGGGTGATGCTTCATCTCTAGCGCGTGGCCTCCGGGAGGAGTGAACGGTCGGATGGCTGGACTCGTAGAAGGAAGCGGTAGGCATCGTCGGATCGCATCGCCCACGTCCTGGCCAGGAGGCGATCAGCCGCAACATGTTTGAACGATTCACCGAGCGTGCTCGCCGTGTCATTATCCTGGCCCAGGAAGAAGCCAAGCGGCTGAACCACAACGCGGTGGGCACGGAACACATTTTGCTCGGGATCGTTCGCGAAGGTGAAGGCGTCGCCAGCAAGGTGCTGGAGTCCCTGAACATCACCCCGGAACGCGTGCGCGCGGAGATCGAGGGCGCGATCGGTCGGGGCGAGGGCCCCCCCGATGGGGAAGTGGCGTTCACGCCTCGAGCCAAAAGAGTCCTCGATCTCGCCCTGGATGAAGCCCGCCGGCTGGGCCACAACTACATCGGCACCGAGCACCTCCTTCTTGGGGTGTTCCGGGAGGGCGAGGGCGTCGCGGCGCGAGTGTTGGAGGCGATGGGGGCCGATCTCGAGCGGGTTCGCTCTCAGATAGCCTCCCTGCTCGGTGAAGAAGGCACCGCCTCGCACACGCGGGCCAGCAAGACGCCGACGGTTGACGAGTTCGGGCGGGATCTCACCAAACTGGCCCGCGACCACAAGCTCGATCCGGTGATTGGCCGGGAGCGCGAGATCGCGCGGGTCATTCAAGTCCTCTCCCGTCGTACCAAGAACAACCCCGCCCTCATCGGCGAGCCCGGGGTCGGGAAGACCGCGATCGCCGAGGGGCTCGCCCAGCGGATCGTCCGGGGCGACGTCCCAGAGGTCCTCCGGGACAAGCGCGTGGTGCAGCTCGACCTGGCCGCGCTCGTCGCCGGGACGAAGTACCGGGGCGAGTTCGAAGAGCGCATGAAGAAAGTCATGGATGAGATCCGCAAGGCGCAGGGCGAGGTCATCCTGTTCGTCGACGAGTTGCACACCCTCGTGGGCGCCGGCGCCGCCGAAGGGGCGATCGACGCGAGCAACATCCTGAAACCGTCGCTGTCGCGGGGGGAACTCCAGTGCATCGGGGCGACCACCCTCGACGAGTACCGGAGGTACGTGGAGCGGGACGCCGCGCTCGAGCGCCGGTTTGCGCCGATCCTCGTGGCCGAACCCAACGTCGACCAGACGGTGGAAATCCTAAGGGGCTTGCGCGAGCGGTATGAGGCCCACCACGGGGTGAAGATTAGCGACGCCGCGCTGGTCGCCGCTGCCGCGCTCGCGGACAAGTACATCGCCGACCGGTTCCTGCCGGACAAGGCGATCGACTTGATGGACGAAGCGGCGAGCAAGATCCGCCTCCGGGCGAGTTCCCGGCCGCAAGAGGTCCGTCAGACGCTCGACAAGGCGGAGCGGGTCCGGCGGGAGAAAGAGGAAGCGATCAAGGGCCAGGACTTCGAGAAGGCCGCCAGCCTCCGGGACAAGGAGAAGGTGTTGCGGCAGAAATTCCAGGAGCTCGAGAGCTCCTGGAAGACGGACAAGGGCCAGGATATCGCGACCGTGACCGCGGACGATATCGCGGACATCGTCTCGAGCTGGACCGGGATCCCGGTGATGCACCTGGTGGAGGAAGAGACCGAGAAGCTGCTGCGGATGGAAGACTCCCTTCACACCCGGATCGTCGGTCAGGAGGAGGCCGTCCACGCGGTCTCGCGGGCGGTGCGGCGTGCGCGGGCGGGGCTCAAGGACGTCCGGCGGCCGATCGGGTCCTTCATCTTCCTCGGGCCGACCGGCGTCGGCAAGACCGACCTCTCCCTGGCGCTGGTCGAGTTCCTCTTCGGCGACGAGGGCGCGGTCATCCGGATCGATATGTCGGAGTACACCGAGCGGCACACGGTGTCGCGGCTCGTCGGTGCGCCTCCGGGCTATGTGGGATACGAGGAAGGCGGCCAGCTCACCGAGCAGGTCCGGCGGCGGCCGTATTCCGTCGTCCTCCTCGACGAGATCGAGAAGGCGCATCCGGAGATCTTCAACGTGCTGCTGCAGATCCTGGAGGACGGCCGGCTGACCGACGCCCAGGGGCGGACGGTCGACTTCAAGAACTGCGTGATCATCATGACCAGTAACGTGGGCGCTCCGCAGATCCAGCGAGACACCGGGCTCGGGTTCCGCGGCACCGAGAACGAGCGGCTGGAGGCCGAACGCACCTACGATCGGATGAAGATGCACGTGATGGAGGAATTGCGGCGGACGTTCCGGCCGGAGTTCCTGAACCGTGTGGACGAAATCATCGTCTTCCGGCCGCTGATGCGCGATCAGATCCGGGCGATTGTCGATATCCTCATGGAGCGCGTCAAGCGAGAGATCCGGGGCCAGGGCATGGCGTTGACGATGACCGATGCGGCCCGGGAGCTCCTAGCGACCGAGGGGTACGACCCCCAGTACGGGGCGCGGCCGCTGCGGCGGGCCATCCAGCGGCTAGTGGAGGATCCGCTCTCGGACGACCTGCTCCGAGGCAAGTTTGCGGCGGGCGATGAGATCGTGCTGGACGTCCGCGAGGGGACCGTCGTGTTCGAGAAGAGGCGCGAGCCCGTTTCGGCAGACACAGGGGCGTAGGCGCTGCCAACGCCTCCCCAGCATGGGTTCCATGGGGAGGGCGAAACTTCCAGCAGCTCCTCGGAGGAGACGCCACTGGTTCAAATGCGGCGACTTCTGGGGGTTCATCATGGCCATACCACATCTCGACCTACCTGTCGACAGCTTTGACGTGGCGGGGCGGTTCTCAGTGGAAAGAATGTCCGATGGCTACGAAGCCGCCTACCGGAGGTGCTCGAGGCGCCGGTCGCGGCCGCTTATCGGACGGTGGAGGAACCAGCTCCTGTGGCCATGTTGTCATCCAGCGTGGGCTAGATCTACGACGGCGTCGATGGCATGGTAGGAGGACGTCCTGAGGAGATTGCGGGGAGAGTTCCATACGCTGAGGAAATGAGGAATCGTGACCAAGGGCCTGCGTAACCTGCTCGGCGGGGCGCTGATCGTGGTGGTTGTGCTCTACTTCCTGCTGCCGCTTTACCGCCCGCACCCCCCCTCCCAAGAGATCGCATACAGCGACTTTCTCGACAGGGCGGGCAGCGGGCAGATCGTCCAGGTCACCATCGGCAGCGAGGCGATCTCGGGCCAACTTAAAGACGGCCGCCCGTTCCGCGTGTACGTCCCGACCGGGGACACCTCGTATACTCAGCTGCTCCAGGCGAAGGGCGTCACGATAACCGTCGAGCCCCAGTCCCGGTCCGCGCTGTGGCCGAGCCTGCTGACGGCGCTGCTGCCGTTCCTGGTGCTCGTGGGACTGTGGATGCTGATGCTGCGGCAGACGCAAGCCGGGCCGAACCAGGCGATGTCGTTCGGGAAGAGCCGGGCGCGCCTACATACGGAAGCCAAGACGGGGGTCACGTTCGCCGACGTGGCGGGCGTGGACGAAGCGAAGGAAGAACTCGAAGAGCTCATTGAGTTTCTCCGGCATCCGAAGAAGTTCCAGGCGCTCGGGGCCAAGATCCCCCGTGGCGTGCTCCTGGTGGGCCCCCCGGGCAGCGGGAAGACGCTGCTCGCCAAGGCGATCGCCGGGGAAGCGGGGGTGCCGTTCTTCTCGATCTCGGGTAGCGAGTTCGTGGAGATGTTCGTGGGCGTGGGGGCGAGCCGGGTGCGCGATCTGTTCGATCAGGCGAAGAAGTCGGCGCCGTGCCTGGTGTTCATCGATGAGATCGACGCGGTGGGGCGGCAGCGGGGTGCCGGGGTGGGCGGCGGGCACGACGAGCGGGAGCAGACCCTCAACCAGTTGCTGGTCGAGATGGATGGGTTCGCTCCGAACTCGGGGATCATTGTCATCGCGGCGACCAACCGACCCGACATCCTCGACCCCGCGCTGCTGCGGCCGGGTCGGTTCGACCGCCGGCTCGTAGTTGACAACCCGGGCACCAAGGGGCGGCGGGCGATCCTCGATGTGCACGCGCGCGGCAAGCCGCTCGGCGACGACGCGAATCTGGACGTGCTAGCGCGGCGGACGCCAGGGTTCAGCGGGGCCGATCTGGCGAACATGGCGAACGAGGCGGCGCTGCTCGCGGCGCGACGGGGGAAGCAGCGGATCGGCATGGCGGAGTTCGACGAGGCGATTGAGCGAGTGATCGCCGGGCCGCAGCGGAAGAGCCGGATCCTGTCCCCGAAGGAACGGGAGTTGACGGCGTACCACGAAGGCGGGCACGCGCTGTTGGGCAAGCTGCTGCCGCAGGCGAACCCGCCGCATAAGGTGACGATCCTGCCGCGGGGGATGGCCTTGGGCTACGTGATCACGCTGCCGCCGGAGGAGAAGTATACGGTGACCCGGAGCGAGATCCTGGCCTACATCACGGCGATGTTGGGGGGCCGGGTGGCGGAGGAGATCGTGGTCGGCGAGATCACGACCGGCGCGGCCAATGACTTTGAGAACGCGACCGACCTGGCGCGGAGGATGGTGACCGAGTTCGGGATGTCAGACAGGCTGGGTCCCCTGACGCTCGGCACGAAGCACGGGCCGGTGTTCCTGGGCCGGGATCTCTTCGAGAGCCGAAACTACTCGGACGAGATCGCGTACGAGATCGACAAAGAAGTGCGCCGGATCATCGACGAGTGCTACAGTCGGGCCCGGGCAGTGCTGACCGAGCATAAGGAGACGCTCGATCGGATCGCCAAGGCGCTGCTGGAGCGGGAGTCACTCCAGAGCGACGAGCTGGACACGCTGATTGCCGGCCAGCCGCTGCTCCCCAACATGCCGGCGTTGGTCCCGTCGACACCGTCGCTGGTGTCTCAAGACGTACCCGCGGCCTCGGGTCCTGAGAAGTCGATTCCGCCGACTCTCGGAGGCAATAGAAATTCCGGCCCCGATGTCCCCGAGAATGTGTGAGCTGTACGATGACCTCGCGCGGGCTGATGGCGGCGGGGGGGGGATTACTCACCTTGGTCGGTGTCTGGCTGGCATCCGATTCTCAGATGGTCTCGAAGTACACGCACCGCTTCTTCGCCGCTACCATCCTCGGCGGGCGCCTCCACCCCCGATGGCATCCCAGAGGGGGGGCTCCTGGGGAGCCTCAAGCCTGCATGGGTGGTCGGCGGATCACCTGAACCTTGTTCTCACCACAACCAATGAGCGGAAGGTCCGGACTATGGAAGAACTCGATGCTGCAACGAAAGAACCGATGGGGTCGGGTCCTAATCTGAGCGGGGGTCCGACTGCTTTGCTTCAAACCGCGATTTGACAGCCTGGAGGCTCATGCCCTCGTCTGCCACGAGATGCAGAATTTTCCGGAGCAACTTCACATCTCGCGTCGAGTAAAGACGCTGTCCACCTTTCGTCCTTGCGGCGTGTACTAGACCGTCCCAGCCTCGGATCCGTCTAGCCGGGATCCCGGTGAGGGCCGATACGGTCTGGATCCTGTAGATTGGCACATCCTCTACCGTTTGCATAACTGCTTCCGTCGTTGCGGCCACGACTGGTGCACCTCCGCTGCCGGAACCCTCACCAACTCGATAGATGCCCCGACCGGTTATTCCCTAGCCGTAAGGAAATCTGACCCAAAGTGGGCATCCCGGTGGGGGGGGTTCCGACATGAAGGGTAGGCTATCAAGGGTCAGGCCCCAGAACTGCCGGGCAGGGGGTCCGTAGTTTCCCGAAGGGCCAAGACTACGATAGCGAAGACCAGATAGACTAACACGATCATCATACCGACTATTTGGGCCGTAGAGGAAGCCTTCCCCGCGTCCCTTCGGGGGATGGAGATGATTCCTTTGATAGCGGCATCAAGTTCGATGCGATAATTTGAACAGCGAAAATAGAGGGGAGGGCGCGGTCGGCAGCAGCGGCTCCGGCACACGCCCTCTGCCAGCCGTAGGGCCTATCGGGGAGTCGCAGGGGAGCATCAGACTGCTCCGGCTCTCGGGATAGGGAGGTCCCAGGTTCCCCGGACGTAGCAATACTGTCCACGCCATCGTGATGGGCTGGTCTTATTTGACCTGGACGTTTGGACCGATTCATCCGATGTAGGCAGCCGCCACTGCGTCGGACCTGAACCAGCCTAAGGCGCCGCTGGGATTTCTACGCAAGTCAGGACGGCAGCAGCGAGTTCACAACAATCGCATCACATGCGTATTGGCTTCCGAAGCTTTGGGTCGGCCAAATCGCGGATGGCGTCTCCCAGGATGTTCCAGCACAATACGAAGAGCGTGATCGCGGCGGCGGGGAACACGACAGTATACCAGAACACGAAAGCGTGGCCCGGTTGACCAAGGATCCACTTACGCGAAAGGGCAATGAGCTGCCCCCAATCGGCGTATCCGATCTCTGTGCCGAGGCCGAGGAAACTTAGGGCCGCGGAGACAATCACGATATTCCCCATGTCGAGTGACCCGTAAACGAAAAATGGGAAGACGGCATTGGGCATGATGTGCCGAAGGATGATGCGGAGATTGCTTCCCCCCAGCGCCCGTGAGGCGCTTACAAATTCGCGCTCGATCAACGATAGAACTTCTCCCCGTACAAGCCGAGCGTAAATCGGCCAATTGACCACGCCAATAGCCAGAATAATTTTGTCCAAGCCTTTCCCGAGCACGGCCACGATCACGATGGCGAGCACGAGCCCTGGGAACGCGAGGAAGACGTCCGTGATCCGCATCACGATCTCATCGACAAGCCCTCCATAGTATCCCGACACGCCCCCCAAAACGAATCCTACGAGCAGGGAGAGACCAACAATGCTCAGCGTCACCTTAAATGCCGTGCGCGCGCCCCACACGATACCATAGTATAAGTCGAATTGATTCTCCGTTGTCCCGAAGGGGTGGAGGGAATTGGGCGGGTGCGGCTCAATCTCGAACCCGGTGGTGGGGATAAGGTAGGGATCGCGACCGGGCGTGGGCGGTGCGAGGATGGGGGCGGCGGTCGCCACCAGTGCGAAGAGTATTACCGTCCACACCGCGATGCGTGCAAGTGGGCGGGTGTGCAGACCCCGCAACGCCGTGGACGATTGCTTAAGGAGAGTCAGGGCCACGAAAAGCAGGACGACGGTTGCCGCGGCGGCGGCCGGTTGTCCAACAACGTCATGCGCGAGTCCACCAAGCGTCATGAATGGCCCGTGGCGTTATCGCAGCCGGATTCTCGGGTCGACAAAACAGTACAGCACATCGGCGGCCAGGTTGACGAGCACGGTTAGCGCTGCGGCAAACAGGGCGAACCCGGCCACCGCTGGTACATCCAGCTCGAGGGCGGCCGTCGCCCCCCATCGTCCGATCCCGGGATAGTTAAAGATCGTCTCGGTGATCACAACACCCCCCAGCAACCCGATGAGAATCGAACTACTCAGCGTGACCACGGGGATTAGGGCGTTCTTCCGAGCATGTCTGCCAATGACCCGGGACTCCGCGAGCCCCTTACTGCGCGCAGTGCGGACGTAATCCTGACCGAGTGCGTCGAGCATCGCCGACCGAGTAATCCTCACCAGCGTCGCGGCCAAGAAGTAGGTCAGCGTGATAACCGGGAGGACGAGGTGGCGAAGCGCATCCCCCAGGACCCACCACGCCCCATTCAATACCGCATCGACGGTTATCAACCCCGTAAACGTATGGAACGCGGGCGATTGCGCGTACAGGCCCGCCGCAAGTGAGAGTCGCTCGGGGGGAAACCACTGAAGAAAGCCGTAGAATATCAGAAGGAGCAGGAGACCCCACACGAACACCGGCAGCGAATACCCGCAGATTGACAGGATGCGAGAGATATGGTCGATGATTCCGTCGCGGTGTACAGCCGCCGCGGTGCCGAGCGCCACCCCCAGGACCACTATGAGGACAAACGCGTACAGGCTCAACTCGAGGGTCGCCGGAAAGAACGTTGCGATCGCCTGAGCTACAGGCATCCGCGCCGACTGAGAATAACCCAGATCTCCCCGCACCAAATCCCGTATCCAGTGCCCGTATTGGACATACATCGGCTTGTCGAGATCGTACTTCCGGATGATGGCGGCAATGGCATTCGCTTGCTCGGGGTTTTGAATGAAGAGCATCGCCCTCGAGGCGGGGGGAAGCACTTGGAGGAGGGTGAAGATCAATACCGTCACGCCGACGGCGACGACGGGAAGCAGAAGGAGCCTCCGGGCAATATACACCGCCATCCTCGTGCCCTCTCTCGCGGCTGTTTAAGCTCCTGGGAGGAGGTGGTCCAGGGAGTACCGCCGCTTCAGCATCCTCCCTCTTGCCGCTCCCACTCGTAGGATTGATCAAACTCCATCACATCCAGCCCAACCGGCTCGAACCCGCGCGCCCTCAATCCATCGATGATTTTGGGAAGTGCCTTGATCGTAGGAATCGGTCTTCTCAAGCGCGCTGCGTCATCCTCAGTTTCCGAGCCGCCATGGAGGTCAATAATCGAGCCGTTCCCGAGATACGGAGAGTGAAGCACGCGACGCACAATCTCCTCAGGATCCGCCTGTGCGTAGTCGGCGGGGTTCACATCAGCATAGACGATCTTGACCTCAGGGGACAGCGCGAGTGGGGATTGCAGGACGACTGCAAAATTGTCGAGGTAGTGGAACCGCAGGAAGGCGGATGCCTCCCCCGTGATCGCGGTGATCACAGCCTCCGCCCGGTCGAAATCGCCAAGCTCCTTGACGTGAAGGTAACTGTGGTTCCCGATCACATGCCCAGCCTCTTGGATACGCTCGACTGCGTTGGGAAACCGCTCCGCCCACTTGCCAATGATGAAGAACGTCGCCCGTACGCCCTTGAGCGCCAAGATTTCCAGCACCTGGTCGGTCCGAGGGGGGTTGGGGCCATCGTCAAACGTCAGCGCAACCGTGGGCCGATCACGCCGCGCATGAACAAAATACTGGACTCGCATTGCGCCTCCCCTCGCCCGCCGAGGCTGTCCCGACCGGGACCGCGCCATGAGCGCACCGGCACCATGGGGGAATGCAACTCCGTCGCAATAGTAATCCGCGGGTTAACCTGCGCGGGCACGCGGCGCCGGCAGACCCATCCGCTGCTAATTGTCTCTCACGCGATCACGGCAGCGATCCGGCTCAGCGACTCCACGTACCGGTAGTTCACGTACAAGTGATCATCATCATACTCGTAGTGTTCATGCCCGATGCCGAGGCTTGTCAGCTTGCGTGAGAGCAATCGCGCGCCGAAGTGGAGATAGTACTGGTCGCGATTCCCGCAGTCAAGGTAAATCATCCGCATCGAGCGGAGCGCGTCCGCACAAGACTCCGCCATGGTCACCGGATCGAGCGCTGTCCACCGAGCCCAGACGTCGGGGATTAATTCGCCGGTCGCAATATCGACCGGCAGATCGAAGTAGTATGGCGGCTTCTTCGGATTTGGCGAGAAACACATCGACAATGCCGCGATATAGGCGCCATCGTATCGCTTCGGAAGGGCGAGATAGTGCTCGAGGAATTTCTCCACCCCACCGGCCCGATGCACCTGGTTGAGAAACTCCCAGAACAAGGGGCGATACGCAGCCTCGAAATAGATGTCGCCGCTGTGCGAGCCAACGGCGCTGAAGTTCTCCGAGTGCCGCATCGCCAGCGCAAGCGCGCCGAACCCACCGCTTGACTTGCCATCAACCCCACGGTGGTGCCGCTCTCCCTTCGTCCGATAGGTCTTGTCGATATACGGGATCAGCTCGCCGATGATATAGTCCTCGTATTGACCGTTCGCCGGGGAATTCAGGTACAGGGATCCGCCGAAGCGCGTGAACGCGTCGATCATGACGAGGATCGTCTCCGGGGCTCCCGCGTTGATGATGCGATCCATACACATCGCGAGCGAAGGGATCCCGGGGCTGCCATTCACCCCCCAGAGTGCGGTCTGCGCGAAGCCGTGGCACCAGTAGATCACCGGGTACCGATTGTTTGAGGTGTCGTAGCTGGGCGGAAGGTACACCGGAATCGTTCGCACATGTGGATCGCCATGAGGATTGCCCCGCAGGGCTTGGCTCTCGAATCTCTCCAGGATGACACGTCCACTCTTCTCAGGCATCTCCGGCTCCCTTATGACCCCCGGCGGCCCCGTCTCGTCAGATCAGCGTTTCCCACGGCCGTGACCATGCGGCACTGACCAGCCGCCTACTGCTTAGTGATCGGATAGTAGTACCACGCCAAGGAAAACATCGGATTCGTGTACCATCCGTGCACCCAATCACGGTACACGACGGGAACCGTACCGTAGCCGAGGTAGACGACCGGGACGTCGTCGTAGGCGATCTTTTGGATCTGGTGGTATAGGTCCGCCCGCTTTGCCTCGATTGTCTCGGTACGGGCCTGCTCGATCAGCTTGTCGAGCGCGGGGTTCGAGTACCCGTACTGCGGCGCATAGTTCGTCCCCGTGTGCATGTACGCAGCGACGAAGTCGTCCGGGTCCGCGAAGTCGACGCCGAAACCGAGCCAGTATAGGGTGCCCTTGTGTGCCGAAATGTTCGGGAAGTAGCTGGGTCCGGGCAGCGATCGGATGTCGATCCTAAACTTCGGGTTCAGGGACTCCAGGTTCTCCTTCAGGATACGCGTCCCGATGATCCGGTGGGGACTCCCGGCGTTGAACGTTTCGGTGAATTTGAAGCCCTTCTCCCAAACCTGCCCACTCCAGGCCTGCTTCAACTCCGCGATAGCCTTCTCTCGGTCGGTCTGGTACCACTTGTTGCGGACGTCGTATCCGAGTAGCCCGGCCGGGACGGGGCCGTTTCCCGCGATCATCTTGCCGTTCCAGGCGGTCTGCCAGTACGTCCCGTAGTCGAAGGCGTAGGCAATTCCACGCCGTACGTGGATGTCGGAGAAGAACTCAGGTGGGATGCCGTTGCCATCCAGCTTGCCGCTTCCGATGTCGGGGTTGCCCTCAGGGTTGATCTTCATATTCATGAAGAAGGACTGCGTGAACAGCTGCGGCACATTTTCCACGATGCGGACACCCGCGGCGCCCCGTATCGATGGAAGATCCGCGTACCCGGCTTCGATGATGTCCGCATCGCCGGTTGTCAGCATCAAACGGCGCGCTGGAAAGTCAGCCACGACTTTGAACACGAGTTGCTTCAACTTGGCAGGCGCGCGCCAGTAGCCATCCCACCGTTCCAGCACGATCTGATTGATTGAGCGGTTCCAGCTGGCCACGTGGAAAGGTCCGGTGCCGGCGTCCCTTTCGAAGAGCTCCATCTTATCCGGGCTCGCGGGGTTGTTGTACTTCGCAATGGTTGCCTTTGATCCATCCCAGCCACCGGCACGCACCACCGCCGCCTTGGAGTGCACCAGCGAGAACGAGGCCATAATCGAGAGAAACCCGCTGTAGGGGGTCTTGAGGGTGAATACCACATCGTTCCCTTTTATCTGAATGGCACGATCCAACTCGTCAAACACGGTGGGGATGAACTTGCCATTGGCGTCCCGTGTGCTGTCGCGGCCAATGAGAGGAGTGAGCACGATCCACGACCCACCGCTGTCCCGGTCGATCAGCGCAAAGCGCATGATCGAGTACTTGACGTCTTCAGGCGTCATCAATGACCCATCGTGGAACTTCACGCCCTTTCGGATATGAAATGTGTAGGTCTGGAGGTTCTTGGAAATTGTGCCATCGTGAACCGAGGGTACGGTCGTGGCGAGCATGGGGATGTACCGACTTGTCGAGCCGCCCTCGAAAAAGATCAGCGGCTCGTACACCATGTAGGCCACAGGTTCGCGGCTATAGATGTCATCCGCCCAGGCGGGGTCGAGGCTATCCGGTGAGTTGATCCTCACGATCACCAGGGTATCGGGATTCTTGAGTGGTTGCGCGAGCGTGGTCGCCGTGAGACTGAGCGCGAAGAGTCCGCACAACCCGACCGCTAACCAAGAGACGGGACGAACTGCACGCATCGTTGCACCTCCCTGACGTCTCGTGTCCTTGACCCCCGAAGCCTTCGAGGAGCTGCTTCCATGCATCTCTCGCTGCGAACTCGCAGGCCCGGTCGATTCACAGCGGCGGCTGCGCTATGCCGACCCGCGGACAATGAGTTGGGGCCTCAACAGCACCTCCCGCGGCTGACGATGAGGATCGTCGAGTCGTTCCAGTAGCAACTGGGCTGCCACGGTGCCAATCTGTTCGGTGGGCTGGGCGATCACGGTGACCGGCGGCTCAAGCGATTCGGCTAGGTACACGTCGTCAAACATGATGACGGCGACGTCCTCGGGGATCCGGCATCCTCGCTCCTTGGTCGCCCGGATCGCCCCGATGCCCAAGGTGTTGTTGCCGGCGAAAATGGCGTCCGGAGGGGGGTCGAGCGCAAGCAGGAAACGGGCCGCGTCATAGCCGTGCGCAATAGAGAACCCCGTCACGTGCAAGTAGTCCTCAACGCGGGGGAGGTTGTGGAGAGCCAACCCCGTGACGAAGGCGTGGAATCGTTCTTTAGCGGGCAGCAGGGTAAGCGGCCCGGAAATGATCGCGAGGCGCTTTCGACCGCGTGCCGCCAGGTGAGAAACGACCTGAAGGGTGCCGTCCTCATTGTCGACTCGAACCGAGTCGAGATCGTGACTCGCGGGACGATCAACCAGCACGACCGCCTGCCCCTGCCGCCCCAACTTTTCAAAGAATGCGGCCGTGCTGTTGTTCGAGATCACAAGCATTCCGTCAACCCGCCGATGCAGGCAGAGTGTGGCGTCCCGCTCTTCGGCGGCAACGTCCCCTTCCGTGTCGCACAGCAGGCAGGAATACCCGGCTCGTCGCAGGATGCGCTCCGCGGCTTTCGCGACATCGGCGAAGAACGGGTTAGTGATGTCTGGGATTAGAAGACTGATGGTCTGGGGGGACTGGAGGCGCAGGCTGGTCGCGATCTTGTTAGGAGTGTAGCCGAGAATGCGAACCGCCTCTTCGACTCGCTCCCGAATAGGGAGCGACACCGTTGTCGATTCATTGAGCACTCGGGACGCCGTCGCCGTCGAAACACACGCACGACGGGCCACGTCCCGCAGTGTGGGGGCTAGAAACTTCCCGACCCTACCCTTCAATTTGCCATGGGCCCCGGGATGCAATTCATTCTGGTAAATCGTTTTCATGGGGTTTGTACTCCAGATCGATGGATTCCTGCCATCTTCTTGAAATCGTTTACTCCGAGCCGAAGGGGCGCGGAAACGCCCTGATGTTTGAGCGCCAGAGTTGACGGATAATCCCGCCTCCGCCAGATCGATCGTCGGGAGAGGTGACCTCGGTGAACGGCATCGTTCTGTAGCGGTCGAACGCCTGCACGCAAGGTCATGGTCGGCTGCCGCACGTTGAGGCAGAGCGACCGCAGATCCGGCGTCGCCACGCTCCAAGATGCACGCCCCCCGCCATGCCGGAAAGATAGCGGCCCGATGCCACGACATGTCTCGTCCCCACGGCCGCATCGTGGGCTGGGATTGAAACCCAAACGTCCTCGTCTCCTCTACCGGAGAATTCCTGCGACCTATTACTTAAATTAGTTCGCCATGAAATACGTTGCTGCAAACCCAAGTAAAATAAGGATTTCTTGGGTGAGATACGTGCGAAATGCTAGGGATTCCCACCCCAGACGGCGAATCGAACTGATGCAACCGCCAAGTCACACCTGTCCGACGCACCGGGGAGGGAATCCCAATGCTGTTTCTTCGCGCTCCGGTTCGCCACTCCTCCTCCCGAGGCTGGTCATGTTGC
>Ga0209580_10000519_pt1 | contig 20743 bp, 17 predicted proteins | sample Coa_R1_5_FD_187153 | JGI IMG/M metagenome (GOLD analysis project Ga0209580, IMG submission 187153) | Surface soil microbial communities from Centralia Pennsylvania, which are recovering from an underground coalmine fire - Coalmine... | ecosystem: Environmental > Terrestrial > Soil >... | reverse complement strand
TAGGCCGATGCTCAGGCGCCAGTCCTCGCCCGGATCGATGGCCGTGTCGCCGCCGGGAGTCACCTCGGTCGGGATCACCGTGCCGAGCGCGAGCACCGCCCGCGGCGGCGCGCCCGCCGCCTGCAGCGCCTGGTAGGCCATGACGATGCCGGAGCCGCTGTCGCGGTCCCAGCCGGGGGCCAGGACGTCGATCGCCGAGCCGGTCAGGGCGCCGCGCACCTGGGCCGGCGTCAGGGCGGGGAGCGCGGATCGCAGCAGGCCGGCGATCGCGGCCGCGTGCGGCGCCGAGGCCGAGGTGCCGAAGAAGGGCCGGAAGTCGTTGACGTCGGTCGACACGCCGTCGGCGGCGGTGAGATCGGGCTTCTGGCGCACGACGCCGCCGGTCGAGGAGAAGTCGCCCGCGGGGGCGCCGGGCAGCAGGTTGCCATGGACGTCGAAGAAGATGCGCCGCGGCCCGTCGCAGGTGAAGGGCTCGAGCAGCTGCGCCGAGTCGAACGGGTTCGGGAACGGACCGCTCGGCGCGCCGGCGGCGATCCCGGCGGCGGCCGGCGCCGCGGCGACGCCGAAGGCGGCGGCAGCCGAGTTGTGGCCGCGGGTGCAGCCGGCGGTGGCGAGCGCGAGCTGGCCGCGGGAGGCCAGGACGTTGAACAGGCGGTTGGCGCCGTTCGCCAGGACCACCACCACCCGCTCGCCGGCGCTGGCATTGCCGACCGTCTCGATCGGGTCCTGGGTGCAGGTCTGGGGGTTGTTCGAGACCTCCAGGACGGTGGAGAGGCTGTTGTCGAGGACGTACAGGTCGTAGTCGTTGCAGGAGGCGCCCGCTGGGTCCGCCCAGTGCAGCACGACGCCCTCGCCGGTGTCGGCGGTGACCAGGTCGGACTGCCCGCCGTCGCCAAAGTCGTTGGTCGTGCCGGCGCCGGGTCCGAGCACCGCCAGGGTGCCGTTGGGATGGAAGTCGCCCTCCCAGGTGCCCGCGGTGCCGGCGTCGAGATTGCCCTCGTTGCCCGCCGATGAGAAGTAGAGGGCGCCGGAGGCGGTCACCTGGTTCACGGCATCGGCGATGAGGTTGTCCTGGAACGGCGACTCGCTCAGGTAGGCGACGTCGTCGACCAGGACGTCGCAGTGGGAGGTGTTGCGCAGGGCAAGGATGTTGGCGGCGAAGGACGGCTCGTCGGGCCCGGCGGTGGCGAAGCCGAGAGCGGCGCCAGGCGCGAGGTCGTGGAGGATCTCGAGCATCGCCGTCCCCTCGTCGCCCGAGCCCGCCTGGCCGGCCAGCACGTCGACCGCGGGCAGCTCGCCCGCGGCCTGCAGGGCGGTGAGCGAGTCGACGCCGTTGGAGAGCGCGCAGATCTTCACGCCCGTGCCGTCGGCGCCGAAGAAGGCGCGGGCCTGGGCGGCCCGGTGGGTGGCGTCTCCCTCGGAGTCGAAGTGCTCGAGGATCGCGTGGCCAGCCTGCCGCACGGACAGCACCTCGGGCATCGCCGCGATGGTCTCGGCGTCGGCGAGCCGCAGGCGGGCGCGGATGCTGGCGTAGCGGGCCTGGACGGTGACGACGCGGGCGCCGAGGCCGTGCAGGCCGGCCAGGCGGGCCAGGCGGGCCAGTCGGGCAAGGATGGGCGCGACGGCGGCGGGCGAGACGGCCTTGACGTCGATCTCCATCGTGCCGTCGGGATCGGGGCTGGGCAGCCGCAGCCGCGCCAGGCCGCCGAGCCGCGGGTCCTGGCGCTCCCGGAGCAAGGCGTAGACCAGGTTCGAGTCCATCTTCCGTTGGGCCGGGGTGCGCGCGGCCTTCTCGCTCGTCAGTACCTGGATCTGGGAGACGGCGCTGGCCTGCAGGCGCGGCTGAGCTGGAAGCGGCCGGCCTGGAGGCAGCGTCCCTGAAGGCGGCGGCGACTGGGCCTGCGCCATGGCGGCCCCCGGCACGGTCGCCAGCGCGACGGCCACGATGGCCACGACGGTCGCGGCCGTCGCGGCGGCCAGGAGCCGCAGTGGCCGGCGGCGGGCAGGCGCGGCTGGCGCGGTTTCCCTTGCGGCTGGGGTGGGTAGGTGGCTCGATCTCGGGCTTGGTTTCAATCGGCGCCCCTGGCAGCTGGCGGCGCGAGCGACACCAGGGAGATGCGCCCGCCGTTCGGGCGGAAGCGGCGGCGACCCGCGCCGTGGCGCTTCCAGTCAACGCGACCGGGAATGAGACCGGACGCCGAGAATCTAGCGGAGCCCCCGGGAGGCGTCAAGGGCCGGACGGAAAGCGGAGAGGCAAGCGGCTCGAGCTGAGCCATTTCCAAAGGTGGGCAGGACGAAGCGGATCGGCACGGCGAACCCGGCGACCACGTGAACCCAGCGTCCTGGGATCGTGGCGCTCATCCACTTCGCGCCAGGGACGCGTACTGAGCGAGAGAGATGGCTGCGCCGCGTGGCGGATATCATCTGCATCTCGAGCTCGAGCAAGGCAGGCTCGCTCGCGCCCGTACCGCATCCCACCCCAGCGGCGAAAGCCTGATCATGCCTCCGCTCCGTCCTCATCCCGGCTCGCGGTTCCCGCGGCTCGGCAGGTCCGCTCCGGCCGTGGCGCTCTGCCTGGCGGCTTTCGCCGTCATGCCCGTCCGGGCGGCCGATCCGCTCTGCGGGCTCCCGGCCGAGGCGCCGGCGCCTGCCGGGAGCGAGCCGGATCTGCAGGACCAGCCTGGCAAGGCTGCGCGCCAGGAGCAGGCGAAGCAGGAGCAGGCGAAGCAGGAGCAGGCGAAGCAGGACCGGGAGAAGGAGCATGCCGCGGCCGGCGGGCCGGAGAAGCTGCAGGTCTACGAGCAGATCCAGGTCACCGGGCGCGGCTCGGACATGGTCGGCATCGCGGCGTCGGCGAGCCAGGGAGTGGTGGGAGCGCAGGAGCTCGAGCAGCGGCCGATCCTGCGGCCCGGCGAGGTGCTCGAGACGGTGCCCGGGCTGATCGTCAGCCAGCACAGCGGCGACGGCAAGGCCAACCAGTATTACCTGCGCGGCTTCAACCTCGACCACGGCACGGACTTCAGCATCACCGTCGACGGCATCCCGATCAACCAGCCCACCAACGGCCATGGCCAGGGCTACAGCGACCTCAACTTCCTCATCCCCGAGCTGATCGACACCGTCCGCTACGAGAAGGGGCTCTATTACGCCGACAAGGGGGACTTCTCGGCCGCCGGCGCCGCCGACATCACGTTCAAGAACGCTCTCGACCAGGGGCTCGTCGAGGCCACCGGCGGCACCCACGGCTTCGCGCGGGGCCTGCTCGCGGACTCCGCCAGGGTCGGCCCCGGGGACCTGCTGGCGGCGCTCGAATACGAGCACTACGACGGTCCGTGGGTGCGGCCGGACGACTACGGCAAGAAGAACGGCCTGGTCCGCTACAACGGCGGCGACGCGGCGAACGGCTTCACCGTGACCATGCAGGGTTACGACGGGACGTGGAATTCGACCGACCAGATCCCGTCGCGCGCGGTGCGGGAGGGGCTCGTCTCGCGGCTGGGTGCCATCGACCCGACGGACGGCGGCAGCTCCTCCCGCTACAGCCTGGCGGGCGAGCTGCGCCGCGGCGGCGACACCTCGCTGACCACGCTCACCGGCTTCGTCTACGACACCCGGCTGCGGCTGTTCTCGGACTTCACCTACTTCCTGGAGGACCCGGTTCACGGCGACCAGTTCGAGCAGTTCGACGATCGCACCGTCGAGGGCGTCAAGCTCGAGCACCAGTGGGCGTGGCGGCTGCTCGGCCGCGACGTCGAGGGCGAGGTCGGCCTGCAGGCGCGCCACGACGGCATCCACAACGGCATCCTCCACACCGAGGACCGCACGGTCCTGTCGACGACCCGCGAGGACACCATCCAGGAAACCTCGGTGGGCCCCTACGGGCAGGCCCAGGTGCGGTGGACGGAATGGCTGCGCACGATCGCCGGCCTGCGCGCCGACTACTACCGCTTCGTCGTCGACAGCGACCTCGCGGCGAACTCCGGCTTCAGGGACCGGGCCATCGCCGAGCCGAAGCTGTCGTTCCTGCTCGGACCGTGGCAGGCGTCGGAGGTCTACCTGAACTTCGGGGAAGGGTTTCACAGCAACGATGCGCGCGGCGCCACGATCACCGTCGATCCGCGCACCGGGCTGCCGGTCGGACCGGTCTCGCCGCTGGTGCGGGCGAAGAGCGCCGACGCCGGCTTCCGCACCTCGCTGGTGCCGGGCCTCCAGACGTCGATCACCTTCTTCCGGCTCGATCTCGCGTCGGAGCTGGTCTTCGACGGCGATGCCGGCGACACGGCGCCGAGCCGCCCCAGCCGGCGCCTGGGCTTCGAGCTGCAGAGCTTCTACCGGCCGAGCGCATGGCTGACGCTGGACGCCGACTGGTCGCGGTCGCAGGCGCGCTTCACCGACTTCGCGGCGATCGGCGACCACATCCCGGGAGCGATCGGCAGCGCCGCGGCGGTCGGCGCCACGGTGCCCGACGCGCATCGCTTCTTCGGCAGCCTCCGCTGGCGCTACTTCGGCCCGCGGCCGCTGATCGAGGACGGCAGCGTGCGCTCGCACTCGACCGCGCTCTTCTACCTCGACGCCGGCTACAACCTGCCGCGCAACCTCCGCCTCACCGTCCAGGTCTTCAACCTCTTCGACGCCAAGGCCAGCGACGTCGATTACTACTACGTCTCCCGTCTCCCCGGAGAGCCCGCCGCCGGCGTCCCCGACGTCCACTTCCACCCCGCCGAGCCACGGTCGGTACGGCTGGTTGCGGCCTACCGGTTCTAAGCGCATCTCTGGCGCGCGCGGGCTTACTTGACTAGTGATATGACTAGGCAGGAGGAGGTGGCCTGATGACTAGCTGGCAGGTGCAGACCGCCAAGGCCCGCTTCAGCGAATTGCTAGACACCGCGCTGCGCAAAGGGCCGCAGGTGGTGACCCGGCGTGGCAAGGAGGAAGCTGTGCTCGTGCCCATTGCGCTCTGGCGGCGAGTCGAGCACGCGGCCCGCCCCAGCCTCAAGGAGTGGCTGCTCGCAGACGAACCGAGGTTCGAGATGCAGATTCCACAGCGCGGCCGATTGCGGTGGCGCAAGCCGCCGGCGTTCGGTTGACGCATGTACCTGCTGGATCGCCGCCACCGCCCGGGTGCACGCCCTGACGGTGGTGACCCGCAACGTGCGCGACTTCAAGTCCTTTGACGTGCCGATGGTCGATCCGTTCACGCAGATGCCGGCTGCGTAGAGCTCGGGCAGGGAGAGGAATCCCAAGGTCGAGGCTCTTTGGGCAGCCCGGACCGTGGGCGATGACCTCGCGCTGCGTACTCTGCACTACTATCGCACCGTGGCCGCCACCATCTCTCCGCACGATGCGCCCGAGCTCCTGCATCCGCAGGAGACAGCAGCCTCTGGCGCGTGCCAGCCCTCTGCGCCAAGGCCCCGCCGCCGCATGCGTCCACACGAGATGCCCCACCCCACCCTCGCGGCCGACACTGATCCCGCGGCCGAGCGTGTGCAGCTGGCCATCTATCGCGACATGACGCCGGCACAGAAGCTCCATCTCGTCCTCGAAGCCATCCATCTCTCCCGCGACCTCGCCCTCGCCGGCCTCCGCGCTCGCCACCCCGCAGCCAGGCCCGACGACCTGCGCCGCCGCCTCTACGGCCTGGAGCTAGGCGAGGAGCTTGCGACCAAGGTCTACGGCCCCCTCCCGCCGGACTCCGCCGAGCCATGACGCCCTCGCTCTGGGCGGTACCCCTCCAAGTCACCACCGTCCTGGAGGACCTGGGTGTGCGCCACCACGTCGGCGGCTCGTTCGCCAGCTCGATCCACGGCGTACCGCGGCAGACCCAGGATCTCGACCTCGTCGCCGAGTTGATGCCGGGCCACCTCGCGGCCTTCGCCGCCCGCCTCCAGGCAGACTTCTACCTGGATGAAGAGGCCATGCGCCGCGCCGTCGAGCGCCGCTCTCATTTCAATCTCATCCACCACGCCACGGGCTTCAAGGTGGACCTCTTCGTCTCCGGCGCCAGCGCCTTCGATCGCGCCGAGATGGAGCGCGCCGCGCCCTACCCCTTGGGCGAGGATCCGCCTCGCTCCATCCGGATCAAGTCCGCCGAAGACACCCTCCTCCGCAAGCTCGCCTGGTACCGCCTCGGCGGCGAGGTCTCCGACCGCCAATGGAACGACATCCTCGGCATCGTCCGAACCCAGGCCGGGCGCCTCGACCTTCCCTACCTGCTCACCTGGGCCACTCCGCTGGATGTCGCCGACCTCCTGGATCGGGCGCTGCGCCCAGAGCGTAAAGACAGTGACCCGTAACTCCGTCACCAGGGGTCGCGCTGCAGGCGCCAATGTCGACTCCGGCTGCAGGCGTACCACGGCTCGGCGAAATGGCCACGGGGGCAGGAGTTCGTTCCCTTGTTGCCTTGATCTTAGGAGAGGTGGGCGGGGGATGGGGTTGGGATTGGTAGGCCAACGCGCTCTCGATCTCTTCGGCACCGCCCGTAATGCGCTCGACGATTGCCTCGGCGATGACCCGGCGCTCAGCAGGCTCAAAAGATGGCCAGCGTGCATAGAGACCCTGGGCCTCGGCGAGGATCTCCTCCCGGGACAGGCGGTCGATCGTCGATCTTGTCCTGGCGGCACCCGGAAGAACTCGGCCATCTCCAAGAGCTCCTGGGTGTTTCGGGCAAGCTGGGCGAGCTTCGAAAAGATCAGCGCCTCGACCCGGTCGGCCCTGATGTCGGCCATCATCCGCTTGGCCTCGGGGTGGTCCATGACCGCTTTTCCGGAGACGCCTTAGAGGTGGAAGACGGTGACGACCTGCCAGCCCTTCGTCTCGGCCTACATCCGGGCGCGGGCTTCGTGGTGCTCGGAGCCCTCGCCCTTGGCTTGGTCATCGGTCGAATCGCGGAGCCAGATGGCAACAGGCTTAGCTTCAGCGTGTTTTTCTATCGCACGTGCTACCCTCGCCGTGTTGGACGTGCGGTCGATGCTATATCAACCCGAAGAAACAGGGCAAGAGCAATCTGATGGGTTAAGTTGCTTGTCACGAATTATTCAGGGGAGCCCATGCTTCTCATTATCACTAATTCGAAGGACGAGACGGCTGACTTTCTCCAAGCCAAACTCGACGCACGCAGGCTGCCGCTTCTCCGACTAGACACCGATACCTTTCCGCTCCGTCCCTCGCTGACGATCAGGTCCCACCGCGAGGAGCAGTCCGCTTTTCTAGTCGATGGCGAGAAAGCGATAGATCTCAGAGATATCCGCGCCGTTTGGTGGAGGCGACCGCAGGACTACGGAGCGCGAGCCTGCGACCGGATTGTAAGCGCAGATGCCAAGGATTTTGCTGCAAAGCAAATCAAGGACTCGTTAGATAATCTCGTGAGTATGCTCTCGTCCAGCATCGACGTCCTATGGGTGAATCATCCCGAAAAGAACATGAGAGCCAACGCAAAGCTCGCGCAGCTCAGAGCCGCCGCAGAGCTCGGCCTTGATGTGCCGGACACCATCCTTTCAAATGACCCAGAACGCCTGCGAGAGTTCTTTGAGCGCCATAAAGGCAAGGTCGTTTTCAAGGCAAACCGGCGGCCAGCCTTTTACGACGGCGAGGACATGATTGGCTTTTTCACGCGTCGAATCGAGCGCGATCACCTGAAGGATGATCCTTCACTCCAGATTGCTCCGGTATACCTCCAGGAAGAGTTACCGAAGCACTACGAGCTGCGGGTGACGATCATAGGCAATCGTGTCTTCAGTGCACGCATTGACTCGCAGCGCTACCCTGAGGGCGTGGTTGATTGGCGCCTTATCCCGATTCGGCTTGGCCTTTGGACGCCGTATTACCTTCCCGTCTGGCTCGAAGAGCGGCTAAAGAAGCTCATCCACCGATTTGAACTGAATTTTGCAGCCATAGACCTCGCAGTAACGGCCGATGAGCAAGTGGTGTTCTTTGAGATAAATGCTAACGGACAATGGGCCTGGCTTGAGGTAGATGCGAACCTCCCGCTCTCGGACGCCTTCATCGACCTCTTCTACGACCACTGATCGCTTGCGCTTCGCGAGTGATGTTGTATAGTCTATACATGATGCATAAGCGGATTAAGCGCCACCTGATTGCCACCGGCCGACAAGGATCGGTACATGAGCCAGGCTAACCGTCGCTTCAATCACCGGTATTGTACACCCACACGCTCAAGTCAATTATCCGGGGGATCGGATGGCCGACCGCAAAGCGGTGAGCGAGGAAGCATCCACTGCTGCCTGCTAAATTGTGCAGCATTCGCCTGGCCTCAAGTTCCAGCGACACGCTACTTGGTCATGCTCACAGAGTTAACGGTGTTTGGGAGTCCTGGCCTATCTGGAAGATACCGTTGAGGCTCAGGCGGAATGCTGCTGTGCCCCGCAGGAGAAACTCCCGCGGGGCGCGGCGGTGAGTCGATTACTTTTCTGTATCGTCGGCTGGATCGTCGTAATTGGTGGTGCTATAGGTCGTTGACGCGAGCACGATGCGATACCGAGGATCGCTCTCGGGTGGTAGTGCTGGCCTCGGCATCTTCCTCCCAAGCGTGAAGCCCAGCGGCACAACTTCCTCCTTCGTTTCTAAAAGGAGCGCTGCATTGCTCTGTGGCATCCGGCATTCACCCCCTTTCTCTATTGAGATGCCGCCGTGGGTCCTCACGACGGCTTGCTGCGCTTCAGGCCCTCCAAGCTCTTAAGCACGACTTCGCCTGCGAGCATACACCGTTTCTCATCGTTTGTTCCCGAGCTGTACCGCACCTTGATCCGATAACCTCCAACCGTTTCCTCGGCGGGCCTTTTCCCAAGGAACATCACCAGCTCCTCGGTACCGACCACCCGCACCCGTCCCTCCTCGCTACCACCGAAGGCTGCTCGCCCGCTCCTGCCAGAGCTTCGCCTTGCGGGGACTCGGCACGAGAAGAGAGACCTGGCTGTATCCGGCGGCGAGGCGCTTGGCGACATTGCCCATCTCATGCCCGGCCCCTGTCGTGACCGATACCTCGACCGCCACCCGCTCGGCCTCCTGTTCGAGAGACACATCCACTCGCCCACCGCAGGGAAGCTACTTCTCTAGGATAGCGCGATAGCCCGCGCTCTCGCCCAGGCGCTTGGACGAAGGCTTGGAGGTATTGGTGCTCGGAACCGCCGGAAGCGTCCTGCTGCGGCGGTCTCTTCCGGAGAGCCGCTGAGCGGTGCTCACCCTCCTTTCATTGGCAACGGCATTACTCCCACTTTCTTATCTCCGCGCGAGCGTTTACCTTCCTCTTGATCAATGAACAGCACCAAGTAGATGAGGGCGGCCTTAACGCACCGTAACATGAGAAGTGTGTCGGCTCTGTGCTCACCCACTGATCGTGCACCCGGAAGGGCTAGACCTCCATCATCGCCCGACGACAGTATTAGCCCCCGATGAGTCCCTATATGCCGCAGCTCTTGAAATGGCCCAGGGAGCCGATCTGCAAACCAATCACCTTGAAGCTCATTCAATGCGCGCAGCCATCTATTGCGCTTTTTTGTCCCGGTGACCACCGGATGCTCGCCCCTCTTCTCTTCACAGTTCAGATACCACACCGTGCGGAAGTATATCCTGTTATTACGGTGACCAAGTTTCAGGTACGTCGCGAGAAAGAACGCTACCTTATCTAGAATATCAACCGCCGTCCGAAAACTAGCCTTCAGCATTCCGCTCGCGATGCTAAACTCAGTGGCGTACCCCGGATCGGCATACCGTGTCGCCGCCTCTGCGGCAACGAGGTTCGGCGTAGGCTCCTCTGCGGAAGGTAATAGAGATAACGAGCGCTCACGAATTCTTCCTTGAGAACATTTAGCCGATGGATAATCTCCACTGACCAGCGAACGCTCTCCTCGTCGATACCAGAACTGAGGCGTGCAAACATGAGGTCGTCGACGGCTTCTTCCTTTGAGGGAAGTGGAAACTGGTTAAGGCTTAATAGCAAGCGATCCTTTAGTACTTGACCGAGGTGCAGTGCGCATTCGGGCGTTCCATGTACTTGTTGCCGGTGGATTCGCCAATCTTCCAGCGTTACTCTCGCATGTCTCATTCGTTGGTCAATTTCCTCGCGGCACAATCCAAGCTCTTGTTCTAGATGTGTAACGGCACTCGGAGAAGCATAGCGCAATATCTCACGAGGCGCGGCACAGGCTTCCTCAAGCAGTCGTAAGCCAGCGTCGCAGTTGCTCATGGCATGGCTTCCGCTAACTCCAGCCAACCGCATGAGAGCTACTCCACAGTTGCCCTTGGCAAGCATGTGCTTGCGGTCCAGCGACCATGCCTGCACAAAATGGTCGATCGCCTCTACTGTTCTGTTCCGCTCATCAAGGGCATTGGCGCAGTTCGTGTGTACCCTCACCTGCAGGTCTACCGATAGCTTGTCCTCTTGCAAGAGCAGCTCCTGCAGCAACCGCTTTTGTTCCTTTAGCGCTTCCTGTGCTCTTTCGCGCTCGCCGCGAGCGTGAAGGATTCTATATTCAGATGAGAATGCATTTGACAGGTAATACTTCTGCTCAGCGCTGATCTCGGTGTCCGGCGGCGACCGAGCTTGAATGCCCTGGATAACCTGTCTCGCTTCAAGGATTGCGGAGAGATCGCCCAGGCAATTACCGGCATCAATAAGGAAGGCTACTGCCACGGCTGCTACCTCGATGTTGTCGGGTGCTACCGCCAGCCGTGCTCGCACGGAGGCGATGACGTCGGAGTATCTCTCCGCATGGCCGAGTCGTACCAGCTCATTGTGCCACACTGTGATCTCTGCTTGGTTCTTCATTGCGAGTAAATCTCCGTTGACCGCGAGTATAGCATGGCGTTGGTCACACAAATGAATAAACCCGCTTCTGAGGGCCGTTCGACCGTTGACAGGCTCCTGTAGTCGCGTACCATTGTCATATGAACGTCCTCCTCTACTGCCGCAAATCACGCGAAGCGGAGGACTGTCAGGTTCTCTCTATCGATTCTCAGCGCTCGGAGATGGGGCGGCTAGCGGTAGGCTGTCCGGACGTGTCCATCGTCCGCATCGTCGAGGAATCCCAAAGCGCCAAGGCTCCGGGCTGTCCCGTCTTCGACGAGATGCTGCGGCGTGTAGAAGTGGGAGCGGCTGACGGGGTCATCGCCTGGCATCCCAACCGTCTGGCCGGCAACTCCGTTGACGGTGGGAGGATCATCTAGCTCCTCGATCAAGGAGGGCTGAAGACCCTCAAGTTCGCGACCTTCGCCTTCGAGAACAACTCGCAGGGCAAGTTCATGCTCTCCATCACCTTCGGTTACTCCAAGTTCTACGTAGACAGTTTCTCGGAGAATGTCAGGCGCGGCAACCGCACCAAGCGGCTGGCGCGGCCGGTAGTGGGGCCTTTATTGGGTAGCTGCCCTCGCCGCCCCCGGCCGCCGCCGGGCGTCCCCCCGGCGACGCACACCTGCGCAGCGGTCCATGGCGGGCGTCATCCTGATGCTTCTGTGGAACTTGCAGAAGTAATAGTAGACGAAGAACAGCGCCAGTGCCGCCGCAGGTTGGCCCACTTGCGGCTGAACCTGTTCGATAGCCGAGTCACCTGGCGCAGGTGGTCGCCGGCCGAGGACTTCGGCGAGGGCCTTGGACCTGAGGGTGCGCGCTGGCCGATCGCGGAGCCCCCGCCCAAGGGGGGCGAGTAGGCACATCTTCTGGCGGCCGGGGTTGCTCGCCTCGTCAAGCGCTCCGTAAGGCGAATCGGGCAGCCCTCCGTCAGGAGCGACAGGGGTAGCCTTCGCCGGGTCAAGGCGCATTGCGCCGAGCGGGCGGGGCGGGATGACGGCAAAGGTGACGCCGCACGCCTTGGCTTGCACTGGTGCCGCACATGGCCGGCGCGGTCGCGACCAAACTGGTTGACCGCGGCTGGTTTGACGAGAGAGGGTCGACTGGTTGGACGGTGGTCGCGTTCAGGCACCTACCGGGGGTTGAGCCGCCTAGCAGGCTGCGGAAATAGGGCTGTCCGCGCGCCCTGAGCTGAACGGAATTGGGACGGCTGAAGCCGAGGAGACGGGGTTTGACCAGCGAGACGAGCCTGGGAAGCCAGAGCTTGGCGGTGGGCTGCTGGGGAGGCTGGGCACCCAGGGGGTGGGTGGCCGTCGCGGAGCTCTCATGTGGCCTCCAGCAAATTGCGAATCCTGACCAGGTTGTAGGCGGCTGCCGTCAGGGTGAACATCCAGCCAACGCGAGGAAGTCCTTTGTGGCGAGTCTTCCGCATCAGGCCGACCGTCTTCATCCAGCCGAAGATCTCTTCGACGCGTTTGCGGGCGCGCTGACTGACGGCGTAGCCCGGATGGCGCGTGGTCCGCTTGTCGATCGCACTCGCTCGGCCCGACGTGTTTTGCGCCACGTGCGGTGTCACCTCGAATCCGCGAAGCGTGGCCACAAACTCTTGAGTGTCATAGCCTTTATCGGCGGCCAGCGTGACTCGTCCTGCACCCGGAAGCTCTTCCACCATGGCGACGGCTGCTTCGCGTTCGGCACGACCCGTCGCGGCGGTCACCCGCGTATTGACCACAAGACCGTTGCGATTCTCCATCAGCGCGTGGGCCAAGTAGGCGAGCTTGGCTTCGTGGCCCGACCCTTTCCGATACAACCTGGCTTGAGGATCCGTCCGCGACTCGTGAGTGGCGTTGGACCGCTTCTGGCCCTGGAAGTTCACCGTCGGGTTGCCAGGATCGTCCGGCGGCGAGGCCTCCGGCGGTTCCTCCTTGGGCCGGAAGCTCTTCTGGCTGGCCCATGCCTCGATCAGCGTGCCATCGACCGTAAAGTGCTCGTCAGAAAGGAGATGGTGCCGCTTCGCCTGATCGAGAATGCGCTGGAAGAAGGCTTGGGCGATCTCGCCCTCCAGCAGCCGATCACGGTTCTTGGTGAACACCGTCGGCACCCATACGGCATCGTCCATCCCAAGACCGACGAACCAGCGGAACAACAGGTTGTAGTCGAGCTGCTCCATCAGCATCCGTTCGCTGCGGATGGTGAACAGGACCTGCAACAGCAGCGCCCGCAACAACTTCTCGGGAGGGATCGACGGTCGCCCAATCTTCGAGTACAGGCCCTCAAACTCCGGCGACAGCTCCACGAGGGCGGCATCCACCATCTCGCGGATGCGACGCAGCGGGTGGCTCTTCGGCACCCGCGCCTCGAGGGAGACGTAGCTGAAGGCACTGCCTTGCCTGGCGTCAACTCCCCGCATGGGCCGGTTCCTCCCTACGCCTTATTCTACCGGCTCTTGCGGCCTTTTTCAGCGACCTGCTAGGTGGTCGCCGGGCGGCCTGCGGGTGCCACCAACACAGTCTCGGACACTAATGACGTGCCGGCGGCGCTCTTCGCTACCAGTGCCAGTTGACGCGCAGGGCGAGGACGGTGGCGGGGCCGCGGTCGCGGTTGTAGCCGGGGTCGCGGATGTACTGGACGTCGGGACTCAGCTGCCAGGCCTTGGCGAGCTGGAAGCGGTAGTAGAGCTCCAGGATCTCCTCCCAGCCGTAGCGCAGGGCGCCGTCGCCGAGCAGGAAGCCGAGGCCGCCGGCGGCCAGGTAGTCGCGGTGGTCGCGCGACAGGCCGTGAACGGTGGTGCCCAGGCCCAGGCGGTCGTCGGGCCGGTGCCAAGCGTTGCCCGCCACCTGGATGCCGCCGCTCACCTGGCGGTCGACCTCGGTGAAGACGAAGTCCTCGGTGCGGCCGTCGTTCCAGCCCAGGCGCAGGAAGAGGCCGGTCTCGCCGCGGTCGGCGAGCGGCTGTTCGACGTTCAGGCCGAAGCCGTGCTTGGCGCGGCCCTCCTTGTCGTCGGCGACGATGTCGGGAGGCGTGCCCGCGGCCAGGCCGCGCTCGATCGCCTCGCGGTAGATCCCCATGCGGGCGTGGTTCTGGTAGACCAGCAGCCGGACGATCGTCCCCCGGGACCAGGGGCCGAGCTGCAGCTCGAGGTTGTCGCCGCGGGCGCGGTCGAAGTGCTGGTCGAAGACGTTGCCGTTGGCGAGGGTCGGCATCTGCGCGCTCGCGGCGCGCAGGGTCCAGGCAGGGTGCACCCACGCGGCCAGCACGCCGAAGGTGTAGCCGCGAGTGTCCGCGGCGTAGTCCCAGGCGGTGGCGTTGAACAGCCCCCAGTTCATGAACTGGAGGCGCGCGCTGTTGGCATAACGGTTCTGATCGAAGTCGTCGGTCAAGGCGAGCTTGCCGGCCTTGATCTCGAGGCGGGTCGCCGGCTCCGGGCCGGGGAAGTGGTCCATGCCGCGCTCGGCGGGCACGGTCTCTGCGCCCGCGGGGCCCAGCGGCAGCAGGTACCGCAGGTAGGCGCGCGCGACGTAGGGCCCCATCCCGAGATTCACCGTCCCCTCGCGAATGACGTCGCCGTTGGTGAGGCCCCCGAGGCCGGTGGCATGGCTGACGGCCGAGCCGCGCGCCATCTCGAGGTCGAGGTAGGCCTGCAGCCGCCGGGTCAGCCGCGAGCCGAAGTAGAGGCCGTAGGTGTCGGTCGCCTGCTGGTCGCCGGTGCTCTTCAGGCTGTTCGGGCCGGAGTAGGCGGCGGGGAAGGCGATCAGGCGCTGGCCGATGTAGGTGAACTGCGCTCCGAGCAGCCGCGGCACCCAGTCGGGGAGCGGCGCGGAGTCGGCGAAGCAAGGCCGCGCCGGGCCCGCGAGCAGCAGGGCCACCGCCACGATCGCCGCGAGCGCCGGGGAACGCCATGGGCAGGCGCCTCCGGCACAGGCCTCTCTCCTGAAAGGCTTCATGCTCCGCGCTCCTCTCGGGCTTCCGGGCGGGGGCTCGCGCCCGGAGGCGGCACATCATGTCACTGGCGAACGCTCTCGGTGTTACAACGATGCTACAGCGAATGGGGCCCTCGGATCGCTAGCCGGGCCCGGGCGGGATCGGTTCCGAGGGCGGCGGCGGCCCGGGCGGCCGTAGGCCGAAGAGGGGCTCGACGCCGGCTCCCGGCGTGCGGTCTCCACCGGCGGCTCCGGCGCCCGCGCCGGCTGCGCCTGCGCCGGGCTGGCCGGCTCCGGTGACCGGCTGCGTGAGATAGACGTCGATGCGCGGCTTCTCGCCCGGGGCGAGCACGATGATGCGGGCTCTCGGCAGCACCTTGCGCACCATCTCGAGGTAGAAGTCGGTGCGGGTCTGCTGCGGCGTGCGGCGGGCCTGCGCCAGCACCTGCTCGAAGCGGCTGGCGGCGCCGCGGGCCTTCTGCAGGCGCTGGTCGGCCCAGGTGCGGGCCTCGGCCAGCGAGCGCTCGGCCCGCCCCCGCGCCAGGTTGAGCGAGCTCTCCCTTCTGGTCTGCGCCTCGTTGACGGCGCGCGCCGCCTGCGCCCTGGCATCGCTCACCTCGAGGAAGGCGGCCACGGCCTCCGCCGGCGGATTGACCGCCTGGATCGTCACCGCGACCAGGCTCAGCCCGGTGCCGTAGGCCAGCAGCATCGCCTGGGCCTTGCGCCGCACCTCGTTCTGGACGCTCGCCTTGCCGGACGTCAGCACCTCCTCCACCGTGCGGCGGGCGATCTCGTCCACCGTCGCGGCCCGCACCGCCTCGGTGAGCAGGGCGGTCGGATCGTCGGCATGGAACAGGTAGGAGCCGGGCGAGCTGACCCGGTACTGGACGATCAGGGTGGTCTCGATCAGGTTCTCGTCGCCGGTGACCAGGGACATGGGCGCGCCGCCGTCGCCGGCCACCTGCAGCCGCAGCACCTCGCCGGTCTTGACCTTGGTCACCGCGTCGACGCCCGGGGGCAGCGCCAGGTGCAGGCCCGGCTCGACCCTTCGCTCGACGACGCGCCCGAACCGGCGGACGACCGCCGAGGCGCCGTTGGCGACCGCGTAGAGGCCGCCGGCGAGCCAGCAGCCGAGCACGGACAGCGCCAGCAGGGGGGCGAGGGTGCGCCGGTGGCGGCGTCCCGCCGCGGCGGCGGCACGGATCAGGCGGACGCTGGGCGCGTCGTCGTCACTTGCCATCGAGGGCCCGCAGCAGCTTCGAGTCGGACTGCAGGAACAGGGTCGTCTTGTCGTCGATCACCGTCTCGTAGCTCTCGAGGGTGCGCAGGAAGCGATAGAGATCGGGGTCCTTGGCATAGGCGGCGGCGAAGATGCGCAGCGCATCGGCCTCGCCCTTGCCGCGGATCGACTCCGCCTGCGACCTGGCCGCGGAGAGCACCGCCTCGCGCTCGGTCGCCGCCTGGGCCTGGATCTCGAGCGCCTTCTCGTCGCCCTCGCTGCGGTAGCGGGTCGCGATGCGGCCACGCTCGGCGCGCATGCGCTCGATGACGCTGTCGCGGTTCTGCGCCGGCAGGTTGAAGCCGGCGATCTGGAGATCCACCACCTGGATGCCGAAGCTCGCCGCCGCCAGCTTGCCGATCGCCGCGCCGACGCTCTCGCCGATGGCGCGCAGCCGCACGCCGCCGCCGGCATGGATGAAGCTCTCCATCGGCTCGCGGCCCACCGCGGCGCCCATCTCCGAGGCGTCGAAGTCGAGCAGCCGGGCCTCGGCTTCCTGGCGCGTGCGCACCGTCTGCGCGAACAGCAGGGGGTTCGCGATGCGCCAGCAGATGAAGCTGTCGACGACGACGTTCTTCTTGTCGGCGGTCAGCATCTCGGACGGCCCGCTGGCGAAGACCAGCAGCCGCGAGTCGAAGCGAATGACCGTGTCGATCGGCCACGGCGCCTCGAGATGGAGGCCGGGCCCGGCGACCCCGGGCAGCGGGCGCCCGAAGCGGGTCACGATGGCGATCTGCGTCTCGTCGACGGTGTAGAGAGCGCTCAGCAGCAAGCCCGCTGCCGCGGCGCCCGCGAGCCAGTAGAACGGCCGGGGTATGGCGCTCATGGGGTTACTCTCCATCGGAGGGCGGAAGGGTGGGGGTGGCGGTGCCGCGCGGCAGGTCGGGCCAGAGCACGACGTGGCGGCCGGCGGTCCCCGGCGGCACGATGAATTTCCGGCGTCCCGGCAGGACCTTCTCCGCGGTCTCGAGCCAGAGCAGGTCGCGCAGGACGTCGCGGTGACCGGCGAACGCCGCCGCCCTGGCGGTGAAGGCCTCGCTGTTGCCGGCGGCGACCAGCCGGGCGGAGTCGGCGCCCGCTTGCGCCTCGGCGACGGTGAGCACGGCGGTGCCGCGCGCCCGCGGCACCTGCTTCTCGCTCTCGGCGAGCGCCGTCTGGATGCGCTTGTCGCGATCCTCGCGGGCGCTCGAGACGTCGCGGAAGGCGAACACCGCGTCCTGGGGCGGATGGAGATCGACGATGTGCACCGAGGCGACCCGCACCCCGGCACCGAGGCGGTCGAGGCGGCCCTGCAGGTCGGCGGCCAGGCGCCGCTCGAGCCCGCCGCGTCCGGCGGTCAGCAGGTCGTCCAGGGCGCTCGCCGCCACCAGGGCCCGCGCTGCCGCCTGGGCGCAGAGGCCGACCAGGTCGTGCTCGCGGTCCAGGCGGTAGAAGAAGGTATAGGGATCAGACAGGACGTAGTGCACCGAGAAGCTCATCTCGAGGAGGTTCTCGTCTCCCGCCAGGTAGGACGCCTCGCGGGTGTCGGTGTTCATCGCCGCGACCAGGCTGTGCCACTGCGCGGGGTCCGCGGCGCGCAGCAGCTCCTGGCGCCTGGCAAGCAGCGAGAGGTCGCTGCGGAAGCCGACCTCGGCCCGCCGCGGATAACGGATGCGCCAGGTGGCCACGCTGGCGAACGGCCGCGGCGGCAGCCAGTGCAGGCCCGGCCGCAGGTCCCGCTGCACGATGCGCCCGAAGACGCGCTCGTAGCCGATCGAGTCGGCAGGCACGACCGTCAGGCCGGTCAGCAGCCAGGCGGCGAGCAGGGCGGCGGCGGCGGCGCGCGGCAGCAGGCGGGGGGCCGTCGCCCGGAAGCGGGCGCGCCGGGCGGCCGGCACCGCTGCCACCAGCCACCGCCCGCAGCCGCGCAGGTTCGACGCCAGCTCGCCGATGCCCCGCCGGGCAGCGCCGGCCCACAGCCGCCAGACGATCAGCGCCAGCAGCGCCAGGGCGCAGAGCAGCTCGAAGAAGGCCGGGACGCCTTCCGCCTGGGAGGCCAGCTGGCCGGTGATCTTCCAGCCGGTCGACGCGATCAGCGCGTCGAGCGCCAGGCCGCACAGAAGCGCGACGCCGAGCACGCTGCCGAGGTAGACGCGCAGGAAGCGGCCGCCGAAGTGGCGGGCCAGCAGGGTGACGGTGGCGGTGTTGGTGGCCGGGCCCGCGAGCAGGAAGACCAGGGCCGCCCCGGGGCTCACGCTCTTGGCGATCAGGGCGGCGGCGATGGGGGTGCTGGCCGAGGCGCAGACGTACATCGGGACGGCGAGGAGCATCAGCAGCAGCATCGCGACGAGGCCGCCGCCGGTCGTCGCCGCGACGAGGTCGGCAGGGACCAGCGCCGCGATGAAGCCGGCCGCCAGGACGCCGATCACCAGCCAGAACACGATGTCGTCCACCAGCTCGACGAAGGCGCGCTGGCCGACGGCGCGGACGATCTGCCGGAGCGGCACGGCCGGAGCGGCGCCCTGGGCCGGCGCGGGCGGGGTCGCGGCCTGGCCCGGCGCGGGCGGTGGCCGGAGGAACCGCCGGACCGGGGCGGCGAGCGCCACCCAGAGCGCGCGGAAACCGACATAGCCGTCGTCGTCGTGGCCGTCGCCCCGGGCGTGGCCGGCGTGCGGGTCCTCATGCCCGGGATGCGCGTCCTCGTGCCCGGCTTGTGGACCCGCGTCGCCGGGTTGCGGATCGTGCTCGGCGGTGGCCGCGCCGCCGGTGACGCCGGCCGCGATGGCCATGATCGCGGCGACCATGGCGCTCGCCAGCGCGGCGAGCAGGCGGGCGACGGCCATCAGCGGCCCCATCAGGCCCCAGGTGAGGACGACCGCGTCGGCGCTCGATTCCGGAGTGGTGATGAGGAAGCTCAGCACGGCAGGGCGACTGGCCCCCTGGCGGCGCAGCGAGATGGCGACCGGCACGATGCCGCAGCTGCACAGCGGCAGCGGGACGCCGAGCAGCGCGGCGCGGGCGGCCCCCGCCAGGCCGCCGCCGCCCATCCAGCGCACCAGCTGGCGCCGCGACACCAGGACGTGCAGGAGGCCGGCGAGCAGCAGGCCGAAGAGCACGAAGGGCGCGGCGAGGAAGAAGGTGTCCCAGGCCGCCGACAGCACGGCCTGCAGCGTCTGCAATACGATCATCGGCGGTGGCTCCTGAGGAGGGTGCGGCGCCGCGCGCCGCGCCGCAACGCCTGGACCAAGTAGGCGGCGGCCAGCAGCGCGGCGCCGAGCAGGATGATCGCCGGTCCCGACGGCAGGTCCCAGCGGTACGACAGCGCCAGCCCGCCGGTGGTGCCGGCCAGGCCGACCCCGACCGAGATGGCGATCACCGGGCCCAGGTCGCGCGCCAGGACCAGGGCGGTGAGCGGCGGGATGGTCAGCAGGGCCAGGACCAGGATCACCCCGACCACCTGGATCAGCAGCACCACGGTCAGGGAGACCAGGACCAGCAGGGTGGTCACGACCGCGCGCACCGGCACTCCCTGCACGAAGGCGAACTCCTCGTCGAAGGCGACGGCGACGAGCGGCTTGCGCAGGACGAGGAGGGTGCCGAGCACCAGCGCCGTCAGCCAGCAGGTGAGGCGCAGGTCGGCGCCGGTGGCGAGCAGCAGGTTGCCGAACAGGTAGGTCATCAGGTTCGGGACGTAGCCCGGCGCCTGGTGGACGAAGACGATGCCCAGCGCCATGCCCACCGCGTAGAGGACGCCGATCAGCGCGTCGTGCTGCCGCGTCGCCGTGGTGCCCAGGGTTCCCAGCGCGACCGCGAACAGCACCGCCGTGACCAGGGCGCCGAGGCGCGGGTCGGCGCCCAGCAGGAAGCAGAGGCCAAGCCCCGCGAAGGCGGCGTGGCTGATCCCGTCGCTGATGAAGGTCAGCCGCTTGGCGACCACGAAGACCCCGATCACGCCGCACAGCAGGCTGCTCAGCAGGCCGGCGACGAGCGCGTTGCGCACGAACTCGAGGCCGAGCGCCGTGTGCCAGGCCGTCATCTCTCTCCCTCTCCGGCGGCCGGCAGCGATGCCTCGCCGAGATGTCGATGGGAGGAGGTCCAGCGTTCCGGGGCCTCCTCCTCGGTCAGGGTGCGGTTGACGAAGGCCACCCGCGTCACCTGGCGGGCGAGGGAGCTGATGTCGTGCGTCACCACGACCACCGGGATGCGTGCGTTGAGCTCGGAGAGGACCGCCGCGAGCACCTCGCGCGACCCCGGGTCGACGGAGGAGGTGGGCTCGTCGAGCAGCAGGATCTCGGGATCGCCGGCCAGGGCCCGGGCGATCAGCACGCGCTGCACCTCTCCCCCCGAGAGCTCGCCGATGGGCAGGCGGGCCAACTCGGTCAGGTGCAGCTTCGCGAGCGCCTGGGCGGCCCGCAGGCGGTCGTCGCGCCGGTACGGCCGGAACAGCCCGCTCGCTCCCAGGCGCCCCATCAGCACCAGGCTCTCGACGCGCATCGGGAAGTCGCGGTCGAAGCTCGAGAACTGCGGCACGTAGCCCATGGCGCCGCGCCGCCGCGACAGGCGCCGCACCACCTCGCCGCGCCAGGGTGGGAAGAAGCCCAGCATCAGCCGGAGCAGGGTCGTCTTGCCGCCCCCGTTCGGTCCCACCAGGGCCAGGAAGTCGCGCCGGCCGATGGCGAGGTCGACGTGCTCGACGACGGCCTCGCGGCGGTAGCCGAAGGTGACGTCGCGGAATTCGACCAGGGGTTCAGCCATGGCTGGCGA
>Ga0209580_10000517_pt1 | contig 20769 bp, 13 predicted proteins | sample Coa_R1_5_FD_187153 | JGI IMG/M metagenome (GOLD analysis project Ga0209580, IMG submission 187153) | Surface soil microbial communities from Centralia Pennsylvania, which are recovering from an underground coalmine fire - Coalmine... | ecosystem: Environmental > Terrestrial > Soil >... | reverse complement strand
GTGCATTTTAACTGATGAAGCGCGATGCAGTTGTTTAGACCATTTATAAAGTTTGGAATGTCTTGATTGTCTGTATGCGTTGGTACGCACTGGCGAAATGTCCTTTCGTGACTTCCGGATCGATGCCGGTCCGCCCTGAATGGTGAACCAACGTAACTTTCGCCAAATGCGGCCACGAAGTAAGTTCAAGAAGGTAGCAAGGCGCTTAGTTGGACTGGAGACTCCGAAAAGGCCTCGGAGGATTTGTGCGCTATCGAACCGCTGCGATCTTGTCTGTCGTGCTAACAATCGGGATGTTCGGCTTTCCAGCCATGGTGAAGGCTATATTTCTTCCCTCCATGGAGCAAGGCATTCCAACGGTGGTGCCCCACTATGAACAGTTCCTTTTGGAGGTCGCCCTTTTCTGCGGGCATTTCGCCTTGCTGTTGGCGGTTCCGATCGTGGCGGCACTATTCTTGATAGCCGCGTTTACGCATATATTACCGCATACAACACCAACACTCGTCCAAATCCCAAACACGCACACGTGCGCTAGAACCTGCATGAAGGGACTCGGTGCTTATCTCTACGCCATAAGATTAAAGTTCAAGATATTTCGTCGCTCATCGGCGATGAACATCCCACCATATAGACAAGTTTCCTAGTAGCAGAAGAGACGACATAAAGAAAACACCAATCCCGTCTCGCCGCTTTGCACGCGGAACGAGCGATACAACTGCAACTGCCACAATCGCACAACATCTGTGATTCGAACAACATTTGCCCGGCGGTTCGTGAATCAGATCCGAAATCGCGACACCGCTAGAGTTCTTGCAGTTTCAGGCAGCTTAAGTGCCAGTTGGAATCAACGATAGCTATGATCATGCGCATAGTGAACAAGGGATTCAGGATATGCAAGAGAAGGTGCGACAGCTCCACGCAGCTTAGGATTTGCGCGATGAACAGTTAACAAATAGATCACTTCAGATGCTCTCCAAACCATCGCACCATCTCACGCGTCACGCGTCGTTGGTCTGCGGGCTGGCTTATCCGATGGCCTTCGTTGGGGAATAAGAGCAAGTCCGTTTCCACTCCGAACCGCTTCAACGCTCGCCAGAACTCGAGCGATTGGGCTGGTGGGCAGACCGAATCCTGGCCACCAACATACATGAAGGTTGGCGCACGGGCCTTGCCTGCGAATAGTACGGGCGAACTGCGGGCGTATATGCCCGGATCTTTATACAATGACGTACCAAAATAGGGGAGCATCCATTGTTCAATGTCGACTTGCCCGTAATAGCTCGTCCAGTCGGATATCCCCGGACCAGCAACGGAAGCCTTGAAAAGGTCGGTCTGCGTCACCGCCCACATTGCCATATAGCCACCGTAACTCCATCCCGTGATACCGACGCGTTTAGGATCAACCGGCTCAATACGGAGGATCTCGCGAACGCCAGACTCAATGTCGCGAAGATCGCCATATCCCAGGTCCTTCACGTTACCCTGTGTAAATCTCTCTCCCAGACCCATGCTGCCACGCGGGTTCGGATAGAAGACGAAGTATCCAAGCTGTGAGAGTACTTCAGCGTTGTCAAACGGAATGCCCCAATGAGCGAGCGCTGCGCTAGCTGGTCCACCGTGCACGACCGTCACTAATGGGTATTTGCGTGCGCTTGAAAACTCGGACGGATAAAGGAGCCAGCCTTGAAGACGTCTACCCTCGCTAGTCCAGTGTAAAGACTTGGCCTTTCCCCATGTTCGTTTTGCTTGTTCATTAACGTGCGTAATCTGCTGCCACTTGCCAATGGGTCCGCTCCAAACCTCGGGTGCTCGGTCGAAGGAAGTGCGCACGCCGGCTGTCATTTGACCGTCACGCGAGATTGCCAGCGAGAAACCGAAAGGATTAAATTCTGCTTGCGTGGCAAAAGGAGCATCGGTTCCTTGCCAAAGCACTTGGCGCGTTCCGTTCTGCAGGCCTATGGAAGCAACCTGCCCTTCACCGTCAACGATCTCTGCTGTAAGTACGCGAGAGCTTGCCTGCCAGCCTACCCAGGTAACCGAAGATTTGAGTCCAGCGGTTAAATTGCGTGCCACTCCACTGGCGGTTTCTATCAAATACAGGTCACCGCCAGGAGCAATAAAATCGCTCATTAGGCCACCGATCAGCGCAATGTACTTGCCATCCGGAGACCACTTTGGGTATGCGATTTGCAACTCAGGCTTGTAGACAAGAGTCGGTCTACCGGACTCAACATTTACGGTGTAAAGCTGCGCCGTCCACCAGCGGTTGTCCTCAACTGCCGGAGCAGCAGTTACGGCTAGAACCTTGCCGTCCGGCGCCCAATCATATTCATAGACAAACAAGTTCGAAGGAGTTACCTCCCGAATCGTTCCTGAATCCGCGCTCAGCAGAACAACTTGCTGGTGCCGCTTTTCAGGATGGACGAGAATATGGACTTTGTCGACATCTTCGGATTGTGACTTGGTCCCCGAGTCCCGTAGTACACTGACATATTGCCCGTCTGGCGACCAATGGGGAGAACTCAATACACCTGTAAGCTCGCCCAACGTTCGAATGCGATGTACATCTGTGTCGGCAATAGCCAGCCTGGGGCTGCGGTCCGGTGCCGCGACGATGAACGTGAGATGCTCGCTGTCGGGAGACCAGGCCAAACCGTACCGATCTGCGTCATCGAATGTGTCCACCACTTGAGGTGAACAGCCTCGCTGTGCGCACGCAACGTACACATTCTTGCTGTACTGGTTCCCTTTTCCCAGTTCCATTTGAACCCATGCCACCTTTCTGCCGTCTGGAGAAATGGAAACTTCTTGGAGAAAATGTGTACTGAAGAAGGGATCAAGAAGTGCATCGTTATCGCCGGCGCATAGCTGACAGGCCGCTACAAGGAAACACAGCAGGAGCTTAGCGAGATGCTGCGTCGGGGGGCGTTTCTGATTCATGCTGAATGTGTCTACAAGCCTTCCACGTGAAACGATCTAGAAGTTGATTCTTAACCCGAACTGAACTGCGCGCGGAATCCCTTGCGAAAATACGCCTGATCCCAGGCCGTAGCGATTCGTTCTTTGAGAGTATGTTGTCCCATTCAACGAACCTTGCAAACCTGAGAGTACGCCTGAAAGGGTGCCTGTACTAATCCCGCTAGGCGGATCGAAATTCGCTTTATTCACTACATTGAAGACATCGATGCTCGGCACCAGAACAAGTCTTTCCATCGGATGAACAAAATGAAACGGCCAGGAAATGCGAAGATCATCCGCGATGAAGTTATCCAATCCAACCTGCCCCTTAGGTGCAAGCGGAATCGTGGGCACCACTGCTCCAAGCTGCTTGAGTTGCGCCGGGGTGAACAAACCCGCATTTGCAAGTTGCTGACTTGCAGCCGTGAGAGTACCTGCCATTGTCGAGTTGAAGTTCGAAATCACCCGGTTCAGGTTTCCGGTATTGACGCCGTGACCAAATGAACCGAGATTGGTACCCGGCAAGACATCGCCTCCTGAGCCATCTCCGGTTAGGTCCGTCATAAATATTTCTGCCGGGCAACTGCAGGCGAGCGGCAGCTTTAATGTAGCTGGCAAAGCAGAGTAGAAGCGAGCCAACCAACTAAGTTCGAGGCCGCCACGGAAGACCGCTGTTCCTGACGCAGTTACCATGTGAGTGCGGTCGAGATTGTTGGGACCGTAAAATCTTGTTGGTTCGATGTTATCGGCTACATTCATGGGCGCCGCGTCCTGGTCGGGAGACATGGCATTGAGGCGTGACAAGTTGTAGTTGAAAGTCCAGTCGAATGATCTCATTCCAGGCACAGGGGCCTCAATGGCTTGTCGCAACCTAACTTGGAGGGCGTTATAGACGGAACGGCCAGATGGGCTGATAATCCCAAACTGTCCAAATTGAGGATTCCGACCCGGGAAAGCCCAACCGCTATTCGGGGCTACAAACTGGGACGCCATACCTGAGGCCGGACTGCCAAGTCCATTATTGGCGAAGTCGAGAATCGTAGCTCCATTCTGAATTGTGCAGTCTATGGTCGTGCAGCCGAATACTGTTTCGGTTTGGGCAATTGCCGATTGGGCAACTCCAACCCTCAAGGACTCCGCTGCGCCGACAATGTTGACATCGTGTACGAGCCAATTGTGAATATTCGTATTGTGTAAGTAGTCCACTTGCAAGAAAAGAGTCTTCTTCAATTGCCGCTGGATACCAAGGTTGATCTGCGTGGAATATGGCAGCTTGAAATTTGGGTCGAACAGTCCCCCGAAGCTATTGAAATCGTCAACATTAGGATCGACCACTGACGGAACGCCATTAAGAGTGAAGTTCTGCGTCGCGGCTGCGCTTGCTGCCGCGAACATCTGCTGGCCTGCAATGGCTTGATTAACTACCATTCCTATCGGTTGGCCGATCAAAGGGGTGACGTTGAAGTTGGTTCCCGGCAGCACGCCGCCGGTACTGTTAAATGATATGTTCCCCAGTCCCGCTGGTATACGAAGGGGGCGATCTAGCAAAGCGGTTGTCCCGAGCACGTCGTCATAAAACAACCCGATACCCGCTCGAATCGAGGTCTTTCCGGTTCCAAAAGGATCCCATGCCACCCCCAGCTGAGGGGCAAAATTTAGGTTGGGCTGATTGATCCGGTTGCCCAGTCCTGGCATCAAATTGTTCAAGGCTGGTATGCCTGGCAAATCACTATCGGAGCGGCCTGTCAGCCGGTTATATCGCAGCGCAAGCGTGACTGATAAGTTGGGCTTTATCTTCCAGAAATCTGCCATGTAGATACCAAGCTTACGAACGTGGTACCCGCCATGCGGAAAACCGAGAGCCGGTTGCTCTGAGAAGTAGCCTAATCCATTGCCCACCTCTAGCACTTCAAGAGGAAAATTCAGCGGGTTCGACGCCCCGCCGGGAAACGGCCCACTTTGCGCAGTGGCGATCTCGCTAGGACCTTCATTGGAATTAAGAAATGGCCCTAAGCCACTAAAATTCCCCACGATGAACTCGGGAGTCTGCACATACTCAAGGCCGTATCGCAATGTGTGGCTGTGCACAAGGTGGGAACCGTCATAGCGGATCTCGTAATTTCGTTGCAGAGTGCTCTGTGGCGCCAGCCACGTTGGACCGAGGCATAATGCATCCAATCCGGACAAGCATATTGGATCGGGGCCAATTGTAACCGCCGCATTCTGGCCATTGGGGAACGGGCCCGGCAATCCGGGGATCTGAGAGCGAGCATCGGAAATGTAATTTCGAAAGCTGAGATAGCCGAAGCGCATGCTATGGGTAAAATTGCCGGTGGTACCATCCAATGCGGCCGTATGAACGTCGTCGAAGTTGACGTTCGCAAATGGCTGAAAAGAGACTCCACCATAGCCGGTTACCAAGTTGAATTGATCGTGATGAAAGGAATAGAATGCACGCCAACTCGAAGTGAGATTCCAATCGGCTCGAGCAGTTGCCTCAGTTTCCCGAAAAGGATTTGGAAATGCAGAAGTAAATTGAGTGAATGGCGCGCTCGTTACTGTGGAGACGCTGCCGTGTTGCAGAGTGTGCTCAAAATTCAGGAACCAAAATAGCTTATTCTTAACAAAAGGTCCACTTACGCGAAAACCGGTTTGGTCGCGCTCGAAGGGAGCGGCCAATGGTCCAACCTTAGCTGCTGTTGAATCGTTTCTGAAGAGGTAGAACGCACTACCATGTACATCGTTAGTTCCGCTTCGCGTGATGACATTAACAGCGCCAGCCGAAGTCAAACTCGTTGCCGGATCCAATGACGACTGTGCAACCTGAAACTCCTGGATCGAATCCTCAGAGATGTTTCCGGTGGTCGTGCCCACGGTTTCGTCTGTTATGTCCACGCCATCTACCTCGATCCGAGCGGCACGACCGGATCTGCCTTCCAAAGAAATACCTGTGAAGCCGTTCTTTGTTGGATCGAAGTTGCCACCGTCTTGAATCTGGACGCCAGGGTTGAGCTGTGCCAGATCCAGAAAGTTTCGGCCGTTCAAAGGCAGAGCATCGATTTGAGCTGCAGTCACCGCATCCTGGACGCTAGCTTGGATGGTGTTGACGTCCGGTATACCGGCCGACTGGACAGTAATCTCCGATACCGCTTGCTGAACACCAAGGGCGAAATTGCCGTTCACGGTTGAGCCGACCAGTACGTGTACGAGTGCCTTACTCGGTTGAAAACCCGTTGCGCGGACAAAGACTGAGTAATCACCTGGCTCAAGTGCAACGAACGAATAGGTGCCCGAGTTCGTGGTTCGCTTTGTTTGCGTCAGTCCCGTAGCCACTGACTCCACGGTCACTTCTGCTCCCTCCACAACAGCGCCAGCGCTATCCGTGATAGTCCCAATGACGCTGCCTGTCGCTGTCTGTCCGTAGAGTGGAATGTTCGGGAATTGGATCGCCGCCAAAAGCAGCAACACGGGGTAGAAACAGAAGCGTGCAAGTTTAAACTGTAAGAACATCAGAGCCTCCGTCCGCACTCAATCAGTGTCTCAAGACCGATATACTTTTCACGCAGGCAGCGAGGCGAACCATTACTCAAGGACCTGAAACGTCACACCTAGACTCTTCAATCTCTCGGCGTATCCTGGGTGAATCGCTTCTAGCTTATTCATGATGTCGGCAGAAAATGTTATATCGCTCATTATCGTGCTTCCCGCCTGTTATCAGTACTTGGACGATCGCGTCTTCTTTGCCTACGTTCATGAATGCTCGACTAATACCTGGCGGCAATGAAAAGACATCAAACGGTTCGAGGATAAAGCGGTCGTCACCGCATTCGCCGCATCTAAATTCCACTTGTCCCTTCACAACCGTAAATGTTTCGAATGTTTGATTGTGACTATGAAGCGCCGGCCCGCTGCCAGGTGGAATCACTGCCCAAGTCATCGTCATGCCCGCAGCGCCTTTGATAGGTGCCCCGGTTGCAAGTGGAGTCTCACCATCATCCTCCAGTGTGATTACCGGCAACAAACTACGCGAGTAGATCAAATCCCTTGCCTCACTCGGCACTGATGTGTCTTGCCCGGCCTGTAGTGGTTTGAGAGATGCAAACCTCCCAACTCGTTTGCTGATCTCTTCTTGAGTCGCTGTCGCAGTTTTCATCTGAGCAGCTCCTTAAAAGGGACACCCCGGTAGGGCAGCACTTTTGCGACTCTCGGGATCCGGCGCGGAGGTCTGAATCCGGTCAGGGCGGGGCCTGGACAAACCAAGCATTTTGGCGGCTTCCGCGGCGGTCGCCACTGACCGATTGAGTTCCTCAGCAATCCTTACAACACGTTGCACTAATTGTGCATTACTTTTTGCTTTTTCACCGCGGCGGTAGTAAATGTTGTCTTCCAGTCCTACACGTACGTGCCCTCCCATCAGTATGGCGAGAGTCGTAAGTGGAAGTTGAAACGGCCCAATAGCGGAACAGAGCCACATGGATCCCTGAGGTAGATCCATCAGCATGTCAAGTGTATTCCTTACAGTCGGATAACTTGACGTTTGATAGCCCATCACTGTTTGAATCAAATATGGTTTGTCGATGAGTCCTTGCAGAATCAGGTCATTGATGACCCAGACGCACCCTGGATGATAAATTTCCAATTCCGGCTTGATCCCACGCTCTTTCATGACTCTTGCCCATGAACCTATCTGCCCGTAAGTAAAAGGAATACAATCGTCGTACTCCTGTTCGGGATGGGGGTGTGGGAGCGGGGAGTTGCGGGCTCCTATTTTGAATTTGCTCATATCGGGAGCGAGATTCAGGGAAGCCATGTCAGGCCCCGCATCCAGACATGACAGTCTCTCTTGCATTGTCATGTTGGGGCCGCCACCGGTTGTGTTGTTGATGATGATATCGGGGCAACATTCGCGAATTTTCTTATTGACTTCCACCCAGACTTCGGTAGTTTTCGCGGGGGCTGCAAGATTACTGGGATCACGTCCGTGGACATGCACCATCGATGCCCCAGCGTGATACGCTTCGCACACAGAGTCTGCAATTTCCTCCGCGGTCTCCGGAATGTTCTCGTTCGCCTCTTTTCCTTGAACACCTCCATTACAAGCACAACAAATAATTAGGGGAGGCATGCCGTGGCGCACCTTCTCCATAAATGCATAGGAACTTGTGTACGCCCAGCAATGGTCATTTACGCTTTGCATGTGTCATCCAGCAGCTAAATCTCTTTACCAACTCTCGCGCCTTCTTCGCCGCAACTACGTTCTATGTCGATGCCGCCACGGAGCCAACCCGGAGACTTATAGCTTGGGTTTGGGTAGTTGTAGAAACCCGCACTGCTCTTGACGCCCAACTTGCCTGACTCAATCATGCGGATCAAAAACGAAGGGGGACGGTCGGACACGTTGCCACTGGCGCGAAAATAAACCATCTCGATATCGCGTACTACATCCAGCCCAACCTCATCCATAAGTCCGCAAGGGCCAATGCCCGTCCCCCAATCGAGCATCCAGCCCCGGTCGACGTCCTCCGCCGTTACGTGGCCCAATTCGATTTGGGAAAGTACCTCTTTCTTGACCATTCGCCAGATTCGGTTGAGGGCGTAGCCGACACTCTCGCCTCTAATAACAATTGGCACCAATCCAATATCCTTGATGAAATCCACCGCAGATTCGAAAGTCTCAGTGTCCGTGCCAGGGTGTCCCATGATTTCTACTTTGAGGTGGTCCGGGGTTCCAAAGTTGGCGTTCAGAAATTTCCCAGGCCGGGTTATTACATCGGCAATCCAGGATGCAGGAATTGAAGAGGTGTTGCTGATGAGTAGAGTCTGGTCGCTGCAGTACTTGTCGATTTCGGCAAACACGGCTCTCTTGAGTTCCACGTTTTCGGGCACTGCTTCGATTATCAGATCTGCGGCCGCAACGCATTCTGGCAAGGTGGAACTGATCGAGAGCATTGCCATCGCCCGATGGGCGTCCACTCTAGACGAACGTCCCTCGGCCACCCTTTTTTCAAGCAGTTTCCGGACGAGCACAGGAGCTTGTTGTGCAGCCACAGCCGAGAGATCGTATAGTCGAGCGGCCTTAGCATTGACAATACATTCGAGCGCTATTCTTCTCCCCATGGTCCCCGCGCCAACGATTGCCGCACTTCGAATTTTCCGTATGTAGGTCAAGGCCGTTCGCGAGGCTAGTGTGGATAGGCTGCAACATGCAAGCGAAAAGGAGCGCCAGAATATGGCAGAGTTTGGCGGGGGGCGACGGAGCCCCAGGGTATAGAGAAAAGACCCTTTAGGAGAGCGAGTACCGAAACGGCCGCGTGCTATCACCGGAAATACAGTAGTGTTGTTCGCCAAAATCGGAGCGAGCACCAAAGCCGAGCAGACTCAAGATTCTCTTAAACCTGCGATCTGAACGCAGAGAATCTAGCCGGGGGTCGACATTAGCAAGAGTCAGCCACGCACAGCGTTCCTCGTAAGCTCTAGTCAACCAGTGGAACGCCTGGTCGGGTTGACCGATGCCCGCGCAAATCACTGCTAGTCCATACGACGGAACATAGCTGCGCTTGGAAAGCTCTTTTAGTTTCTGCAACACTCGGATCGCTTCTTCTTGGTGACCAGCTGCGGCATGAGCGTGAGCCAGCATTGCCAGGAAGCCGGTACCACCCCCGCACAACTCAACAGCGGCCTTGGCCTCAGCAATGGCCTCATTGAACATACACTTTTGTTCGTAGGCCAGCCCAAGGAATGCGCGGGCGACTGCAAGATGCGGGTCCAAATCCAACGCTGCACCAAGTGCCTCAACAGCGCTGTCGTATCGACGCACGAAATAAGAAAGAACTCCAGCCCACGCTCCGATGATTGGAGAAAAAGGGTCCAACCGTCTTGCGCATTCTATCTCCTCTAACGCCTCATCATGTCTGCCGACAACTCCGAGATAGTGTGCGTACCAGTGGTGGCCCGGTGCAGAAATGGGATTGAGTTCGATGGCTTTCTGATATTCATGCTCTGCTCTTACCCAGTCCCAATCGAACACGCTGGTTAGATCTGCCAGCGCTGAGTGCGCCTCGCCCAGTGAGTTATCGATCTGAATCGCTTTCAAAGCTGCTGCTTTCGCCTTCGGCATTACTTCTTGTGGGGCGATATCTCCGTAAAAACCAAGCAACGTATACGAACCGGCCAAGCCGGCGTAAGCTGCGGCGTAGTTGGGATCCAAATGCAGGGCCTGCTGAAAACATTGCACACCCCTCTTCAGATACTCACTATTTCTCTTATTACAAAAATAGTGGCCCCGTAAGCACGCTTCGCGAACAGCGAAGTCTTGGAACACCATGCTTGGCCTAGAGGAAGCAACCCCGAAATACAAAGCGATCGAATTGACAATCTGGTAGGCAATGTAGCTTTGGACAGCTAATGGCCCGGTAAGCTCACGATCATAGGTTTCAGCCCAGAGCTGCGTTTCATCCCTGGCTGCAACCAGCTTGGCCGAAACCCGCACCCGGCCGCCGTGCCGCCGAACCGTGCCTTCCAGGACGTAGCTGACGCTCAATTCGTTTGCAATCCGGCGGACTGGTTGTTTTGAACTCGCGTATTGGAGAACTGAGGTCCTCGCAATCACCCGAAGGCGCTCCGGGCACAATCGTCCAAACTGAGTAATTATCTCGTCGGTAAGCCCCGTGGCGAACCAGTGTCGCTTTGTATTCAGATCAATGATTGGGAGTACTGCCAACAAGATATCTTCGCTCGGCGCCGTCCCCACCTGCGGCGAACGCCTCTTGCGCCATGTGTCCAGCTCTCTTGCGTAAGCGTATACTGTGCCGAGTTTCTCATGCACCTGGCGGCGTACCGGCAGCCCTTCTTTTGCTTCCCATCTTTGAACAGTTCTTATCCCGCGCTTAAGATACGTTGCAATCTCCTTCCAGGACTCCAATTGCAGGTCGCCAGAAAACCGATGATCGCCTAAGGCGGCATTCGACATTGTTCCCCCCGGTCGGCGTAGTTGGCCGTAGATTTTATGCTTACGAGTTGCAGTTTTCAACCACCGGTGCGCCAAAGTTTGCCGGCGCGATGGCGCTGTTTTGCGCTTGCCTGAGAATAACGCTCTGCAGTAATTTGCATCAACGAGTTCGTTAACCAGCACGCGATTAACACATTGGCTTCGCTAGCCATAAAATTGATCGATTCAGGGGATCCATGAGGTTTGCTGTCGATACCGGGGGGACATTCACGGATTTGCTGGTACAAGACAGCGAAACCCTGCGTCTTTACAAAACGTCGACAAACCCCGACGATCCGGTAGACGGCATCCTGGCTGCCTTCGACTTGGCGGCAGGGCAGATGGGCCTCAGCCAACGAGAACTGCTTCTTCAGGGCGATCTGTTTATTCACGGCACCACCCGCGCCATCAACGCGATAATAACCGGCACTACAGCTCGTACTGCTCTCCTGACCACCATGGGGCACCCCGATATACTCGTTTTTCGAGAGGGTGGTCGGGCAGAACCCTTTAATTTCACAGTTCCTTTTCCTCAACCCTACATACCGCGTGCATTGACGTTCCAGGTCCCCGAGCGCTGCGCGTCTACCGGCGCCGTACTGGAGTCCTTAGACGAGACTGCTGTTATTGACATCATCGCGAAATTACGAACGGCAAAGGTTGAAGCCGTGGCGGTATGTTTGCTTTGGTCAATCGTGAACCCCAGACATGAACTCCGCATCGGAGAACTACTGGAGCAATATTTGCCTGGCGTTCCGTTTACGCTCTCGCATTCCTTGAACCCCAGCCTTCGCGAGTATCGCCGAGCTTCCGCCACCAGCATGGATGCTTCGCTCAAACCGCTCATGGCTGCGTATCTTCAAAGCTTACAACATCGCGTACGCGAGGCCGGGTTTAATGGGCGGGTACTCGTCGTGACCTCTCAGGGTGGCATGATGGATGCCGCGGCTCTGGCTGAAAAACCAATTCATACGATCAACTCAGGGCCTTCGATGGCTCCGATTGCCGGCCTTTACTTCTCCCGCACTGATGCCAACACCGATACCGCAATTGTCACCGACGCAGGCGGAACCACTTATGACGTAAGCCTCGTTAGGCGGGGCCGAATCCCATGGACACGGGAAACGTGGATCGGTCAACCGTACCGAGGACACATGACGGGTTTTCCCTCGGTGGACGTCAAAAGCATTGGGGCGGGAGGTGGCAGTGTCGCGTGGGTAGATAAAGGAGGGTTGCTGCACGTCGGACCTCAAAGCGCCGGTGCTGTTCCCGGCCCTGCGTGCTACCCGCACGGTGGTATTCAAGCTACGGTAACAGATGCCGCACTCATTCTCGGTTATTTGGATCCCAACTATTTCCTCGGTGGCGTCCTTAGCTTGGATATCGGTCGGGCAAAAACAGCCGTGGAGGAGCAAATTGCTACGAAATTAGACATCGACCTTTATGCAGCGGCCTCGGCTATCCTCCATGTCGCTACTGAAAACATGGTGCACGCGATAGAGGAGATCACAATTAACCAAGGCATTAATCCCGCGGAGTCTGTCCTGATTGGCGGAGGAGGAGCTGCTGGACTTACCGCGGTATCTATAGCGAGGCGACTCGGATGTCAGCGAGTAATCATCCCTGAGGTTGGCGCAGCATTGAGCGCGGCAGGTGCCTTGATTTCAGATCTGAAAAGCGAGTACAGAGCAACATATTTCACCAATTCCGAGCGCTTTGATTGGGAGGGCGTGAATAGAGTACTTCACAATCTGGAGCAGCAATGCCTGAGCTTTCTACGTGGATCTGGAGCATCTTCCGTCGAGCATTCGATTGAGTTCGCTGCTGAAGCACGCTATGTGAACCAAACCTGGGAAATTAATGTTCCTTTGATCTCACCGCGCTTTTCCTCTGGGCAGGATGTCGCCCGTTTGGTGCGGGATTTTCACGCGGCCCACGAAGAGTTGTTTGCATTCAGCGATCCGGCTTCAGAAATTGAGGTCATTTCATGGCAGGCAACGGTGCGCTGCCAACTGCGATCTGGAGCCCTCGGCTTGCTTGCAGCACAGCGTCGGGATAGCCGGCCGTGTCCTCGCCTTGTGTTCTTCGAAGGATTGGGGCTTATCAACACACCTGTTTTCTATTTCGAGTCTTTGTCAGCCGGAGAGACAATTCATGGCCCTGCTATCATTGAATCGCCCGTGACGACTGTCGTAATCGATTCAGCAGCGTCGGCACAGCGCGAAGCGTCGGGCAGCGTATCTGTCTTGACTCGGGCCGAGGACCACCGCTCCCGTCCTATCCAGAAAAACCCGGCCCAAGCAAGAGGCCCCATGGACGGGGTGCAATTAGCAATTATCAACAGCCGGTTTCAATCCATTGCGCGAAAGATGGCAAACACCCTTCTTCGGTCTGGGCGTTCTGGAGTGCTCAATACCGCACGCGATTTTTCCTGTTGTATTCTGACCAGCGACCACGAATTGCTGACAGCAGCAGACAGTTTGCCAATCCACGTGCTTAGCGGCCCAGACCTGATGGCAAGAGCGATGAAGGAATTTCATCCCGATCTGCGACGCGGGGATGCCTACCTGCACAATTCTCCCTATCATGGGTGCTCACATGCAGCGGACCACACCATACTGGTGCCCGTCATAGACGACCGTGGGGTGCACCACTTTACAGTGCTTGCGAAAGCTCACCAAGCCGATATCGGCAATGCGCTACCGACGACCTACATGGGGGCTGCCAAGGACGTGTACGCTGAAGGCGCCCTGATTTTCCCGGCTGTAAAGATACAGGAGAACTATCGAGAGTTGAGCGACATTGTCCGAATGTGTGAGGCCCGCATTCGTGTGCCGGAGCAGTGGCATGGAGACTATCTTGCCATGATTGGAGCGTCCCGCATTGGCGAGCAAGAAATATTAGCTCTAGGGCAGGAGCTTGGGTGGGAAACACTACATGACTACAGCCGGCAGTGGTTCGACCATAGCGAAAGCAGGATGACTGAAGCCATTTCAAGATTGCCGACTGGGACTGCCACAACGCAGAGTATTCATGATCCTTTTCCCGGTACATCCGCTGAGGGCATCACCATCGAAGTATCAGTGAAAGTGCAAGGCTCCGAAGGATGGGTTGACGTCGACTTGACCAACAACATTGATTGTCTTCCCTGTGGCCTCAATTTGAGTGAAGCGTGCGCGCGAACAGCTGCTCTGGTGGGTATCTTCAATTCCATCGACCATACAGTTTCACCTAACGCGGGCAGCTTTCGCCGAGTCCGAGTTCGTCTGCGCAAAAACTGCATAGTGGGAGTTCCCCAACATCCAACAAGTTGCTCAGTCGCGACTACGAACATCGCCGACCGGGTCGCTAACGCCGTGCAACGCGCAGTTGCTGAACTCGACGCGGGACATGGTCTGGCGGAGGTTGGGGCGGTGATCCCCCCTGCACTCGGAGTAATTTCCGGCATTGATCCTCGCACCGGACGTGCCTTTGTCAATCAACTATTTCTTGCTTTCACAGGCGGAGCCGGAGCGCCGCGCTCGGACGCCTGGCTCACCATGGCACACGTTGGCAACGCTGGATTGTGTTGCATCGATAGTGTAGAGGTGGACGAGATTCGCTATCCCATCCTGGTGCAAAGCAAATATCTGGTTCCTAATAGTGAAGGTGCGGGACGATTTCGGGGGGCTCCGAGCGCATACTGCGAATATGGCCCGCTAAACTGCCGGCTGGAAGTGGGTTATGTAAGTGACGGATGCGTTAATCCCGCCCGAGGTGCGTGCGGGGGCCTGAATGGCGCGCCTGCGAGGCAATTCAAACGCGCACGAACTGGCTCATTGGTCGAGCTGGAAGCGTGTGCGCAAGTTCTTTTGGATGCCGGTGAAATGATTGTGTCATTGTCATGCGGGGGCGGCGGCTATGGTTCCCCTCTCGAGCGTGATCCCGAACGTGTTAAGCAAGATTGTGATGAGGGTCTGATTACCTTGAAGCGTGCGAAAGACGTGTATGGCGTGATCATCGACACTGACCGAGAGATCGATCAGGCAGCGACGGAAAACTACCGCAAGTCTTTGCACTCGAAACAACGTGGTTTTTCGCTAGCTGGCTCAAGCATTCCGCTCTCGAGTAAATGACAAGGAGGCGTGCGACCCACACCGAGCAGGTATGAGTTTACAAGGGAAAATTGCTGTCGTGACCGGTGGCTCACAAGGCATTGGCGAAGCCATCGCTCTCGTATTCGCCAAAGAAGGTGCAACCATTGCCATTATCAACAATGCTCATCGAGATACGGCCCTGTCCGTAGTAAGAAAGATTCAGTCACTAGGTGGCTGCGCAAGGTCCTTCCCAGCCGATTTGACCAAGCCCTCCGAGACTAAAACCGCGATCGGCGCCATTCTCGAGACCTTTACTACGATCGACATCCTCGTGAACTGTGCCGGGATCTTTTTCAAAACACCGATCGAGGACACCACGGAAAAAGACTATGACCGAATGGCGGACCTGAATCTTAAAGGCACCTTTTTCTGCATACAGAATGTGGTCCCCGAGATGAGGCGTAGACAGGCGGGCAGAATCATTAATGTGGCGTCAGTTGCAGGTCTGTTCGGCTTGAGCGGCTACAGCCTGTACTGTGCAACCAAGGCCAGCATCATCAATTTGACTAAAGCGTTGGCCCTGGAACTAGCTCCGCATGGCATTAACGTGAATTGCCTCGTTCCTGGAAACGTCGCAACTCCAATGAACGAGGAACTTAGGAATGATCCTAAGCACTCAAAGTATATTGAGCACATGCGTAATCGGACACCGAGTGGAAGGGTGTTTCTTGAGGCGGAAGACATAGCCGCCGCAGCTTTGTTCCTGGCATCGGAAAGATCCAAAGGAATGCATGGTTCCGCTTTAGTGATCGACGAAGGGTTTGCGGCGGGAGTAGGTTGAAATTCTCACGATTCATGAACGTCCCGCCCGAGTTTGAGTTCTTGTTCCAGCGTTGTCTCGGAACGCGATCGGAATCCGATGAATGTAGGAATTTCCAGAAGGCGTTTTTTCGCAGCCCTCGCAACTCTCGGAGCAAGCAGGTCTCTCGCTGCCATCGGCATCCAGCGCTCGACCGGTCAACAACGGATCATCGACGTGCACCATCATGTTCTTCCCCCAGTTTATCTCCGAGAAGCGCGAGATCAGTTTCTGGTGCAGGGCTACGGTGGAGTCCCTCCTACGGCTTCAGGCTGGACACCTGAAAACGCGGTCGAACAGATGGACATGAACGGCGTCGAAACGGCCATCGTTTCGATCTCCACGCCGGGTATCTGGTTTGGACATCCGCAAGCGGCGCGTAGCTTGGCTCGCAAGTGCAACGAATATGCTGCCCAGCTGTGTCGGGACCGGCCCAGACGTTTCGGATTTTTTGCTGTCGCGCCGTTACCGGACACTTCAGGAAGCATCGACGAAATTGCCTACGCGCTCGATGTGCTCAAGGCCGATGGTATCGGCCTCATGACCAGCTATGGAAGTAGATGGCCGGGGGATCCAGCGTTCGCAGCTGTTTTCGACGAGCTGAATCGTCGCAAAAGCACTGTTTACATCCATCCGACGGTGCCGAACTGCTGCCGCAATCTGTCCTTGAACGTTCCCTTGGCTGTGACTGAAATTCCTAACGATACGACTCGAGCGGTCCTGAGTTTCCTTGCGTCAGGTTCGTTTGCGCGGTTGCGAGATGTCAGGTTTATTTTTGCCCATGCTGGAGGAACCATTCCGATGTTAGCTGGCCGCATTGCACAATGGGGCATTGCCCAGAAAGAGCCGCACGATGTTGAGTCTGAGTTGAAACGGCTTTACTACGACATTGCTAACTCAGCCACGCGGCCTTCCATGGCGGCTCTAATGGCTCTGGTTCCCACCTCTCAAATTCTTTTTGGTAGCGATTACCCTTTCGTGCCTATCGAAGTGACCCTCAAGGAACTGATGGATCTTGATCTTTCCGATACAGACCTGAAAGCCATACGATCCGATAACGCATTAGCATTGTTGCCTCGGTTCAGATGATTTTGACGTGTTTGTCTGCCAGGCAGGTTGGAGAAAGACTTCATTGGCTGTGAGAGACTCGCCGATGCACAACGACAACTCTAGCGGTCTGTGACATGAAATCTCGTCAGTACTTTCAATGAAATTCGAGTTCGTTAAGGACATCGTAATTCCCCGCCCAGAGGCACATTCTGTTTGCCGGCTCGAAGGAGGCTTACCTACCAGTGCACAATCGTCTTCAGATCGAGTATTTGCAGCTACAATATAGTGTTGAGAAGTACAGATGGAACTTGCTAATGATCTTCGGCCGAGACCAATTGCCTTATGGCGGGCGCATCCTTCCTCAGCGTGTGTCGCGCTTAGTGGGTGCTGGCGAAATAGAGAATGCTTGCTTTAAGCAACGCAAAGTGAAGCTGCTGCGTGTGTGTCGAATTCCAGGGATTTTGTACAGCTTCTCACGCAAGAAAACCTCGTATCCTGCCGTCCCAGCTATCGCTACTTTGATGGCATAATCGTAATCACCCGTTACCAAGTACGCTTCAAGGACCTCGGGCAGCTGTGCCAACACTCTTTCAAACCTTTTGAGAGTCTCGTCATCATGGCGGTCGAGAGTGACATTGATAATGACAGTGTCGGGCAATCCGAGTGCACCTTGGCTGAAAATCGTTACGTACTGGCTGATGACCCGATTCGCTTCTAGATTTCGTACGCGAGTCCAACAAGGACTCGGCGAGAGACCTATCCGCTGCGCCAATTCACTGTTGCTGATACGAGCATTAAATTGCAGCTCACGTAAAATCCTATAGTCAATCTCGTCTAGCTCCACTTGCTCAGAAAATTGAGTTGGCATGCAGAAGAATATAAACCATAAATGCCTATAAACGGAATATTCTTCTCGTAAAATCGGTTTCCGCCGAAGTGTTCAGGAACCAATTCCGTGCTACCCAATGTATCATTCTGCTTATGCAGTAGTGCCGGCCTAAATTGCACCGAGACCTACAAGCGCGACAGCGCAATATCACTTCGTGGTTTGAATTGCACTGTCATTGGAAAAGGCAATGAAACAAGGGACAAGTACCGCCTCAACTGCCTGTGCCGCGCTCCGCGAACTTGAAGAATTAGATTTTGCCGAAGGTCTAAGCGACAAGAACTTGCGAATCACAGTCGATGGCATCTCTTGGAGTGAAAGCGTGCCCCTCCAAAGTCAACCCAAACAGCGCCTTTTAGATTTTTACTATTTTATGGCACTCACTCGTGCTGTGGACAATGAGATCATCAAACTGTCGCGAAAGGGATTGGCGCTGGGCAAACACCTGCCGTGCGCTGGTCACGAAGCAATTGCGGTCGGAGCAGCTCTAGCATTGAGTAAGACAGATTGGATCACTGCTGCGATTCGAGACCTCGGCGCCTTTCTAGTCCGCGGCATTACCCCTTTCCAGATCCTGGCGCAAGCGTGCGGTCGCAGAGCGGGTCTCACCGGTGGGTGGGACGGCAGCTTGCATATGGGTAACCGTGAAGCTCGAATTGCCGGTTTAGTGAGCCATCTCGGAACTCTACTCGCCGTAGCTACAGGCTGTGCATTTGCCGAAAAATATCGAGATAGCGACCACGTGGCTTTGTCTTTCCTCGGCGAAGGGAGCTCAAGTACTGGCGATTTCCACGAGTCAATGAACATTGCGTCGGTTCTGCAATTACCCTTTGTACTGGTAATCGAGAACAACCAATGGGCCTTCGGAACTCCTCATCGACTGCAATATGCGGTACCGACTCTTGCTTTACGAGCACTTGCTTACGGAAAGGCAGTAGAGGGTTATTGGATTGACGGGACTGATGTCACGACGGTCTATCACACCGTTGCCATGGCTGCAGAGCGTGCCCGTCGTGACGGTACGATCAGCATTATTGAAGCGGTAACGATGAGGTTTTTAGGTCACTCGCTCGCAGATCCATTCATGACCTATGTTCCTTCGAGACAACTTGCGAAATGGAAAAAGAAAGATCCAGTACCTAAGTTTCGTGAATTACTGTTGCACAGCGATTTCGTAGACAGCACCGAACTAGACGAGATTGACTCGCGCATCGGCGAAGAAGTCGTGAAGGCAGCTATTGCGGCGGAGCAAAGCGATGAACCAGATGCGGACAACATCGAGAGCCGTGTCTTTGCTTCGTCGGTTCACGAGTCTGCATTCACCGAGCCGCCCTCATACGGTCGGAGGCTGACGTATCGCCAGGCCATTCATGATGCTCTCGAGGAAGAAATGGATCGTGATCCCACTCTGTTCATGGTCGGCGAAGATGTCGGAATTTCGAACGGCGCTTTTAAGATCACTGAGGGGTTTTCGCAGCGTTACGACCGGCTTGATTGGCAGGATTATTGGGACGACAAGCGCCCATTTCGTCAGCGCCGGGTAGTCGACGCTCCGATCGCAGAAGCGGGGTTTACCGGGTTGGCACTCGGGGCGGTGCTGAATGGACTCCGGGCAGTCGTTGAGTATCAATATGCGGACTTTGCGTCTGAAGCGTTCAAGATGATCGTGAATTATGCGGCCACGGAGACTGTGCGCGGCATGGGTCCTGTGCCGATAGTGTTTCGACTGCCGTCAGGTTGGGCTCCCAACACATCCATCTATCATTCGGTTAATCCAGAGTCATGGTTTGCTTCGACCCCAGGTCTCAAAATTGTTGCTCCCATTACCGCATTCGACGCCAAGGGTCTTTTGAAAGCTGCGATTCGCGATAACAATCCAGTTCTGTTCTTGGAATACAAGTGCTATTATCGATTTGCGCCCGAGAAACTTCCTTCTGAACTCAATCTCGCAATACCCGAAGAGGATTACGTTGTCCCGCTAGGGAGCGCCAGAGTAGTACGAACAGGCACAGACATCTCCGTCATAACTTACGGTTCACAGATTATGCGTGCTGTGGAAGCCGCCGGTCGGCTTGAACAGGAGGGTGTTTCCGTAGAGGTCATCGACCTGCGAAGTCTCATTCCTCTTGATGCCGCCTGTATTCAAAGTTCCGTGCGAAAAACTAACCGAGTGGTAGTCACTTGCGAAGCTCCGCGCACAGGATGCTTCGGAAATACGATCGTGACAGAAATTATAAGGACAAGCTTTAATTTTCTGGACGCTCCCGTTCGCCTTGTAGCCGCTGCTGATACCCCGGTTCCTTTTTCACCGGTATTGGAGGCTGCCCATCTTCCGACAACGGAGAAGCTGATTACAGCAATTCGCGAAACACTCGTCTGTTGAGCATCGTCCCATTTGGCCTGGCTGCAGATTGTTGCACGTATTAGGTTTGAACGATGACTATGAAAACCCAAGTGAAGCTGAAGCCCAGAATTCGCGCCCCGATGTATCCGATCGGCGTTGTGTGCCGCAATCACCGCCAGAATATGAGGAGAAGACGCTGACGCCTGCTCTAGAAGTGTCGCCAGAACGACCGATCGAAACGGCAACTCGCGGCCATCTGGACCAGAATAGACGAGCATGCTACACCACGATTTCCGGCAAACCTGTTAATAGACTCTATACTGCCGCAGATCTACCGGCGGACTGGTCTTACGAGGGTTATCTCGGATTTCCAGGTCAGCCGCCTTACACACGTGGCATCCAGGCCAGCGGATATCGCGGGAAGCTTTGGACCATGCGCCAATTCTCCGGCTTTGCCTCTCCAGAGCTTACTAATGAACGCTACAAATACCTGCTTGAGCATGGCGGCGCCCCCCTTCTCGAAACCAAAGATGAGCCGTGTGAGTGCCCCGGTTCCCAGCGGCTCCAGCTTATCGTAGTTGATGTGGAACCCCGCGCGGCCGCGCCTTT
>Ga0209580_10000516_pt1 | contig 20774 bp, 16 predicted proteins | sample Coa_R1_5_FD_187153 | JGI IMG/M metagenome (GOLD analysis project Ga0209580, IMG submission 187153) | Surface soil microbial communities from Centralia Pennsylvania, which are recovering from an underground coalmine fire - Coalmine... | ecosystem: Environmental > Terrestrial > Soil >... | reverse complement strand
AGGTCGACCCGGCGACCGGCGAGCGGAGCTCGCGCCAGCGCCATGTCGCCGCCCTGTTGCGGGAGTTGACCGGGGCGGAGGCGGCGCTTGCGGTGAACAACAACGCGGCGGCCGTCCTGCTGTCGCTGACCGCGCTGGCGCGGGGGCGCGAAGCGGTGATCTCGCGCGGGGAACTCGTCGAAATCGGCGGGAGCTTCCGCATTCCCGACATCATGGCGGCCAGCGGGTGCCGACTGGTCGAGGTAGGGACGACGAACAAGACCTACCTGCGCGATTACGAGTCGGCGCTGACCTCCGACACCGCCCTCCTCGTCAAAGTCCACCGCAGCAACTTCTCGATGCGCGGATTTGTCCACGAGGTTCCACCGGGCGACCTCGCCGCCCTGGGGCGCCGCGTCGGGATCCCGGTGGTGTTCGACATGGGGAGCGGAGCGCTGATCGACCTGAGCGCCCGCGGCCTCCCCGCGGAACCCACCGCCGGAGCCGCCGTGGCCGCCGGCGTGGACGTGATCACCTTCAGCGGGGACAAGCTCCTTGGCGGCCCGCAGGCCGGCGTGATCGTGGGGCGCGAACCAATCGTCGGCCGGATCCGGGCGCACCCGATCGCCCGGGCGGTGCGAATCGACAAGCTCGATCTGGCGGCGCTCGAGGCTACGCTGCGAGTCTACCGGGATCCGGATCGCGCGTGGGAGGCGATTCCGGTCCTGCGGATGCTGAGCGCCGATCCCTCCGTCCTCGCGTCCCGTGCCCACGAGCTGGCCGCGCGTCTCCGTGCGATGCTGGGGTCCGCCGCGACGATCGCGGTGAGCCCCACCGTTGCTGAGGCGGGTGGGGGGGCGCTCCCCGGGGTGGAGCTGCCGTCGTGGGGAGTGGCCGTCTGCCCGGCGGATGGGTCCCCGCAGATGTGGGAGCGGCATTTGCACCACGCCCGGCCTCCCGTGTTCTGTCGGATCGTCGACGACCGGTTGATCCTCGACCTCCGCACGCTGTCCCCGGAAGACCTGCCTCCCCTCGCCGCGGCCCTTGCGGCGGCCGCGGGGGGCACCGGCGCGTAGGCCCGTGGCGGTCGGCCGCGCACGGTGAGCCCTCTGCGCCCGACCCCTTCCGTCCCAGCGGCTCCCCAGGGATACGCCGTCGTCGGCACCGCCGGGCATATCGATCACGGCAAGAGCGCGCTCGTTCGGGCGCTCACCGGGATCGACCCCGACCGGCTCGAGGAGGAGAAGCGGCGGGGGATGACGATTGACCTCGGCTTCGCGCACTTCGATCTTCCCAGCGGGCGGCGGGTGGGCCTCGTGGACGTGCCCGGACACGAGCGGCTCATCCGCAACATGCTGGCGGGCTCCACCGGCCTCGACCTCGTGCTGCTGGTGATCGCGGCCGACGAGGGGGTGATGCCGCAGACGCGCGAGCATCTCGACATCCTCCGGTTCCTCAGGGTCCAGCGCGGCATCCTCGTGTTCAACAAAATCGACCTGGTGACGGACCCGGAGTGGCTGCCCCTCGTGATCGACGATACGCGGGCACTCGTCGCGGGGTCCTTTCTTGAGGGGGCGCCGATCGTCTCCGTCTCGGCGCATCGCGGTGACGGGATCCCCGCGCTCGTCGCGGCGATCGACGACGCGCTCCAGACGCTCCCTCCACGCGAGGTGGACGCTCCAACGAGGCTGCCGGTCGACCGCAGCTTCACGATGCCGGGATTTGGGACGGTGGTGACCGGCACGCTCTGGACGGGGCGGGTCCGGCCGGGGGACCTGCTCGAACTGCTTCCCGCTGAACGCGAGGTGCGCGTGCGCCAGGTGCAGAGCCACGGGGTTCCGGTCGTGGAAGCGCGGGCGGGGCAGCGCGTCGCCCTCAATATCGTGGGGGCGGCGAAGGGGGAGGTGGCGCGCGGCCACGTGCTCGCCGCTCCGGGGGCCTTCCAGCCCACGGCCGTGCTCGACGTGCGCGTCCGGCTGCTGGGTGGGGCGCCGGACCTCAAGCACAACGAGCGAATCCGGTGCTACGTCGCTGCCGACGAGGTGATCGGGCGGATCCGGCTGCTGGATCGGGGGCGCATCGGTCCCGGGGAGACAGCCCCGGCGCAGCTGCGGTTGGAACGATCGACCGTCGTGGCTCGCGGCGACCCGTTCGTCCTCCGACGGTACTCTCCCATGACCACCATCGGCGGTGGTGAGGTCATTACCGCGCGAGCCCCTCTTCGTCGTCGATCCGCGGCGGCGGCCCAGGCGGTCGTGTCGCAGGAGGGATCGGGGGTGGACGGGCAGCTGACCGCAGCCCTCGGGGCCGCCGGCCGGGATGGGACGACGGCGGACTCCCTCGCCAAGGTGGTCGGCGCGACCCGGGATCATGTCGCCGGACGCCTGGCGGACTTGGCGGCGGCGGGGGAGGCGGTCGATCTCCGGGGGCGTCTGTTCGCCGCGGGCGTGGTCCGGGCCGTGCAGGACGGGGTCCTCCGCACGCTGGAGGCGCATCACGCCGCCGCTCCCTGGCGCCGGGGGATGCCGCGGGACGACCTGAAGAGCCGCGCGTTCGGCGCCGGCGACGACCGCCTGTACGGGTACGCCGTGGACGCGCTGGTTGCGCGCGGCGAGGTCGCCGTCCAGGCAGGGTTCGTTTCGCTATCGGCCTTTCGCCTCGTCCACAACCCGCTGGAGACCTCCGCGCGCCGGGCGATCGAAGACGGGTTTCGGCGGGGCCGCTTCGGGCCGCCGAGCTTCGAGGAAGCGGTTGCCGCAGCGCAAGATCGTGCCGTGGGCGAGCGGATGTTGCAGACGCTGTTGGATGATGGAACGCTCGTGCATGTCGGCGGGGACATCACCGTTCACCGCGAAGCGCTCGCGGAAATCGAATCGCGGGTCGTCGCGCAGATCGAAGCGCACGGCGAGGTTACGGTTGCGGGACTCCGCGACCTGTTGGGAACCAGCCGGAAGTTTGCTCTGACCGTGCTGGAGTACTTTGACGCTCGGCATGTCACCCGCCGGGTCGGCGACAAGCGGGTGCTCGTACGGCCGGCCCCCCCGCCATAGCGCGCCCGCCCAATCGACGGAGCTGGACGCGGGCCCGGGGGCAGGGCGCCGCCGGCTTTGTTCGGGGGAACCTCCATCAGGTCTAGAAAAACTCGATGGTGGGTATCCATTCACAAGGAAGTTGTCTGGAGGTTAGGTCAGGGGCACGTGCGCGAGGCCCTGAGCGTCCTCCGGGCCAAGGTGCGAGCCTGCTGAGAGAGGTTGGCTGGAAGATGAGGTGGGAGAACCCGCGGACCCGCGCGGTGTGACCGCTTCACAGCACACCGATCAAGGTCTTCAACGGGTTGTTCCGTGTGCGGGAGGTGGCTCGCCTTGCAGCAACGGCATCTAAATGGTTCCAGTCTTGACCCGCCCATCAGCGCAGGCGATCCGTGCGCGCCCCGTCGTCCTAGGACGCCCCATCCCGAGCGGAGTGTGCTCCGAGGACGTCGTCGCTCCAGTAGGGGGCCCCTCGCGGGGCCGACCGTGTCCCCCGCCCGCCGGGGGGGATGCACAGGCCTCGCCGATGATTGACCGATCCGTGGACCTGGATCCCTACGTCATCCTGGTCGTTGAGGACAACCCGACCGGGCTGAAGACCGTCCGCGTGACCCTGGAAAAGGCGGGATACACGGTGCTCGAGGCCCGGAGCGGCCACGCTCTGATCGAGATGATGGCCCATCGTCCCGACCTCATTGTTCAGGACCTCATCCTGCCCGATATCGATGGGTTTGAACTGGTGCGACGGGTTCGCGGCCTTCCCGGGGGAAAGGATATCCCGATCATTGCCTATACCGGGTTTCTGACCGCCGCCGAGGAGGCCCGCAGCATTGAAACCGGATTCACCGATTACCTCTTCAAACCCGTTGCACCCAGGCAGCTCCTTGAGATGGTCGGGGCCTACTTGCCCGATCGAGATCTCCAGAAGCCAGGTGGTCGCGGACAACGACTCCTTGTCGTGGACGATGATCCGACCCACCGCAGGTTGATCGCGGCGCGCCTGGAACGCGCGGGGTTTGCCGTCGTCGCTTCCGCGAACGCCGCCGACGCGCTTGCCCGTGCGCGTGAGCTCCCGCCTGATTTGATTGTTTCGGATGTCCTCATGCCTGAGGTCGATGGGTTCCAATTCTGCCTCCAGGTGCGAGAGGATCCGCGGCTTGCCCGCACTCCCGTGCTGCTCGTTTCTTCTATCTATAGTGAGGACATCGACCAACGCCTCGCCCGTGAGGCGGGAGCCAACGGCTTAGTCGTTAAATCGCCCGGATTCGAGTCGGTCGTCGCGGCCGTGATCGCGAACCTCAACACGCCGCCCCCACCCCGCGCAACGGCCGGCGGTCCCACGCTGGGGGAGGACTATACACGCCGTCTCACCCAGCAACTGGACCGACAGGTGTCGATGAATGCACACATCCGCCAGCGGCTCATGCGGCGCGAAGCGGAGTTGGCGGTTCTCTCCAGCCTCGTCGAAGCCGTGAAGTGTGATTCGGTGGACGAGATCCTCGAGGAGATGCTCCACAAGGTGCTGCACGCTTTGGGCGCCCCCCGGGGTGTGATCTACCTCAGCGGGCCGAACGGGACACTGCGTCCGCGAGCCTGGTCGGGGTATCCCGATTCGATCCGACGCCACCTCGACGATTTCTTTGGCCACGCCCGGGTGCTTCGCGAGGCGCTCACCCGGAAAATTCCCCAGGTGATCCCCTCTTTCATCTTCCCCCCGGGGGCGGTGTTTGGGCCCGAGCGGGTGGAGCAGTCCGCGTTGATCAGCCCGCTTCTCCAACGCGGTGAGTGTGTGGGCGTGCTTGTCGCGACGTCAGGCAAGAGGGCGCTGACGGAGGAAATGCGCCCCTTTGCGCGGGCCGTCGGCAATCAGATCGGGCAGGCCTTGGGGCTGGTCCAGGTGCTGGGTGCGGCTCAGCAGGGCGAGCGCCGCTTCCGGGACACCTTCGACCATCTTCCCATCGGGCTGGCGCAGACAACCCCCAGCGGCGAGATCATTGAGGCGAACCCCGCGTTCGCGGCGATGGTCGGCTATTCGGATGCGGAGACGTTAAGGAACGTAAATGTTGGGGACCACTATATCGATTCGGTTCCCCGACCTCAACCCGATGTGTCGGCGGGCGCGGAATACCTGCCCACCGGCGGGGAGGTTCGCCTTCGACGGCGCGACGGCTCAACCCAGTGCGTGTGGCGGGTTTCGCGGGCCATCCGCGATTCCCGTGGGGGCGTGGTGTACTATGAGGAGGCGATCGTGGACACCGGCAAGCCCAAAAAGCCCGAGAAGCGGTTAAGGATCGCATCATCCTCTCGCAGAAAAAACCACGGTCGCGGTACCCGGCACAGCTGAATCGAAGAAAGTTCTCCCGCATCGCGTACCCATCAGCCGATCGCTAAATGCAAGACCGACGGCTCGGTGCGTCCGGCACCGTGATCAGTGATGGGGTGCGCGTTCGACCCATCCAGCTCGGGTGACCCACCCCTCCGGCTAATCCCATTCCGCGTGGTCCCTCAGGGTTGGCATCGCTCCGGCATCGCGCTAGAATGCAACCATCTCGAGGTCGCCACCCCAAGAAGGGCTTCCTCGCGGTGGACGCGTGATGGGGGGAGGGGCAAGGGTCCTGGTGGGCCTCGCAGTCTTCAAAACTGTCGACGAGCCTGATCGCCCGTGGTGGGTTCGATTCCCACTCCCCTCCGCCACAGCGTGCCTTATTTATCGGTACGTGCAGCGCGGAGTCTCGCGGTTTGTCCTCACGGTCCTGGAAAGGGCATCAATGGGTGCTGCGAGCCACATCAAAGGGTCTGGCGATCCAGCCACAACCGGAACGGTCGCAAGGATATTGCGCTAAGCACCGAACCTGGTCCGGCGTTATCGTTTCGCATCGGCGTGCTTCTCCCTCACTGCGGACGGGAACACCGCGGCGGTGCGGACAAAGTCGCGAGCAAACTGGCTGCTCCGGCCCCGTCATCTCATGTGTTGGGCCTATGGGCGACGGTACCGGACAGGGGGTTACATTCGCCGGCGCCCGGGCGACCAGAGCATTCGGCCGGGGGCCCCATGACACACGACGCTGCTCCTTGCCCATGAACTTGTGCCTAAAACCGCCGCGTGATGCCCGCGCCTTATGACGGTCCTAATTTAGATGGCTTCTGCTACGCCAAACACCGGCCGGCCGCGACTTGAGTGAGGGTCTGGACTGTATCCCCTCGGGGCGAGTTGGAAACCGCCGCGCCGGCGTTGCCGTCCGACCCCGCAGAGGGTCTTGTAAGAGCCAAATCCTGGGGATCGCCTTCCCGCGGGTGCCGCGATCACGCCGGTGGCCGCAGAGAGCACCCGGTGCCGGCCGGCTCATCGGACATTTGTCCGTATCCGGCGCCCCCAAATGACGATCTCGATTCGGCCTCGACTTGCTCAACCAACAACTCGCCCTTCACTCATCTATCACATTCTCCCGTCGCGTTCCGCCAATGGAATGACGCGGCACACACCACGAACGTGACTGGAGGGAGGGGAAAATTCATGAAAATCAAACTGACAAGCCTATACGTGAACGACCAGGAGAAGGCTCTGCGATTCTACACCGAAGTGCTGGGCTTTGCCAAGAAGGCCGATTTCAGCCATGGGCCGTTTCGCTGGCTGACCGTAGCCTCACCCGAAGAACCGGACGGGACCGAGCTGCAGCTCGCGCTCAACGACAAGCCGGCAGCCAAAGCCTATCAGCAGGCTATGTTTCAGCAGGGCCAGCCCGCTGCCATGTTCTACACCGACGACGTCAAGGCCGAGTACGAGCGCATCAAAGCCCGCGGCGCCGAGTTCACCGTGCCGCCTACCGAGGTGACCGGCTCGACCATCCCGATGCTGAACGACACCTACGGCAACCTCATTCAAATCACGCAGCTGGCGCGCTGGTAGGCCTGGTGTTCAGCCGGATGGCTGAAGGGAGCGTGAAAATGAGAACCTCTCGGGAAAGCGAACGCCCTTCTCCGCTCATTGACGCGCGAATCAAAGAGCTTGGTGATTGGAGGTTCAACTCTCGCCTCAGACAACGCCAGGCGAGCCACACTGAATATGGAATCCCGCGGTGATCGAGAGGATGCAAGACCGCTTGATGACATTGGTGGGAATTGGTCGTTTGATTCTTTTTGCGCAATATATTTCAGGATGATGGCAGGATGATGCCAAAGCAAGCATTTTGCGTTTGGGGAGGAGTGATTAGATGGAAAAGAGCGGCTCACCGAAAACCGAATCATCTTCCCGGAGGATAGGCGCGAGGATCACGGAGCTGGGCGACTGGCGCGGCAAGCTGCTCTCCCGGCTCCGTACTCTCATCAAGCAGGCCGACCCAGAGGTGGTCGAGGAGCTGAAATGGAGGAAGCCATCGAACCCCGCCGGGGTTCCGGTATGGTCCCACGCGGGGATCATTTGCACCGGCGAGACCTACAAGAACCATGTGAGGCTGACCTTCGCCAAGGGAGCTTCTCTCAAGGACCCGAAAGGCCTCTTCAACTCCGGCCTCGAGGGCAACGCCATGCGCGCGATAGTCATCCATGCGGGAGATGAGATTGACGAGAAGGCTTTCAAGGCGCTCGTTCGAGCTGCCGTTCACCTGAACGGATCCTCGTCCCGTTAGTGATCGCGACCGGGGCCACCGATTTCTGACGCATTGCGGAGCCACCAGCGGAGCCGATTCGCGAGCGGTCGGATCGCCATCGTCTCCAATTCGGCTATGGCGTCGGGGCAACGCCGATTCTTGAACCGAGCTATCAGGAGCACCAACCGGAACAGGCTGCGCGAACAATGGGCCGAGGACAGGCGATGAGCTTTTTCAAGACGACAGCGGTTCTGTCACATCTGAGAAGTTTCGTCCGTTAGTACCCTGACAGACCGCGACGGAGGAATGTGACCGATGCCCACACCTGAGGGACTCGCTGAGCAATTCGAACAGCACCGAGCGCATTTGCGCGCGGTGGCATATCGGATGCTCGGGTCGGCGAGCGATGCAGACGATGCGGTCCAGGAAAGCTGGATTCGACTCGGCCGGACCGATGTCAGCGACGTCGAGAACCTCAGAGCTTGGCGGACGACCGTCGTCGCGCGGGTGTGCCTGGACCTGTTGCGTACACGGGCCTCGCGCCGGGAGGATCCCTCGGACATGCACGTGCCCGATCCAATCATCGCTCCCGCCGATGGGGATCCGGAGTCTGACGCCGCACTTGCCTATTCGGTCGGTCTCGCGCTCCTCGTGGTCCTCGAAAGACTGAAGCCCGCCGAGCGCCTGGCGTTTGTCCTTCACGATGTGTTCGGGATGACGCTCGAGGAAATCGCGCCGATCGTGGACCGTTCGCCCGTCGCGGCGCGGCAGCTCGCGAGCCGTGCGCGACGAGGCGTCCAAGGTCAGGCGCCGACGTCAGATCCGAATCTGCAGCAGCAGCGCCAGATCATCGATGCCTTTCTGGCGGCGGCCCGCAATGGCGACTTCCACGGCGTTGTCTCCGTGCTCGACCCGGACGTTGTGCTGAGGGCAGATGGCGGAGCGCTCACGACTGTTCGCCGTGCTCGGCTGCACGGTCGCCGGCGGCAGGATCGTCGAGATCAACATCCTGGCGGATCCGGAGCGACTCAGTCGGCTCGATTTGTCCGCTATCGAGAGCTGAAAGACGGCGAGTCGCCGCTCGGCCTGGTCCCTACGGCAGGGGGCTGCTAACCCAGCTCATGTTCCCCTTGCCCCGTCGAGCTGGCGTTCCACCTCGTGATCTGCGCGTTTTCGGTGTCAGCAAATTATCCATCTTCAGAATCGCGCAGTACCGCTCGAGCGTGCGGTCGGCCGCCCGCGCCACCTGACGTTCCCGCTCTCTCGTCCCGAGGGCCCTAGCGGCCACGGGCCAATCAGTCGGGGTCGGGCAAATCGGGTTGGTTTTCTCTTGTTTTCTGCGGCGAGTTAGGTCTTCTGAACGACGCAGAAGAGGTTGCCATCGGGATCTTCGAGCACTGTAAAGTCAGCGCCCTTGGGATACCTCCACGGATAGCGAGTTGCCCCGATTTTGATTAGGCGCTCCACCTCACCTTCTTGGTTGTCGGTGTAGAGGTCTAAGTGCAACCTGCTCCTCTTGCCTGAGTGCTTTTCAGGAACTTGATCCAAAGATATATTGGGCCCTCTTCCTTGGGGATCACGAAGCACCGCCCAGCCACCCTTCGCGGGTTCCCTGGGGACGTAGTGGAGGGCTTCCTGCCAGAATGCCAACATTTTGTCGAACTCAAGACAGCGGATAACAATCGAACCGATTTTCATTTCTGCCACCTCTGAACCTCACACTGGCCCACGCCTCTAGGTCGTTGGCTGCCGTCTCCATGCCTTTCTTGAACATGTACTTCTACCAGAAGGATCTCGTGATGTTCAGGGTTTCTGGTAACGGAAGGCGCGCACAGCCGTCGAGCCGAGCCCCACCCGAGCGCCAGGCCGGGTACGGTTTCTGCACATGACGGGTGCGGTACCGCTTCCGGGCCGGACTTCTACCTGAAATTCCTGAGATGCCCAAGAGATTAGGAGGCATTGCCCTATTGTTCGGCATGTTCGACCCGGGCATAAAGTCCTCGCCGATGAGAACGCCCCGGCGCGTGAATCGCCCCCCGAGGAAGTGGGCTTCGATGCGCGTGGGCCGGCTGCCCTCGCCGGTGATTCGATGGCCCAGGATCCACGGCGCGCTTCCCGTTCAGGCTTGCGTATCACCGATGGCAAAATCAGCTCTTAGGAAGCCCGCCGATCTGGCGGGGCGCCGCGGCCCCCGGGTTGCCGGACGGGTACCCATCGGGGATCGCTGCGGTGAAGAAACGGCCGGCGAATCGGCTGATCCGGTTACTCAATTTCCACGGTCAGCCAAAGTTCGAAGCAATGGTTCTTGGCAAGACTGGTCACACCGATAGTGGCCCGCCCCCCAACGCCCCGATCGGCTAACACCTCGGCGAACAGGTCGGTGGCTCCGCTCGACACCTTGTGCACATCGTAGAACGAAGGGGTGCAGACGACGAAACACAGGGAGCGCACAATACTCACGATTCGATCGAGATTCCCGACCGCCTGCTTAATCCCCGCGAGACTGTTAACCGCAGCCAGCCCCGCGGCTTCATAGCCTTGATCAACGGTCACAGTATCTCCGAGTCTACCCGGGTGCAAGATGGTTCCGTTTCGCTCAGGCACGTGTCCACTCAAGAACAGGATGCTGCCGACCTGATGGTGGGCCTTCATCTTGCCGTAACTTGTGCCGTAATAGCCTACCGGACCGAAATCTGGCAAGACGATGCCCAGGTCCTTCAATCGTTGCTCGACATGTGCCATGGTTTCCGCCTCCCCCCGCCTAATGAGCGTCGCACAACGCCCTCCTTGCCGTTCCGCTGTAGCGAGGGATGATCCCCCGCGTGTTCGCCCCTTCTATTGGACTCATACGATTCCTGTATACGGTTCCGTCTGAAGTTGCCGCGGTTTCGCAGACGGGGTGACGTGGGGCTGTGCCGGTGCGCCGTCGATCTGCCAGCACTGCCGATCGTCGAGCCAATCGCCGAAGGGGTAACGGGACCGGCCTATCGGTCTCACCCCGAGCTCGGTTTCAGGCCTCTCCAGTGCCTGAAACCAGGCCTGGCATAGGTCTAAGAAGGCCCAAAGGAGGGTACACTCCCGGTACAGCAGGGCTCGTCGCGGAGCACGTCCACCAACGAGGCTCCCGAGAAGCCCCTGGCCAGGCGGTTCGATGGCCTGGAATCACGGCTGGATGGCGAGGTGGGAGGGCTGCCACCCTTGGCAGCATGTCCGCCCACGGTGAGCCAGTCGAGGCGTACTCGCTGGTTGATGCCACTGTGGGAGGTGCTCTCATCTCGCGGCCATATTCTTCGAGTGTTGCATCCTTCTTCTTGCTTCGCTCCATACCAATGGGGATTTTCCCGGCGCCGCGGCGCACAGGAGCCCGAGAGGGCCCTCGACGGCGAAGTGCCGACCACGTATGGCGTCCCACGATCCTTTTGAGCCCACCGCCGCACGCTGCCGGGTCTGCCGGACCGTCTCATTCCCGCGACACAGCAAGTACCCCCGCACGCGCGTTCCGGCCAAACCGCCGGGAGATCCTTTTGCAGATGCTCCAGGGGGGGTGCGTTGATGTTTGAGCGATCGGTCGATTTGAACCCCTACACCATTTTGGTCGTTGAGGGTCACCCCTTAGGGCTCAAAGATATTCGTGTCGCGTTGGAGAAGGCCGGGTACGCTGTGCTGGAAGCTCGAGATGGACGTCACGTGCTCGAATTGATGACGCAGCACCCGGACCTGATCATTGTGGATCTTGTGCTTTCGGACATCGATGGATTCAACCTCATTCAGAAGATTCGCAGCCTGCCGGGCGGCGTTGACGTCCCGATTATCGCCTATACGGGAGTGATGACCGGGGCCGAGGAGGCTCGGAGCATCGAAGTGGGATGTACCGATTACTTATTCAAACCGATCACAACGTCGCACCTCCTCGAAACCATCGATACCTACCTGCCGCCCAAGGATGGTCTGGAACGGATAGGGACGGGGGAGCGGGTCCTCGTCGTTGACGACGACCCGATCCATCTCAGCCTGGTGAAGACGCGCCTGGAGCATGCGGGGTTTGGGGTTGTGGGAACCTCCGATGCGACCGAAGCCCTCACCCGCGCGCATCAGAGTCCGCCCGATCTGATCCTCTCGGATGTGTTGATGCCGCAAATGGATGGGTTTCAATTTTGTCTGGCAGTCCGGAAAGACGCCAAACTCTCCCACGTCCCCGTGTTACTCTACTCCTCGGCGTACAACGAGGAGGTCGATCGTCAACTCGCCCGTGAAGTGGGGGCCAACGACCTGGTGATCAAGGACCCCGGATTTCAATCGGTCGTCGCGGCCATCAGTTTGACGCTGGGCGTGACGCCTCCGCCTGCCACCGCCATTTCGGACGGGCTGGGAGCGGATTACACCCGCCGACTGGCGCAACAGCTTGATCGGCAGATGATGGTCAATACAAGCATCCGCCAACGGTTGATGCGACGGGAGGCCGAGTTGGCCGTCCTGTCCACGTTCTTGGATGCCCTCAGGCACGGCTCAGTGGATGGTGTTCTTGAAGAGCTCCTCACGAGAACGCTGCACGCGGTCGGGGTCGTCAGAGGTGTGATCTTCCTGATGGGCGCGGATGGGACCCTGCAGCCTCGCGTTCAACTGGGGTTTCCCCAGTTGGCATACGACGGGGTGGCGGATTTGTTCGGTCACGCACGGGTCCTGCACCGCGCGATTGAAGAGGGGATACCCGCGGTGGTTCCCTTGCGCATGCCTCGGGGGATCTTACACAATGACGAGCGGCCGGAACAGTCTGCACTCATTGCCCCGCTTCTTCACGACAACAAGCGCCTCGGTGTGCTCGCCATGATGTGTGGTACGAGGGCGCTGACGGAGGAGTTGTTCCCCTTTGCCAGGACCGTCGGAGCCCAAATTGGACAGGTCCTGGGGATCATCCATGCGCTGGGCGATCAGCAGGGAAATGTCTTGGCCGACCTCCCCGCCGGGTAGGGAGGGTCGCGTTCGTCACACACACGTTTTGCGGTCGCGCCGCGATCAGCCATCGTCACCGCGCATCGACAGACATCGTGCTGGAAGCGCGGGGAGGGGCCGTGGGTAGGGGGGTGGTGCGGCGTTCGGAGGGCGAACCACGGCCGAAGAACCCCGCAAGGAATCACCTGCTGGTCGCACGGATTCCGGGCTGCTGCGATACCGGCAAGTTCCCGAAGAGGATTTGCGTCAATTTAGCCGAATAAATAGGTGAAGGCTCAGGACGTCGGTCGGTAATGTCCGGACCTTGCGTGTCCGGCTAGTGAAACTCCGTAGGTGAGTGATTCGGCCTCGGAGGAGGACGGTCGTGTCCTCAGGGTCAGGACGGAAGCAAGAGGCTGCTGAGGAAATTGTTCATACGATCATCCGGTCCCTCAAAGAGCGGATAGGACGTGGCCCTGAGGGATATCGGACGTATCTCGTCGATGACCTGCTCGTTGTGCGCCTGCTGAGAGACCTGACCCCCGTGGAATATGAGCAAGCCAAGACCCCTGCGGGCCGAAAATCAATCAAAGACACGCGCAATCGACTGATCCAAGACCTCAGGCCGTCCTTGCAAGATCGCATCAAGCATCTCACCGGAGCGAACGTCATCAGCGTGCACTCGGATCTCAGCACTCGAACAGGAGAACGCATCATCATCTTTGTCCTCGACCGCAGGGTCGCGGATATATTTGGGGAGCACGGATAGGGGCAAGAGACGGCGGCCGGAAACGAAGGGTGGAAACCCCTCCTCCCGCGGGTCCAAACCGGTGCGTTCCGATCGCAGCCCGTAGAGCCAGCACCCGATCGGGGCGTGGCTGTCCAGCGGGGATGGATCCCACTTCGTGGGCCCACGATTAATCGGTTCTGTCGAGAGGAAAAGCCGAATCGCCCGCTAATGAACCGCGGGGGCACAGAAGGCCCCACGTGGCCGAACGTCATCCGGTTGATCATGCGGGCAGCCAGTGTTCGGAGGCGGGCGCGCCCGGCGCGCGGGGATTCGACCGGCGACGGCACCCCGATTCGATCGCACCCAGCGGAAGCGAGGGCGACCCCGATGGGGACACACATGGTGTACGGAAAGGTTTCCGCCGAGACGGGAGTGGAGCGATGACGGAGTCCTTACACCCGGCGGTCAGCCCGGCATGGCTGTCTTCGCACCTGGGCGAGCGTGACCTCCGCGTCATCGATGCCACATGGTACTTGCCGACCCTCCACCGTGACGCTCGAGGCGAGTTCTGTCAGGCTCATATTCCCGGAGCCGTATTTTTCGATATCGATGCGATCGCCGATCAACGCACGCCCCTCCCGCACATGCTCCCGGACGCGGAATCCTTCGCCGCGGCCGTGGGGGCGCTCGGTATCGCCGGTGGGGATCGCGTCGTGGTCTACGGCGGCCGCCACCTTGTCGCCTCCGCACGGGTTTGGTGGACCTTTCGGGCCTTTGGTCACGATAACGTCGCGGTGCTGGACGGCGGCCTCCCCCGCTGGCGGGAGGAGGGCCGCCCGGTCGAGTCGGGCGAGCCAAGGCCTCAGGCGTGTCGGTTCCACGCGCGCTATCGGTCGGAACTTGCCGCCGACCTTGATCGCGTCCGTCAAACTCTGTCGGGGCAGGGGGAGCAGGTGGTCGACGCACGCTCGCACGGGCGCTTCGTTGGGGCCGAGCCGGAGCCGCGCCCGGGGGTTAGGTCTGGCCACATCCCGGGGAGTTTCAACCTCCCGTATGACCATCTGTTCGGGCCCGATGGAGCCTTGCTGCCCGTCGAAGGGCTGCGGGGTGCGTTCGAGGCGATCGGATTGGATCTGCACCGTCCGGCGATCGCGAGTTGCGGTTCCGGGGTGACCGCCGCGGTGCTGGCCTTTGGCCTCTTCCTCCTCGGTCGGGATCACACCGCCGTGTACGACGGGTCGTGGGCGGAATGGGGGGGCCGCACGGACACCCCTATCGCACGCTAGGCGCATTGTCCTGCCGAGCGGCCCCTCGACATGATCACCACGATCACGACCCTGAAGGGCGGGGGAGGAGGATGACAACGTTGGATGCCCATTCCTTCCATATGCGTCGACGCGGCGTTGGGCGGGGGTAGCGATACGGCGCGCGCTCCCGCCCGGCAGCCATTTCGAATCCGGACCGGCACCGTCCGCGATGCACCGACGATCTTCAAGCTCGTGCAAGGGCTGGCACGGTATGAAGGGCTGAGGCGCGAGGTCAAGGCCACCGTGTCGAGCCTCCGGCGGGACGGGTTCCGGCAGCGCCCGTATTTTCATACCCTGCTCTGTTGGCGCGGAAGGGAACCCATCGGGTTCGCGCTCTACTTCTTTGCCTACTCGACGTTCCTCGGCCGCCCCACGCTCTACATTGAAGATCTCTTCGTGCTGTCCCGCTGCCGGCGCCAGGGGGCGGGCAAGGCATTGCTCATCGCCATGGCCCACATCGCCGCGCGGAAGCGGTGCGGGCGGATGGAATGGATCGTGCTCAGGGAGAACGCTCCCGCCATTCGATTTTATAAGCAGTTGGGGGCCACTCTGCGGACGGAGTGGATCCTGACGCGCCTGACGGGAGGACCCTTTCGTCGACTGGCCAGAACGCCACGCCGCAGGTGAGCCGCGATCGGGGAGGGGAAACCTCTCGGCGGCCGGGGATCCCCGGCCGCCGAGAGGACCTAACTCGAACGCTCCGTGTGCCGGTTACGAGCTGTGGTTCGGCAGTGGTTGTTGGACCATTGGCTGATCGTTTTGCGGTTGGTTGGTGTTATAGGCATCGTTGCATGCAAGCGCCGCTGTCGTTAGGATGCCAACCGTCAAACCTACGACCACGGCCGCCATGAGCTTGCGCATCCGTGGCCTCCTTTCCCCCGGGTCAATCCTCGAGCCGGGTTCTTTGGTTTCGGGGATTCGCCACCCATGCAAGATCTCCTGTCCCGACGGTGGGAGCCGGAGACCCGCCGACGCGGGGGTGCAAAAGAGGCAACCCGGGTTAAGGGGCGGGAACGCGAACGGCGACCACTTCTCCTCGGGCGGTTTCTTCGACGTCCGTGAACAACGAGCAGGTCAGCGTCGTGGTGCCGTCGTCCAATTCCCGGACCCTGGCCCGAAGCGTGAGCGGGGTGTTGGCCGTCGCCGGGCTGAGATAGGTCATCCGCAGGGAGGCGGCCGCGTACCGGATTCTCGACGCCGGGTCGCCTTGCGGGCCGTCGGCCAGGCGGGCGGCGGCCACGGCCGTCCCGAGGCAGTGGCAGACGATGAGATCCGCCAGGGTCCGATCCTCGATCGCCTCCGGGGAGCTGAGCGCGGGGATGGTCCGCGGGTACCACGTGCAGACCGCCTCATCTTCGGCCCAGTAGCTTTCGAGACGCCACCCGGCCGCCACGTGCCCTGAGCATTCACAGCGGAAGCCGCGCAGCCGCTCATTCTGGAAAAGCGAGATATCCATCGGTCAGGTCTCCTGTTCGCCCGGATTCGGTCTCAGAGGGAAGATTACACCACCGGGAGTGGGGAGGCTTCGTCCGCGGGATCAAATGACGCCCCGGCGCGACTGAAATTGAGGGGAATCGAATCATCCGAACGATCGATGTCCCAAAGGCGATCGATCCGGCGTGGGGGAATGCTCTCCCATCGATATCCCCGGGAAACGTGCCTGCGCGGGGCGGGCGCCCCTGCGGCCGGGGATGCCGCGACGTCCGGGAGACGGCGCGACAACGGAGGTGGGGCCGGTGATGCGCAATCTAATGAAGGCAAAGTTGCTGGCGGGCCAGCCGGCGCGCGGCGTCTCGGTGATGATTCCCTCGCCCCAAATCGTCGAGATGCTCGGCCGTCTCGGATTCGACTGGGTGCTGATCGATTGCGAACACGGGACAATCTCTCGCGAGAGTGTCGAGGAGATGGTTCGGGCCGCGGAGGCGAGCGGGATCACCCCGCTCGCCCGCCCGGCCGGCAACCACGCGGAGGCGATCCTCCACGTGCTGGAATGCGGGGCGTTGGGTGTGCAGGTTCCCCATATCCGCACCGCCGGCGATGCACGTCGGGTCGTGGAGGCGGTGAAGTATCATCCGCTCGGATCCCGTAGCCTCGCCGCGAGTACCCGGCCGGCCGGGTACGGTTTGGGCGTGCCGATGGCCGGCTATGTGGAGGCGGCCAACCGGGAGACGTTGGTGTGCGTCCAACTCGAGGACGAAGAGGGGCTCCGCCATCTCGACGAGATGTTGGAGGTGGAGGGGGTGGATGTCTTCTTTGTCGGCCCGTCCGATCTCGCACAGTCGATGGGATACCCGGGCCGTCCTGAGGTGCCGGAGGTTCAGCAGGCGATGGCGCAGGCGTTCGCGCACATCGCGGCCTCGGGGCGCGTCGCAGGGTCGACCTGTCGCGCCGACACCGTGCGGGATCGGGTCCGGCAGCGTGTGCTGTACCTCTACACGCATCTCCCAGCATTGCTCGCCGCCGGCGCAGCACCGGTGCTCGGCGCGGGCGCGTAGGCGGTGTCTGCCCCGACCTCACGTCAACGGAAGGCGATTGACACCAACGTAAGGTCCTCCTAAAATGGACACGTATGCGCCGAGCGACGGGATACTAACATGGGAGGGCGAGGGCACGGCATGACAACGTTCTATCAGATTGGGGAGGTCTGCCAGCGAACGGGGCTCACCCAGCGGACGTTACATTACTACGACGAGATCGGCATCCTCGTGCCCACCGAACGGTTGACGGGTGGGCAGCGGCTGTACAGCACGGCGGATCTCGAGCGGATCGGGCGGATCAAGAACCTGAAACAACTCCTCGGGCTGTCCCTGAGCGAGATCAAGCGGATCCTCGACGCCGACGAGGCGCGTGAGCGGTACCTGTCGGCGGCCCAAACAGACGCCGATCCGGCGAGACGCAACAAGGCCCTGGAGAGCGCGCTGCGAGTGACGGAGGACCAGCTGCAATCGGTTCGGGGAAAAGTGCAGCAGTTGGGGCGGCTGCAGCGGCAGCTCGCGCGACAGGTGCGAGAGCTGCGCCGGCTCGGCGCTCCCGCCGGATGCTCCGGGATCGCCGCGGGGCTCGGGGGAGGATCTTGATGCGGCGGTCGTGGGTCTGGATCCCCATCGTGGTGGCCGCCTTGGGCGTGGGATTGCTGATCGGCCGCGGGACGGTCCCCGCGCCCACCAACCGGCCGGCGAGCGCCGATCCCCCGCCTGCGGCGTCCGTCAAAGGGCGCACCCCGCCCCCCCCGCTGGTGGGGGTCGCCCACCCGAAGCGGATGACGATCCCGGTCACCCTGCAGTTGACCGCCAACATCGCCTCGCTCAAAACGGCGGTCATCTACACCAAGACCGCGGGCTACCTGTTGTCCGTGGCGGCCCGCCCCGGCGACCCCGTGCGGGCCGGGCAGGTGGTGGCGGTGGTCGACCACGCGCAACTCGACGCCCAGGCTGCCCAGGCCCAGGCTACCGCGCTGGCCGCTGAGAATGGCGTCCAGACGGCGAGGGTGGGGGTGGCGGCGGCTCACGCGCAGGTGCTGAATGCCATCGCCGGGCAGCAGAACGCGCAGGCGCAGTTGGCGAACGCCAAAGCCGGTGTCGTGAAGGCCCACGCCACGCTCGTCGACGCCGAAGTGACCCAGCGGCGTACGGCGGATCTCGTCAAGCAAGGCGCCGCCGCGCAACAAAGCCTCGATGATGCCACCGCTCAGGTCGAGACCGGTCAGGCAAGCCTGGAAGCCGCCCAGGCGCAGGTGAAGGTTGCCGAGGCCCAGATTGCTCAGGCGGAGGCTCAGGCCGCGGCCGCCGTTCAGCAGGAGGCGTCCGCGGTGACCCAGGTGCGGACCCAGCAGTCGCAGGCGGCAAGCCAAACGGCCGCGCTGGAGAACGCACGCTTGGGCGCGGCGGAGGCCACGATCATGGCTCCCTTCGACGGGATCGTCGTCAGCCGGAGCCTGGACCCGGGCGCGTACGTCACCCCGGGAACCTCGACCCCGATCCTGACGATCGCCGACCTGGATCAGATTGACGTGGCCGTGAACGTGACCGAGGTACAAATCGCCGCCGTCCACAAGGGCGCGGCGGTCCAGGTGGTTGTCGACGCCTACCCCGCGCAGACATTTCGGGGAGTGGTGAGCCGGATCGCCGGCGGGGCGGATCAAGCGACTCGGACCGTTCAGGTGGAAATCGACATCGCGAACCCCGGGCATCTGCTCCGGCCCGGGATGTATGCCACGGCCCAGCTGTCCGCCGGCGCGGACAAGAACGTCCTCGTGGTGCCGCTCGGCGCGCTGATCACCGTGGGCGACCAGCACTTCGTCTGGGTGGTCAAGGATGGGGCGGTGACGAAGCGTCAGGTCGTGGTGGGCCGGGCAACCGGGGATGTCGTTGAGGTCACCGCCGGGCTCGATGATGGCGATCAGGTGATCGCCCGAGGGGCCGATCTGGTGCGCGAGGGCCAGCGGGTCAGGGCGGTCCCGGTGGGGGGGCTGTAGCGGGCCTCGATGTTTCTCACGCGCGGGGCGACCCGCAACCCGATCTTCATCCTGATGGCATGCATCGCCGTCGTGGTGCTCAGCCAGATTGCGCTCTCCCGTCTGCCGACCGACCTCTTCCCCAAGATCACCATCCCCGTGATCTCGGTGATCACGAACTACAACGGCGCGAGTCCGGAGGCGGTCGAGCGCACGGTCACCTATCCGATCGAGCAGGCCGTCACCCGGGTGGCCGGCGTGCAGCAGATCCTCTCCACCACCCGCCAGGGCTCCAGCAATGTCCAGGTGTGGTTCAACTGGGGAACCGACCTGAATACGTCCGAGGTCGAGATCATCCAGAACGTCCAGCGGGTGATGCGGTCGCTGCCGACCGGGGTCAGCCAGCCTTTCGTCTTGAAGTTTGACGTATCGAATATTCCCGTGGCGCAGGTGGTCGTGAGGGGCGGGGGGCTCGACGCCCGGCAGTTGTACGACCTTGCCTTCAACACCATCGAGCCGCAGCTGGAGCGCCTCCCCGGGGTGTCCCAGGCGTTCGTTAACGGCGGCCTGGTCCGCCAGTTCAACGTTAGCGTGGACCCCCACAAGTTGGTCGCCACGGGGCTGACGCTGCAGAACGTCCAGGATGCGCTCACCCGGTACAACGCGCTGATCCCGTCCGGGAGCCTCCGGAACACCCGGATCGACTATCAGTTGAACGTCCCCACGCTGCTGCAGAACGTTCCCGCGATCCAGAACGTCGTCGTCGCCACGCACCAAGGGGTGCCGGTGCACATCCGGGACGTGGCGCAGGTTGCGGACGCAGCGGCCGACCAGACCCAGATCGTGCACGTCGACGGCAAGCCCGGCGTGCTGATGTTCGTCAGCCGGCAGCCGGACGCCAACACCATCCAGACCGTCAACGCCCTGCGCGCGGCGCTCCCGCACCTGACCGCGCTGCCGCCCGGGGTGACCCTGGACGTCGGCTTCGATCAGTCGCGCTACATCCGTGCGGCGATCACCACCCTCGGGCACGAGGCGGTGATCGGCGCGGGCTTGACGTTTCTCGTCGTGCTGGTCTTCCTACGGAGCTTCTGGAGCCTGTTCATCGTCGGGCTGGGGATCCCGCTCTCCGTGGCCAGCGCGCTGCTGCTGCTCTATTTCTCGGGCCAGACGCTGAACGTCTTCACCCTCGGCGGGCTGACGCTGGCCATGGGGCGGTTGGTCGATGACGCGATCGTCGTGCGCGAGAACATCATGCGCCATCTCCTCGTCCCCGGCCGCACGGTCCTGCAGGCGGTGATCACCGCGACGGAGGAGGTGGGGCTGCCGGTCCTGGCCTCCACGGCCACCACGATCGCGGTGTTCTTCCCGGTGTTGTTCCTGAGCGGCATCGCCGAGCGGCTGTTCGTGCCGATGGCGCTGACCATCGTCTTCGCCCTCGCCGCGTCCTACGTGGTGTCGATGACGATCGACCCGGTGCTGAGCACCCGGCTGCTCCGCGTGGCGGGGTCCGGGGCGCCATCGGAGGCAAAAGGGTCCCTGGCGCGCTTCAACCGCTGGAGCGAGGGGCTGATGGAGCGGCTCGACGAGGGGTACCAGGCGGCCCTGGGGTGGACGCTGCGCCACCGGGGGCCGGTGCTCGCCGGGATCGCCGTGATCTTGGCTTTTTCTCTCTTGGCCGCCCGGGGGATCGGGACAGAGTTCTTCCCGGCGACCGATGAGAGCCAGTTCGAGGTGAGCCTGGAGGCGCCGCAGGGCACA
>Ga0209580_10000515_pt1 | contig 20783 bp, 19 predicted proteins | sample Coa_R1_5_FD_187153 | JGI IMG/M metagenome (GOLD analysis project Ga0209580, IMG submission 187153) | Surface soil microbial communities from Centralia Pennsylvania, which are recovering from an underground coalmine fire - Coalmine... | ecosystem: Environmental > Terrestrial > Soil >... | reverse complement strand
TCGTCTCGCATGAAGAGGGTCGCATCTCCCCACATCACATCGAGCAGGAGCGTTTCGTAGGCCTCGGGGGAGGGGGCGTGAAACGCCTGCTCGTAGGTGAAGCGCAGGTCGACCGGATCCAGGTGCATGATTGGCCCGGGCTGCTTGGCTTGGAACCGGAGCAGGATCCCCTCCGACGGCTGGATCCGAAGCACCAGACGGTTCGGCTGCCAGTGCTGGACGGCTGAGGCGGGAAACGGCTGGTGGGGCGCAGGTCGAAACTGAACCCATACCTCCGACGCCTTGGCGGGGAGGCGTTTGCCCGTGCGCAGATAGAACGGGACGTCCTGCCAGCGCCAGTTGTCCACGAAGCACTTGAGCGCCGCGAACGTCTCTGTGCGGGAGCGCGGTGCCACGTCGGGTTCCCGGCGATAGCCGGGCACGCGCTTGCCCGCGATCTTGCCGCGCCCGTACTGGCCGCGGACAGCGACCCGGGAGACCTGCGACGGGCGGACGCGCCGGATCGCGTGGAGGACGTCCACCTTCTTGCCGCGGATTTCGTCCGCCTGAAACGACACGGGCGGTTCCATCGCGATCAGGCACAGGAGTTGGAGCAGGTGGTTTTGCACCATGTCGCGGAGCGCCCCGGCGTGATCGTAGTAGCTGCCCCGGTGCTCGACCCCCACCACCTCGGCGACGCTGATCTGAACGTGGTCGATGTACCGCCGGTTCCAGATCGGCTCGAGGAGGGCGTTCGCGAAGCGTAGGGCCAGGATGTTCTGAACTGTCTCCTTGCCGAGGTAGTGATCGATCCGGTAGATCTGCCGCTCGTCGAACGCGCGTGTCAGCGTATGCGTGAGGGCGCGAGCGGTGGCCAGGTCCCGCCCGTAGGGTTTCTCCACCACGATCCGGGCGCGCGCATCGCCGCGGGACAGCCCGGTCGCACTCAGGTGCCGGGCAATCGTCCCGACGGCCGCCGGCGGCGTGGCGAGGTAGAAGATCCGATTCGCTTTGGTCCGCCAGGCGGCGTCCTGAGCGTTGAGCCGGTCGGCAAGCGCGGCGCCGGCGTGGGGATGGGCAAAGTCCGCGGCAAGCAACGAAATTCGGGCGGCGAAGGCCTTCCACGATGCTCGCACGGCGTGCCCACGGCGGGAGAACTGGTCGACGCCCTCGAGCAGGTGCTTCCGAAACGCGTCGTTCCGCATCGGCTTTCGGTCGACGCCTACGAGCGCGAAGCGTTTCGGCAGCCACCCGTCGAGAAACAGGTTGTAGAGTGCCGGGACCAGCTTCCGCCATGTCAGGTCCCCCCCGGCGCCAAAGATGACGACTATGGTCGGGTCGGGCCGGGCGACGCCGTCCGCCCGGCCGCGGTCAGCCATGGCTCCACTCGGTGTGGAAGACGCCCTTCGCGTCCACGCGCTCGTAGGTGTGGGCGCCGAAGTAATCCCGCTGGGCCTGGATCAGGTTGGCGGGCAGCCAGGCGCTGCGATACCCGTCGAGGTACGCGAGCGAGGCGGCGAACGCGGGCGTCGGAATCCCCGCGACCGCCGCCTGCGACACGACGGCCCGGAGGTCGTGCGCCCGCGCCGTGACATCGCGGGCCCAGGTCCGCTCGTGCGCGGTAGGCGGCGCGGATCTTGTCCAGCAGGGCCGCGCGGATGATGCAGCCGCCCCGCCAGATCCGGGCGACCGTCTCGAGGTTCAGGCCGTAGTCGTAGGTGCGGGAGGCCTGAGCGAGGATCGCCATCCCCTGCGCGAAGGTGAGCACCATCGCCGCATACAGCGCCCCCTCGAGGTGGGCGAGGAACGCGGTGCGGTCCGAGCGGATCGCGGGGTCCGGACCGCAGAGGACGTGGCTCGCGGCAACCCGTTCAGGCTCAAGACTGCTCAGGTCCCGCGCCGCCACCGCCATGTCAATCGTGGGGGCCGGCCGATGGATCTCCATCGCGTTCTCGGAGGTCCACATCCCCGTGCCCTTCTGCTTGGCCTCATCGAGGATGACGTCCACGAGCCGCTTCCCGGTCCGCGTGTCCTGCGTGAGGAAGATCTCGGCGGTGATCTCGATCAGGTACGCGCTGAGCTCCGCGTGGTTCCATCGAGCGAAGACCGCATGCAACTCATCATCCGTCAACCGGAGCCCCCGCTTCATCAGATCGTAGGCCTCGGCGATCAGCTCCATCAGTCCGTACTCGATGCCGTTGTGGACCATCTTGACATAGTGGCCCGCCGAGCCCGCGCCTAGGTAGGCCACACACGGTTCGCCGCCCGCGCGGGCGGCAATGGCCTCGAAGATCGGTTTGACCCGCGCGTACGCGTCCGGCGATCCCCCGGGCATCATGCTAGGGCCGTGCCTGGCGCCGTGCTCGCCCCCGGACACCCCCACGCCGAGGAAACCGATCCCCGTGGCGGCAAGCATCTTCGCCCGCAGGTCGGTGTCCCGAAAGAAGGAGTTTCCGCCGTCGACGATCAGATCGCCTGAGGCGAGATGGGGCAGCAGGTCGCGAATGACCGAATCGACCGCCGGGCCCGCGGGAACCAGTATCATCACGATCCGTGGCACGTCCAGCGTCGCGACGAACTCCGGCAGACTGTTGACTCCCCCGACGGGGCGGTCCCCGGCTTCCCGCTGGAGCGCGCCCACCTGGTCCGGGTCTTTATCGCAGCCGGCCACGGCCACCCCGTGGTCCGCCATGTTGAGCACCAGGTTGCGGCCCATCACCCCGAGGCCGACCATCCCCAATTGGTAGTGACGCGCGTGCATCTGACTGCTCCCTCCGTCAGTCCGTGAGCGAAAGTCCCAGAGCGGTGAGCGCCGCCCGTGTGGATGCGAACCCGGTGTGGTGGATACCGTGCATGCCTAGGTCCCGGGCGACCTCCACGAAGAGATCCCGATCGTCCAGATAGGCGACCTGGCCCACCGGCGCCTGCGCGACGTCCAGGGCGAGCCGGAAGATGTCCGGGTCCGGCTTGCGGAGGTGGACGAAACAGGAGGAGATAAAGGCGTCCACACACTCGGTCAGCCGGAACGTCTGAATGCGATAGACGTTCAGTTCCCGCCCTTCGTTGTTCACGGCCAGGATCCGGAGATGGTGCCTGGCCCTGAGCCCCCGGACCAGCGCAATCATCTCGGGGTAGGGCCGGGACTGCGCGAACATGAACGCCTTGAACGCCTCAGGCGAAAATGGGCGCTCCTGATAGAAGACGAGGCGGCTCAGATACTCGTCCAGGCTCAACTTACCCTCCTCGTAGGCATCAAAGGTGAGGTGGTGGCGCTCGTCCATCGCCTCGAGGTCCAGGCCAAACGTCTCCGCCGCCTTCCGCCGCATGGCCCGGTCCCAGCCGTTGGTGAGCAGCACCCCGCCGATGTCCACAAAGAGGGCGGTCGCTCGCTGGCGGGTCATCACACCCGCGCATCCAGCGCCGCAGTTGAGATGATCAAACTGAAGTTACTTGTCGTCGCCCGGGGGCATCGGCCCTGACGACGGCCCCTCGGTGCTGTCGCCCATCTCGGGAGCCTCTACCGCCCCGGTGGTCACCAGTTCGGCCTTGGTCGCTTCCCACTCGGTCAGGAGGTGCTCTTCGTCGGCAAAGGCGCGCGCGCTGACCCTGTTGCTACGGCTGTCTCGCCTGACGATGATCCCAAACGCATCGCCGAGGGCCGCCCAGTCGTCAGCGTCGATCTCGCCTCGGTTCACTTCGATCTGCTCCGTGAGACGCTGCGTGACATCGGCGCCGTCTCGAAGCAACCCTGCCCAAACGTTCTTCTGCAGGTTGGTCGCCTCGGCATCGGCGCCTTCCTCGGCCATTGTGTACAGGAGATCAGTAAGCGGCGGGGCAAGTTCGCGACTCGTATCCATCCTCAGTCCTCCTTATTAGGGTAGAGCCGTCCGCTTCCGCGGGGCAACGCCCACGGATTCTGCGCAATGCCTGCCCTTCGGAGTATTATGAAGGATATAGAGCGCTTCCCGACGGCGGATTCCGAGAGAGGACGGCAGGACATGATGCGGAGCTTGCGCGTTGGCGATCACGTCGCCTGGAATTCGGAGGCCGGCCGAGTCACGGGCGTCATCTTCAGGAAGATCGTCTCAGAGATCGTCTTCAAGGGGTATCGGAGGCACGCATCGCGGGACGAGCCCCAGTATCTCATCAAGAGCGATAAGACCGATCATGTGGCCATCCATAAGGCCACGGCACTCCGACGGATCGGGAAAACACAGACGTCATAGGATGCTGCGATCCCCGCGTGATCGCTTTCATGCGCCGGCCTTCACGGAGCGCGCAGACGGCTCAGAACGTGCGCGAGGGACCGCCGAAGGTTCGCGTGTGGATTCTCTCAGTGCTGTGTCACACATATCTAACGTGGTTAACACTGCCTGAGAGAACCAGATGATTTCATCTTTGATCCACTCTGCTTCTGCCGCGCTTTTCACCCATTGCTCTAACAGGTTTGGTCCGTTCTCGCAGACGCGGCGCATTCACTTGCGCCCGGCCTGCTGTTCCGCGCTTCCAGGAGAGCCCGTTTGCATTCGGCACCCCCCCAACCGGGCGGGTTCACTTCACCCTCAACAACAGCGTATAGGCGCTACACGGATCCGGTCTGGTCAAAATTGCTCACGCGCGTCCACGCACGTACCGGTCACCTGCGCGAAACTGGCCTTGTTCGGATTGAGCGCCCAATGAAACCGGACAGGCGCCAGAAATTCGTCGTTGGTAACTGGAAGATGTATACGACCGCCGCCGAAGCCGGCCGCCTGGCCAAGGCGGTCGTGGATGGCCTGGGGATCGAGGACCGCGTATCCGTCGCCGTCTGTCCGCCCTTTCCCTATCTGGCCCTAGTCGGGGAGATTCTCAAGGGCAGCCGGGTCGCACTCGGGGCGCAGAACCTCTTTCCCGAGAAGGAAGGCGCGTTCACTGGCGAGGTCAGCCCGACGATGCTTCTCGATCTCGGCTGCAGGTACGTGATCCTCGGGCACAGTGAGCGTCGGCACAAGATGGGCGAATCCGATACGTTCATCAACCACAAGGTACGGGTTGCCCTGGCCGCCGGCCTCGACGTGATCTTGTGCATCGGTGAGACGCTGGACCACCGTAACGCCGACCAGACCGAAGCGGTGCTCGACCGGCAACTCATCCAGGGATTGGCCGGTGTGTCGGCGGATACCTTGACCCACCTGAGCATCGCGTACGAACCGGTCTGGGCAATCGGCAGCCTCGGCCACCACGCCACCCCTCGGCAGGCTCAGGAGGCGCACGCCGTCATTCGGCGTCGCTTCGGTCAGATGTTCGGGGAGAAATCGGCTCAGACGCTTACCATACAGTACGGCGGCAGCGTCAAGCCGGAGAACGCCGCCGCGCTGCTGAGCCGGCACGGCGTGGACGGCGCGCTCATCGGCGCCGCCAGTCTGAATGCCGACCAGTTTCTGGCCATCGTCCGGGTGGGGATCAGCGAGCCGCAAACCAAAGGGCAAACAGCATGACCGCGCTCGCACCACTCACCACCTGCGCGGCGTGGAAGGCCCTCGACGCCCAGTACCCAAAGATCCGCGAGCTGCACCTTCGGACGCTCTTCGCGGACGACGCCACCCGCGGGGAGCGGATGGCGGTCGAGGCCGTCGGGATCTACTTCGACTATTCGAAGCACCGCATCACCGATGAGGTGCTCACGCTCTTGCTGCAATTGGCGGAGGAGTCCGGCCTACGGGCCCGCATCGATGCGATGTTTCGTGGGGACAAAATCAACGTCACGGAAAAGCGGGCCGTCCTGCACGTGGCCCTCCGCGCCCCCAAGGGACAATCCATCGTCGTGGACGGCGAGGACGTGGTGCCCCAGGTGCATGCCGTCCTCGACAAGATGGCCGACTTTTCCAACCGGGTGCGCGGCGGGAAGTGGAAGGGCCACACCGGCAAGCCCATCCGCAACGTCATCAATGTCGGTATTGGTGGGTCTGATCTGGGGCCGGTGATGGCGTACGAGGCATTGCGGCATTACAGCCACCGCGACCTGACCTTCCGCTTCGTCTCCAACGTCGACGGCACCGACTTCGCCGAGGCCACCCGCGACCTCGACGCTGAGGAGACCCTGTTCATCATCTCGTCGAAGACCTTTACGACGCTCGAGACGATGACCAACGCGCACACGGCCCGCGAATGGGCGCTCATGACTTTGAAAGATACTGCCGCTGTTGCCAAACATTTCGTCGCTGTCTCTACCAACGCCGAACAGGTGGCGAAGTTCGGCATCGACCTCGCCAACATGTTCGAGTTTTGGGATTGGGTGGGAGGCCGGTACTCGATGGAGTCGGCGATTGGCCTTTCCACAATGCTCGCCATCGGCCCTGACCATTTCCGCGCCATGCTCGACGGGTTCCACCAGATGGACGAGCATTTCCGAACGGCCCCCTTCGAACGCAACGTCCCCGTGCTCATGGGCCTGTTAGGCATCTGGTACAATAATTTCTTCGGGACTCAGACCGTAGCGGTGCTCCCGTATGACCAGTACCTAAAACGCTTCCCGGCGTACCTTCAGCAGTTGACAATGGAGAGTAATGGCAAGCACGTCACGCTTGATGGGGCTGAGGTCGTCTGCCAGACCGGGCCAATCTACTGGGGGGAGCCGGGTACCAATGGCCAGCATTCCTTTTACCAACTGATTCATCAGGGGACCAAGCTCATCCCCTGCGACGTCATCGGGTTTGTTCAGCCGCTTAACCCTCTCGGCCGCCACCACGACGTGCTCCTGGCCAACGTGCTTGCCCAAACAGAGGCGCTGGCTTTTGGCAAAACACCGCAGGAGGTCCGAGCTGAAGGCACACCCGAATGGCTGGTGCCGCACAAGACCTTCGAGGGAAACCGTCCGTCCAGCACGATCCTCCTGGAACGGCTGACGCCGGCGGCGCTGGGGAAGCTCGTGGCACTGTACGAACACAGCGTCTTCACTCAAGGCGCCATTTGGCACATCGACTCATTTGACCAGTGGGGGGTCGAATTGGGGAAGGCGCTCGCCGCGCGCATCATCCCCGAACTTGAGACCGGAGCCGAGTGCCAACTCAAACACGATAGCTCAACCAACACTCTGATCCGGCGCTACAGGAGATCCAAGGACCTATGAGCGCGACAACGCGTATCCGCCGATCATTGAGCGCCACAAGATTGCTGCGACCGTGGTGAACGACGCCATCGATCCCACGTTTCGTTTCATGACCGTGGATTGGGACGGACAGATCCGGATGGATTGCTCGTCGCCCTAAGCGATGACGCCGCTGATCGCGATGCGGGACAAATTCGACATTGCCTTCGGCAACCATAGCGATGCGGACCGGCATGGAGTCGTCTGCCCGGCGGGCGGACTGATGAATCCGGTGTGGCCGCATCGCCGTTGGGCATCTTGCTGAGCGACAACGTCGATCGCGCCGGCCGGGTCTTCGTGGCGCATGACTTGAGTTTCCCCGATCATCCCGAGGTCTTCATCATCGGGGATCTCGCGGTGTGGCTCGCCGACGATGGACATCCGCTTCCGGGGCTCGCGACCGTCGCGACGCAGCAAGGGAAGGCCGCAGCGGAGAACATCTGGCGTGACTTGCAAGGGCGCCCCGGCCTGCCGTTCCGGCATGCTGGCAAGGGGACCCTGGCCGCCATCGGGCGAAAGGCCGCGGTCGCCGATTTCGACCGGGTGCACCTTTCGGGCGTCATCGCGTGGGCGGTACGGTTGTTCATCGACATTCTGCACGGATGACCGAGCGGCGCACACTGCACCTCTTGACGATCAACACCGGCTCCTCCAGCCTCAAGGCGGCCTTGTACAAAGTCCGCCCGGAGGAGCAGTTGGAGTTCGCGGTGACAGCCGAGCGGATCGGCCGCGACGACAGCTGGATCCGCATCGCGGACGCGCAGGACGCGCCTGTGCTCGACCAGCGCGGCAGTCTCCCTAACCACGAGGCGGCGTTGCAGGTGGTGTTTGCATGGTTGTCTCGCCAGCAGATCGACGCGGGGTTGGATGCGGTCGGGCACCGGGTGGTCCACGGCGGTCCGCGCTTCACCGAGCCGCAACGGATTACCGATGAGCTTATCCGCGTCCTCCGGGAGCTGGTGGCGATCGACCCCGATCATCTGCCGCAGACGCTGGATGCCATTCAGGCGGTGAGCCGGGCCTATCCGTCGATGCCGCAGGTGGCCTGCTTCGACACCACGTTTCACCGCCACATGCCGGGCGTTGCGCGGATGTACGCTCTCCCACGGCGTCTTTGGGATGCGGGGGTCGTGCGCTACGGGTTTCACGGGCTCTCCTACGAATTCATCATCCAGGCCCTCCGCGCCGAGGGCGGCGCGGCGGCCGATGGTCGCGTGATCATCGCGCACCTGGGCAATGGGGCCAGCATGGCCGCGGTGCGCGGTGGGAACGCGATGGACACGACGATGGGGTTCACGCCGACCGGCGGATTGATGATGGGAACGCGGTCAGGCGACCTCGATCCCGGGGTGCTCCTGTATCTGCTCAACGCCGAACAGCTGGATCCCGCGACCCTGAGCCGGCTCGTCAACCGGGAGGCCGGGCTGCTCGGCGTTTCAGGGATCAGCGGCGACATGCACGACCTGCTCGACAGAGAAGCCACCGACCGGTGCGCTCGCGAGGCGATCGCGCTCTTTTGCTACCAGGCGCGCAAGTTCCTCGGTGCATTGATCACGACGCTGGGGGGCTTGGACACGTTGATCTTTACGGGCGGGATTGGGGAGCACGCGGCCCCTGTTCGTCAGCACATCTGCGCGGGGTTGGAATTTCTCGGCATCCAGGTGGACCCGCGCCTGAACGAGCAGCATGCGTCCATCATCTCGCGTCGCGGGAGCCCGGTCACGGTCCGGGTCATGAAGACCGATGAAGACCGGATGATTGCCAGGCACACGTATCGTCTGATCCTGCAAGGAGGGGCCCATGGCGTATCACTTTGATGCCACCATCTCCAGTGCCGTCAAGGACGGCGCGCCGGAACGGCGCGTAGAAGGGGCGACGGCCCCCGGGCCGTTATCGGCCGAGTTGCTCGACAGGATGAATCGGTACTGGCACGCGGCCAACTACCTCACGGTGGGAGAAATCTATCTGCAGGACAACCCGCTTTTGCGGGATCCGCTCCGCCCCGAGCACATCAAGCCCCGATTGCTCGGGCACTGGGGGACGTCCCCCGGCCTCAATTTCATCTATGCGCACCTGAACCGGTTGATCACCGAGCACGATGTCAACATGATCTTCCTCACCGGTCCCGGGCACGGCGGCCCGGCCATCGTAGCCAACGTGTATCTCGAAGGCACGTACTCGGAGGTCTATCCCGAGGTCTCGCGGGACACGGCCGGCCTGCGCCGTCTGTGTCGCCAGTTCTCCACCCCCGGCGGCATCCCCAGCCACGTGAGCGTCCCGACCCCTGGTTCCATTCACGAGGGGGGTGAGCTCGGTTACGTGCTCATCCATGCGTTCGGTGCGGCATTCGACAACCCGGAGCTGATCGTCGCCGCGGTGGTGGGGGACGGCGAAGCGGAGACGGGCCCGCTGGCAGGCTCCTGGAAGGGGATCAGCTTTCTCAACCCAGCGCGCGATGGCGCCGTGCTCCCCATCCTGCACCTGAACGGCTACAAGATTGGCGGCCCGACCATACTCGGCCGTGCCGGTGATGAGGATGTTCGTGCTCTGATCGAAGGGAACGGGTACGAGGTGCACTTCGTCGAAGGGGACGATGCGCCGCGCATGCATCAGAGGTTTGCGGCCGCGTTGGACGCGTGTTACGCCACGATCCGCGTGATCCAGACAGAGGCCCGGGCGCATGGGTTCTCGGGGCGGCCGCGCTGGCCCGCCATCGTCCTGCGGACGCCCAAGGGCTGGACCGGACCGAAGGAGCTCCATGGCCTGCCCGTTGAGGGCACGTTCCGCGCCCACCAAGTCCCGCTGGCGGAGGTGAAATCGAACCCCGCGCAGCTCGCGATGCTCGAGGCGTGGATGCGCAGCTACCGGCCGGAGACGTTGTTTGACGAGCGTGGACGGCTCGTCTCCGAGCTCGCCGGGCTGGCGCCGACAGGCGAGCGCCGGATGGGCGCCAATCCCCACGCCAACGGCGGCAAACTCCTGGTCCCCCTCGACACGCCGGACTTCCGGGAATACGCGATCACGGTGACGCAGCCCGCTACCGAACGCCACGAGTCCACCCGGCAGCTCGGCGCACTCATGCGGGATATCTACACGCGGACGGCGGCGCAGCGGCACTTTCGCCTCTTCTGCCCCGACGAGACCAATTCGAACCGCCTGGGGGACGTGTTCGAGGTGGAGACCCGCTGCTTTGTTGGGAGGACCCTCCCCATCGACGACCACGTCTCGCACGACGGCCGGGTCATGGAGGTGCTCAGCGAGCATCTCTGCCAGGGTTGGCTCGAAGGGTATCTGCTGAGCGGCCGCCACGGGCTGTTCGCCAGCTACGAGGCGTTTGCCATGGTCTCCGCGTCCATGGTGGTGCAGCACACCAAGTGGCTCGAAGGCGCCGGCAAACTCCCCTGGCGGACACCGATCGCCTCGCTCAACATCCTGCTCACGTCCACCTGCTGGCGGCAGGACCACAACGGGTTCAGCCACCAGGGGCCGGGCTTGATTGATGTCGTCCTGTCAAAGCGCGGGACCGTCGCGCGGATCTACCTGCCGCCGGACGCCAATTGTCTGCTTTCGGTCGCCGATCATTGCTTCCGGAGCCGCAACTACGTGAACCTCATCGTCATCGACAAGCAGCCGCAACTGCAATGGCTGGACATGGTCGCGGCGATCGAGCACTGCCGGCGCGGCGCCTCCGTCTGGTCGTGGGCGAGCAACGACGGCGGGGGAGAGCCCGATGTGGTGCTCGCCGCCGCAGGAGACGCGCCAACGCTGGAGGTGGTGGCGGCGGCCTGGTGGCTGCGGCGGCATGCGCCCGACCTCAAAGTCCGGGTCATCAATGTGGTGGACCTGATGGTCCTCTTTCCGCCGGAGGTGCATCCCCACGGCATGACGGACGCCGATTTCGTCCGGCTCTTCACCCAGGATCGCCCCGTCGTGTTTGCGTTTCACGGGTACCAACGGGCGATTCACGAGATCGTGCACGGCCGGCCCGACACGGAGCGGTTCCACGTGCGCGGTTTTATGGAGCAGGGGACGACGACGACCCCGTTCCAGATGGTGTCGTTGAACGAAATGAGCCGTTACCATTTGTGCGCCGAGGCGCTGCGGCGCACGACACAGCTGGGGGAGCGTGCGCAGGCGCTGATCGAGGACTGCCGGCGGCTGATCGACGGCGCGACGGCGTACGCGAAGGAGCACTTCGAGGATTCGCCGGAGATCCGTGAGTGGACCTGGACCGACAGGCGAGTCCCGTGACTGGCCTTGGGACGCGACATCGGCGCCGTCTCGACGCAACCGGGCTCAGATGCCTTCCTGGAGGTTGTTACTCACCCCCGGGGCGGCGGGTCAGACGTCCGAGCCACTGCGCACGATGATCGCTACGGTGCCCAACCGGCGGTCTAATCACCGATCGTCCTGAGTCAGTTCGTACAGGAACCAGATTCGGCGCTCGGTTTAGTTAAGGACATCTTGCATGATGTTCCCGGTCGGGTGTCGTTGTGACTGTCGCACACCGCGATGGCGGCACGTCGCCGCTCCGCCATCCGTTGATTGTCAGCGAGCAGCCGCCTGATCATTTCCGAGGCCGGCACATACTCCTCATATCTGTGCGGTGCGGATCAGGACGATTGCGACCTCGATCGCCTTGGGGGCGCCCAGATGAGACGTGCACTTCTGGCAGCGATCGGCGTGCTCGTCATGGTTCTTGGCATTCCGGCATTGGCTCCGGCGCAAGAATGGATTCGCGTCCAAGGCAGAATTCAAGCCTTTGACTGTCAAAACCCGACGCTCGTGCTGCACACGAACGGGGAGACGCGCGCGTGGCCGGTGCCGCCCAGGGCGGCGATCTTCGCCGGGTCCACGCCCATCGGCCTGTGCACCCTGCAGCAGTATGTTGGAAGCTATGCGACAGTGGTAGTCGCCGCGGTGGACAATCGGCTCGTGGTGGGCCGCGTCGAAGTGCTGGCGGGCGCAACGCCTCCACCGCTCTATTACGCCTACCCGTATTACCCATACCCGTACTACTATTACGGGCCCCGATCGGAATCGGAATCGTATTCGGATGGGGTTGGCACCACCACAGGTAAGGACTGACCGCGGCCGGGGTTATTGGACGTTCCGTCTGTCCGCGAGGCCGTGAGTCAGGCGCTGCTGTCCAGACTTGCTTCATATAACTGTTAACCGTGCGGGCCGCGCGGGGCCTCGCCTGGCTGCGGCCGATAGACGGCCGCGGACGTACCGGAGCCAGCCGATGCCACCGCCTCTGTCACAAGATGGTGATGAGGCGAATAACCGCACGCCGGGTCGGTGAGCGCCGCATTCCCGGTGAGCAGATATGCCTGACACCGGCATCCGCCGTAATCCTCGAAGCGCCGCGGACATGACCGGCAGGGACCGGACATCCAGTCCACGCCGCGGAAACGGTTGAAGGCCGGAGACTCGAACCAGATCCAGCGCAGCGAGTGAGAGCGGACCGACGGCGGGTCGAGATCCGCGATGACCGACGCCGCGGGACACGGCAGCGTGGTCCCGTCCGGCGCCACCGTGATGAAGGTTCTTCCCCAACCGTTCATGCACGGTTTGGGAAACTCCGCATGATAGTCGGGAATGACCCATACGATCTCCATCGCACTGCCGGCGCGGCTCCGGAAGCGCGTGACGTCTTCCTCCGCTTTCGCTAGCGCCTCCCTAGCGGGCAGCAGGTGGTCCCGGTTTCTGAAGGCCCACCCGTAGTACTGTGCATTTGCCAGCTCGACGCGCTCGGCGCCCAGTGCGGAGGCAAGTTCCAACAGCGGGACGACCTGATGAAGGTTCTGGCGGTGCAGGACTACGTTGACGCCCAACGGCAGCCCGACGTCGCGGACATGCCGTGCCGCGTCCATCTTCCGCTGCCAGAACTCCCCGCCCGCGATCGTGCGGCTGAGTGCGGGATCGGCGGCCTGGATGCTCAACTGGACCGATCCAAGCCCCGCCTCGCGGAGGGCCTCCGTCCGGGACTGCGTGAGACCGACTCCGCTCGTAATCAGATTGGCGTACAACTGCAGCGCGGAAGCCCGCGCGACCAGGGTGGTCAGATCCGGCCGGAGCAGCGGCTCTCCACCGGAGATGTGAAGCTGAAGCACACCGAGGGCCGCCGCGTCCTGCAGGACGCGCATCCACGCCTCGGTCGGTAGTTCGTGCTCGCGCCGCGCCAACTGCAGCGGATTAGAACAATATAGGCAGTGAACCGGACAGCGGTGGGTAATCTCCGCCAGTAAAGCGGCCGGCGGCGCTACGGGGGGGATATCCACTCGATCCACCGCCGCTTGACCGCCTCGCCGAGAAATTCCGCCACGTCTGGCCGTACTTCTGCCTCCGGGTACCGGCGCTGGAGCGTCTCGACGACCTCCGCGCCGGTGCGCGCGCCGTCGCAGAGCTGCAGGATCTCGGCGGCGGTGGCGCTCAGCATAACCGCCCGCTCCGGAAGGAGGAGGACGTGGCGCTTGCGGACGTCATCGTACCGCAGTCGAGCTTTGGCCAGAAGCGTCGGCCGCGCCGCTTCATCGAACCCGGCATCCGCCGTACGGCCCGAACCTTCCGGCGCGCTCAGGTCGGAAAACCGTTGGCGATGGCGTCGAGAAACGCGCCGAGAATGTCGCACTTGGTCTGGACGGCGTCGAGAACGGCCTGCTGCGCCTGCGCGGTGCGGGCATGCTCGAGGACAACCGGCAGCCCGAACGACGCGTCCCGGGCGCCCTGCACCACCCGCGAGCGAAAGTATTCGAGCCCCTCGGGTCTCACCCACCGATAGTACTCTTCGAACGCCGAGATGCGCACCCCCATGATGGATGGCGCGGAGAGTTCCGTAAGAGACGACGCGATGCCCTCGAGCCAACCGTGGTCGCGGACAAAGGTGACGTACGCGTCGCACGCAAAGCGCGCTGCTGGGACCAGCAGCCGGTGGCCGAGAAGGTCCGCGCGACTGAGGCCCGCCGCCTCGCCCAAACGCAGCCACCCCTCGAGTCCGCCTTCTCCTGGCCCGGTCCCATCATGGTCGACAATCCGACGGATCCACTCGCGACGGTACTCCCACGGCAGTTTCGACAACATGACCGCGTCCTTAATGGGAATCCGCTCCTGATAGTAGAAGCGGTTCGCGATCCATCCGCGAATCTGCGCGGGGGACAACGTACCTTCGTGCATGCGCCGATTGAACGGATGCACGTGATGGTATCGCTCGGCCAGGAGGGCGCGGATCCGCCGCTCGAGCTCTTCGCCGGACCAGGGAGCCGTCATACGGTCAGCGTCCATCCGTCCGTTGCCACCTCCAGTCCGAGAGCGCGAATCGAGGCCCGCTCCGGGGAGTGTCGATCGAGCAGCGGATTCGTATTGTTGATATGCACGTACAACTTCGTGCGCGCCGACAAGTTCGACAGCCAGCATGCCGAGCCTGCGGGTCCGCCGACAGGGACATGGCCCATCGCGGTCGCCGTCTGGCCGCCCGCGCCGAGGCGGCGGAGCTCGTCGTCGCTCCAGAACGTGCCATCGAAGAGAATTACGTCCGCGCCGTTCAGATGGTCCCGCAGGGCATCCGAGAGTTCACCCACGCACGGCGCGTAGGCGAGACGCCTGCCCGATGTCATGTCGGTCAGCAGGAGACCGCCTACCGCCGGCGGCGTCTGCGGCGCCGTCCGGCTGAGGTAGCGGGGGAGGTGGCTGCCGGTCGGCACGAGCCGTACCTCGACCCGTGCTGGCCCGTCGGCGAGATACAACGGCGTCTCCGGCACGAGCGGCTGCACCCGCACGTCGGCATAGCGCCGCAGCGCCGGCATCAACCGAAGATCGTTTTCGATCATCTCGGCGACGGGCGGCGCCGCGTAGAGCGTCCACCGCGAGGCTTCGCGCAGGTGAAGGAGCCCGAGGACGTGGTCAAGTTCCCCATCGGTCAGGATCACGCCCTCGACCGGGCTCGAGCGGATCCCGGACTGTGGATGCAGCTCGCTCCACTGTGCGAACTGCTGGGTAACGTCCGGCGTCGCATTGACAAGGTACCAGTTCCTGCCGGACGGAGAGAACGCGAGGGAGCACTGCGCGAGCGGGGTGAGCCGGTTCTGCCGCGCGGCGACGCAATTGGCGCAGCGGCAGTTCCACTGCGGAAAGCCACCCCCGGCCGCCGTTCCGAGCAGGCGCACGCGCATTTATCAACAAACGGACGAGAAACACCGAGGGCCGGCCTCCACCTCGCCGAGCCGGCCCTCGAACAAACGCAGTTTACGACTTACTTCGTGTAGACGTACGCGGTGACTTCAGCACAGAGCGACACTTCCTCGAAGGTCGGCTTCACCCACATTCTGAGCCACCTCCTCCCACATGGCAGGTCTAAGACAATTGCTCTTCGTCTTTCCGGTGCGCGCCTCCTTCATGTCATGGGCGGAGGCCATCATGATCCTGGACCGATTTACCATCGGTAAGATGCCGGATCAAGGAATTACCAAGACACCCGTGAGCGGCATCGGAGATGACGCTTATTACGGAAATTGGTATGCCGAGATGACGTCCACAGGCGTGCATTCGGTACTGGCGGAGGGGGTGGGATTCGAACCCACGGACCCCGGTTAAGAGGTCACGGTTTAGCAAACCGTTGCCTTGGACCGCTCGGCCACCCCTCCGGACGCTCTTTATCGTAACCTTCTAGGCATCCGTTGCGCAAGGGAAGTGTCACTAAGGTGTCTGGACGGGCTCGGCGAGCGCCTTCGCTCTCCGGTGCGGCAGTGCGCGTCCAAACCGCAAATTGTACAATTGCGTATGACTCAAGGACGAGCGCGGCCCTGAACGCGGGTGCGCGTAAGGGACGATGGAGGAGATGGATGCGCGCATCCTGGTGGGCGGCGGCCCTGTGCGTGATGCTCGCGGCCGTCGCGGCCGGCGTGGCGCGGGGCGCCGTGCCGGCCGGGACGTTCGTCACGGTCGTCACGGAGAATCCGGACAACCTCAACCCGTATCTCCACAGCCTGCTCGCGTCCGGCAGCGTGTACCGCTACGTCTTCGACAGTCCGTTCACTGTCGATTGGACGGGTAACTGGAAGCCCGCGCTTGCGACCGCCTATACGGTCAGTCCCGACGGGAAGACCTGGACCCTCACGTTGCGGGCCGGCGTGCGCTGGTCGGACGGGCAGCCCTTCACGTCCGACGACGTCAAGTACACGTGGCAGCTCGCGACCAACAAGGACGTCCACATCACCTATGCGACCGGGTTCGACAAGATCGCGTCCGTGGAGACGCCGAGTCCCGCGAAGGTCGTCTACCATTTGAAAGAAGCCTACGCGCCGTTCAAAGAGCAGGTGATGGGCGCGCCCGTCGTGCCGCAGCATATACTGGGGCGGCTGTCCGCCGATCAGATCAACCGGGCACCGTTCAACCAGAAGCCGGTGGGCACGGGTCCTTTTACCGTCGCCGAGTTCGTTACGGATGACCACGTCACGCTGACGGCGAACCCGTTGTACTGGGGCGCCAAGCCGAAGCTCCGTCAGATCGTGGTCCGCATCGTCCCGGATCAGAACACGCAGGTGAATTTAATGAAGGCCGGCGACCTCAGCGTCCTCGCCGGCGTCCCGCCGGCCCGCCTGGACGACGTGCGGCGCAGCCCGGGTGTCGTCCTGAGACGCTACCTGGCCCCGGTGTATCAGCTCATTCAGTTGGACGAGTACGAGTTTTTGAAGGACGTGACGGTCCGCCAGGCGCTCGACTTCGCGACGCCCAAGGCGTCCATCATCAAGAACATCATGAAGGGCCAGGCCGAGCCCGCGGTGAGCGACATGGTGCCGAACGGGCCGTGGGCCAACAAGAACCTCAGTCCGCGGCCCTTCGACGCGGCCCGCGCGCGGGCGATGCTGTTGAAGGACGGGTTCGCCCCCGGCCCCGGCGGCGTGCTCGTCAAAGGCGGCCGGCGCCTGGACATTCCGCTGTGGACGATCTCGGGCCGGCAGACCGATGGGCAGATGATGGAACTGATCGCCCAATCCTGGCGGGCGATCGGCGTCGCGACCGATACCCGGGCGGTCAGTGCCGCGGCGTTGTTCGGGCAAAACGGTCCTCAGTGGAACGGCAAAGACGCGGCATTACTCTACAGTTGGGGGCAGGGCGTATTTCCCGAGAACAAGATCAATTGGGCGTCGTCGTACATCCCCAAGGACGCCAACGCGCCCGGGGAGAACGCCGAGCGCTACAGCAACCCGGAGATGGATCGGCTGCTCGACGAAGCCGACCGCGCGGTCGACGACGCCAAGCGTCGCGCCGTCTACGATCGCATCCAGGAATTGGAGCACCGCGACGTGCCGATTATCTTTCTCTTCTGGTTCGTCAACAACAACGCGGTGGCGGCGAACGTACAGGGATACGAGGTGTCCACGTTCGGCGAAACGCCGCCCGAGGAGTGGAGCACGCGGTAGCCGCCGGCCGATGCCGCGCGCGAACTTCGCGGTGATGAACTAGTGTCGGCCTACGTTGCCCGGCGGATCGCCCAAGCGGCGGTCCTGCTCGTGGCCGTGTCGTTCGTCAGCTACGGCATCATGAACGCGGCCCCCGGTGGCCCGCTGGCCGTCTATCTTCACAACCCCCAGGTCACGCCCGACAAGATCGATCTGCTGCGGCATCAGTTGGGCCTCGACCGCCCATGGTACGCCCGCTACGCCACCTGGCTCGAGGGTCTTGCGCAAGGTCATTGGGGCTATTCATATTACACCGGCCGCCCGGTCCTCGCAATGATCGGCGAGCGCCTGCCCGCGACCTTCATGCTCATGCTGGCGGCCTTCGCGCTGGCGATCGGGCTGTCACTGCCGGCCGGGCTCTACGCGGCCACCCACAAGTATCGTTGGGGCGACAACGTGCTGTCGCTCGGCTCGTTCTTCGCCTGGGCGATGCCGACGTTTTGGTTCGGGCTGATGCTGCAGCTGCTGCTCGGCGTCCAGTTGCGCCTCCTCCCGGTCGCCGGGATGCACGAGATCGGTGTGACCTCCGCCGGCGATTTCGTCCGCCACCTCGTGATGCCGGCCATGGTGCTGGGCCTCGGCTCAATCGCGAGCTGGAGCCGCTATCTGCGCAGCAGTCTGCTCGACACGCTGAACCAGGATTACGTTCGGACGGCGCACGCGAAGGGCCTCTCGGGCCGGCGCGTCCTGCGCCGCCACGTGCTCCGCAACTCCCTCATTCCGATCGTGACCTTGATGGGCCTGGACCTGCCGGCGCTGTTCAGCGGCGCCGTCGTCACGGAATCGATCTTCGGATGGCCCGGGATGGGGCGGCTGTTTCTCTCGGCGCTGAACAACCGCGACTATCCGCTGCAGATGGCCGGCCTCATGATCAGCGCTGCACTGCTCATCGCGGGCAACCTACTGGCCGATCTTACGTATGCCGCGCTCGATCCACGCATCAGGTATCGATGAGCGAATGAGCGAGCCGCCGCGGTCGGGGGTGCGGTTCGCGGCCGCGGGAGGACGTGGGGCGGGCGGCGTGCGGCCGCGTCCGGGCGGCCTGTGGGCGCTCGCCTGGGCGCGGTTCCGCCGTCACCGCATGGCGCTCGGGGGCCTCGCGGCGCTCGCCGTCATCGTGGGCGGCGTTGTGCTCGCGCCGGCGCTGACGCAGTACGACCCGACGGCCCTCGACCCCGACCACAGTCTCTCCCCCCCGAGCCGCGCGCATCTCCTGGGCACCGACGATTTGGGCCGGGATGAATTCGCGCGCATCCTCTACGGGGGGCGCATCAGCCTGCTGGTCGGCACCACCGCGATGTTGCTCGGGACGGCGATCGGCGTGACGCTCGGGTCGGTCGCGGGCTACATGGGGGGGTGGACGGACACCGCGGTGATGCGACTTGTCGACCTCATCTTGAGTTTTCCGGCGATCTTTCTTCTATTAATATTGCTGAACTGGACGGCCGGGCGCGCGCCCGTTATTATGATGGTGGCGTATCTGGGTCTCTTCGGCTGGACCGGACTGGCCCGGATCGTGCGGGCGGAATACCTGTCGCTGCGCTCCCGCGAGTACGTCGAGGATGCCCGAGCGGCCGGCGCCCGGACGGCCCGCATCATCTTCCGGCACATCCTGCCGAACGCGATGGGCCCGATTCTGGTCCAGGCCGCGTTCGCGGTGGCCGGCGCGATGCTGGCCGAGGCGGCGCTCGACTTTCTGGGCTTCGGCCTGCCGCCCGGGATCCCGACGTGGGGTAATCTGATGACACAGGCCGAGAACTATATGACGAGCAATCCCGTTCTCGTCATTGCCCCCGGACTGGTCGTGACGCTGACGGTGGTGTCGGTGTTCTTCGTTGGCGACGCCCTGCGCGACGCGCTCGACGTGCGGTCCCGGTAGTCCGGCCGCCGTCGCTCCGGCGTGTCTCGCGCCGGCCGGCGGACGGCTGTCGATTTCGCGATCCCGGAACGACTATCCAGTGTGAGACATTTTAGAGAGATTGGAGGCTCGGGATGGCAACGAGAACGGAGTACCAGCACGGCGAGTTTTCGTGGGTGACCCTGACGACAAGTGACACCGCGGCTGCGAAGCGGTTCTACGGCGGGCTTTTCAGATGGCAATTCAACGAGATGCCCGCGGGTCCGGGGATGACGTATACGTTCTTGGAACTGGATGGCAAGAGCGTAGGAGGGCTCTCAGCGATCACGAGGGAGATGGGATCCGTACCGCCGCACTGGATGCCCTTCGTCAATGTGCGAAACGCCGATGAGATTGCGAAACGGACAAAGCAGAACGGCGGGAAGGTGCTGATGGAGCCGTCCGACGTTATGGACGTGGGCCGGATGGCCCTGCTCGCGGATCCCACCGGCGGGCGGGTGACGATCTGGGAAGCCAAACGGCATAAGGGCGCGGCGTCAGTCGGAGAGACGGGCGCGATGTGCTGGAACGAATTAATGACGCCCGATATCGAAGCCGCCGGCCGCTTCTACCGGACGGTGTTCGATTGGTCGTCGGATCTGGTCGATACAAGCGAGGACAGTTCCTACACGATCTTCAAGGCCGGGAACACGATGATCGCCGGCATGATGGCGCGGCCCGAGCGCCTTCGCGACGTGCCGCCCAACTGGCTCACGTACTTCGGCGTGGCGGATTGCGACGCGTCGGCCGCCAAGGCGAAGGAACTCGGCGGAACGCTGCTGCAGCCGCCGACGGATATCCCCGATATCGGCCGCTTTGCGGTCTGCCGGGATGGGCAGGGCGCTGTTTTCGCGATCGCTCGCTTCCTTCCGCCGGCCTCATAATCGCGCGAAACATGTGGTGGCGGGCCGTCTGTCGGCCCGCCACCGCGCACCGTTTCACCCGACGAGTGCAATGGCTGTCTTGAACCACCTACAATCCTCCGGTATGCTTAGGCGTGAGCTCTTCATGACACCATTCGGCGTCGCGCGCCCGTAGCTCAGCGGATAGAGCGCCGGACTACGAATCCGTAGGTCGGGGGTTCAAATCCCTCCGGGCGCGCCATATTTTCCTGGGTCCAGCCCGGAGACATAGGTAACACTTTGTACCTAAGACATGGGTAACACTTTCGGCCCAAACGGATTGTCGAGCGGTTCAAGGACGCGCGTCTCCAGATCAAAGTAGCCCAAGTCATAATCCATAAAACTGACCAGCCAGATGCCGTCGTGCACTTCTTTAATGCCGACGGCTTGTCCCGCAAAGACCTGGCTGAGATTGATTT
>Ga0209580_10000514_pt1 | contig 20798 bp, 19 predicted proteins | sample Coa_R1_5_FD_187153 | JGI IMG/M metagenome (GOLD analysis project Ga0209580, IMG submission 187153) | Surface soil microbial communities from Centralia Pennsylvania, which are recovering from an underground coalmine fire - Coalmine... | ecosystem: Environmental > Terrestrial > Soil >... | reverse complement strand
GCTAAAGGGACGAGGCGTCAGCAGTGTGGCGGGGGGCGGGATGCCGGAAAATATTTCTGGCATTCCGGCAGGGAGAAGTGTTTTTCGCTTGACATCCCCTTTAATAGGACTTTCCCACAGCCCCGACGGCTGCTGGTGAACTTTAGAACCGGACATATCGTGTGCTACGAAAACCGGACATTTTAACTTGCTACGGACAGGGGCAATTCATCCACCACCAAAGGCACGAAGGTTCACGAAGGAAATCTTGGGAGACCATCTTCTCCGAATCAAGATTCCTCACGTGGTTGCCCCACCCTTCCCGCGCTTTTTGCGGGAGGATGGGCTCTGGCCTGGGCGCTCTCGTATTGTCCTTAGGAGATCGGCATCTCGGGGCACATCTAGGCTGCTCGTTCGATGGCTGCGGACCGTAGTCACCGTACCCGCAATCAGTCGGCTCTGCTCCCGAAGAGACGTGACGCTATTGCAACCAGCTTGTGACCGTGGTCACACTTGCTGTTGTCGAAGAGGCATACAATCCGGCGCAATAAAACGAAGAGAAGCCGCAACAGCACGCATCATCGACCGCGCGTCAACGAAAGAAGGAACGGTGATGAAAGCAGCAAGGATGGCGTTACGAGGTACTGTGGGCGCAATTTGCGCCCTTTTCCTTTTCGGAACTTCGGCAGTTCAGCGGGCTCATGCGCAAACCGAGACCGTGCTCTTTAACTTCACGAGCGCAAGCCCGCATCCGGGCGGTCCTCTGCTGTTGGACTCAGCGGGCAACATTTTGGGGCGCAACGCCGGGCGGCGGGCCTGTCCCGGGCGGTTACGGCACCGTGTACGAGTTGGTTAATTCGTCCGGGAAGTACACGCAGAGAATTCTCCATACCTTTGGGGCTACGGGCGATGGAGTGAATCCGTATGGCGGCGTGATCATGGACTCCGCCGGAAACCTGTACGGCACCACGAACAAGGGTGGCTCGGCGGGTAACGGGACGGCGTTCGAACTGGTGAACTCTGGCGGAGGCTACACCGAGAAGGTTCTCTACAGCTTCGGAGCCACGGCCAGCGACGGAGCAAATCCAGAATCAGCTCTGGTGATGGACTCGGCCGGGAACCTCTTCGGCACGACGGCGGCTGGGGGCGCATCCGGCTTTGGAACGGTGTTCGAGTTGGTCAACACCGCAGGGACCTACACAGAAAAAGTGCTCCACAGTTTTGCGGGGTCACCCAGCGACGGACAATTCCCACTTGCTTTGCTGACGGACTCCTCCGGCAACCTGTACGGCGCCACGAACGGCGGCGCCTCTCAAAACTACGGTGCGATATTCGAACTCGTCAACGCCTCGGGGAATTAGGTCACGCTGACTGTGCAAGTGCCGGTGGCCGGCGCGAGCGTGTGACCGTTACAGCGAGAAGCTACTCTACAGCTTCAACGGCCCGCCCAACGATGGAACGGACCCAATGGGCCTCATGATGGACTCGAGCGGCAATTTGTACGGCACGACGGGCGCGGGCGTCGCCTCCGTGAACTGCTGCGGCACAGTATTCGAATTGGTCAATAGTTCCGGAAACTATACTGAAAAGATCCTTTATAGCTTCACCGATGCATGGTCCCCTAATGGAGCACTGATCCTGGACGCTACGGGCAAATTTTACGGCACTACAACCGTTGGCAACGGAGCCGTGTTCGAATTGACCAATTCTTCCGGGAGCTACGTAGCGTATGTTCTCCACGCGTTCATGGGCTACCCCAGCGACGGAGCCGCTCCCGATAATCTGATCACGGACTCAGTCGGCAACCTGTATGGCATTACATACGCGGGCGGTCTCAACGGCGGCGGCTTTTCCGGTTTCGGGACCGTCTTTGAGATTCCGAATGCGTCCGCCCTGAGCGTCATCTTCACTCCCAACGCCCTTAACTTCGGCGGCCGGCTGGGGACACCAGCCACAACGCAATCGATCACTGTCAATAATATCGGCGCCGACTGGCCTCACCTTTGGAAGCAGCGCCGTGACACGTTCCGGCGCAAACCTCGCGGACTTCGCGATCCACTCCGATGGCTGCAGCTATACTCCCGGCACCCTCGGCAGTGAGACCGCATCCCTCAGTTTCGCGGATAACGGTTTCGGCAATCCGCAGACGGTGCCACTCTCCGGGATAGGGCAAGACTTCTCGTCGACTCCCATCGATACAACTCAGACCGTGTCGCGTCCCAGCTCGGCCACGTATCAGTTCTATATAAATCCGCTGGGCGGCTTCACCGGCAACGTCACGCCTTCGTGCTCGGGCTTGCCCCCCAATTCAGCCTGCCTGCCTGGCCAGCCGGTGACTCCGGATGGGAACATTCCCATTCTGAGTGGGGTTGCTGTCGAGACCAACGCATCTGCGGAGGCGATTCCGCGCTCGTATAACCAATTCTCTCCACCACCGGCTGCGCTGTGGATCTTCATCGCTGGCTTGGCGGGGACATCGTTGCTCGCCCGCAAACGTACCAGGATTCGCGTGCTCGCTCCGTTCGCGCTGTCGGTTTTGGCAGCGTCGTGCGGAACTGCGGGAAGCGGACACCCGGGCTACCACAACCCGCAGACTCCGACGGGGACGTACACAATCACGATCTCCGCGACTTCCGGCGGATTGATCCATAGCTTCAACGTGACTTTGATCGTCCAGTAAGAGTTTGCCAGCAACGCGTGAGCCACCCGCTGCTTCACGAGAACGAAGGTTGGGCGGATCGGGCGCTGGCCCATCCTTTTCGAATCAAGATTCCTCGCTAGGGTGGGCTCTGGCCACGATCACGACACCCATCCAACGCAAATTGGGAATTCGACTGGAGAGTTGATCCGGAATGAGTCCGATCCCTCTACTTCTCCCCTGTCCGCTTCTTCCCCTCCATCATGACTCTTCTCAATATCTTATTAATTCGCGTTTGGTAGCCCGGGCCTTTGGACTTGAACCAGTCCACCACTTCAACATCCACGCGCAACGAGATTCTCCGCTTTCGCGGCCGGTTCCACCGCGACTCCGCACCCGCCTCCTGATCCGCCAGCAATAACAGGTCGTCTTCAACGGACGCACTCAGGTCGCCAACTCTCACACCCCGCCGCCGTGTCTTTTGCCGCTTTGCTTTCTTGGTCTTAGCTGCGATGACGCTATCGTACACCCGGAGCTGTCATAACACTGTGTTCCCCCAGGAACACATGGGCCTGCCCAGCCGTTCATACGTTCTCCAAATGGGCGCGCCATCCCGCCACGATTACCACCCCATCTGGTCCATCCGTTTCAGGATAATCCCGCTGTAGCTGTTCATGCGTTCGGGTCGTCGCTTCAGAGGAGCGGGCAGGATTGCGGCGAGCCGTGCCGATTGTTCTCGCCCGATATACCGAGCCGCGTTTCCGTCGTAATAACGACAGGCCGACTCCGCACCATACACACCGGGGCCCCATTCGACCACGTTGAGATAGATCTCCAAAATGCGTCGTTTGCCGAGGACAAACTCGGCCACCGGCACCAAGCTGGCCTCAGCGCCTTTGCGCAGGATAGACCGGTTCGTTCCGAAGAACAGGTTCTTTACGAGTTGCTGCGTGATAGTGGAAGCGCCGCGCGTACGTTCGCCTTCCAAATCGTCTTGGGCGGCGATCTGGATCTCGTGCCAATCAAATCCATGGTGCTGGTAGAAATGCGTGTCCTCGGCGGCAATCACAGCGTGCTGAAGATCGGGCGAGATCTGGCTTAGCGCAATGAACCTGTAGCGTTCGTGGTACGGCGTGTGATGACTCCAGGCCTGCAAGCGCCGCTGCATGTGCACCGCGGTTGTCGGTGGGTCGATCCACCGGCAGGCCACAAGGATCAGCACGGCAAGCGTCCATGCAAGTACCAAGCCAAGCACCACGTCGCCGACGAGTCGTCGAAGTGGGGACCGAAAGAAGCTCGTTCGAGACGCGGGCTTTGCGGTTGCGTTGGTTAACTCTGGCACGTACGAGAATAATAAACGCGGTAAGTCTCAACCGTTGGCTGGTCCTGGACGTTGCTTCGCGCGAGGCAGTCTTGCGGGTTCCGGGGTGTACAATTTCCGCACTCGGGATAGGTCTCGATCTGCTTGGGCAAAACCGAATCCTTCACGAGGATGTGGATGAAGAAAAATCTGATATCCGCTTCTGTTCTTCTTTTTGTTTGTCTGGGTTCCACCCTCAGTTTCGCGCAACAAGCTCAGTCGACCAAGCCCCCGGCTCCGCGCAAGCAAGCAACAACACCGCCACCTGCGGAGAAGCCTGCTGAAACGACTCCCAAGCCGGAAACACCTACGGAGCAGAAGCCCGCGATCCGCGAAGCTCCGGGGGATAAGGAGAAGGACAAAGAAGAGCGCTACGACATGACCGAGGTGCCGCCGGTGATCACCCATCACCAGATCACCGTCGACGGGAAGCCGCTCAAATACACGGCGACGGCAGGTCGGCTACCGATCAAACGCGGTGATGGAAAAATTGAAGCAGAGATGTTTTACGTCGCGTACACGCTCGATGGACAAGATGCGGCGAAGCGGCCTCTGACTTTCGCATTTAATGGCGGGCCTGGCTCGGCATCGATCTGGCTGCACATGGGGGCGCTCGGTCCGCGCAAAGTCGTGCTGAAGTCCGATGGATTCATGCCACCGGCGCCGTATCGCATCGAGGACAATCCTTATACGCTGCTCGACAGGAGCGACCTGGTGCTGATTGACGCGATTGGCACGGGTTTCAGCCGGGCAGCCGACCAGGAGATGTTCAAGAAATTCTGGGGCGTGAAGGGAGACATCGAGTCCTTCAGCGAGTTCATACGGCTCTATATCAGCCGCAACGAGCGCTGGTCGTCTCCGCTATTCATTCTCGGAGAAAGTTACGGGACGACCCGCGCGGCCGGCATTGCTGGATATCTCGCCGACCGGGGCATCTCATTCAACGGCATCACGCTGCTGTCGACTGTTCTGAATTTCGAAACGCTGGAAGACAACCCGACGAACGACCAGCCTTACGTCTTTTTGATTCCGTCGTTCACGATGATCGCCGGGTATCACCACAAGCTCGCGCCCGATTTCGCGCAAGATATGAATCAGGCGCGCCTGCAGGCGGAGCAGTGGGCATCGACAGAGTACGAACACGCTCTCGACAAGGGAGACGCGATGACGCCGCAGGAGCGCCAGAATATCATCGATCAGCTCGCGCACTTCACCGGATTGAGCAAGGAAGTAATCGACGAGGCGGATCTGCGCATCAACGTGCAGAAGTTCACGCACTACCTGCTGATCGATCAGAAGCTGCGCGTGGGGAGGCTTGATGGGCGCTACACAGGGCCCGATCCCAACGGACTGCTCGACACGCCGTTCTACGACCCCACAGGATCAGCGACGCTGCCTCCGTTCACTTCGGTGTTCAATAACTATCTGCGCACCGAACTCGGATACAAAGTCGACATGCCCTACAACGTGCGAGCGCCGAGAGGCGGGCCGGGCGGTGATACGTGGGATTGGGGATCGGCGATTCAGGGATTTCCCGACACGGCATCAGCCATGCGACAGGCGATCGTGAAGAATCCATATCTGAAGATACTCGTGATGGAAGGTTATTATGACCTTGCCACGCCGTACTACGCGGCGAACTATACCGTCGATCACCTCAACCTGCCGCAGAAATATCGGGACAACATTTCGTTTGCGACCTTTGATGCCGGGCATATGGTGTATCTGCCGAGCGATGGCCTGAAGAAGATGAAGGCAGATCAGGCAGCATTCATGGAGAAGGCCGGGCCGCAATAGCTGAAATCAGGAGGCATTCATGCGACGCACACATTGCTGTGGATGGGCCGTCGTCTGCGTTGTGATCTTCTCGGGCGTAGCGGCATGGGCGCAAGACACATGCGAGCGTCTGCGTGGGGCCAAAGTTCCGAACGCCACCATTACTCTCGCGCAGACGGTTGCGGCGGGGACTTTCAATGGGCCGCCGGCGCCCTTCAGCGGAGTCGACCTCACCTCGTTGTACAAAAGTCTTCCGGCATTCTGCCGCGTTGTCGCAGAAGCCAAGCCGACTTCTGACTCAGACATTAAGCTCGAAGTCTGGCTTCCAGTCTCAGGGTGGAATGGGAAGTTGCAAGGGATCGGCAATGGCGGATTCGCGGGATTGATCGACACCATGCAACTCGCCAACTCCGTGAAGAGCGGATACGCGGCGACGGCCACCGATGCGGGACATACCGGGTCGCCGATCGATGCGGCCTGGGCGATCGGACATCCCGAGAAGGTTATCGACTTTGGTCATCGCGGGATTCACGAGATGACGCGCGTGGCCAAGGCTTTGATTCAGGCTTACTATGCGAAAGCTCCGCAGCGGTCATACTTCGCAGGATGTTCCGACGGAGGGCGTGAGGCGCTGATGGAGGCGCAGCGTTATCCGGAGGACTATGACGGGATTCTTGCGGGCGCTCCAGCGAACAATTGGACTCCTCTGCTGGCGACGGCAGCCTACGATACGCAGGCTCTGACGGTGGATCCGGCGAGCTTCATTCCTCCAGCGAAGATTCCTACGATTGCCGCGGCCGTGAACGCAGCATGCGATGAAGCCGACGGGGTGCGCGACGGAATTCTGAATGATCCCCGGCAGTGTCACTTCGATCCTCCGACGATCCAGTGCAAGGCGGAGGATTCCGACAAATGCTTGACCGCTGCGCAGGTCGCAGCTCTGAAGAAACTCTATGCGGGAACCCTCGATTCGCAGGGTCACCTGGTCTATCCCGGGTATCTGCCGGGAGCCGAGGATGGGCCAGGGGGCTGGGGATTGTGGATTACGGGGCCGGCTCCAGCGAAGAGCCTGATGGCGTTTTTTGGCAACGGATTCTTCTCCGGCTTTGTCTATGAGAAGCCAGACTGGGATTACAAGACGTTCAAGGTTGACGCAGATCTGAAGGCTGCCAACGAAAAAACCGCGCAGGCGTTGAATGCCACCGATGCGGATTTGAAACCGTTCAAGGCTCGTGGGGGAAAATTGATTCTGTATCATGGCTGGAATGATCCGGCGATCACGGCACTGAACACAATCAATTACTACGACAGCGTGATCAAGAAGATGGGGCAACAGGAAGCGGACTCGTTTGTGCGACTCTACATGGCGCCGGGCGTGCAACACTGCGGCGGTGGGCCCGGGCCGGATTCGCTCGGCGCGGTCGGTAATCCGAAGTTCGACGACCCGCAGCACAGTTTGGACGCGTCGCTGGAGCAGTGGGTGGAGAAAGGGACAGCACCTTCGACCGTGATTGCTTCAAAGTTTGAAGGGCAAGACCGCACACATGCGAAGATGACGCGGCCGCTGTGTCCGTATCCACAGGCTGCGAAGTATAAGGGGAGTGGGGATACGAACGATGCCGCGAACTTTGTCTGCCGGAAGTAAGTTGAAGGCATTCACCACAAAGGACACTAAGTTTCACGAAGGATTCTTACTTCACCGACTTTCCTTCGTGTACCTTCGTGCCCTTTGTGTTTCAAGGTTTTACCGGCTGTACTGGTTCTTCTTCTTGTCTTCGTGGCGCTCGATGCCTAGTTGGATGAGGCGGTCGATCAGGTCAGGATATTCCAAGCCCGATGCGGCCCACAGCTTGGGATACATGCTGATCGCGGTGAAGCCGGGCATGGTATTGATCTCGTTCAGATAAATCTTCCGTGTTTTGGGATCCATCAGGAAATCGACACGCGCTAAACCCGAGCAGTCCACCGCCTTGAAGGCCTTCACGGCCAACTCCTGGACTTTCTTCGTCTCGGCTTTCGTGAGCTTGGCGGGGATGATCAGTTGCGAGCCTTCGTCGAGGTACTTCGCGTTGTAGTCGTAGAACTCTTTGATGGGAACGATTTCTCCCGGTACAGACGCCGCAGCATCATCGTTTCCCAAGACTGAGCACTCGATTTCGCGAGCCTTCTCCTTGTTCCCTCCGACGCCCTGCTCGATGACGACCTTGCGATCGAACTTTGCGGCTTCCTCGATCGCCGGGCCAAGCTCTTTCTTGTTGTGAGCTTTGCTGATGCCGACCGACGATCCCAGGTTCGCCGGCTTCACGAATACCGGGTACTTCAATTTTGCGACACGCTTCTCCACTTTCTTCGGGTCTTTCGCCCAGTCGCTGCGCAGGATGGTGACGTGCTTCACGATGGGTAGTTCGGCGGCGATGAACAAAGATTTCATGATGTCTTTGTCCATGCCGGCGGCGGAGCCGAGGACGCCGGCGCCGACGTAGGGAATATCCGCGAGTTCGAGCAGGCCCTGAATCGTACCGTCCTCGCCAAACGTGCCGTGCAGCACGGGAAAGATTACATCGACGTTGATCGCCCGATCGGCTGCGCGGCGCATGGGCGAAGAATCCGTCTGGAATGGCACCAGGCCACTCTGCCGATGCACTGGCTCGGGAGGCACCACGACCGCCTCGCCGCGCGCGAGAACGGCTGCTGGTTGCGTCATATCCGGATCGCCGGCGCGCAAGTTGCGCGGCTCAAGCATGAGCTTGCCTGTGAGCAGGTTCTCGGCGTGCTCGGCGGTGAGCCAGCGGCCATCCTTGGAGATGCCGATGGGAACAACCTCGTACTTTTCTTTATCGATGGCATTAAGAACCGATGCAGCCGAGAGCAGCGAGACTTCATGTTCGCCGCTGCGTCCCCCAAATAGAACCCCAACCCGAAGCTTTTCCATGACGACTTAGTGTGGACGGGGAGGCAGTGGTGCGTCAATCGCTGGGATGGTTCGCGCTGGTAGAATTCCGGGCATGTCTCGCATCCGGCTCGTCGTCTTCGATATCGCGGGCACCATCATTGAGGATCATGGGGAAGTCATTAGTGCCTTCACGAAGGCTCTGATGGAGAACGGGATTCCGTTTGTTGAGGATGAGCTCAAGCGATGGAAGGGAGCCTCGAAGCGCGAAGTTATCCGGCACTTCATCAAGCAAGCTGGCACGCAGGGAGACATCGACCAGAAAGTGGAGAGTTCGTACCGCCGATTTCGTTCGGAACTGGAGGGCTTCTATTCGGAGAAGCTTGCGCCTGTCGGAGGCGCGGTTGAAACGTTCCGCTGGTGCAAGGATCACAACATTTTGCTGGCGACTACCACCGGATTTTATCGGGAGATTAGCGACTTGATTCTCCGGCAAACGGGGTGGCAGGATTTTTTCGCTGCGAACATTTCCAGCAGCGACGTGCCGCAGGGGCGGCCGGCACCCTACATGATCTTTCGCGCGATGGAAGCGACCGGAGTGCAGAGCGTGAAGGAAGTGGTGAATGTCGGAGATACGCCGCTTGATCTGCAATCAGGATCGAATGCAGGGCTTGCGGGAGTCGTCGGGGTGCTGACCGGAGCGCACGATCGCGAGAGTTTGCGCCGAGAGCCGCATACTCACATCATCCACAGCATTGCCGATCTGCCAGACCTGATTGCGCGCGCCTTCTAGAGCGGTGGCCCCCAGCGGCTGGGTCTGGGTAAGATCCACGGTGTGCAAAGGTCAATGAGTTACATGCTGAACGATGAGAGCAGGACTCCACGTTCGGTAATCTCCCTCCGTTCCAGTCAGGAGTCTTTTCCAGGTGAACGCGCCTCAGGATTAGTGGGAACCAAAAGACTTGCACTGTATCATTACTGTGATACACTAGTGTCTATGGTTATACGCCTGAACCCATCCTCGGGAATTCCGATTTATCTACAAATCGTCGAAAAGATCAGGCACTCAATCGAAATCGGGGCTTTGGTTGAGGGAGATCAGTTACCGGCGATTCGTACCTTGGCAGAGGAACTTGTCGTTAGCCCAAACACCGTGGTGAAAGCATATGACGATCTCGAACAAGAGGGCTTGATCCGTCTCCGGCACGGCGCGGGAGCGTACGTCGAAAAAGGAAACCTCGCAAAATCACGTCTCCGCAGGTTCCGGGAAGCTTCTGTTGTCGTGAAGGAGACCGTACGAAAGCTGAGGAGCATGGGTCTGAGCGACGACGAGAGCCGCCGCCTGTTCGAAGCGGAGTGGATCGAGAAGGCTGCAGCGCGATGAAGGCCGTCGTCGAGACAAGGGAACTTACCAAGCGATTCGGGGATACGTATGCTCTGGCAGGACTGACCATAACCGTTCCCCGGGGGCAGATCGTGGGTTTCCTGGGCCGGAACGGATCGGGCAAGACGACTACGATCAAAATTCTTCTCGACGTGATCCGTCGAACCTCCGGTGAAGCGACGTTGCTTGGCGAACCCACGGGATCTGTCGCCGTTCGACGCCGCATCGGTTTTCTCGGCGAGGACAAGCGGCTCTACTCGTACATGACTGTGCGGGAGATCATTGCATTCACGCGACCGTTTTTTCCGAGCTGGCGCGTCGAGACCGAAACCCGCCTGCTCATGGATTTTGAACTTCCCCTCAATCGCAAGGTAAGTGCTCTCTCAAAGGGCATGCGGACCAAGCTGGGACTTCTGCTCAACCTCTGCCGCAATTCAGAGTTGCTCATACTCGATGAACCGAGCGAAGGTCTCGATCCGGTAATGGCTGAGCAGATGCTGCAGAGCCTGGTTCGGCAGGCGGCTGACGGCACGACCATATTCTTCTCGTCTCACCAGGTGGCGGAAATTGAGCAAATCGCCGATCACATCATTGCCATCGAGAAGGGGCGAGTCATGCTTGAAGGCTCGCTCGACCATCTCCGACAGAAGTTCCGGCGCGTCAATCTCGTATTCGATGATCCTCCTCCGCCGGAGGCGTTCAGAAGGGACGGTGTGGACCGGGTCATCGTGCAAGGAAGGACTATAAGCATTCTCGCGAGTCGTAACGTCGACGAAATCGCCGCGCTTGGACCGCTACTTGCCGCCAAGTCCGTTGACGTGCAGTCCGTCGGCCTAAAGGAGTTGTTCCTGGAGAAGGTGAAAGGAGATCATGCCGATTCGTAAAGTTTGGCGCGAATCGCGGTGGCGCTTTTTCTTCATTCTTGCCGCGCTGCTAGTCGTTACCGGCGCTTCTGTCTTCTACAACGCCAAAGCCGAGAACGTGGTAGTCGAGTCGAAGGACTTTCACGAGGCTGGCGAGCGAACGATCCGGGGTGCGCTCTTTCGGTTCTGGGGTTTTTCCGCCATGTTCCTGGGGCTCGGCGGTTTTCTCCGGGAGCGGGCGGTTGGGACTGTGGACTATACCTTGTCCTTGCCGGTCAGCAGAACCAGATGGTTTCTCTATCGTTCTCTGATTGGCGCCCTTCAATCAATGGCCGCTGCGCTTATCCCTGCGCTCACGATTCCGGTCATCGCCGCACTGTTCGGTGGCAACTACCCGGTCAGGGACGCGTTTCTGCTTGGCCTTCGGCTCGGAGTCGGCGGAATGCTGTATTACTCGAGTGGCCTGCTAGTATCCACAGTTTTTGCAGGAGATTATGCGAGCGCTGGAATCGGAATTGCGGTCGTCTTTGCGATAAATAACAGCACTCGCGTCATTGAGTCATTGAAGCGGCTGAATCTGCAGGACGCGATCACTCCTCCGCAGATGATCGACCAATCCACCCACCTAATTCGTGGGCAAATGCCGTGGAGCGGAATCGCTTTCAGCTTTGCTCTAAGCCTCGTATTGTCAGCGTGGGCCTGGAAGGTCACAGTTGCCAGAGACTTCTGAGAGTGTGTCGCTGCCGTGAGAATGTGACCACCCACAGCCCGAGGAGCACTATCGTTCCCTCGCGCCGCGCGTTCAGTTCGTGAAAATCCACATTTGCGACATTGGTCAACGACGAGGAATGAATATTAGCTTAGCTTGTAGGTTGGGAAGGCTCCCCTGGATCAGAAATTACCACTTGGAAAATAACACGCCGAATGACCCACATGGGCCATTCTCACACCGGGCAATTTCCGACACAATGTTCTCACGAAGTACCTCTTCCCAGGGGTGTGTGATGAACCAATCGAATGCTGGTGATCTGTCTCGGGTTGATCGACCTCTCAATGCTGTAGCGCTGCAGTATGCCGTATTGTGCGCTGAGTGCGACGTTGTCAGCGACAGCCCGCATGACATCTGCATGGTTTGCGGCAGCCGTTCACTGGTAAATATTTGCCGGATTCTGGGCGAGATGCCGAAGAGCCGCGCAAAGCTGTTGAAGCAGGAACCGGTGAAAATCACCCGGGAAATTGTGGTGCATTTTCCGAAGCCTCATCGAGTCCGTCGCCGCGTGTCTGTTTGATACACCCGAGACGGGCTACGCTCGCTTGGCTCGCGGGACGGACCTTTCGACTGAGTTCAGGGCAGGCTGCGGCGTGCGTCCCTACAAAATCTTTTTTCCGAATGCGGAGAGGGCCAACTCCACCGCCAGATCCGCGGTCTGGTTGTGCTCGTCGATTACGGGATTCACCTCGACGATTTCAAAGCTAAGCATGCGGCCGTGATCGGCGATGATCTCCATCGCCAGATGTGCCTCGCGATAGGTCGCGCCGCCGCGTACCGGCGTGCCCACGCCGGGTGCGTCTTCGGGATCAACCCAATCCATGTCGAGCGAGATGTGATATCCGGCGGTGCCACGGCCCGCGATCCGGAGAGCCTCTTCCATCACGGTGCGCATGCCGCGTTCGTCGATGTCGCGCATCGTGAAGACGCCGATGCCCGCCTTGCGGACATTTTCTTTCTCGACGGCGTCAATGTCACGCACTCCAACCAGCACGCAATTCTCCGGCTTCACCTTCGGAGAAAAGTCGTAGATGTTCGCGAGATCGCCAGGCCAGAGTCCCATCAGCGCCGCAAGAGGCATGCCATGCACGTTGCCGCTGGGGGATGATTGGGGCGTGTTGATGTCAGTGTGAGCATCGATCCAGATCAGTCCGATGCGCTGGTTCTGCCTGCGGTAGAACTCGGCTACGCCGGAAACCGTCCCGGCCGCCATGGAGTGATCGCCGCCCAGAGCGAGGGGAACCTTGCCGGCTTCGAGCGTCTTCAGCACGAGCTCGGCATGCTTGGTACAAGTGGTCGTGATTTCTTTTAAGTACTTCGCATTCGCGGCGCCTTCTTTTTTCTGCTCGGGGATTGCGACCGGCACGTTGCCGCCATCTTCGACCTCATGTCCGATAGCTTCGAGGCGAGCTTCCAGGCCCGCCACGCGCACCGCCGAGGGGCCCATATCTACGCCGCGGCGCGACTGTCCGAGGTCGAGGGGAACTCCAATCACGCGAATCTTGCGGCCAGAGATATTCGTGGAGCTTGCTGTCGTGGTCGTCATAGAGTCTGGCTATTTCCCCAAGCCGTCGGGCAGGCCTTTATAGTAGCGGAATCCTTCGACTGGCTTGCCGTCTTTCATCCTGACATGACTGCGGGTGTCGTCCTTCATCTGCTTCAGTTCCATGTCCGACAGATTCGCCTTGTAATTCTTCCATCCCGGACCGTACTGGCTGACATACTTGGCGAACGCATTCACCTTCTTCTCCACGAACTCGCTGATGTCGACCCAGGTGTTCTCATCGTCGTGATCGTAGTCGTTGTAGAAGAGGTATTCAGGAATCATGTACTCCTTCAGGCCCTCTTGCGTGATCTGGCCTTCGAAGAGCAATCGCCACATCGCCGCCCGGGCAGCGTCTGCCGCCAGGTAGGAGGCGGCGCGATGATCGGACTTGTGCCATCGCTGATAATTCTTACCCGGGTCCCATGACATGAGCACTGTAGGGCGCAGCTTCCGGATCCAGCGCACAAGATTCTCCACGACGGCCTTACGATCTTCAAACTCCAGTAGGCCATCGTCGTAACCCAGATTGATGTAGTGGTCGGCAGAAATGCCCAACTCCGCCAAGGCTGCCAGCTCCTCGTGGCGGCGGATCTCCGCTAATTGCGTCCGGGACAAGTTGGGGTCCTGCGTCCCCACATTTCCCGTCGTGAGCGTCACAACGTAGACCTGGTTTCCGTGCGCCTGCAGTAAAGCGAGGGTGCCGTGCGAATTTGCATCATCGTCGGCATGCGCGCCGATCAGCATGATCGTTTTCCCAGACCACTTTTCAACCGGGACATCGGGTGTGTGCTCGGGACGTTGAGCCAGGGCCGGCAACGACAATACCAATGACAACACGAGAAGTCTCTTCATGGAGATCCTCCCACGGGGACTCAGCATTTATGGATACAGCCGGTACAACATGCGGGGAAACGGAATCGTTTCGCGTACGTGTTCCAATCCACAGATCCAGGCTACGGCGCGCTCGATGCCCATGCCGAAACCGCCGTGGGGCACGCTGCCGAACTTGCGCAGATCGAGATACCACTTGAACGCTTCTTCCGGCAAGCCGTGCTCGTGAATGCGCTGCAGGAGCAATTCATGCGAGGCCATACGCTGAGAGCCGCCGATGATTTCGCCGTATCCTTCGGGCGCGAGCACGTCGACGCACAGCGCGAGTTCCGGCCGCTGCGGATCAGGCTCCATGTAAAACGCCTTCACTTTCGCGGGATAGCGATGGACCATCACCGGCTTGTCGAATTGCGCCGAGAGATAGGTTTCATCGGGAGAGCCGAGGTCGCCGCCCCACTCAAATTTCGTTTCGAGAGCGCCTTTGGCGTGGCCTTCCTGCAGGTTCTTCACCGCGTCGTCGTATCTGATTCGCGGAAAAGGGGGCTCGATCTTTTCGAGCTTGGAGATGTCGCGGCCAATGGTCTGCAAGTCGGGGCGCCGGCGTTCGAGGCATCGTTTCACGATGAAGCTGATGAGGCTCTCGGCAATATCCATCACGTCGTCGAGAGTCGCGTAGGCTACTTCCGGTTCCACCATCCAAAATTCGGTGAGATGGCGGCGGGTTTTTGACTTTTCGGCACGAAAAGTTGGCCCGAACGAATACACCTTGCCCAGCGCCATTGCCATAGCCTCGGCATAGAGCTGGCCGGATTGCGTCAGGTACGCCTGCTCATCAAAATAGTCGACGGGAAACAGCGTTGTCGTGCCCTCGCAGGCTGCAGGAGTAATGATTGGTGGATCGGTGAGCGTGAATCCGCGCTCGTCGAAGAAGTCCCGAGCCGCTTTGATGATCTCCGCCCTCACGCGCAGGATCGCAGCCTGACGCTGCGAGCGCACCCAGAGGTGGCGGTGCTCCATCAGGAAGTCGGTGCCGTGCTCCTTGGGCGTGATGGGATAAGGGTCGGATTCCGGCACCCGCTGCACCACCTGAACATTCACCACATCGAGTTCGTATCCACCGGGGGCACGCTTATCGGCGCGCACTTTGCCCTCGACGATGACGCTCGATTCCTGCGTCAGCGTCTTGATTGCTTCGAACACTTCCGGAGTGACTGCATTCTTGGGGACGACACCTTGAATGACTCCCGACCCGTCGCGAAATTGCGGGAACAGCAATTTCCCGCTCTCACGGAGGTTGTAAAGCCAGCCACGAATGGTGACCGTCTGGCCTTCGTGCTTGCCGATTTCTGAAATTGTGGTGACCGGTGGCATATGGATGAAGGTTTCAAGGTTTCAACGTTTCAGAGCTCCAAGGTTTCAAAGTGAGCCGCACATATGGTTCCTTGAAACGTTGGAACTATGAAACCTTGAAACTTACGCAGTTTCCAGCTTGTCGAACGTCTCCCCCAATTTCTCGAGAGCATTCACTTTTTCGTCTTCTCCAAGTTCCAACAGGAGAGGCGGCCGTTGGGGAGCGGAGCGCAGCAACTCTACGGCTTCTTTCCAGTCGATGGTTCCCTGCCCGGGCCACAGATGCAGATCCTTATCCTTGTCGTTGTCGTGCACGTGCGTGGAGCAGACCTGGTTGCGCAAGATCTCAAAAGCCTCACGTACAGAACTCATCATGTGCGCGTGCCCGATATCGAAGCAGATGCCGACGTCATCGAAATGAGCATTGTGAATCATTTCCACCAACTTGTCGGGAACGGAAAGCTCGTTGGGAATGTTCTCGAGCAGAATTTTTACACCGAGCGGTTTCGCGAACGCCCGCAAATGCTCGATCGATGTCATGGCCGCTTCAAACTTCTTTTCGCTGAAACTCTCGTTCGGCGTGCCCAGATGCTGCACCAGAAAACGGAACGGGATCTGCTCAGCGATTTCGAGCGCGCGCTTGATCTCGTCCATGGCCTCGACGCGGGCAGCACGGTCGGTGGAAGCTACGTTGATGGGAGGCGCGCCGGCGCGTCCCCACTCATAATCGGCATACAGCGGTGAGTGCACCGAGTTGAGCGGAACGCCGCTTCCGCGGAACCATTCCGCTATTTCCTTCACATGCTGTCTGCGGTTGGCATAGTCGAGGTGCTGGCGAGCCGCAAAGATCTCGATTGCCTGCACACCGCTGCGGGTCAGCCCGTCGAGGATGCCGGGATGCAAGCGCTCTTTTACGAATAAATAGGTTGAGACTGCTCTCTGCATGTGAATCCCTATAGAATTGTTGAATGATAATTGTTGATTGTTGAATGAAAACAATCTCTACGCCTTTCCATTCAACAATCTGAATTCAACAATTGACTTATTAGTATCCCATGGCCTTGCCACGGCTGTTGCGGCCATCGGTTGCGCCGAGGCGTTCTCCCGTCTTTTCATCGATCGCAATGCACTCGGCATCGCTCCAGTAGGGTGACACGTCGTCTCCGTCGTGCAGTCCAACCTGGACTTTGTATCCCATTTTCCCCAGCGTATTTACGGTGTCGGGGGAAAACCACTTCTCGACATTCAACAAATCGGGCAACCACTGATTGTGAAATCGTGGCGCATTCACCGCTTCCTGCAGATTCATTCCGTAATCGACCACTCCCATCAGAACGTTGGCAACAGTCGTGATGATCTTCGAACTGCCGGGTGAGCCCAACACCATCACCGTCTTTCCATTGTGGACAACGATCGTAGGCGTCATCGATGACAACGGACGTTTCCCCGGCCCAATCTCATTGGCAGCTCCCTGAATCAGCCCGTCGGCATTGGGAACTCCGGGCTTCGAGGAGAAATCATCCATCTCATCGTTAAGCAGGAATCCCAGGCCGTCAGCGGTCACTCGCGAACCAAACCAGTCGTTGATCGTGGTGGTCACCGCGACTGCATTGCCGTCCGGATCGACCACCGAGTAATGAGTCGTGTGGTTCGATTCCCTGCGCGGAACTTCCGGCGGATGCGTCTGAGCATACTGCTCCAACTCGCTGAAAATCGCTGGCCGCTTTAACTCTTTGCTGGCGCTGGCGTGCTCTGGATCGATCGACTCGCGCCATGCCGCCGCGTATCTCTTATCCAGAAGCTGCGCCACGGGAATCTTGGAGAAGTCCGGATCTCCCATAAACTCCGCGCGATCGAAGAATGCGCGCCGGAATCCCTCGACTGTGAAGTGGATCGACTGCGCCGACCGGCTCTGCATCTTCGCCAAATCGTAGCCTTCCAGAATATTCAGCGATTCGATCAGTACGGTTCCGCCGGAAGACGGCGGAGGGGCGCTGATCACGTCATAGCCGCGATAACTCCCATGCACCGGCTCGCGCTCTTTCACTTCATAGTGAGCCAGATCTTCGGCGGTAATCAGTCCTCCGCCCTTTTGCACAGCGGCTGCTAGTTCGCGCGCGAGTCCTCCGTGATAGAAATCGTCGGGGTTCTCTGAGATTCGCTCCAGAGTGCGCCCAAGGTCAGGCTGGCGGAAAACCTCTCCAGGCTTGTAGTAGTCGCCGTTGCGCTGGAAGACGCGGCGTGATTCCGGAAACTTCGCCAGATAGGAATCGTGAAGCTCCCGAGCCTCGTCCCAAGTTAGTGTGAATCCGTCTCGCGCGAGCTTGATCGCGGGCGCCATCACCTGTTTCAGCGAAAGCTTGCCAAATTTCTTCTCGGCCGTGACCATTCCGGCCACCGATCCCGGCACGCCGATCGCTTTATAGCCGTATTCGCTGGCTCCCTCGATCACGTTGCCCTGCGCGTCGAGGTACATGTCGCGTGTGGCCGCTGCGGGAGCCTTCTCACGATAATCGAGGAAGTGAGACTTGCCGTCGGCCATGCGGATCAGCATGAATCCGCCGCCCCCGATATTGCCCGCCGGAGAATGCACGACGGCGAGGGCAAACCCGGTAGCCACTGCCGCATCGACAGCGTTCCCGCCTGCCTGCAGAATCTCAACGCCAGCTTGCGATGCCAGTTCATGCACGCTCACCACCATCGCGTGCTGTGCGTGGACTGGGCGTGTTGCCGCGAAAGCGGAAGACGCGAGGGCCAGGATCGTCAGTAGCAACCGAATCAGGAGTTTCCGCGGAGATCGCATGCCAGGTTGAGGGTAGCCTTGTCGGAAGAGACTCTTGAGGCTAGCCGAGCGAAGCGGGCAGAGTCAAATGATTCAAGGCAAGAGCGCTGAAACGGGCCGCTCTAGCTATGTCTGTAACTCTACCTCTTCTTCGATCGTTTTTGCGGCCCTCTCCTGGCTTTGACAGCTTTCTTCTTCGTGTTTTTCGACGTCTTCGGGGCATTCGCTGCCACCATGGAGTAGGACTGGCCGATCAGTTCCCTGGTTTCGGCGGAGGCAAGCGCATCCAGCCGATCCACCATGACCCATTTATAGCGGCCCACGTACGGCGCTGGATGGATGTCCTCTCGCTCGATAAGTTCGGCAAACACTTCCGGGACGCACTTGAAGCGGAGGCGGGGATTATCCAAGCCTACTATGGCGAAGATCTTCCCGTGAATTTTGAAACACAGATCATCGCCCCACTGCAGATTCTCGGTGGCATCGGGAAAGCCCAGACAATACTTACGGATTTCGTCTACGTTCATGGCATCCTCTCGCCGACTGGATTCCTCAACAGCTCCGGCAGCATTCCGGTCCGTTCCTTTGATAATATTCTTGCCGCTCGCGCAAGGAGGTACCGTGAACATCCACGGCGTGGCCCCACTGCTGCAAGTCTTCGACATGCCCACAGCTCTTCGCTTCTACCGCGACGTGCTGGGATTCACTGTCTGGTCGTCCTCTGAACCGGGGGACAATTGCAACTGGTGCGGACTTCGGTTGAACCGCGCCGAGGTGATGCTCAACACGGCGTACGAAGCCGACCAGCGCCCGCCTGCTCCCGACCCGGTGCGCATCGCCACACATGAGGATACCTGCCTGTTTTTCGGATGCCAGGATCTCGACGCTGCTTACCGGCACCTGCGCGAACACGGGGTGAATTTGAAAGAACCCAAGGTTGCGCCGTACGGGATGAAGCAGTTGTGGTTCAAAGATCCCGACGGGTACGGGCTGTGCTTTCAGTGGCCGGCGAGCCAGAAGTGGCAGGACGAGTGGGAGAAATCCTATGGGATTGAACAGAAGACTACAGCGTCGTAGCCGAGAGGCTGGGCCGCGGGGCGAGCGCAGAGAAACGGACGCCGCCTGCACGCTCCCCTTCGCTTCGCTCTGGGTCGCGGGGCGGACGAAGGCGTCCGCCCCTACACGAACCGATCCGTATGTGTGACCAGTCTCTCTTTTACTGATGGCCACTCGGCCGCCACAATCGAATAGCGGACGGAGTCGCGCGGGATGAAGTCCGCCGCCATTCTGTGCGAGCGCAAGATCCCCTCCCGTTGCGCGCCGATGCGTTCCAGCGCCGCACGCGAACGCTCGTTTCTGGCGTCCGTGTGAAAGCAGACGAGCAGCACTTGCCACACTTCGAAGGCGTGGCACAGCATCAGCAGCTTGGCCTCGGTATTCGCGGCCGTGCGCACGGCGGATCGCGCCAGCCAGGTGTAGCCAATCTCACAGGCGTCAGGAACGTCACGGCCATGGGAAGGATGGCCAACTGGCCAGGCCCAGCGCTCGATGTTCCAGAAACGCGTCGATCCGATCACGATCTCATCCGGCATGCGAACGATGGCGAATGGCACCGCAGTGCCCGCATCCCGCCATGCCAGAGCGGTATCGATGTATGCGGCGGCCTCGTCCTTCCCTTGCGGAACGGGACTCCAGCGATAGAGAGCCGGATCAGCGGCCGCAGCCGCAACGAGTCCGTCGATATGGTGGGGCCCCAATGGCTCCAGGCGAATGTGTTTGCCCTGCAAGCTGAGGTCGGAGGTCATTGGTTCCTATCGTACCGTTTCCGCGGCAGCGCGGAGTCAAACCCACGCTCGCTTCGCCCGCGGGGCGGACGAAGGCGTCCCCCTACACGGGCATGGCGCCCGGACCGAGTATTACGGGCTCTGCTTGATCACGGTGACCTTGCTGTACGCCACGCGGAAGCCCAACCGCTCCGCATTGCGCTGCGAGGTGGTCGCTCCTTGCGTTACGACCACTGCGTATTCGCAACCCGCTTCGATTGCCGCCCTCATGCGAGCCCGCAATAGAGCTGTTTGCAGACCGCGTCCTCGAAAATCGGTCAGCGTGCCCGCTCCACAAAGTGCAAACACTTTGTGCTCGGGAATCACCAGACCCGTGCCACACGCCACCGGCTTCCCATCGATGGTTGCGACGAAGGGAAGTGAGTCCGCCATCTCATACAGCGGGGTGATGAGTCCCCGGAATGCCTCGGGTGCGCCGTCGGGGAAGAAGGCACTCTCCACGATGCTTCCCGCGACTTCGGCCTCTTCGACCGGCGAACGACGAACCTCGCAATGGGCTGGAGGAGCCGGAAAGTCTTCCTGCGGATCCAGCCTGCGGTAGAGCACATTGTTCAGCTCGGCGATCGCGTACCCACGTTCCTTGAACATCTCGAAGGTCTCAGGCCGATGCAGGGGAGTGAGATCGACCTGGGATGGAGCCTTGCGCTCGCGGTAGAACAGCTCGATGCGATCCACGTCATCTTTCGTGAGCGGCTCGTCGAAACCAGCCCCCGTCGCCCGGCCGATCGGCGACCCGAGCCCGGCAAACACCATGTGACCGCCGCAAATCTGTTCCTCCGCCGCACC
>Ga0209580_10000511_pt1 | contig 20987 bp, 18 predicted proteins | sample Coa_R1_5_FD_187153 | JGI IMG/M metagenome (GOLD analysis project Ga0209580, IMG submission 187153) | Surface soil microbial communities from Centralia Pennsylvania, which are recovering from an underground coalmine fire - Coalmine... | ecosystem: Environmental > Terrestrial > Soil >... | reverse complement strand
TGCTCGGGTTCGTCGCCATGTTCGGGGTGGGCGGCCTGTTCGGGCTGCACAGCGTGAGCATCGGCGTCGGCGGAGCCACCCTGGCCGGCGTCGTCGCGGGATTGCTCGGCTCTGGCGTGGTGTTCGCCTCCTTCAAGGTCCTGCGCCAGTCCGAGTCCACCTCGACGTTCGACCTCCAGGACATGATCGGGTCGACAGGCCGGGTCTCGGTCGGGATTCCGGCCAACCACTTCGGAACCGTGCTCATCAGCTTCGCCGGCGCGTCTCACAACATGACCGCCACGGCGGACACCGAGATCCCGGCCGGCCGCGTCGTGAAGGTCGTCGCCGTCGCCGGTGGCAACCTCGTCGTCGCCCCAACGCAAACGGTTAGCAATGAAGGAGCACGTTCGGATGCCTGAATTCTTGACGTCAACGCCGTTCCTGGCGGTGACCGGCGTGGTCATCCTCATCCTCTTGATCGCATTCGTGGCGAGCCGCTACCACGTCGCCGGCGCCAACGAGGCGCTCATAGTCGCCGGCTCGCGTGGGGCCAAGGTGCGCGACGAGCGCGGCCAGACCGCTGCGCATCCAGGGGACAAGGGGGTCAAGGTCGTCGTCGGCGGAGGCACTTTCATCCGCCCCCTCCTCGACCGCGTCGGCAAGCTGAAGCTGACCGCCCGACAGATCAACGTGCAGCTCAGCGACGCCGTGACGAGCCAGGGCATCAAGGTCCAGGTGCAGGGCGTCGCCACCTTCAAGATCGGACGCGACGTCGAGTCGCTGCGCAACGCCGCCGAGCGATTCCTGGACGCCAAGCCGGAGCAGGTCGACTCGATCGTCAAGAACGTGCTGGAGGGCTCGCTGCGCTCGATCGTCGGCACGCTCACCATCGAGGAGCTGATCCGCGACCGTCAGAAGCTCCTGCAGCAGGTGCAGGACGCGGCGAAGGGCGACCTCGCGACGAGCGGCCTGCAGATCGACGCCTTCACGATCCAGAGCTTCTCGGACGAATCGAACTACATCGAGCTGCTCGGCAAGCAGAGCGTGTCCACCGTCACCCGGGACGCCCGCATGGCGCAGGCATCGACGGACCAGGAGGCCGCGGTCCGGGAGGCCGAGGCGCAGCAGATCAAGATCAACGCCGCCCGAGACGTGTCGCTGCGCGAGGCGGAGACGAAGATGCAGGTCGCCGCGGCCCAGGCTCGCGCTGACCAGGCGGGACCGCTGGCCATGGCAGAGGCGCAGCAGGAGGTCGTGCGCAAGCAGACCGAGCTCGCCCAGCTCGAGGCCGATCGCAAGGAGAAGGAGCTCCTCTCGACCACCGTGAAGCCGGCCGCGGCCGACGCCCAGGCGGTGATCGCGAGGGCCGAGGGCGCAAAGCGGGCGCGCATCGCGAGCGCCGAGGCGGACGCCGAGACGACCCGCCTCGAAGGTGGGGCGGAGGCCCAGATCGTGCTCACCAAGGGCGAGGCGGAGGCCAAGGCGCTCGCCATGCGCGCCGACGCCTACAAGCAGTTCAACGAGGCGGCCATCATCCAGACGGTGCTGGCCGCGCTGCCCGACATCGTGCGCGCTGCCGCCGAGCCGATGGGCCACATCGACTCCCTGACCGTGATGAGCGCCGACGGCGCTTCGGACATCGTCAAGAACGCGACCCGGGCCGTGATCGAGTCGACCACGGCGATCAAGGGCCTGACCGGCCTCGACGTGCCGAACCTCATCGGCGGTGCGCTGGGCCGCGGGTTCGGCGAGCGCCTGCGGACCGGCGACGGCGAGGGCGCCGGTCACGGAGAGAGCGGATCAGCCGCCCAGCGGATCAGCCAGATCGCGGGTGAGGGCCTGAGCACGCTGAAGAACCGGGCCACCGAGGCGGCCGTGGCCGGGAAGTCGGCCGTCGAGGAGGCGAAGCCCAAGGTCGACGCGGCCGCCGACAAGGTCGCGGCGGACGCGCAGAAGATGGCCCAGAAGGCCGCGGACGAGGCGAAGGCCGCCGCGGCCGCGGCGAAGGTGGCGGCCGCGGGCGCCGTGCACGCCGCGTCGCCGGCCGACGGGAACGTCGTCCAGTGGGCCAAGTGGATGGCCGACCAGCTGCGCCGCGTCCCGGACATCCAGGTCTACGACGCGCTCCACCTCGGCGAGCTCGAAACGCGCGGTCCTGCCTCGGCTCGCGGCGTGTGGGCGACCGCCAAGCAGGTGCTCGCGCAGGAGTACGGCAAGGTCACGATCGGCGACCTCCTCCAGCGCTTTGCCTGAGTCGTTTCCCGGTCATAAAAGCGGGAAGCCCGCTTGCGCGAGCTTCCCAAGGCTGGGGTGGGGGCGTGGAGTCGAAATTCAGTGGCCGGTTGCCCGGCGGACGATATGGTAGCACAGGACCAAGTCGTCCACAAGATATAGACAGATTGGGGAAAAACGTGTGAAACTGCCGCTGCCGCAGGACCTGGAACCGATGCTCGCCGCCGTCTCGGAGGACGGAATTCCGAGGGGTGACCGCTGGGAGTACGAGCCGAAATGGGACGGTTTCCGGACCCTTGTCTTCCGCGACGGCGACGAGGTCGCGCTGGTCAGCCGCGGCGGCAGGCCGATGACCCGCTACTTTCCCGAGATGCTGGCGCCGTTCCGCAAGCTGCGGGAGCCGCGGCTCGTGCTCGACGGCGAGCTCGTCGTGGTCGGCTCGAACGGCCTCGACTTCGGAGCCCTCCAGCAGCGGGTCCACCCCGCGGAGTCGCGCGTGCGCATGCTGAGCGAGGCCACCCCGGCGTGGTACATCGCGTTCGACATCCTCGCCGAGGGCGACACCGACCTCCGAAAGGCGCCGCTGGGCGAGCGGCGCAAGCGCCTGGAGCGGCTGCTGAAAGGTGTCAAGCAGCCCATCTTCCTCACCCCTTACACGCGCGACGCGAAGACGGCGCAGGAATGGTTCGAGCGATTCGAGGGTGCCGGGCTCGACGGAGTGATCGCCAAGTCATGGGACGGCGTGTACGTGCCCGGCAAGCGCCTCTGGGTCAAGATCAAGCACCAGCGGACCGCGGACTGCGTCGTCATCGGGTGGCGCAAGACGAGCGACGGATCGACGCTCGGAGCGCTGCTGCTCGGCCTTTACGACAAGAAGGGCACGCTCCACTACGTCGGCCACACGTCGTCGTTCAACGCCGCCGAGCGCAAGGAGCTGATCGCGAAGTTGAAGCCGCTGCAGACCGAGGTCCCCGAGGAGGAGTGGCGCGCCAATCCCGGCCGGATGCCCGGCGGATTGAGCCGGTGGTCGCGCGGCAAGGACACCGAGTGGGTCGCCGTGCGGCCCGAGCTGGTCTGCGAGGTGAGCTACGACAAGCTCGAGGCGGGGGAGCGGTTCAGGCACGCCACCGGCTTCCTGCGCTGGCGCCCCGACAAGCCGCCCAGGAAGTGCGGCTTCGACCAGATCGCCTCAGCGGCCAAGTTCGACGTGCGTGGAATCTTCGGGAGCAAGTAGCAGGGGTCGAGCGCCGGGTCCACCCGGACCGTAGTACCTCATCGCGGCCCGGCCGAGCCCGGTCACCGCGAGCCAGTCGAAGCCGGCTCCGACCGCTACGCCGACGCCAAGCGGCACCACGCGCGCCGCGACCTTTGACGCGCCGCTGGTCGCGAAGCGGGCGAGGATGCGCGTCACGATCCGGCCTCCGCCATGCGCGATGAGCAGCGTGGGCAGCCTGCGAAATGCGGCCAGCGCGATGCGCTCGCCGCCCGCGACGAGCACGTCTTCGCGGAGCTTGACCGCACCGCTGGTGATGCCGACCACGACCAGCGCCTCCAGCACGCGCTCGTCGGTACCGGCCAGTTCGCGGCCGAAGACCATCGCGATGGAGAGCACCAGCTCGATCTCCTGCTCGAGCGCGTACAGGCTCTGGCTCGTGATCGTGCCCACAGCGAGGATGGTGCCGAGACCCGGCGCGATCGATGCGGCGCCGCTCAACGCCCCGGTCGCCGCGACGCGCTTCCGCGTGGAACGTATGAGCTCCAGGGCAAGTTGGTCACGGGTATGGAGCGGATGGGCCAGGCGGAGCAGTTGAACCTTCGCCCTGATAGCGGGCTCCCGGCCTGCCACCACCTTGCCAAGCTGCCTGAGCACCGCCTGGAGCTGAGCCGGGAGAGCGTCCAGGTCCACGCCCGCAGCCTACCGCACGGCCCTTAATGCGATGAGGTTGCAGTTCACGAGCACCGATTTGAATACAGAGTTGCGACTCTGTAGCGATAAGCTCTAGGCTGATCCCGATGGCCTCCATGGGTGACGTTCTTCGACGGTCATACGACCGGGGAGAGCGCAACCGGCTCATGGCCTTCTTCGGCTCGATCGGCGTGCTCCACGTAGCCGGTTGGGGCCTGCTGCTCATGTTCGCCGCCGGCCACCCGACGCTGCTCGCCCTCGGTGGGCTCGCCTACACGTTTGGACTGCGACATGCATTCGACGCGGACCACATCTCGGCGATCGACAACACGACACGCAAGCTGCTGCAGGACGGGCGCAAGCCGGTGGGCGTCGGCTTTTTCTTCTCGCTCGGCCACTCCACCGTGGTCTTTCTGATCGCGGCCGCGTTGGGACTCGCGGTCAGGTGGATCGTCGAAGGGGTGAGCAACGGCGGGCAGCTGCGCAGCATCGGCGCGGTGCTGGGGAGTGGCCTCTCCGGCGGCTTCCTGGTCCTGATCGGCGTCATGAACCTGATCGTGCTGCTCGACGTGGTGCGCGTCTACCGGCGCATGAAGTCCGGCGGCTACGACAGCGCATCGCTGGAGCTCGACCTCACCGCGGGCGGCTTCATGACGCGGATCTTCGGCCGCGTGTTCAAGGTCATCAGGCACAGCTGGCAGATGTACCCGGTCGGCTTCCTCTTCGGCCTCGGGTTCGACACGGCTTCCGAGGTTGCCATCCTCGCCGTGTCCGCCGGAGCTGCGGCCAACGGCGTTCCGTTCCTGGCGGTGATCGCGCTGCCGCTGATCTTCGCCGCCGGCATGTCGCTGATGGACACCGCCGACGGCGCCTTCATGGCGAAGGCGTACTCGTGGGCTTTCGCCAGCCCGATTCGCAAGGTCTTCTACAACCTGACCATGACGAGCCTTTCGGTTTTCGTCGCGCTCTTCGTCGGGTTGGTCGAGCTGCTGCAGGTGATGATCCAGGTGCTCGGACTGCACGGCGGCATGTTCGGAGCCATCGCCGGCTTCGACCTGGTCGGCCGCGCGGGTTACTTCATCGTCGCCGCGTTCATCCTTGCCTGGACCGCCGCCCTGATGATCTACAAAGCGCGACGCATAGACGAGCGATGGGCCGAAGCCGTGGACAAGGTCGCGTAGAAAGCTAGGCCTGAGGCCGTTTGCACGTTCTAAGCTGGCGCGGTCATGGGCGACGAAGACGGGGCGCTGATCGACTTCTATCCCTACCGCGAGCGCTTCAAGACCTATCACCGGCTCGAGCACGAGGGCCGCGATCGAGACGACATCCTCGCCGAGCTGTCCACGATGGCCCTCGAGGAGGACCGGATCGCCGACCTGGGCCGGGTCTCGGGCTCGATCTACCACGGCGGCCACGACCATTACGCGTTCCTGACCGAGGCGTTCCGGCTCTTCGCGCACGCCAACGTGCTGCAGCGGGACATGTACCCGAGCGCGACCAAGCTCGAGGCGGAGATCGTCGCCATGACCGCGGCGATGCTTCACGGCGACGAGCAGACCTGCGGCGTGCTCACGTTCGGCGGCACGGAGAGCCTGATCGACCCGCTGCTCGCGTACCGCGACCGGGGACTCAGGGAAAAGGGGATCACCGAGCCCGAGGTCATCATCCCCGCCACGGCTCACGTCGCGCTGGACAAGGCCGCGCACCTGCTCGGGATCAAGCTGCTCAAGGCTCCGCTCCGCGACGACTGGCGGGCGGACGTGGACTGGGTCCGCCGGCACGTGACGCGGAACACTGTAGCGGTCGTGGGCTCGGCGCCCGATTACGCGCACGGGTTGATCGATCCCATCGAGGAGCTGGGCCGGCTCGCGCTGGAGCGCGGCCTCGGGCTGCACGTCGACTGCTGCCTCGGCGGCTTCATCCTGCCGTGGGGCGAACGGCTGGGCTACCCGGTGCCGCGATTCGACTTCCGCGTCCCGGGGGTGACGTCGATCTCCGCCGACACGCACAAGTACGGATACGCGCTCAAGGGGACGTCCGTGCTGCTCTACAGCGACAGCGACCTGCGCCGGTACCAGTACTTCACCCACCCGGACTGGCCCGGCGGCATCTACATGTCCCCGGGCCTTTCAGGCAGCCGCTCAGGCGGCCTGGTCGCGGCCACGTGGGCGGCGATGGTCAGCCTGGGCGAGAGGGGGTACCTGGAGATCGCGGACAGGATCTTCAAGACCGCGGCCAAGATTCGCGCCGGCGTCGATGCGATCCCTGAGCTCGAGGTGTTCGGCGAGCCGACGTTCCTGGTCGCGTTCCGCTCGCCGGCCCTGAACATCTACCACGTCAACGACCACCTGATCTCCAGGGGCTGGAGGCTCAACGCCCTGCAGCTCCCACCCGCCCTGCATTTCTGCGTCACGCGGCCGAACACCGCGGACGGCGTGGCGGAAGCGTTCGTGCGCGACGTGGGGGAGGCCGTCGAGTACGCAAAGCATCCCGCGCGCGCTGAGCCAAAGAGCGGCGCGCTGTACGGCCTCGGCGGGACGCCCGAGGGCAACGAGGTGCTGGAGGTGCTGTACAGGGCGGCGCTGGACGCGATGTACGAGGTGGCCCCCACCGATGGGCGCGGCTGAGCCCTGGATCCTGGCCGTCGACCTCGGCACTGGGGGCCTGAAGACCGGCGCGGTTTCACTGCGCGGCGAGGTCCTCGCTGAGGCCGCCTCGGCCCTGCACACCACCTACACACCTGACGGTGGGGCCGTCCAGGACACGGCGCAGTGGTGGGATGGGATCAGCTCGGCGACCCGCTCGATCGTGGCCGGGGGCGCCGTCGCGGCCCGCGACCTGATCGGCGTGGGGATCACGGGCCAGTGGGGCTCGACAGTGCCGGTGGACGCGCAGGGCCAGGCGGCGGCGGAGTGCCGGTTGTGGGCCGACACGCGAGGCGGCCGGTTCGCGGCGAAAGCGGTCGGCGGTCCTGTGTCCCTGTTCGGATACTCGCCGGGCAACATCCTGCGCTGGGTCCAGCTCACCGGCGGCGCTCCTTCGCCGAACGGCGCCGACCCGCTCGGCCACGAGCTCTACATGGGCCGGTGCGAGCCTGAGCTCTTCGCGCGGACGAAGCTCCTGCTCGAGCCGCTCGACTATCTCGGCCTGTGCTTCACCGGGCGCGCCGCCGCCACGCCGGCCTCGATGACCCTTTCCTGGTTGACCGACAACCGCCCGGGACGGCAGCCCGTGTACGTGCCCGAGCTGATCCGGCGGTCGGGTCGCGACCCCGGCCGCCTGCCCCGGCTCCTTCCCACAGGCAGCGTGCTCGGCAAGGTCACGAAAGCCGCCTCGGACGAGCTGGGCATACCGGAGGTGCCCGTCGTCGCCGGGGCGCCGGACCTGCACACGGCCTTCGTGGGCTCGGGGGCCGTGGCGCCGTACCAGGCCCACCTCACGATCAGCACCACGGCGTGGATCGCCTGCGAAGTCCCGTTCAAGCGGACCGACGTCATCCACCAGATGGCCTCGGTGCCCGGCCTGCGGCCTGGCGGCTACCTGGTCGCCAACAACCACGAGACCGCGGGCCTATGCCTGAAGTGGCTGCGCGACGCGCTCGGCGCCGCGGACTACGCGGAGCTCTGCGGCGAGGCGGCGACCTCGCCGGCGGGCTCCGGCGGCGTGATCTTCACACCCTGGCTCAACGGCGAGCGCAGCCCCGTCGACGACCGCACGTTGCGAGGGGCGTTTCTCAACCTCTCCCTGACCACCGGCCGCGCGCACCTGGTCCGCTCCGTGCTCGAAGGAGTCGCCTTGAACGCCAGGTGGCTGCTCGACGCCGTCGAGGGTTTCGTGAAGCGGCCGTTCGCGAGCCTGAGGATCCTCGGCGGAGGGGCCCAGTCGGACCTCTGGTGCCAGATCCACGCTGACGTGCTCAACCGCAGGATCGAGCGGGTCGCGGATCCGATGTACACAGGACTGCGCGGCGCCGGCCTGTTCGCCGCCGCCTGTCTCGGCCGTCTCTCCCTGGAAGATGTGCCGGGGCTGGTGCGGGTGACCGATGTGTTCGAGCCGGGCGCGGAGGAGAGGGCGATCTACGAGCCGGTGTACGCGGAGTTCAAGCGCTTCCAGGCGCAGCTGCACGGCAGCTACGCGAGGCTGAACGCGAGGACACTGGCGCGGTGAACACGGAGGTCGCGGTCACCGGCCGGCTTTCATCGACGCGCTGGTTCGTCCTGGGCGGCTACGCACTGCTCGCCGCCTGCACGCAGCTGCTCTGGCTGACGTTCGCGGCGGTCGACACCCGGAGCGCGGCCGCGATGCATGTCGACGTGGGTGCCGTCGGCGACCTCGCGGCGGTGTTTCCCTTCGTCTACATCGTGCTCGCCCTGCCGACCGGCCGCTGGCTCGACACGCGTTTCAACCAGGCGCTGGGCGCGGGCGCCGTGCTGACCGCCGCCGGAGCGCTGCTCCGCCTCGTCGCGCCGGCCTCCTTCGCCTGGCAGCTGGCGGGTCAGCTCGTGATCTCCGCCGGTCAGCCCCTGGTCCTGAACAGCATCACGAAGGTCGCGGCCCGCCACTTCGCGCCGGCCCAGCGCGCCACGGCGATCTCCATCGGCACAGCGGCGCTCTTCCTCGGCATCCTGGCCGCGGTCCTCATCGCCGGGCCGCTCTTCGACGCCGGAGGCCTGCCGCTGCTGCTGGGTGTCCAGGCCGCGCCCGCTGTCATCGCGGCGGCGCTCGTCATCTTCGCCCTGCGCGTCCCCCCGTCGTTTCCAGACGATCCGTCAGCCGCGGTCAGCCTGCGCTGGCTGACCGGCGATCGCTTCATGTGGAAGCTGGCGGCGCTCGTGTTCATCGGCATGGGCACCTACAACGCGGTGGCGACGTGGCTGCAGCCGATCCTCGCGCACTTCGGCGAGGCGGACGCCGCCGGCGACCTGATCGCGGTGCTCACTTTCGCGGGTGTGATCGGCGCGGCGGTTCTGCCCGCGCCGGCCGCGAAGCGAAACCAGAGGCGCACGGTGCTGTTGGTGGCGCTGGGGATGTCAGCAGTCACCTTCGTGGCGGTCGGGGCGGTGCACAACCTGGTCTGGCTCGGGGTTTGGCTCTTCGCCGCAGGCTTTGTGCTGCTGGCGGCCCTGCCGGTCGTGCTCGACTGGGCGGACGTGCACGCGGGCCCGGAGCGCCAGGGAGGGGCGGTGGGGTTCCTGATGATGGCGGGCAACCTCGGCGGCCTCTTGCTCGTGCTCGTCGTCCAGGCCTTCATCGGCAACGCCTACCTGGCGCTGGGCGCGTTGGCCGCGGTGACGCTGGCCGGCATCCCTGTTGCCCTGCGCCTACCGGTCGGGGGAAGGGTTCCCTAGGTTTCTGGCGCGCCCTCGCGCAGCAGTCCCTCGAGGTCGAGCCGGCGGTTGCCCATCGCCATGTGCCCCTCGGCGTCGCGGGGCCACTCGTCCTCCGGGCGATCCCAGCAGAGCTCGAGGCCGTTGCCGTCGGGGTCTCGTAGGTAGAGGGCCTCGTGGGTGCCGTGGTCGTTGTAGCCGTCGAGCGGCCAATCGGCCGCGACCAGGCGCCTGAACGCGTCGCCAAGGGCGGCCCGCGTCGGGTAGCGGATGGCGACGTGGTAGAGACCGGTCGCTCCGGGTGGCGGTGGATTCCCGCCCTTGGACTCCCACGTGTTGAAGCCCAGGTGGTGGTGGTAGCCGCCCGCCGAGATGAAAAGCGCCGTCGGGTGTCGCCAGACCACGTCGAAGCCGAGGATGTCGACGTAGAAGTGGTGGACGCGGTCGATGTCCGCCGTCTTCAGGTGGACGTGGCCGATGCTGACGCCCGGGTCGATCGGCCTCTCGCTCCTCTCCCATGGGACCATGCCGCGCAGCGTCCTCGTGTCAGTGCTCATCTCAATCCTTCGGCGGCCCCACGAGCTTCCACCCGTTCTGCCATGGCCAGCCGTTTCGAATCTGCAGGGAGATGATCAGCATGGCCATGCCCTCCAGCGCGCGGGACATGGCGAGCGGCCCCGCGTCGACCGGCCGGAAGCCGATCGACTCGACGAACGCAAGCGCCTTCTCCTTCGCCGCCTTGTTATCGCCGGCGACGAAGCCGTCGAGCCTGGTGCCGTCAACTGACGGGTTTGCGTGCCGGACGGAGAACGCGTAGTTCAGAGCCTTCATCACGTGCGCCTTCGGAACGCGCCTCTGGATCCGCTCGGCGGTCGACGTGCCGTCGAGGACCTTGCCGGGGTCCTGCGGGTTCACGCGGTTGGTCACGTCGATGACGACCTTGCCGTCGAGGTCGGACGACAGCGCTCCGACGACCTCGTCGACCTTGTCCGCCGGCACCGCCAGGATGACGAGCTCGGCGTCCTTGACGGCCTCCTGGTTGGACCTGGCGGCCCTGGCATGCGTCGCCTTCGCCGCTTCCTCGGCCTTGTGCGCGGAGGTCGCGGTGATCGCCACAGAGTGCCCCGCCTTGACCGCCGAGCCGGCCAGGGCCTTGCCCACGTTCCCGGCGCCGATGATGGCTACTTTCATGTGCCTCTTCCTGCAAACCCACCGTGGCGCGCTGTTATTCGAGTTCACAATACGGCCGGTATGGACCTCGCCGAATGGAAAGGCGCCCGTCCACCGCGGCGTGAGCCCCTGGACGGCGAGCTGGTCCGGCTGGAGCCGGTCGATCGCGCCCGCCATGGCGATGCGCTGTTCGAGGCTGCCGCCGGCGCGGACGCGACGTGGTACTACCTGCCGTACGGCCCGTTCGTGAACAGAGACGTGTTCTTGCGCTGGATCGACGAGCGCGCCGCGCTGGACGACCCGCTCGCGTTCGCCATCGTCGACCGCTCGGCCGGGGACGCGCTGGGGTTGGCGAGCCTGATGAGCATGGCGCCCGAGCATGGTGTGGTCGAGATCGGCCACATCTGGCTTTCGCCGCGGCTGCAGCGCACGCGCCAGGCAACCGAGGCGATCTGCGTCATGGCGCGGCACGCCTTCGATGAGCTTGGCAACAGGCGGCTCGAGTGGAAATGCGACGCCGACAACGCCGGCTCGCGCCGGGCGGCGGAGAGATTTGGGTTCACGTTCGAGGGCGTGTTCCGGCAGCACAGGGTGGTCAAACGTCGCAATCGCGACACCGCCTGGTACTCGATCACCGACGCCGAATGGCCCAGCCGCCGTGCCGCATTCGAAGCGTGGCTGTCGCCTGACAACTTCGACGCGGCGGGCGTCCAGCGTCGGTCCCTCTCGGAGCTTCGCCAGGGAATACGCCCGGCCGCCGGCTGATACGAACTCAGATGGCGGCAGCGAAACGGGAGATCGACTCGGTGCTCGAGGGCAGCCAGACGGTGGACATTACCACCAGGGGGCGGCGGAGCGGTGAGCGGCGCCGGTTGGAGATCGTGGCCCACAACGTCGACGGACACATCTACATCAGCGGCATCCCCTCACCGAGAAAGCGCCGCTGGCTGCTCAACCTCGAGGCGGACCCGCGCCTGACGCTCCACCTCAAGCACAAGACGCGGGCCGAACTCCCAGCCATGGCTCGCGTCATCGACGACGAGGCCGAGCGCCGCGCCATCCTCCCTCACATCGCGAGGAGGTGGGGCAGGAAGGACCTGGAGGAGATGGTCCGCCACAGCCCGCTGATCGAGGTCACGCTCGACTCCTGAGCGCCCGAAAGAAAAGGCCGGCCACGTCGGCCGGCGCTTTTGGAGTCTCGCTTGGTCAGGCGCTCAGCTGCAGCCCGTGGTCGCTCCGCAGTTCAGGCACTTGTAGCAAGAGCCCGAGCGCACCGTGATCGCGCCGCAGTCCGGGCAGGCCGGTGCGTCAGTGTTGACAAAGGCGATCCGCTGCACCGAGCCGCCTTTGCCGTTGGTCGTCGGCGCGGCGATGACCTTCAGCTCGGTGGCGTCTGGCGCGGCTTTCGTTTCGCTTTCCGGAGCGGGGGATGGGGAGGGGGCGGGAGCTGTGTCCGCCGGCGGGTCGCGGCGGATGACGCCGACCTCGTCCTGGTCCTCCACCGGCAGGAAGTGGCTCGCCATCCAGCGGAAGATGTAGTCGACGATCGATTTCGCGATCGGGATCTCCGGGTTCTTGGTAAAGCCCGAAGGCTCGAACCGCATGTGGCTGAACTTATCGACCATGAACTTCAGGGGCACGCCGAACTGCAGCGCGTATGAGGTCTGGGTCGCGAAGGCGTCCATGAGGCCCGAGATCGTCGAGCCCTCCTTGGCCATGGTCACGAACAGCTCGCCCGGAGTGCCGTCGTCGAACATGCCGACCGTGAGGTAGCCCTCGTGGCCCTGGATGTCGAACTTGTGGGTCACCGCCTTGCGCTCGTCCGGCAGCTTGCGCCGCACCGCGCGGTACTCGACCTCGACGGCTGCCGGCTTACCTGATGCGCCCTGCGCGCGCGCGGCGTCCTTGTCGAGCGAGGTGGAGAGAGGCTGCGAGCGCTTGCAGCCGTCGCGGTAGATCGCGATGCATTTCAACCCGAGCTTCCAGGATTCCATGTAGGTCTGCTGGATGTCCTCGACCGTGGCGTCTGTAGGGAGGTTCACCGTCTTCGACATCGAGCCGGAGATGAACGGCTGGACCCCGGCCATCATCCGCACGTGCCCCATCGGGGCGATCGAGCGGCTGCCCTTGACGGGCTTGAACGCGCAGTCGAAAACCTTGAGGTGCTCGTCCAGCAGGTGCGGGGCTCCCTCGATGGTGTCGTTCTCGTCGATGTACTCGACGATCTCCTTCACCTTCGGCTCGTCGTAGCCGAGCTTGCGCAGGGCAGCCGGCACCGTGGTGTTGACGATCTTCAGCAGGCCGCCGCCGACCAGCTTCTTGTACTTGACCAGCGCCAGGTCCGGCTCGATGCCGGTCGTGTCGCAGTCCATCATCAGCCCGATCGTGCCGGTCGGGGCCAGCACCGTCGCCTGCGCGTTGCGGTAGCCGTTGGCTCGTCCGAGCTTGACCGCCTCGTCCCAGGTCTCCCGCGCCGCGTCGACGACCTCGGCCGAGTCCGGCGAAGTCGAGAGCTGGTGAGCCGCCTGGCGGTGCTTCTCCATCACCCGAAGCATCGGCTCGCGGTTCTTCGCGTACTCGCTGAAGGGGCCTTTGACCTGCGCCATCCGCGCCGACTGCGCGAACGCCCGCCCGGTCATGATCGAGGTGATCGCGCCGGCGAAGCGCCGTCCCTCGTCGGAGTCGTAGGCCAGGCCCATCGACATGAGCAGGGCGCCGAGGTTGGCGTAGCCGAGGCCGAGCGGCCGCAGGGCCTCCGAGTTCTTCCCGATCGACGGGGTGGGGTAGGACGCGTTGGAGACGATGATCTCCTGGCCGGTGAAGCAGACGTCCACCGCGCGGCGGAAGCGCTCGACATCGAACTTCCCGTCGTCCGTCTGGAACTTCATCAGGTTCAGCGACAGCAGGTTGCAGGCGGTGTCGTCCAGGAAGACGAACTCAGAGCATGGGTTGGTCGCGTTGATCCTGCCCGTGTTCGGCACGACGTTCCAGTCCTGGATCGTGGTGTCGAACTGCAGGCCGGGGTCGCCGCAAACCCACGCCGCCTCGGCGATCTCGCGCCACATGTCGCGCGCTTTGTAGGTGTCGATCACACGGCCGTCGACGACCGCCTTGGTCTCCCACTTGCTGTCCGCGGCGACAGCCAGCATGAAGTCGTCGGTCACCCGGACCGAGTGGTTCGCGTTCTGGAACTGAACCGAGTCGTAGGCGCCGCCAGGTACGTTGAACCCGGCGTTGAAGCCCGCGTCGATCAGGGCCCAGGCCTTCTTCTCCTCGTCAGCCTTGCACTTGATGAAGTCGACGATGTCCGGGTGGTCCGCGTTGAGGATGACCATCTTCGCGGCGCGCCGCGTCGTGCCGCCGGACTTGATCGACCCGGCGAACGAGTCATAGCCCTTCATGAACGAGACCGGGCCCGACGCCGTGCCGCCTCCGGACAGCTGCTCCTTGGACGAGCGGAGGACCGAGAGGTTGGTGCCGGTGCCACTGCCGAACTTGAACAGCATGCCCTCGGTCTTGGCCAGGTCGAGGATCGACTCCATCGAGTCCTGGACCGAGTTGATGAAGCAGGCCGAGCCCTGCTGCGAGCGGCCCGGCACTCCGATGTTGAACCAGACCGGGCTGTTGAAGGAGGCGTGCTGGGTGACGAGCAGGAAGCGGAGCTCCTCGGCCCAGTTCTGGGCGTCCTCCTCGCTCGCGAAGTAGCCGCCCTCGCGGCCCCACGTGGCGAGCGTGTCGACCACCCGGTCGATGATCTGGCGGACGCTGGTCTCTCGTTCGGGGCTGCCGGGGCTGCCCCGGAAGTACTTCTGCGCGACCACGTTGATCGCCAGCTGCGACCAGGAGCGGGGGACCTCGACGTCCTTCTGCTCGAAGATGACCTGGCCCTTCTCACCCGTGATCGCGGCCGTCCGGCGCTCCCACTCCACGAGGTCGTAGGCATGGCTGCCAGGAGGTGTGAAGTAACGGCCAAACCGCAGGCCGGCGGACCTGGCTCGGCCGTGAGCCCCGTTGCCGTTTCTGCTGCGGGCCCCGGTGACGTCGGCGAGATTCTTGGCCATGATCAGAGAACGCCTCCTTTAATCATCCCCGGCGAGGGTGGATCTGAATCGGATTACTGGGACGTTTTGCTGCGACGTTGAACTTGTTCGTTTGGGGATGGAAGAGGCCCCAGAGCATGCCCGCCACTTATGCCCCAGGGCCTCGATGTAACGACCCGAAATATACGACCGGCTCTTGGGCTTGTCAAGACCCAAACACAACATATTTGGGCTGAACATGCCCTTACCCCCCACATGTTGGTGGATTACCTGTGGATATCCCTGGTGACGAGTTGGGCACAGGGTGGGCAACAACCGGGGAAAACCGGGCAAAACCGACCTACTGAACTGAGTCGACGAGGGCGAGGTGAAGGGCTTCTGGGGACAACTCCTCCGCCCCTTCGACGCCCTGCGCCCCGTCGCCGGCCAGCGAGGAGGCCTGGGTGACCTGGACGCTCTGCGCCGAGGCCCTGATCCTGGCCGACACCTGCTTGCCCTCGCCGTAGGCGTTCTGGAGCATGGTCACCGCCCGCTGAAGCTTGTTCTCGAGGATCCCCTCGAGCGTGTCGAGGTGCCGCTCCACGTCGATCAGCGCCGACTGGAGACTCTCCATGTCCACGGTGCGGGCGAACTGGAGGTGGAGCTGGTAGAGCGTGAGCAGGTAGGGGAGGGCCATGGCGTAGCCGACGACCATGACGTGGCGCTTGTGCGCACCGACGATGGCGCCGCGGCACACGTCATAGGCGGCGTCCGGGATGACCGCGAGGGCGAAGGGCGACGTCGTCGCCGGGTCGATGTACTGGCTGACCTCGCGCACGCGCCTTTCCACCTCACGCTCGACCTGCGCGGTCAGCTGGGCCCGCCGGGCCGCGTCCAGACCTGTGTCGGCCAGCTGCTCGAGGGCCACGCTGGAGACCCACTTCGAGTCCATCGGGAGGAGCTTTCCGCCGGGCAGCCGCAGCGCGAGCTCGACGACCTTGCCGCCGACCCACACGTTGCGCTGGAGCATCTCGGGCGGGAGGTGGCGGAGCGCCTCCTCGAGGATGTTCTCGCCGGCCGCGCCGCGCGTCGAGCTCCCGGCGATCACGCTCTCCAGGCGCTTCAGGCTCGCCCGTGCCTCCTCCTCGACCGGCTGCCGGGCGGTCAGGGCGGACCGGAGGCCCTCCACCACCGACTGCGTCTGGGACAGGCGCTCGCGCAGCTCGGCCGCCTGGGTCTGCTGCGTGCTGCCGCCCGCCTCGAGCCGGCTCTTGAGCTCGGCGACGTCGCGGGCCTGGCCGTCGGCCCGCCGCACGAGGCTCCAGACGAGCGCGGCCACGCCGCCAAGCCCGGCGAGGACACATACCAGGAGCAGCGCGAACAACAGTTCGAGCACCGACATCTTGCGCATTGTAGCCCCGATTCGGGGTATAGACAAGATCGTTAACATGGCGAGCATGGCCGGCGCGCGACCCCTCTCCGAGCCCGGTCAGGCCCCCGACCGGATCCCGATCGAGGAGGTCTACATGCGCATGGCCGAAGAGCTGGCCAAGCGCTCGACGTGCGCCCGGCTCCAGGTCGGCACCGTGATCGCGACGCCTGACCTGACGCAGGTCCTCGGGATCGGCTACAACGGCAACGCGCGCGGGCTTCCCAACCGCTGCGACACGGCCCAGCCCGGCGCGTGCGGCTGCATCCACAGCGAGCAGAACGCGCTGATCAAGGCCGGGGCCCAGCTACCGGGCAAGGTGATGTTCGTCAGCGCGTCGCCCTGCGTGATGTGCGCCAAGATGATCATCAACGCGAACGTCGGCCGCGTGTACTACCGCGAGGCGTACCGCGACCCCGCAGGGCTCGACGTCCTGCGCCAGGGCGGGGTCGAGGTCATCCACTACAACCGCTGGCGCGACCTCTGGCGGTGATCCAAGCCTTCCGTCGGCTTTCATTCCCCACGAATTAAGAGGACCCGCTCTGTGAATTCGCGGAGGCCCGTTTGCTCTGGGCGGCACCTCCCCCTGAATGGGGAGGGGTCAGCGCACGATCTCCCAGCCGCGCTGGGTCTCGACCAGGCGCGGCTCGACGATAGGGATCTCGCGCAGGCGGCGGGCATGCGCGAAGAGCTTCGCCACGTCGTCGACGGCGACTGATTCCAGCACCGCGCGCGTGGCGTAGACGAGTGTGATCTCGGCGGTCCTCAGCGCGCGCGGCGGTGTGACCCAGAGCCAGTCGGTCACCTCGCCCTCCTGGGGACGGACCGTCTGGCCCGCGGGCAGCCGTGCCAGGTAGAACCGGGTGTCGAAGCGGCGCCGCAGCTGGGCGGGCGTGACCCAGCGCGCGAACAGCACGAGGCTGTCGAGCGCCGGCGCGAGGCGGAGCTGGTCGAGAGCCCGGCCGAACGTCGCCCCGCCCTCGACCAGCGCGCGCACGTCCGCGCTGTCCGAGTCGCGGACCAGGCGTCCGTCCCGGCGAGCCAGCAGGATGCCCGCCTCCTCGAAGAGCTCGCGCACCGCCGCGCCCCGGATCTCGTCCTCCCACCTGCGGTCGTCCTCGTGGACGGTTCCCCCGGGAAACACGTAGGCGCCGGGCGCGAAGTCGGCGCCACCGGGCCGGTGCACGAGCAGCAGCTCCCACGGCTTGCGACCACGCACGAGCACCACGGTGGCTGAAGGTCGCGGCGTGACCGGGGGACCGGTGAGGCTGAGATGCCGGGACAGCTCAGGCGGCAGCGCGATGACACTCACTCTAGGTGCTTAGGATTCGCCGTTGTGAACCTTGGCATCGCGGGGAAGGTGGCGCTCGTGACCGGCGGGACCAAGGGTATCGGGCTCGGCATCGCGCAGGCCCTCGCGGCGGAGGGGGTGCGGGTGTCGGTCGTGGCGCGCCAGGAGGCCGAGGTGCGGCGCGTCGCGGAATCCCTGCGCGGCGCGGGTGTCGCCGCCGACCTCATGACCGACGAAGGATGCGCGACGGCGGTTGCCGAGACCGAGCAGCGGCTCGGGCCGGTCGAGATCCTCATCAACAACCTGGGCGCGCGCGCGGGCAGCTCGTGGAGCGACACGGGGCCCGCGGAGTTCGAGGCCGCGTTCGGCGGCAACGTCGGGGTCAGCGTCCGCATGACACAGCTCGTCCTGCCCGCGATGAGGCAGCGCGGCTGGGGCCGCGTGGTCGTCATCTCCTCGGTCTGGGGCCGCGAGGCGGGCGGCGCGCCCGCCTACAACGCCGCGAAGGCGGCGGAGAACAGCATGGTGAAGTCGCTCGCGCGTGAGGTCGCCGCAAGCGGAGTGACCGTCAACGCGGTCGCGCCTGGCTCGATCCTGTGGGAGGGCGGCGGCTGGGACCGCAGGCGCCGGGAGGACCCGGAGGGCATCGCCGAGTTCGTCCGGCGCGAGATGCCGCTGGGCCGGTTCGGCACCGTCGCGGAGGTCGCCACCGTGGTGGCGTTCATCTGCTCGATGCAGTGCTCGCTGGTCAACGGCGCGTGCATCTCGGTGGACGGCGGACAATCCAGGTCCAACACCTGACCCCAAGGCACAAGGAGGCGCGGATGGCGAGAGTCGCACTGGCGGGAGGGCGGGAGGCCAGCTACGAGGTCATAGGCAGGGGAAGGCCGGCGCTCATGTTCCCCGGTGGCCCTGGATTCGCCGCCGCCTACATGCGCGGCGACGCCATGCTCTTCGCCGACCGCCTGCAGAGCTTCCTGATCGACCCTCACGGCTCGGGTGCATCGACCCCGCCCAAGCACCCCGCCGACTACTCGCCCGAGGGCCACGCCCGCTTCTACGACGAGGTCCGCCAGGCTCTTCGCCTCGAGTCGCCGGTCGTTTTCGGCCACTCGTTCGGCGCGACCACGGCGCTGACCTACGCGGCGCTTTTTCCAGGCCACGTGGAACGCTGCGTCGCGGTGGCCGCCTTCGGCATCGGCACCGAGGTCGACGCGTCAGGGGGCGGAGAGGCGAGCGCCGAGATGGAGGCGAACCTCGCCCGGCACGCGGATTCGCCCTGGTACGCGGAGGCGCGGCCGGTCATGGACGGGTGGACGGAACGGATCCTGGCCACGGACGACCCCGCGGAGATGGAAAGGATGATGTCGACCGTCCTGCCCTTTTACATGGCGCACCCGGACCGCCCCGACGTGGCGGCGGAGCTCGCCGAGTTTCGGCGCCACCTGAAAGCCGACCTGGCGGCGGGCAAGGCATGGGAGGGGGGCCTGTACCAGGGCATCGACCTCCGCCCGCTCCTGGGCCGGATCGCATGCCCGACGCTAGTGGTCGCCGGTGAGCTCGATTTCATCAGCGGCGCGGCCCAAGCACGGCCGATCGCGTCGGCGATCCGCCAGGCCCGGCTTGTCGTGATCCCCGATTGCGGCCACAGTCCGGTCATCGAGGCGCGCGCCGCTTATCGGGCCGCGGTGCTCGACTTCCTGCCCGTATAACTGACCCCGGTGAGGCTAGTTGCCCTGGCGTGCCTCGTGCTCTTCGCGTCCGCCTGCACCCAGGCCGGCGCGGGGCAGGCCTCGCACCCCAGCCCCGTCGTCGGACCCCAAACGCTGGCCCTAAGCATCGGCAAGGCGGCCTACCGGATCGAGGTGCCCGCGGGCTGGAACGGGACGCTGTTCCTCTACAGCCACGGGTACGTGGCGCCCGGTGGCCTGAACCTGGCGCAGGACGCGCCGGACACCCAGGCCAGCGACTGGCTGCTGTCGCATCACTACGCGATCGCCGGCTCGTCCTACAGCTCAACAGGGTGGGCCCTGGCCGACGCGTTCAAGGACCAGATCGCGCTGCTCGACTACTTCGCTTCGCGTGCCGGCAAGCCGGCGCGGGTCATCGCCTGGGGCGCGTCGCTCGGCGGGATCGTGACGGCCGGCCTGGTGCAGCTGTATCCAGAGCGCTTTGCGGCCGCGATGCCGCTGTGCGGTGTGCTGTCCGGCGGGATCGCGACGTGGAACGCCGAGCTCGATGCGAGCTACGCCTTCAAGACGCTGCTCGCGCCGCAGTCGACGCTGCAGCTCACGCACATCGCCGACGGCACGGCGAACCTGCAGCTTGCGCTGCAGGTGTTCCAGCGGGCCGCCTCGACACCCGCAGGGCAGGCCCGCCTCGCGCTGGTCGCCGCACTGACCGACCTGCCGGGCTGGTTCGACCCGACAGCGCCCGAGCCGGCGCCGACCGACTATGCGGCCCAGCTCACGGCCCAGGAGTCGTGGGAGTCGCGGGTCGATTTCGCGTTCGCCTTCCGCTACCGCACCGAGCTCGAGCAGCGCGCGGGCGGCAACCCTTCCTGGAACGTGGGCGTCGACTACGCGCGGGAGCTGGCCGCCTCGTCGGACGCCGCCGAGGTGACCGCGCTCTACCGGCGAGCCGGCCTCGACCTTGGCGCGGACCTCCAGGCGCTGAACTCCGGGCCGAGGATCAAGGCCGATCCCGCGGCCGCGGCCTACCTCGACCGCAACATCAGCTTCGACGGAAGCCTCGGCGTCCCGATGCTGACCATGCACACGACGGGAGACGGCCTTGTCGTGCCCCCGAACGAGAGCGCGTACGCGCAGGTCGTCGGCGCGGCCGGCGGCCAAGACCTGCTGCGCCAGGTCTTCGTGCACCGGGCCGGGCACTGCGCGTTCACGCCGGCGGAGGTGATCGCAGCCATGCAGGTCCTCCTGAGGCGGCTCGACACGGGCCGGTGGGACGACGCCGCGCTGCAGGCGCCGGCCCTCAACGCCTCGGCCCTGTCGCAGGGCGCCGCGGAGAACTCCTTCTTCGGTTTCAGCGTGCCGCCTTCTTTTGCCGGCTATGCGCCGGGCCCCTACCCGCGTCCCTTCCCCAAAGGCGCACCCATCCCGGCCTAGGATCCCGCCGTGGCCGCGCCGCGTGCAGTCGAGCCACCGCGAGCACGAGAAAGAAGGAGCTGGCGAGCAGCCTCGAGGAGGCGAAGAAGCCCCACGCCCGCCTGCGGGGCCTCGTGGTGGGAAACCTGCCGGGGCCGGCCGAGGCGACCACGCTGAAGACGTGCTCGCGCCTCGGCCCCGATCAGCCTCGAGACGGTATCCAGGTCTCCGGGCGTAGCAGGAGGAGCACCTTGGTCTCGTGTCCGCCCCGCCCCACCGCTTCACGCGCCCGCTCGGGTCCGACGTAACGCTCCCAGAGCTGGTACCTCGCTTCGGCGGTGAGGGGGTCGACCACCCGGACCGGTCCCTCCGCGGTGACGAAGTCGAGCTCCCCGGCGGCCCCTGTGGCCTCGATGCAGATCGCAGCTCGCCCCGCGGCGACCGACCACCTGTGCCTGGGCGAGCCTCTCTCCACGATCAGGTTGAAATCGTCCCCATCCCAGCGGAACCACAGGGGCGATTTCAAC
>Ga0209580_10000509_pt1 | contig 21094 bp, 17 predicted proteins | sample Coa_R1_5_FD_187153 | JGI IMG/M metagenome (GOLD analysis project Ga0209580, IMG submission 187153) | Surface soil microbial communities from Centralia Pennsylvania, which are recovering from an underground coalmine fire - Coalmine... | ecosystem: Environmental > Terrestrial > Soil >... | reverse complement strand
ACAATTTGGCGTCACCTTGCTCGGGATCTTCGGAGTGCTTGCGGTGTTACTGGCCGCGGTCGGGCTGTATGGGGTTATGTCGTACGCAGTGAACCAGAAAACGCGCGAACTCGGGATGCGCATGGCCTTGGGAGCTACCACGGCTCACGTTTTACGGTTGGTGCTGTCACGAGGATTTGTGCTGGTCTCCGTAGGAATCCTCATAGGCGCAGGCGTCACTCTGGAGTTGACGCGCCTGATTGCCAGTTTGCTGTTCAAAGTGAGCCCGCGCGATCCGGTCGCGTTTGGATCGGCAATGCTGGTGATGTCAGTTATCGCGTTGGTGGCGCTTTGGGTACCGGCGCACCGCGCCGCGGGGATTGATCCCGCCCGCGCTGTGCGGGAATGACGCTCTGAAAAAGGGCGGCATTTTTCTGTAAGCGCAATATCGGCCTCTTGCGTAGTGGTTGCCGCGACCCGTGCACTATTGGGTACGATCAAGAAACTCCGTGTTCCACGCAGAGCGAATGGCTTCCAATTTGCCTTCGTCGTAGTTGCCAGGATCTCCTTTGAAATCCTCCAGAGAAATAGTGTACCGGTGCACATCCTTCAATCCAAGGCCGCCGGGTTCAATCTCGGGGTATCTTTTGCATAACGCGATCCCAACCCTGTCGGTGTCATGCCATGTCAAATCATTGCCTGCCATGTCGCACCCCTCAAAAAGAATTGAACAACAAGAAACTCTAATCTGCATGGAATGAAATTTGTAGTCTAAATTGGGGTAAGAGGCCGCGGTGGAAACCCGCATTCTCCTATGCTACGATTTCTGCCCAGCCGCGATAGATCCGTCCCGAATTTATGGGGGATTCCTCACAAACTGGCACGTTCATCCCAGGGCAGATAATCGCTCATTATCGTATCCTCTCTCGACTAGGCAGCGGCGGCATGGGCGTGGTTTATGAGGCTGAAGACATTCGCTTGCGGCGCCGGGTGGCGCTGAAGTTTCTTTCCGAAAATTTGGTGAGCGATGGTACGGCCCTGCAACGCTTTGAGCGTGAGGCGCGCGCGGCGTCTTCCTTGAATCATCCAAGTATTTGCACGATTTATGAGGTTGAGGAGTACGAGCACCAGCCAGTGATTGTGATGGAGTTGCTCGAAGGGGAAAGCCTGAAGGAGCGCGTTCGTCATGCTCCAATACCCCTCGAAGAGCTGCTCGACTTTGGCATTCAGCTGAGCGACGCGCTGGCAGCCGCCCACGCCAGAGGAATCATTCACCGGGACCTCAAGCCCGGCAACATCTTCGTTTTGGCCGATCGCCGGGTGAAAATCCTTGACTTTGGCTTAGCAAAGGTGCTCCCAATCGGCTCTGAGGAATCGCAAGAAGAATCGCTGACTCTGGATGGCGCGGTTCCCGGCACAACGCCGTATTTGTCACCCGAGCAGGCGCGCGGTGAAGACATTGACGCGCGCAGTGATTTGTTTTCACTTGGAGTCGTGCTGTTCGAACTCGCCACAGGACAACGTCCTTTCGCTCGGAAGAACAGGATACTGACGATTGATGCCATTCTGAATGCCCCCTCTCCGGCGCCAAGCAGTTTGAACCCGGCATTGCCGGTTGAGTTTGATGGAATTGTTGCCAAGGCGTTGGAAAAAGATCGTGAGCGGCGTTACCAGCACGCGTCAGAAATACGAAATGACTTGCAACCATTGAAACGGTTCAGCGATTCGGACGGGACAACAGCTATCGCCAAGCGCCGTTTCGCACTTTCTAACCGTAAGCGCTGGATTCTGAGTGCAGCCGTCGGGTTGGGAGCTCTCGCGCTCTCAACCGCCATTTACCTCCACTTTTTTCTCGCGCCAAAGCTCACCAACAAGGACACAATTGTCCTGGCGGATTTCACCAACTCAACTGGCGATCCTGTATTTGACGGGACCCTGCGTCAGGGGATGGTTGTGCAGCTTGAACAATCGCCTTTTCTGAGCCTCATGTCGGATGAACGCGTGCAACAGATCCTTGGTTTAATGGGCAAGGCTGCCGATACACGACTTACCCCAGACATCGCTCTAGAGGTCTGCGAGCGAATCGGGAGCGCTGTCGTTCTAGATGGCTCGATTGTGAGCCTTGGAACTCAGTACGTGCTCGGGCTGCGCGCAAGAAGTTGTGGTACCGGAGGTGTTCTCGACGAGGAACAGGTGCAGTCATCAAGAAGAGAAGACGTGCTGAACGCACTGACTCAAGCTGCTACTAAGTTCCGGGCTCGGATCGGCGAATCACTCACTTCAATTCGAGAGCACGACACTCCCCTTGCCCAGGCAACAACGCCTTCACTTGATGCATTGAAGGCATATAGCGCAGGGCAGAAGATCGCATTCTCCCAGGGCTTCGTTCCGGCGATACCATTTATTAAGCGAGCCGTCGAAATAGATCCGAATTTTTCGATGGCATACGCTACTCTGGGCTTGGACTATAGCAGTATCGGCGAGTCGGTGCTGTCGATCGAAAACACGACCAGAGCATACCAACTCCGAGACCATGCGAACGACCGCGAAAGATTTTTCATCACTACCCTTTATGATCGCCAGGTCACGGGAAATCTCGAAAAAGCGCACCAAACCTTGGAATTATGGGCCCAGACGTACCCTCGCGACCTGGACGCTCACGGCCTGTTGACAGGATTTTCTTCACAAGGGACCGGTAGGTACGAGCAGTCGATCGAGGAAAGCAAGAAAGCGCTGCAAATTGACCCGGATTTTGCGCCGGGATATCTGAACTCTGCATTCAGCTATTTTTGGCTGGATCGTCCTGACCAAGCCACCGAACTCGTAAGACAAGCGTCGGAGCGCAGCCTGCAAATGGCCGAACTTTCGGTCTTGCGCTACTACATCGCTTTCCTTAAAGGCGATCAAGCTGAAATGGAGAAAACGGCGGCTGTTGCTAAGGGCAAGCCCGGAGCGGAAGACTGGATCACCCATTCGCAAGCTATGGTTCTTGCTCGCTCTGGGCACCTGCACCAGGCGAGGACAACGTCAGGCCAGGCGATCGATCTCGCTCTGCAGACTGGCCAGCGTGAACGAGCCGCCAGCTACGAGGTAGCGGTAGGCGTGTACACCGCCCTTCTTGGGAACACAACTGAGGCGAGGCAACGCTCGAAAGCCGCACTAAAGCTTTCCAATGGCCGCGATGTGGAGTATAGCGCTGCGTTTGCCTTGGCACTCTCGGGCGAAATCTCGCACGCGCAGACGCTCGCGAATGATCTTGAAAAACGCTTTCCTGAAGACAATTCTGTGCAGTTCGAGTACTTACCAACCCTTCGTGCGATTTTTGCCCTTGATCGCAAGCGGCCGGAAAAAGCCATTGAACTGCTGCAGACCGCGCTTCCTCATGAACTGGCGGTACCCGCAATTGATTTCAATTTCTTCTTTGGTGGCCTCTATTCAGCGTACGTACGTGGCGAGGCCTATCTGGTTGCACACAAAGGGCCGGAAGCTGTCACTGAGTTTCAGAAAATTCTCACCCACCGCGGCCTAGTTTTCGCCGATCCGATCGGCGCGCTGGCACGTTTGCAGTTGGGTCGGGCGTACGCGTTGTCCGGAGATAAGGCCAAAGCAAAATCCGCTTATCAAGATTTTCTTTCGTTGTGGCAAGATGCCGACCGCGACATCCCAATCCTGAACCAGTCCCAAGCCGAATACGCTAAACTGCAGTGAGAAACACCGGTCGGCGGCGCGGTAAAATGTGGACATGCTTGTTCGCCGCACGGTGTCACTGGCTGCTCTGATTTTCTTAAGCATCACGCTTCGGGCCTCAGCCCAATCGAATGACACGCCCGGGCCACCCGACCAGTCCAAGCAAGACAAGTCCGCCGATTCCGCGCGGAAGGGAGAGCTGAGTTCCAGCAAGGACACGCGTATCGATCTCAGTCCCCCGGCGGATGATGCCAAGAAACATCCCCAGAGCGGCGCGGCAGTGATGGACGCTGAAGACGCAGGTGGTGTGCAAGACTTCAAGACTTGGGACCCGCACAAGGCCGCAAAAGATATCGAAGTCGGAGACTTCTATTTCAAACGCAAGAATTACCGTGCCGCGCTGGAACGTTACAAGGAAGCTCTGGTTTACAAACCCAACGACGCCATAGCGAATTTCAGATTGGCCGAGTGCCAGGAAAAAACCGGAAAACCCGAAGAGGCCGTCACCTACTACGAGGCGTATCTAAAAATTCTGCCCCACGGACCGTTGGCGCCAGATGCGCAAAAAGCGCTAGAGCGGCTGAAGGCAACGTCTCCAGACGTTAGCTCGAAATGAGTGCGACCTCAGAAGAATTTCCTCCGACGTCACCAAAGACGGGCAAGTTCCTGACTAACACTCAGGTGGGGTGCGCTCAGTCCTGTGCTGAATAGGGCCAGAGTTCAGCAACTGACGCGGACACGCACTAATCGCATCGTCCGCGCACTACCTTTGCAGTTGCAATTGTCTTTTCCCACTCTTTTGGACTACACTCCGGGCGTCCGCCAAAGGAGGCCTCTATGGCACCGCAGAGTCCGTCCGATGTTGTGCGACAGGTTTCAACTTTATCCATCCTGTGGGGCGTCTTGCTGGTTCTTCTTGGCATTATGGCCATTGCATCGCCCTTTATCGCAGCGGTGGCCGTTAACGTCGTTATCGCCTGGCTGATTGTTATGGCCGGCGTGGTCCACCTGATCGTAGCCTTTCACACCCGCGAAGCTGGCTCCATGCTCTGGAGACTGCTGGTCGGACTGGCCTACGTCTCTTTCGGTATCTATCTGATCGCTCGTCCAGCTGTCGGCGTGGCGTCACTCACCTTGATAGTGGCGTCGCTCTTTCTGGTTGAGGGAATTTTCGACATCGCCCTGTTTTTCAAAGCACGCGCGATCGGCGGGGCCGGTTGGATTCTCTTCGATGGAATCATCACCCTGCTGCTGGGCTTAATGATCTACCTGCAATGGCCCTCGAGTTCGGCCTGGGCGATTGGCACCTTGGTCGGCGTTAGCATGATCGTCAGTGGTGTCACCAGAGTGATGGTCGCGCTGGGAGTCCGCAAGGCTGCGAGTTCATTGCGCATGGCAGCGTAGCTGCCGTTAAGAGCCGAACTGGGGAGACTCGAATGGGAGGGTTGATCCCGCTAAGTGACGCCTCTCGGCGTCCTATTCGGATGCCTGTCGTCACCGGGGCCATTGTCGTCTTAAACGTCATTATTTTTCTGCTCGAACTCGTGCGCGGAGACGCGTTCGTGATCCAGTGGTCGGCCGTCCCCGCGCAAATCACCTCCGGCCATAACTGGATCACTATTCTGACCGCCATGTTCATGCATGGCAGCTGGTCGCACATTATCGGCAACATGATTTTTTTGTGGGCCTTCGGTCCTGAGATCGAAGATGCGATGGGCCGCGGGCGGTATCTCGTCTTCTATTTGATTGGCGGGCTGGTGGCAATGCTGGCCCAGATTGCTGCCGATCCTCATTCCACGGTTCCCAACCTCGGCGCCAGCGGGGCTATAGCCGCGGTGATGGGGGCTTTTATCGCCACTTATCCGCGCGATCGAATTAAGTCCGTATTGTTCATCTTTCTTTTCGCGCGGATCACGCTTATTCCGGCAGCGCTGTTGATAGGATTCTGGTTTCTGATTCAGCTCTTTCACGCGGGCGTCATCGCCCGTGTCCAAACAGGCGGCGTCGCCTATCTGGCGCACGTAGGCGGATTCATCTTCGGTGCAGCCACAGCGCGTCTCTTTGAATCACGGCGTCAAGTCGCTTGAGGCGTGGGACAACAGTCAAAATTAATTCTTTCCATCGGTGTTTTGCGCGGTTGTAGGATTCGTCGCTTCCGTTGCGGCGGCCGCGCCTAAACGCGTCAGGCGTGGGAAGAACGGCGTCACCTCGAACGGCATTTTGTCGCGCGCCGAAGTGATTGATACCGGCGCCGCCTTAATCATCTCAACGTGATCCTGCCAGGGATCGAGCTTGATGCGCCCGCCCAGCGGCAGTGCGGCAATCTGATCGAGCTTGCTTTCATCCAGACTCGGCGCCGAGGTCATCAACGCGGATAGACGTGTAACCTGCCCTTTGTCATCAGTGAAGCTGTTCCCAAGGTGCGAAGTCAGCAAGGCAGAAAGTTCCGGCGCGCGCGCCTGGAGCTGTTTCAAATACAATCCGCCAGATCCTAACTTCTGCGCGTAAGGCGAATTCTTCAGCAGCTCAACCGCTTTTGCATCGGCGGCAGTTTCTTCTTCCGGATTATGACGGAAGCCGAAGTTCTGATAGGTGGATTCATCCGAAAACAGCATGCGGTCGGTAAACGCGAACTTGCTGCCCAGGTTGTGCCCAAGCACGATGTGCGCCAGCTCATGCGACAGAATCGCAGCCAGACTGGCCTCATCGGGAAGCGTGTCTATCAATCCGCGGCTGATCACAATCGTATTGCCCACGCTGAATGTTTCGAGTGGGTAAGTCACCATCACTCGCGCCCGCACAGGACGCGGCAGATCAATGTTGTTAGTGATCTCGATATTGTTGACGACCGTCTGAAGGACTTTATCTACGTCGCCTTGAGGCGCCAGTAGGCCGGCCCGTTGCAAGCGTTCGAGAACGTTGTCTTCTGCTTGTTGCTGCCAGGCGCGCTGCGCTTCCAGCGGCGACAAATCCTGAGACACTGGGCTTTCGTCCTTTACCGAGTCAACTTTGAGGTCGGTCAGTTCGTCCTCGCGGCCTTCTCGGCTTACGTCGTAGCCCCAGATACGCGACTGCGCCTTAAACGCGAGCTTGTCGTGCGAACCGTAGCTGAAGTCGCCCTCTTCGCTGTAAATGTAAGCCGGAATCCAGTATCCCGGGACGAGGTTCAGCCGCCAGCTGTCCATATGAAAATAGAAAGCGTTCTTGGGCCGGGGAACATAAGTCCCGTTCAGGCGGACAATGTTGTAATCCTGGTCTTCAACCCAAATTGTGCCTTTGAACAAGCCAACGCCTGCATTTTTCTTGGGAGTTACTTCAAACATCAGGCACTTCACTTCGCCCAGAAATTCGCGGTGGATGTAATGAAAATCGTAATGATTGCGGTCGAAATTCTGGCGATCGGCAAACACCATCCACGAAAAACCCATGGGTTGGTATTGAATGCGGAAAAGCTTCGTCACGCCTCCCATCAGGCTGCGCTGAAAACTGGCCTGTTTCATAAGGTAGTCGCGGCGATCAATCGTGTCCCCCATATCCAGGCGGCCCAGAAAGTAATGGTCCTCCTTGGGGGTGGCGCCGAGTTTCTCGTTCGGAGTCAGATTCTGCAGGTACGTTTCGACCAGCGGCGTGCGATTTTTCAGGAACTGGATGAGCGCATGCTCGCGCTCGATGATCGTGTCCACAACCTGGTCGACGCTGACTGGAACCTTGGCCGCGGGTTGCGATAAAGCGAGTCCGGGCGTGGTCGAGACCGGCTGTACTGAGGCTGGCGTAGCTGCAGGTTGGGAAGCTCCGCTGGAATTCGCAGGCTGTTGCGCGGCCAAACTCACCGGAACCAATAAGGAAGCGGCTACGACCCAACCACAGTGTTTCACGTTTCTCATTATGTTCTTCCTAAAACAAATTCACTACGAAGCAAGCTGAAACGTCACGTGCACGATAGCAGTGGAATCCACGGCCGCGCCGTTGCGCAGTGCCGGCTTAAATTTGATTTTGCCTGCCGCACTGACCGCAGCTTCATCCAGACCATGTCCGAGCCCACGAACTACGCGGTTGACGCGCAATTCGCCATTGGCGCCAAACATGACCTCTAGCAAGACTTCACCTTCCAGGTTCAGCTTGCGGGCCTCATCGGTGTACTTGGGTGTGGGCTTGTAAATGATTTCGACCGGAAAGGTGTTTCCAGTTGTTTCATCCAAATTGTGCTTCGTCGTGTTGGTCGCGATCTGCTGCGCGGTGAAGCCGGATGCCTGCACGCCTTGCCCGTTCCTGCGCCCGTCCCCCTGTCCCGGCTGAGCAATCCCACTGCCGAACCCGGCACTTGCAATTGTGCCTTTGATTCCTTTTGCCCCGCCAGTGCCATTACCGGTTCCGGCACCTTCGGGTAAATCGAACGATCCCAATTTGGCCGCAGTCAATTTCGCTCCCTGCTTGCCTTCGCCGGGAAGCCCGTTCGGATCGCCAAACCCACCCGTCTGCACCTTTTGAATAGGCGCATTCACGGTCGGAGTCGCCGAGCTTCCGAATGACCCGGTGTAAATCACGCGAGCGGGCATGGCGCCAGAAACGGGGGCGATTTTGGGAGCTTCAAGAACCGGCTGAAGCTTTGGAGCTTCCACCTTTGCCTGTTCCACCTTGGGCTTTGGCATGTCCTTGGGCACGACGAGCTTTGGCGTCTCGAACTTCACTGCAGGGAGAAGCTTCGTGATCTTCGGCCTGGCTTTAACGACCGGCTTTTCCGGCACCAGGTCAGGCCGGGGAATGATTTCGATCACCGTAAACTTCGACCAAATGCTCATCTGCTCGGGCCATAGCAAACGCGAAATCAGCAGGCATAGCAACAGAAACAGCACGATCCCATAACTGAGCACAAACTTGCGCCAGTCGAGTTTCCGGTCAGGCAAAAGTCCAAGCGTCAGGGTGTCATTCGACTGCATTTGCTTGCTCCAAAGGTATAGGTTGGCCTGGAGAAAGACAGGTCCGCCAATCCTCTAAGCTATGGGAGTCCAGCACAGGGGTAAACGTCCCTGCCGCTCGTGTACTTCGGTAATCGCTACCTGAACGAGGCTGGAGAACTCCAAGGATGGGTTTCGAACTGCTCATACCTTACGACGAAGGGCAAATGCGAAGTAAACCGGGATGCCCGCCAAAATCACCAGGCTTCCCAGGGCTGAATAACGTAAGTTGCTCATGAAAGTGTAGTAGAGGAGCGCGGTCGATGCCACTATAAAAAGGGCAGGTGCCAGTGGATATCCCCAAATTCGGGACGGGCGGCCAGGGACGAAACCCTTGCCGTGAAAGACAAATAACGTACTGCTTGCAGCAACATACGAGAGCCATTCGGCAAAAAGCGCCAGCGTAAAGAGCTGCCGGAAATTGCCTCCCAGCAACAGAAAAAAGACTGACAAAACCGCTTGCATCACGATGGCGATGTGTGGGGTGTGGAACCGAGGGTGGACTCTCGAAAGCGCCTGAAAAAAATTCCCATCGCGAGAAAGCGCGAACGTCATGCGCGCGCCGCTCATGGCGACTCCGTTCAGCGTGGCTGTGAGCGAGACAACCATCGCAGCTGACACTACGACCGCCGCAGCCGCCCCGAGAAATGATGCTCTGACCGCGTCAGACATCGGCGACGAAGAGGCCGCTACGGTCGCAGGCGGCAGCGCGTATTGCACCGCGGCGTTCACCAGCATGTAGAGCGCGCCGATCACGATGAGTCCGCCGATGAGAGCCAGCGGGATGTTTCTCTCGGGATCGCGGACTTCCTCCGCCACCATATTCAGATCGCTCCATCCGTCATAAGCCCAGAGCGCTGCAGCGAGAGCGGCAAAAAAGCCGGCAATTCCCCCCGTCGCAGCGGGGTAGGTTTGCGCGAAATGCTCCCAACTGCCATGCGATGTGAAGGCAATCGCGGCGATGGCGATAATGAGAATGATTTTGAGAATTGTGAAGGCCAGCTGAAAGTTCCCCGCCCTCCTGACGCCTACATAATTGACCGCTGAAACAAAAAGCACGAACCCCATGGCGACGAATTGGCCCCAGGTCAGGAAGTAATGGCCGAAATCGACGGCATGCGCACCCATGAAAGAGAGCGGCGCGAAGTTAGCCAGGATACGCACGACTCCGGTCGAAATCGCCGCCAGAGACGAGGGCTTCACCACTACTGTCCACGTCCATCCGCAGAGAAAGCCGGGCAGCGGCCCATAAGCGTCGCGGATATAAACGTATTCACCTCCGGCCTGTGGCTTCATGGCACCGAGCTCGGCGTAGGTGGCAGCACCAAAAAAGGAGAAAATCCCGCCGACAATCCAGGCCAGATAGACCAGGCGCGCCGACCCTGCAGCTTGCATCATTTCTGAAGGGACAAGAAAAATCCCACTGCCAATCACGACCCCGATGACGATGGACGCCGCATGGCTGGCGCCAAGTTCGCGAACCAGATTCGCACCCGCCGAAGTTATCTTGCTCGTCGCCATGTGCTTGGGAGTATAGCTTGGAGGCCGCATGCGCCAGGCGCGGCACAGCACATTCCAGAGCCGCGGCGCGAACTCCACTAAAATAGAGGAAGCGTGTCCCGGCTCGATACGACGGCGGGGACTTACCCGATCTGCCAGTGAAGCAGTGCGCTTCTAGATTCATGGATCTCCAGCAGAAAATCCGTTCCATTCCGGCCTCGCCCGGCGTGTATCTGTACAAGAACGCCGAAGGTGAAGTGATTTACGTCGGCAAGGCCAAGAGCCTGCGGCATCGGGTGAGTTCGTATTTCCATGAAGGCCGCGTAGCCGATGCGAAAACCGGTACCCTGGTTCGTGAAGCAGTTGACGTCGATTACATCGTTGTCGCGAATAACAAAGAGGCGCTGGCGCTCGAAAACCACCTGATCAAGCAGAAGAAGCCACGCTTCAACATCCTTCTGCGCGACGACAAGACCTATCCGTACGTGAAGCTCACATTGACGGATCGCTATCCGCGAGTGTACGTGACTCGACGCCTTCGGAAGGATGGCAGCATCTACTACGGCCCGTACTTCCCTGCCAATCTGGCGTATCGCATCGTGGATCTGATCCACCGCAATTTTCTGGTGCCATCCTGCAATGTTGACCTGAACCGCTTTCACCCGCGTCCATGCTTGCAGTACTACATTGGTCGCTGCCTAGGGCCGTGTGTCGAGGGTCTGACCACGCCGGAGACTTATCAGGAAGCTGTGCGCGACGTGAAGCTGTTCCTTGAAGGACGGCAGAGCGATTTGTCGAAGTCATTGCGGGAGCGCATGGCGCGGGCTGCGGAAGCCCAGGAATTCGAGCGTGCCGCGAAGTATCGCGATCTGATCTCGACCGTCGTGCAGTTGCAGGAAAAGCAACGCATTGCGGCGGCTGAAGGCGATGACGCCGACGTGTTTGGCTATCACTACGAGAATGGAATGCTGGCGGTAAATCTGTTCCACATGCGTGGCGGGCGGGTGCTGGATAGAAGAGAGTTCTTCTGGGAAGATTTACCAGAATTTGAAACCAGCACAGATGACGCAGGGGCGGACGCCCTCGTCCGCCCAGTCGAGCGAAGCTCGACATCAACTTTCGATCCCGCCGAATTCTTCTCCTCGCTTCTCAAGCAGCTCTATATCGGACAGCCCTACGTCCCGCGCAACGTCTATGTCCCTGTCGATTTCGAAGATCGCGAGATGCTGGAGGAATTGCTCTCTGAGCAACTCGCGGGCGAAGGCGGACGTGCCACACGAGTTCACATCACCGTTCCATCTCGCGGCGAAAAGCGCTCGCTGATCGACCTGGCAGCGAACAACGCGAAACAGCTCTACGACCAGCGCTTCCGCGTGCTGAAACCGAATGCGCGCGCCATCCAGGAAGCGTTGCAAGACGCGCTTTCGTTACCCGAACTCCCCCGGCGCATTGAGTGTTTCGACATTTCGCACATTCAAGGCGCGGAGACGGTCGCCTCGATGGTCGTCTGGGAAGATGGCCGAATGAAAAAGTCTGACTACCGGAAATTCATTATCCGCACAGTTGAGGGTGTCGACGATTTCGCTTCTATGCGCGAGGTCGTTTCACGCCGTTATAAGCGAATTCAGGATGAGAAACTGCTAGACGAAAAAACGCAAATGCCCAGCCTCATTCTCATCGATGGCGGCCTCGGTCAATTGCACGCGGCAGCCGAAGCGCTGGCATCGCTGCAAATTATTAATCAACCGCTGGCCGCGATCGCCAAACGCGAAGAAATCGTTTACGTTTGCGGGCAGGAGGATGAGCCGATCGTCCTAGATCATCACAATCCAGTCCTGCACCTAGTTCAGCTCATCCGCGATGAAGCCCACCGCTTTGCCTTGACCTTCCACCGCAAACGCCGCCAAATTCGCGACCGCTCGACCGAACTGCGCGAAATCCCGGGCGTCGGCGAACGCACTACGCGCCGGCTGCTCGAACACTTCGGCAGTCTGCAAGCCGTAAAGCAAGCGGACGTGGCCGCTCTGTCCGCAGTAGTGACGAAAAGCCAGGCGGAAGCCATTCTTCACCACTTTCAGAAATAGCTCATTTCGCGCTTTCTTCCGCAATTCGCTTTTGGAGATTCGCCTCGGCTCGATCTGCCAATTGACGACACGCTGCCGAATCCACTATTGGATCAGGCTTCACTCCTCTGTCCCGCGACCCCACACGTTCCCAGAAGTTCGACGCATCCGGATGCGTGGTCAGGAGGATGTCGCAGGGCGTCGCGCGAAGAAATGCGTAACTCTTTTTGAAGTCCTGAATCGCTGTTGGATACTCGCGGCTCTTTGTGAACTTGAACCCGTCGGCCGAAACTGGCGAGAGGCTGTCAGCAAAGACCAGGTTCAAGCAACGGCTTGCTTCGCAGGACTTCCACGTCCAACTTGTCCCGCCCGGCGTGTGGCCCGGCGTGAGGTGGGCGGTAAGAGCAATATCGCCAACCCGAAACGTTTCGCCATCGGAGAGCGTTTGCACATGAGCAACCAGTGCAATCGGGGGGATCACTCCGTATTGTGGATCGTCGCGACTTAGTCCGGTCTTTGTCATTACATCTGCGCTCCATTTGCTGGCCACAATCCGCGCACCACTCAAGCGCTGTAATTCCGCGATTCCGCCGGCATGATCGAAGTGCACGTGCGAATTGACGATCAGCTTGACATCCTCAACTCGAAAACCCAACTTGCGAATGTTCGCCACAATTTGGCTAACCGATTCCGGAAGTCCACCATCGATCAGCACATGGCCGGCCGACGACGTGATGAGAATTGAGCTCAACCCATGCGGGCCAACGTAGAAGGTGTTTCCGTAAATGTGGAATGGCGCTTGAGGCGCATTCCACTCCGCGCAACTCTGGCATGGGTTAGATGGTGCCTGGGCGACAGAAGCGGCCTCGCACAACAGCAGGAATAGGAACGCTAGCTTTGCCATAGTTGATAACGGTACCTCATCGCAGGCCCTAATAGCGCAACCGCAGGTGTTACGACTTGACTTCCGCCCGCTGGCAATTCAGAATTCCGTCTTTCCATCTCGCCTTATCGAACGGACTGTCGATGCAACTTCACATTGCTGTGCTCGTCTCTCTCTTGCTTACTCAGCTCACTTATGCCCAGGACCGCCACACTGCTCGCTCCATGGTGATCAGCAGATATGGAATTGTCGCCACCACTCACGTTCAAGCTTCGCAGGCGGGAGCGGAAATCTTGCGCAAAGGTGGCTCGGCGGTTGACGCGGCTATCGCAGCCAATGCGGTCCTCGGCGTCACTGAGCCAATGATGAATGGCATCGGCGGCGACCTCTTTGCCATTTATTGGGACGCGAAAACCGGAAAGCTCTACGGGCTCAATTCCAGCGCCTGGGCGCCTCAGGGGCTCACGCTCGAGCACATGAAAGCTAAAGGCTTGAACAAAATGCCGTTGCGCAGCATCGATACTGTCACTGTTCCCGGTGCAGTGGCTGGTTGGAATGCGCTGCACGTGCGTTTCGGCAGGCTACCTTGGAAAGACCTACTTCAGCCTGCAATTTACTACGCCGACCAGGGTTATCCCGTGCCCGAACTGATTCATGAGTTCTGGGCAGATGCGACGCAGGCATTCGCGGATGACCCCGAGGGCCGCCGAGTCTATCTGCCTAACGGGCACGTTCCGGCGGTCGGAGAAATTTTTCGTAACCCGGGTCTTGCCAAAGCATTGCGCGCAATCGCGCAGAGCGGTGCCGACGCATATTACAAAGGCGAAATCGCACAGGCAATTCTGAGCACGTCGAAAACGCTGGGCGGAACAATGTCCGTCGACGATCTGGCGGAATTCAAGCCTGAATGGGTCGAGCCAATTTCAACCAAGTACCGAGACTGGACGGTTTACGAACTGCCTCCCAACGGCCAGGGCATGGCCGCGCTCGAAATGCTAAACATTATGGAGACCGCACCGGCTTCCCCCGATGGCCCGCTAAGCGTTGCGGAGCTACACAAGAAGATCGAGGCCATGAAGCTGGCCTACGCTGACCTGGAACGCTACAACGCCGATCCGCGCTTCGCCAAAGTTCCAGTCAATGGATTGCTCTCGAAAGATTACGCCCAACAGCGAGCGAAGCAGATCGATCCCAACCACGCGAATTGTGACGTTGCTTACGGCACCCCACGCAGCGACACCACTTACTTAACTGCGGTCGATCGCGAGGGCAACATCGTTTCGCTGATTCAGAGCAATTATGAAGCCTTCGGTTCCGGCATCACTGTCCGCGGAATGGGATTCGTGCTGCAGGATCGTGGCGCGCTTTTCTCGCTTGATCCTAATTCGCCAAATATACTGGCACCTCGCAAGCGCCCATTTCACACAATCATTCCCGCGTTCATGGAACGCGGCGACCAGCACATCGGCTTCGGCATCATGGGCGGGGCGAACCAGCCGCTGGCGCATGCGCAATTCGTTTCCAACGTCGCCGATTACGGAATGAACCTCCAGCAGGCGCTCGAGACTGCACGCTTCACCGTTCATCCGGAGGGGGGATGCAACATCGTGATCGAGTCGCGGGTAAAGCCAGAAGTTCGAGACAAGCTGTCCGCTATGGGCCACAAGTTCCGCGTCGATAAGGAATATTCCACCTCCATGGGACGTGGCAACGTCGTGCTGCACGACTCGAAGGCGAATATCAATTACGGCGGCTCAGATGCGCGCGCCGATGGGTCAGCCGAGCCGGAGCCGCCTCCACTTCCGCAATGAATTTTCTGCCGCATGCAGAATGTGGATGATCATGGCAATTTCCGTGGGGAGACGGAGCTGCTGGTTAAAACTTCACCTCGACCTGGTTATTGGGCGCTGAATTGGCGAATTGACATTCGCTCCGTTATGAAACTGGGAAAAGGCAAGCAGCGCGTCGATGCAGTTGTGCTACGGCCCGGTCCACACGAGAACTAGGCCGGCCCGGAGTTCGCTTGCCCCATGGCGCTCAGGAGTTCTGCTCGCCTCGCCTCCGGCACGATGTCGCGCAGCGCTTCTTGCGAGAAATTTGCAGCGAATTTTACAGCGTGCTCCAGAGGCGTCTTCTCGCTCCTCAGCAACGCTATTTGCACCTCGTGCCGTTGCGACCATTTGGAGTGTTCGCTGACGAGGATAAAAAGTAGCCGCGGTGTATGCCGCCTCATTAAGGATGCAACAATCGCAGGCTCGACAAGACGGCTATTGTCCAACGCCACGCAAACGATGCGGCCATCACCTTCTGCCAGTAGCGCCGTAGCGATCCTCCCCGGTCCCCGGCGTGCAAGGGTAATCTTTTCCCCTGCGGAAAGAGATTCGATCCGAAGCAGAATCTGTTCTTCCGCTGCCCGCTTAATGTCGGCAGCCACCGTGGGCGTAAGCGCCACCTTCATGAGATCAAAGGTGAACATCCGCCGCAGCAGCGGGATTGAAAGATGCCGCGGCGTCTTCGCGTGAGTGGATAACGCAAACACCACTTTACGGCTCTTCAGCGCTCCGGAATTTCTAGCCAATTGCGCGAGAGCGTTAGTAGGAACGTCTGGCCGTTGCACGATCGCCAGCGCCTCATCTTCGCTGAATTGCGAGGGCGAGTCGGCGCTGCGTTCGACGGAACCATCCTGAGTTTTCCCCGATAGCCGGTCCGGCCGCGAAGGCCTATTTGAATTGGAGTTGTCGCGCAAGAAATCGAATGCTCCCTAACTATCACGGTCGGAAGTCTACGAGCGATGCCAAATCCCAAACTCGCGGCGTGCCCTTTCCAGTGCGCCCATTGCAGGGTCGATCTCTCGGTTGACGCAATTCGCTCGCGGGCACAAACCGCGCAGCTCCTGCTGAAAACTGCGCGCAACCTCACTGCTACTCGCGAAGACGCCGCCGTGAGTTGCCACCGAGACTTCTTCACTCGCGCCGAACAACCGTTCAATCAAAATTTGCGCCAAACTCGCAAGTTCACGCCCGGCACTTTGCAGAACCTTCGCCGCAACCGGATCGCCAGCCTCTGCACTGGCCAGAACCACAGGAAACAGCGACGCATAGTCGCGGACCGGATCTTCATTCAACCGGATTACTAGATCTTCGGCAGTACCAACCTCGAGCGCCTCCATCAAGTTATTCAGCAACGCAGAGTTTTGTTTCCGGTCGCGATCCCGCAGTCCGGCACTTAGCGCCCGCAGCGCAATCCAGTGCCCTGAGCCTTCATCTGAAGCGACGCGGCCCCACCCACCGGCCCGGGCATTCTCTCCACGCGCATTGCGTCCGTAGGCAATGGAACCGGTTCCGGCGATCACGATAAGTCCTGGGTCACCGCCGAAGGCGCCTTCCAGCGCCACTTCCATGTCACCAATAACTTCGATGGCGCCCCCAACGACTTCAATCAAAAAACGCTGGACAATGCTGGCAATGCCGTCGTCCGCCGCTCCCGAAATGCCGGCGCAGGTGCGCGTAATCTCCCGCGGCGAGACACCGGCGTTTACGCAGGCTTCGTGGATCGCGCCCGCAAGCGAGTCCTGCGCGCACGCCTCTCCCACGCGCAACACGTTGCATCCCGACCCGCTGCCGGCCCCGAGCACGGATTTTTCGTCGCCAAGAATGCAGCGGGTTTTAGTCCCGCCGCCGTCGATCCCAAGGAAGAGTGGCACGAAAAGATTCTAAATGCAGAGTTGGAAAACTTATTGAGCAGAAAACTATTGTGTGCGCATGACCAGCGTTCCCGCGATCATGTCGTGCAGCGCCTGCTTGCGCTCGGTGAATCCGGCCATGATGTAGCCAATAAGAAGAATCATGCCAGAAATAATTTTCGCAAAATGACGGCCGGTGGCGCGGGCGAAAGAGATGCGGCGTCCTTTAAGGTCCGTCACTTTGAGCGCAAGCGCCATCTTGCCAAGAGTTGCTTGCTTCGAGGAACTCTCCATCCCAGCCTCGTAGAGCCAGTTAGCGCAGAAGCTGAACGCCAGCCCAACGATTCCCCTGACCAGATGTACGCCGATGGTCGGCATGCTCACTGCGCCTCCGGCCAAGCCAATCGCGAGGGCCATCATCCCAGAAATGGGCCACACGACGATTCCCACGATCAAGGCGTCAATCACGATGGCTAGAAATCTAATCCAGAAGCCTCCATAGCGCACGGCCGGGGCCACATAGGCCTGGGTTTGTACCGGGGCGGCGGGAGCCTGGGGCGGAAGCACAGCCGCCGGCGGCGGTGCGACAGGCGCGGGAGCGGTCAAATCGAATGATGTCCCACAATTAGCGCAGAACTTCGCCAAGGCAGAATTCTGTGTTCCGCAACGATTGCAGTAGATCACCCCGTTGGTCATGAGCGGAGAATATAAACGGCAGAGATGCGCGTGTAAAGGCCAGCATTCAGCACTCAGTCAAATTCGATTTCAGAACCAGCAGACAGGGCGAAGTAACAGTCAGGGATAGTCTCCGCAATCTTCGTCAAAGAACGACACAGGTCCCCACGAACACTTGCTGAGTGCTGACTGCTGAATGCTGTTCTACCTCGGTATCCAATGCGGATGCGCCGTGAGCAACCCGTTCACCACACAAATGTGATAAGCCACGAACAGCCCGAACCCTAGGCTCAGCAGGCCTGAAGCAAGCGCCAGCCTGCGCGTAAACTGCAGTCCGCCTCGCACCAGGTGAAATGTGGACGCGATGCTCATCGTGATCAGCATCATGCCGGCGACCGTACCGACTCCGAAGACAAGCAAATAGGCGACGGCCCACCTCGCATTGCGGATGGTCGCCAGCACCAGGAGAGCCACCGCAGCGGAACCCGCCAGACCGTGCACGATACCAATCACCAAGGGACGAAGCAGCCGGTAAGCGCTGAACTTCAGCAGAATGCGGTCAATCCGTGCCAGGGGCGTCTGCTCGGCTGAATGCAGATGATGTTCCGGCGCGTGGCTGTGGGGATGGCTGTGCACGTAATCTCCGTGGCTGTGCGGGTGCGAATGAATCCGTCCATCGTCGCCGACCGGAACCGCGCGAAAGAAGCTCACCACGTTCATCACGCCCAAAAGAACCAGCATCAACCCAACCGCCAATTCCATGCTGAGCCCGATGCGCGGCGGAATCACGAGATCAAGAAATATGATTGCTGCTCCGACCACGAGGATCGTCAGCGTGTGCCCAATGCCCCAAAACACACCGATCCAGGCGGACTTCGAAATCTGGCGCTCGCGGCTGACGATCGTGGTCACCGCGATCACATGATCGGGATCAGTGGCGTGCCGCATGCCGAGGAAAAATCCCAGCGCGACGATGGAGAGAAGGCTAATCATCGATGAACCCGAATCCTTGCTTGTGGCTATCGAAGTATTATGCCGGCAAGAGCAATCAGTCAATCTATGGCCTGCGCGGCACACGCATCCGGCGGCAATTCGGGACACCAGAATGCCTTCCGGTTTTCAACCGGAGTTGTCTTCACTATCGGATTCGGAGTGAGGTGAAGCTGCGGGTGCAACGTGTTGGAGCGCCAACTGAAGCAGCGTCCGGGGGAGTTCCCCGAATGCTGCGAAGCGCTCACTGTTCTAGGCTGCGCTCTGCGGATGTTGCCGCTGATTCAGTTGCTCGTCCAGCAGCCGGCTGATCTCTCGCACCAGGGCCATCAGGCGCTCGGGATCCGTTTCCGTGGCCGCTTGTTCACAGAGCGACTGCCACGGCTGTTTGGTTTGACTTTCCACCTTTCCCCCCAGTCGACTTGCGTTCTAAAAGGGCTAGTGCGCACTGTAAAGCTCGGCCTTTATGTGCACACTATAAGGCTCGGCTTTAACCGACGGCTTTTCGACGACCACCTTGCCTCCAACACTTTCTCTCTTTTTGCCGACCTCTATTCGTTCCTTTTCCAACAGCTTCTCCACGACCGCTATCGGAACCTGCTGGAAATGGGTTTTTACTTTTCGCATTGCTTTTTCCTTCCAATCCACTTCCACCGTAGCAGGCCCGCATTCATACGGGTCAACTCTTTTGCATATTGTTCTCTGCCTTTAGGAGCGTCCCTAACCTCGGGATTGCTGCAGGTCTGCAGGAAATCTCGCGGCGATCAGGAGAACCGTCTTTTGCGCCACGCTTTACCCCTGTAACGTGACGATATTTTTACTTTACTTTTAGCTTGACTAGGTTTCCTGTTATGATAGCGTTACGTTAGCGTAACGATAAGACAAGGAACGGAGGAGGCTATGGGCAGCAACAAAAGCAAAACCCCGATGAACTTCAAGACCATGGCGCAGACAGATGTGCCTCAGGGACGCAATGGCAAGCACAAGCTGATTGTCACCAAAATCTTGTCTGATTTGGAGCAGGTGAACGATGGCATTGCGCTGAAGATTCCGCTTGCCGAACTGGCCGACGGCAAGGAGAAGGTGCGATCGGCGTTGAATCGCGCGACCCGCAAGAATGGGCGCAACGTGGCCACCGCCACTGACGCCACATTTTTATATATCTGGAATGAGCCGCACGCGAGCTAGCGGGGAAAATGCCGCCTTCACAGGAGAAAGGCCGCGGTTCTACCCGTGCCCTGCAAGCTCCTTGACGATGTTGCTCACAAAAACCTTCGCGTCACCAAAGAGCATCAGCGTCTGGTCCATGTAATAAAGAGGATTGTCGATCCCGGCAAAGCCCGGGTTCATGCTGCGCTTGATCACCATCACTGTGTGTGACTTTTCCACGTCCAGCACCGGCATGCCATAAATCGGACTCGACTTGTCGGTCTTGGCCGCAGGATTGGTCACGTCATTCGCGCCGATAATGAGCGAGACGTCAACTTGCGGGAAGTCGCCGTTGATGTCGTCCATTTCCATGAGCCGGTCGTAAGGAACATCAGCTTCCGCGAGTAGGACGTTCATGTGCCCGGGCATGCGACCTGCCACGGGATGGATAGCGAAACGCACGTCGATTCCCCGCTTGGTGAGCGCGTCGTAGAGTTCCCGCACTTTATGCTGCGCCTGCGCCACCGCCATCCCATATCCCGGAACAACCACAACTTTGCTGGCTGCTGCCAGAATTCCCGCGGCCTCTTCCGGCGACGCGCTTTTCACCGGCCTGGCTTCCTGCGCACCCGCCGCTGCCGGCGCAACTTGCCCAAACGCCCCGAACAATACATTGGTGAACGAGCGGTTCATCGCCTTCGACATGATCACGGAGAGGATGAAGCCTGAAGAACCGTCGAGCGCCCCGGCGATAATCAGCAGCTTGTTGTTGAGAACGAAGCCCATCGCTGCGGCAGAAAGTCCCGCATAAGAATTCAGTAGCGAGATCACAGTTGGCATGTCGGCGCCGCCAATGGGAATCACCAGCATTACGCCGAACACCAGCGCAATTCCCACCATGACGGGATAAAGATGCGTCGCGCCGGGATTGTGAACGAGAAAAACTGCAATGACGATTGCCGCCGCCAGCATCAGCAGGTTGACGAAGTTTTGTCCTTTATATGTGATGGGGCGCTGTGGCAACACTTCTTGCAGTTTGCCTGCAGCCATCAAGCTACCAGTGACGGTCAGTCCGCCAAGAATGACTTCGCAGCACAGTACCGCCATTTTGAACGGCGGGATAGTAGGGGTACCCAGATAAAACTCTGAGGTGCCGACCAGCGTCACGCAAAATGCTCCAAAAGCGTGGCTCAACGCGGTTCGTTGCGGCACCGCAGTCATCTGTACCAGGCCTAGAGGAACGCCGATGGCAGTACCGATAGCTAGGGCAAGGAAAATCCACCCGTAGTCAATAGTGATGTGCTCGAGCTTGCCCTCCATGCCGAGTTGCATCAGCGTGCCGCCTATCGCCAGCACCATGCCGATCTCGCCCGACAAGATGCCGCGACGCGCGGTAGGCGGCGAGTTCATCCACTTGAGCGCAAGAATAAACAGCGCGCTCGCGATCAGATAAATGATTCCGATAAACGCCTGGCTGCCTGCGACGGTAGTCATGATTTTGTAGGACGGCTGCTTTTGAACATTCTCAACA
>Ga0209580_10000508_pt1 | contig 21096 bp, 17 predicted proteins | sample Coa_R1_5_FD_187153 | JGI IMG/M metagenome (GOLD analysis project Ga0209580, IMG submission 187153) | Surface soil microbial communities from Centralia Pennsylvania, which are recovering from an underground coalmine fire - Coalmine... | ecosystem: Environmental > Terrestrial > Soil >... | reverse complement strand
AAGCCCGCAGCAAGGCGGAGTTTCTCTTACGGCCCGATCTCGGGCGAAAGCTAAGCGAACCGAGCAGGGAAACCATACGGCAATCATGTCCGACCGGTGCGGAGTGGCAAATCGTTATCGGCGATGGTCTATCCGCAACAGCGGTGATTGCGCAAGTTCCGCGATTGTTGCCGCTGCTGCTCGCCGAAGGAACCCGGTGGGGCTGGAATACCGGCCAGCCATTCGTGATTCGCCATTGCCGCGTGGGAATACTGAACGATATCGGCGAACTTCTCGATCCGGCAGTCGTCGTGCTGCTCATCGGCGAGCGGCCCGGCCTGGCCACGGCTGAGAGCCTATCGGCGTACATGGCGTATCGACCGAGGGCCTGGCACACCGATGCTCAGCGGAACTTGATCTCGAATATCCATGCGCGCGGCGTGAGTGTTGGCGATGCCGCCAGGCGAATTGCCGCGCTGGCCGAATGCATGATGCGCGAGCAACGCAGTGGCGTGACCGTGAAGGAAGTGCAGCCGAAAATGTAGCCGAAGGCCGTATAGCCGCAGGCGTCAGCCTGCGTGGAGGGCTCTCGCGCAGGCTGACGCCTGCGGCTACGGCTGAAGCATTTTCAACGCGTCCTTCAATTCATTCTCGAAGCGCTTGCTGAGAGCCGGAATCCATTCTTGCGATACGCTGGGAAATTGCGCGAGCTTTCCGTCTGCAGTCTTGCGGCCGCGCTCGGCATAGATGGCGCGAATGAGCGCCTCGTCGGAAATGTCAGCCCAACTCTTGCCACCGGCCAGCAACGGTTTGGCGGCATCAACGATGACGTTCGTATTCGGCCCGTGTTGCACCGCGGTGGACCAGACTACATCGTGCAGCGCGGCCGAGCGATTGTCCACGTCGACGTCCAAATCTTTCTTCAGCTTGCGGACTTGCGGATCGTAATGCGTGACTTTGATGAATTCATGTTCTTTCTTGTGCAGGCCATCGGGGTCGCTCGCTGCCAGTTCTTTCCACTTTTGGGTAAACTCCGGCGAGCCTCCTTTAAGGCCCTTGAACTCTTCCGGATAGTATTTGCGAACGAACTCGTCGGCCCGGCCGATTTTCGATGCGAGTTGGTAAGTCCCGTACGATTCGCCGCCCGGGTCGCCGACGCCGGTCGAAACAGAGGCCGGCCCCCGCCCGCCAGATTCGTATTTCTCCGAGAGCTTGCCCAATTGGGGCTCGTCCGCGAGGATCGTCATCGGAACAGCAACGAACGACATTAGACCTAGGAGTCGCATCATATTCATTTCCCCACGCCGCTGAGGACAAACGCGGACCAGAGCTTGGTGTCGGCGCGCTTGCGAACATCCCTTGCTTGCGCTGTGGACTCGTTTTTCACCGTCACTGCCTCCTTCAGTTTCGGCGCTCCACGTTCGCCGGCGAGGTCGGGAATCAAATCGGGATGATAATAAATGGTCAGTTGCGCTTCGCGCAGTGCTTCGATCGGCGGCTTCTTGTTGACCCAGAGTTCGTGGTAGAACTTCGCCATCAGCGCCGCGGTTGCTGCATCATTCACGTTCCATAATGACCCGATCACGTTGGCACAGCCAGCCAGGTGAAAGGCTCGTTGCAACCCCTGCACGCCCTCGCCGCCTGTGTATTCGCCCAATCCAGTCTCGCAGGCCGACAGCGTGACCAGCTTCAAATTCTCCAGGGGTAAATCCACAATGCTGAGGCCAGAGAGAATATCACCATTCGCGAGTGCCAGCCCGACGTAGCCAAGCGGGTTTCTCACTGGCAGCGGTCGAGCACCCCCGCCCACTCGTTGCTTCCAAAATACTTGTTGCCGCCCACGTTCAGCTGCCACGTCGCTCTCATTAAAGAATCCGTGAGTGGCGAAGTGGGCATAGCCGACATTCGGCAAGAGTTCGATCAGCTTGCTCGGGACCGCGTTTCGGCCGGTCAACTCCTGTTGCTGACGTGTCGAAATGGCGGCAATGGTCTTCCCCTCGGCTTCCGTACCTGGAAGTTTAGTCCACGCGGATGTGCCGTAATCCACGTTGGTCACGGAAAGCATGTCAGCTGGGCCAAACGACTTCGGCGGATACTTCCATTGCTCAACCAAGAAGCGCGAGTGCGGCACAATCGCAACGCCGCCCATGAATTCTTCTAGCAGCAATGTTCCAGCTTTCGAGCCCGGCAAGGCGCACAAGGGAATGCGGGCTAAGTCTCCATCCGGGCAGAGATACAGCGTGCGCGTATCTTCGGGTAACTGCCTGGCGACAGAGCGCCACATGCGAGTCAGCGCATCCGGCACTCCATCCTCGCGCCGTTCAATTCGCACGCGCCATTCCGACACCGCTGCATCGATAGGTTGGGCATCGCCCAGCTCGACGCGCTGAATGTTTCGCACGCTGTTTCGCGGCTCGCCTTGCCGGGAGGGCTGAAGCACAAACGCCACATAGCGCGGGGCGACGAGCTTTCCTTGTTCAAAGTGCTGGTAGCGCATCACGTCCACAAGCGCGGTTTGTGCCGGCAAGAGCCCAAGCAGGTCATTGGGCTGGAGCTGCGCCAGTTCCTTGTCCCGCTCCAGACCGGGGATCTTTTTCGCCAGTTCCCGCTCCAACGATTCCTCTGTCTCTCGCAGTCGCCCCAGCCGCTTACTTCGATCATCAAGTTCGCCAAGACTTATCAAGCGACCTATCTCGCGGCGAACCAGGCAAAGCTGTTCGTACTGCTGTCGCACTTCGTCAGACTGTTGGCGTTCAATCGAAACGGAAATATGCCTTCGGGCCAGCAAACGGTAGACAGCGCCTTTCTCGTACCAGAGCACCTGGTAGGCGGCGGCGGCTGAGTCGGGAACGTGCAGAGCGGCATCAAGGAGAGAATCGCTCGTGCCCCCACGCAGGGAAGCGATCTGGGCCAGCGCTTGCGCTTCCGTTGCCGAGACAATTTCACGATCGAGCAGTTTTTGCTTCATCGCCAGTGCTTTCCGGTAGCAGTCGAGGGCCTTTTCATCCGATCCCAGGCCTGATAGCACGGACCCCAGGTTATTCAGGCTGATCGCCATGGCCGGGTGGCCATCCGGGTATTGCCTCGGCGGGTACAGCTTCTGGCGCATGGCCAGTGCCTTCCGGTGTAATGGTTCGGCTTGCTGATTCGAGCCGACGGTGCTGAGGGCGACACCTAGGTTATCGAGCGCGTCGGCCAATTGAGGATGACCGTTGGCATATTGCACTTGCGGATAAAGCTTTTCCTGCATTGCCAGGGTTTTTCGGTAATACACAAGGGCCTCTTCGTGCGAACCCAATGAGTCGAGAGCTCCGGCCAGATTGTTCAGATCAGCGGCCAGATTCGGATGGCCGTCTGGGAATTTGTCAGGCGGGAAAAGCTTTTGATCCATGGCCAAAGCGCGCCGGTAATATACAAGGGCCTTTTCGTGGCCCTCCATCTGATGGAATAGAAATCCAAGATTGCTCAAGCAGGTGGCCAGAAAAGGATGGCCGTGGGGGTATTTCGCGACTGGGTAAAGTTTCTCCTGCATGTTCAGCGCTTTCTGGTAATACTCCATCGCCTTTTCATACGATCCCATGGAGGTAAGCGTCTCCCCCACGTTATTCAGGCTCATGGCCAGGTCGGAATGGCCGTCGGGGTATTTGGCCTTGGTGTAAATCTTTTCCCGCATGGCTAACGATTGCAGGAAAACCTCGAGCGCCTTCTCATACAAACCCATCGACGCGAGCGCGCTAGCGACATTATTCATGCTGATGGCAAGGCTCGGGTGTCCGTCCGGGTACTTGTTGATTGGATATAGTTTCTTGTCTATATCCACGGCCTTTTGAAAAAAGTCGAGCGCTTTTTCATACGAGCCCGTTGCCGTGAGCGCTTCGCCGAGATTGCTCATCGCGGCCGACAGATTGGCATGTCCATCGGGAAACTTGTCGGCCTGGAAGAGTTTCTGCTGGATAGCGAGTGCCTGTTCCAATTTCTGCACCGCCTCAGCCGGTTTGCCTGCATCAAACAATTGCAGCGCATCGGCATCCAGTTTTCGTGCCTCGAACATCAGCTTAAGTCGCTCGGCCGGGGTGAGTTCCCTCGCCGGCTCGTCGGCGAGCGCTGGCCCTGCCGCAAGGCCGAACCAAAGGCAGCAGGCGCCAAGCAAGAAACATCTTTGGAGCATGCCGAATTCTCCAGGGGGCCACATTTGAAGACGCTTGTCAGTCATTTCGCTACGCCGATCAGCACAAGCGCCGCGCACAGCTTGGTGTCGGCCTTTTTCGCCGCTAGCGGCTGCACTGACGAAGCCGCTACCGGCAGTACCCCAACTGCCTCCCTTCAGTATCGGCACTCGACACCTAAGCTCACGCTTCCGGCTCGTCCGTTCGCTAACTCGCCTTCTTTAGCACAAACAAATGCGCCTTATTCTCCTTCGTCGATTCGAATTTCTCCGGCGCTTTCTTCGCTTCTGGATCTGGGTCGTAGCAGAGCTTCAGTTCCTTTCCGTTGCAAGCGATGATGCCGATGGCCTTGGCCCCGGCGCCGAATGGGCTTTCGGTCATTTCCAGTTTGATGCCCACGGGTTTTTTGCTGGTGTCGAGTTCGTATTTCATGACGAACTTCTGCTCGCCGGTGAGCGTCAACGTTTCCTTGGTAATGACCACCTTGTTCTTCAGGTTGTTGGGGTCCACTTTCTCGCCGCCTTTCATGCCCGACACGTAGGTCCAATCGCCCACGAGCTTCGACGCGTCGAATTTGCTCTCCTTTTCATCGGCTCCAAGCGACGCCACGCCGACCACCAAAACGCACGCCGCCATCCAGATTGCCCTTCGCATGCTGTTCTCCGAAATGTGAAGATTGGATGCGTAATCCGGCCAGTTTGAAGCCCCGGCCGGCCGGTGTCAGATATAGGGAAAGATCTCCGAGCCGGAAGCGTTAAGTAAGCGACGGATTATTGAGCGCCGTCGCTTACGCTTCCGGCTCGGATGTATCTCCGCCCAGCAACTCGCGCAGCCGCCGCAACGCACGAGTGTAGCTGACACGCAACGCGCCTTCGCTCTTGTTTAGCCGTGCTGCTAACTCGACGTAGGGCAGCCCTTCCAGCAGCCGGCCAAGAATCACTTGCCGCATTTCGTCGGGCAGCTCTTCGATGGCCACGGCGATCTTGGCTGCGCGCTCATGTTGCACAGCACGGCCATCCGGCGAGCTGCCGTCGGGCACCGCCAAAACGTCCGCATCCCCCAGCGGCTGCTCGATGCCGGCATCGCGTTTGCCGGTGCCCAGGTGGGCTCGCAGCGCGTGGCCCACCGTGCGCAGCGTGAGTTGCCGCAGCCAGCCGGCAAACTCGGCGATCGTGGCGCCACGAAAACGGCCAAATGCTCGATGCGCGAGCAGCAGCGTGTCCTGTATGAGGTCGGAATCATCCAGGCGGGCCGGCGCGCAGCCTTGGCGGGCAGCACGGGCAATGACGCGCACATAGGGCCGGTAAGCTTGCAACAAATCACCCAGGGCAGCGGAATCGCCGCGGCGGGCACAGTCCAGTTGGGCCTGCCGGTCATCGGGGCTCATCGCGCTCTCCTGGTGCGGGATATGCGGAAAAATGTTACACGTTTCAACGTATTATTCTTCGGTTGGCGCGGCGATTCAAGTGCACGCAGGTCAGGCTATTCAGGCTGACCTTGCTTGTCACGTTTTAAAGTCTGACTTAGGTTGTTGGGGTCAGTGCGCCAAATATGAGAATCCACGCTGTGGAAGCGGTTCCGGCTCACTTTACATCCATCCAGTTGTGAGTTACGATTCTATGTACATACCTTGGATTCGCATTAGGTTTGCGCGCGGATGCACAGCCCGATCATGGTTCCGTCCACATCCTATGAGCTGGCCGAAATCCTTCGCAAGACGGAGCTGTTGGATCATTCGCAAATTCTGAAGCTCGCTGAATTCCTTCCCAATTTATCGCAAGAGCCACAGGAACTGGCCTATGCGTTGGTCCAGCGCGGCTGGCTGACGTCGTACCAGGTGGAGCAGGTGCTTGCCGGTGACGCCAAACAGTTAATCCTGGGCGGCTACCGGCTGATGCAAGTAATTGGCTCCGGCGGAATGGGCGAAGTCTTCAAGGCCTGGCAGATTCGCTTGAACCGGTTGGTGGCCCTGAAGGTGATCCGCGCCCATTTGCTGGAGATGAACCCCGGGGCGGTGCGCCGGTTTCGCCGCGAAGCGATGGCCGTCGCGCAGCTCTCGCATCCCAACATCGTGACGATCTACGATGCCGATGAAGCCGACGGCGCGCATTTCCTGGTCATGGAGTACGTCGATGGACCGGACCTCGAGCGGATGGTCCGCGAGGGTGCACCGCTGCCTATCGCGCAAGCGTGCGATTATGTCCGCCAGGCCGCGCTCGGTTTGCAGCATGCCTTTGGGGCTGGGTTGGTGCATCGCGACATTAAACCCTCGAATCTGCTGGTCGCGCGTGCCGATGGCGGGCGCTTTCCGATTCCCGAAGCGGGTGACGTGCATCGCTCCGGTTGGAAGCCGCCGGCTTTCCGCGGACTGGTGAAGATTCTGGATATGGGGCTGGCGCGCATGGAATCGGCCCTCGATTCGCGCACGAATCTCACGCGCGAAGGCACCATGATGGGCACGCCGGACTACATCAGTCCCGAGCAGGCCCGCGACGCCAGCTCCGTGGACATCCGGGCCGACCTCTACAGCCTGGGCTGCACGTTCTACTTCCTGCTCACCGGTCAACCGCCGTTTCCGACTGGAACGGCAATGGAAAAGCTGTTGCGGCATCAGATGGAACAGCCGGACCCGGTGGAGAAGATTCGCACGAACACTCCGCCGATGGTGGCGGCGGTGATCCGCCGGCTCATGGCCAAGGTGCCTGAAAAGCGCTTCCAGACGCCAGCCGAGCTGGCGGACACCTTGGGTGAAATCCTTGGAATGTCAGGCGTGTCGCCGGTGTTGGACGCCTCTTTTTTCGCCGAGGAATCGCCGGAAGATTCCATCGAAATGAGCATGGCCTCGGGCGGCGGCACTGCGACAAAGGCCGCCGGCACAGGCCAGCAGAAATCGAGCAGTGGCCGTACCCCTCTGCCCTCGCAAACACCGCAATCCTTTACCGATCAACGCAACAAACAGCCGGACTCCGATTTACCCCCCGTCACGGTCGTCACTGCAACCAGTTTGCACGAGCAGGCGAAGGATCTGCCCCCACCGGAGCTGCGCGAAGTTTTTCCGGCGCGAAAGTCGGCCTTGCTGCGTGGCCACACGGCTCCCGTCATGGCCGTGGCGTTTTCGCCGGACGGCAAGCTGCTGGCCAGTGCCGGTCTCGATGCCACAGTTCGCTTGTGGCGCCTGGCCGATCCGCCGCGCGAACAAGCGGAATTCCGCGAGCGATCCCTCGGCGATATCCATGCGCTGGCCTTCGCTCCTACCGGCGATTACCTGGTTACCGGGTCGGCCTCGTTCGACGCCCACATGTGGCAATGGCGCTTTCGTGAAAGCCGCGAACACGATCGCGCTCCGCTGGACTCAGCGCCGCCGCTTATTGAGGCCCTGGTGTTTTCGCCAGACGGCACTTCCCTGGCAGGAGCGTCGAGCACTTCGCTCTGGATTTGGACCACGGCCGATGGCACGCCGCGCAAGCGCGTGGTATTGAAGAATGAAAGCGGGCCCGTCACCGCGCTGTTGTTTTCGCATGACAGTAAGCTTCTCTTCAGCGGCGACGCCGGTGGTAAAGTGCAAATCTGGAAGACCGGCTGGATGGGCGGCATGCGACCGGCTACCGTGCTCCCGAACCACAATGGCGGCATCACCTGCCTTGCTCATTCCCACGACGGCTTATTCCTCGCTTCGGCAAGCCAGGAGCACACGGTTCGCATTTGGGACGCGAACGGCAACACCTCCAAGCCCAAGCAAATTCTCAAGAATTTGCTCGGCCTTGTGCGACAAATGATCTTCCTACCCGATTCACACTATCTGCTCACCATCGGCGATAATGGCCAGGTCATTTTGTGGCTATGGGAAACCGGCAAACCTCAGTACGAATGGCGGTTGGAACAGAAAATCGTTTGCAGTTTGGCCCTCTCCCCAGATGGCAGCACCGTCGCTGCCGGCAGCAGCGACGGAACCGTCACTATTTTTGATCTTATTCCGGAGTAAAGCCGGCCGCTCGCGCGTTGATCTGCATTTCTTCGCCCGAATTCCTTAGCTCGATCCCGATATTCGCTCATTCCCAACGAAATGCTCTATAACGACACGGATACTGGATGATGGCGAATTTCTCTGTTAACTGCGCAAAAACAGTGAAATTGTGGACTCTGAGCCGGACTCGTAAGAAATGGGACAGTTTGCCCGCGTTCTGAACATAACTAACCGCGAGCGAAAAAATGCAAAACGTCATGCGCCGGATTCGCCGCCTCGTCGCCGCGCAGGGAAGCGACCATCTTTCCGACGAACAGTTATTGCGGCAATTCCTGCGCGAACACAATGAAGAGGCGTTTGCGGCGCTGGTCCAGCGCCACGGGGCGATGGTGCTCGGCGTCTGCCTGCGTCTGCTGCATCATCGACAGGACGCGGAAGATGCCTTCCAGGCCACCTTCCTAACGCTTGTGCGCAAGGGACACTCCATCCGTCAACCGGGGGCACTGCCGGGCTGGCTCTATCGGGTGGCCTATCGCATCGCCGTGCGCGCTCGTTCTCGGGCCGCGAAGCAACTTCCCCATGAATGCCTGGGAGACATTGCAGTCGATTCCGACCCGGTTGCGGCACTGGCCTGGAATGAATTGCGGCCGGTGCTCGACACGGAGTTGAACCGGTTGCCGCGCAAATACCGGACGCCGATGATCCTTTGTTACTTGGAAGGAAAATCATACGAAGAAGCGGCGGCCGCGATCGGCTGCCCAAAGGGCACGGTGGCCATACGCTTGCTGCGGGCGCGGAAAATGCTGAAGGATCGCTTGTTGCGGCGCGGACTGATGCAGGCCGGAGGCTGGATGGCAGCCCGCGAAGCGCTTCCAGCCGCATCGGCACTGGTCCCGCCGTTACTGGTTGCATCAACGGTGGGCGCGGGCGCCAAGTTGGCCAGCGGCATGTCATTGGCCACCGTAGCAACTGCCACCGTAGCGGCTTTGGTTCAACAAACCTGCAAGGTGCTTGCCTGGCAAAAGATCAAGCTCTCGCTCATTACGGTTATGCTGCTGGGGTTGACCGCTACAGGTATTGGTACTTGGGGCAAGACATTCCACGATTCGCCGGCAGAAATGGCCGGACCATCGTCCGGAACGCGACTGGCGGAGAGCAAAGCGGGACCGAATTCCTCTCAGCACCAGCTGGCAACCGCAGCACAGAAAGCGGAGCAGACAGCCGCCACCGCTGCTGCCTGCGAATTGGCTTCTCCACCGGCCATTGTCGAACCTCAACCGCCGTCGGTAAGGACACAACGACATGTCTGCATCTCGATTGAGATTTCGGGTGGCCTGTCCTCAGCCGGCGAGCCCGTTTGGGTCCTGCGAAAATCGGCACCGCACGGTGACATGGATTCCGTGGTCGTGGTGGTTGCTTCAAATAAGCCATCCCGGCTCCGCCATGCGTCCGGTTTGGCGCTGCGCGCGCAACTGCTCGACGAAGTGGATTCCGACCGGCTTCCGGAAGCGACCGCATCGGCGCCTCCCCCTAGTATCTCCAAGAGCAAGACGGCGAACACCATCGTCATTCTGCCTAAGGCGATCATTGTGATTGAGGCCCATCCCTGGTTGCATGACGACTGCCCACGCCGTGTCATCATCATTTCCTCGGCATCGCGGACCGAACTAGGGCTGCCTCAACCGGAAGTACGGGATTAACATTGGGCGTAGCGTGGAATTCTTGCGAATTCCGCTACGACCATCTGCTTTTCATCTCAATTTTTTTCATTTCCATACTGTTATCTCTGCGGCTGCAGTGCGGTTGTTCCATTGGCTTGCTAAGAGCCCGCAGGAAATGGTATGAGCGAATTGACGCATTTTGACCAGCACGGCGCGAGCCGGATGGTGGACGTGAGCGCCAAACCGGAAACGCAGCGGCTGGCCCGAGCCAGCGCCCGGCTGCGAATGGCGCCCGAAACGCTTCGGCTGATTCGCGACAAGGCAGTCGCCAAGGGCGACGTGCGTGAAGTGGCCCGTCTGGCTGGCATTATGGCCGCAAAGAAAACCAGCGACTTGATTCCGCTCTGCCATCCCTTGCCGCTAACTTCAGTGACCATCGACTTTTCCTTCGAAGGTGACGACACCCTGAAGATCTTGGCAGCTGCCCAAGTTTTCGCCCGAACTGGCGTCGAAATGGAAGCGCTGACAGCAGTGAGCGTCGCGGCGCTCACGGTGTACGACATGTGCAAGGCGGTGGACCGCAGCCTGATAATCGAGCAAATTCGGTTAGAAGAAAAGAGCGGCGGCAAAAGCGGCACCTTTGTGCGGCACGATTGACGCCAACAACGGAAGCGATAGGATTCAAGCAGGATTGAAAATTCAGAACCCTCTGGATTTCAGCAATGGCCCGAGGATCCGCCATGAGCGCGCTTCACGCGACCGCCAACGGCATTGCCGAACCTGCCCATCCGTTATCAGCGCTCATTGCCGCCGACCTGACCGCGGTAGAAAAGGTCTTCACCGCCAAGCTGGCCAGCCATCGCAAGCACGTCGCCCGGCTCGTCGGCCACCTTGAACACTATCGCGGCAAGCGCTTGCGGCCCAAGCTATTGCTGCTGGCAGCCGGGGCGTGCGGGTCGATTCTGCCGGCGCATCATACGCTCGGCGCCGTCGTCGAAATGATCCACACGGCCACGCTCGTGCACGACGATGTTCTCGACGAGGCTGATCTTCGCCGGCATGCTTCCACGATCAATGCCGGCTGGGGCAACCAGGCCAGCATTTTGCTGGGCGACATGCTGTTTTCGCATGCCTTTCACCTGGCCAGCAGCGTGGACGCTCAGGCCTGTGACATCATCGGTGCAACCACCAACCGCGTGTGTGAGGGCGAGCTGTACCAGATTACCGAGCGCGGCAACTTCGATTTGAGCGAAGAAGAGTACTTCAGCGTGATCGACGGCAAGACCGCGCAACTTACGGCCTGCTGCTGCCGCCTGGGCGCATTGTACGCCGGTGCGGATGACGACACGGTCGAAAAGCTCGCGTCCTACGGCCGCTGTTTGGGGTTAGCGTTTCAGATAGCCGACGACCTGCTCGACCTGACCGGAGCCGAAGAAACCACGGGCAAGACGCTGGGGACCGACCTGGCGCAACAAAAGCTGACGCTTCCTATCATTCACATGCTGCGGCGTCTTCCCAAGGAGCGGGCCGCACAAGCGCGACAACTGCTCCGCAAGCCGCAAGCCGCTCGGCAGGCGCTCTTGCCGCTGTTGCAAGAAACCGGTTCGCTCGACTATGCTCGAGACCGGGCCGAGGAGTTTTCCGCCCAGGCTCGAGCTTGCCTCGTCAATCTTCCCCTCTCGGATTTCCGCTCGATTCTGCATCATCTCACCGACTGGACTGTTCGTCGCGAGAAATAAGCATCTTAATTGAAATGTAGCCGCAGGCTAAAGCCTGCGCGGGACGACCGCAGGCTAAAGCCTGCGGCTACGATTGGCTGCTGCGGCTACTGCGCTCCGCGCGGCTCTGATTTTTGTTCTACACTTCAACAGCAACAAAACTCTCGCCTCGATTTGACAATCCTTTGAGGTATTTTCATGCCCATTCGCTGGCATGTTTGCGGAATCGTGTTGTGCCGTGTCGCCGGCGCCGCGGCCGGGATCGGTTCGGTGACGTTTTATCACGACTGGCTGGAACAACGCGGCCTGGAAGGCGCGTTGCTGGGCATCGCCGCTGCGATCATCGGCTTCCTGCTGCCGGCCGCGATCTTCCGCCGCGTGGTGCCGTTCCACTGCTGCATCTGCGCCGAGCGCACGTTCCACCACAACGGCTTGCCATTTACCGGGAACCAAAAGCCGATCGATTATCTTTGCCGGAAGTGCGAGTCAAGCCACTGCATTGATTTGGGTGAGGCGATGGCGCTGACTTTGCGAGAATGAGTCGTCAGTCGGTCTTACCGTTCAGCAGGGAAGCCAGCTTTTCGTCTAAACTCCACAAGCGGTCGCCGACGCGCTCGCCGATAACACCAATTTCGACCTTAACAGCAGCAGGCACTTGATCCCAATTCATGTGAGTGTAGAAGCCTTCGGACTGAAGCAGTTGAAGACCACTCGCGAACTGTCTTGCCAAATCCATTTCGTCTAATTTGTTTAGCCCGTCCACCAGAAGCGCGAGCTCGTGCGAGTTGAGACCTTGTTCATAAATCGATGAAAATCCGTTAATGTCGATTTCACACCGAGTCGCCACCACGTAGTACACAACTTTGTCGGCAAAGGGCAAAGCTGCGACTCCTAAACGGCCAAGCGAAAAGAGCCGGTTAAACTCTTCGACAATTCGCTCTGTCGCATCCATAATTAATCGCAAATCCGATTTGAGAGTGGACGCGGCGCGTTTCGGGCATAAGACTTCGCCGCCCTACTTCTGCCCCTCCTCCGGATACACATCCGGCAGCGGGTTTTGCATCACCGCCTCGGCGGGCATCTCCTCGTCGCTGTCTTCATCCTCCTTTTTCTTGTTCAGGAGTTTGTGCAGCTCATCGGCGTCGATGCGCTGAGTTTGCTCGGAAGGCGAGACCGGCGCTTCCCCAGGCCCTAGGTGGACGCGGAATTTCACGCTGGCCACGTGCAACTGGTCATTGGGCAGGAGGGCGGCCCGGCGAATGCGTTGGCCGTTCACGCGCGTGCCATTGGTGCTGCCCAGGTCGCGCACGAGCAGCAAGCCATCAGTCTTCACGATGATGCAGTGCAGCTTGCTCACGCTCTTGTGATCGAGGTTCAGATCGCAGTCTTCCTTCCGGCCCACGAGCGTCATGTCTTTGACGATCTCGATGGGGTCGCCGCCTTCCAGGGGAATCAACTGGGCCCGCATGTGCTTCTCGAAATGGCCGCGCTGGTCAAAATCTCATTCCATCCTACCATAATTCGACAGTTTTCCCACTACCAAAGAGCCTTACGCATGGAGTTGCTGCTGTTCAGCGATCTGCACACCGACCGGGCCGCGGCGCAGCGACTGGTTGAGCGCTCGCGATTCGTTGATATCGTGATTGGCGCCGGCGATTTCGGCAACATGCGGCGGAATGTGCGCGCCTGCTTTGAAGTGTTGCGGGCCATCGACAAGCCGGCCGTGCTGGTTGCCGGCAACAATGAATCGACCGACGAATTGCGCGAAGCGAGCCGCGACTGGCCCACTGCAATCGTATTGCACGGTTCGGGAACCCGCATTAACGGCGTGGACTTCTTCGGCATCGGCGGCGGGATACCGGTTACTCCATTCGGCTCATGGAGCTTCGACTTCACCGAAGAGCAGGCGGCGGGCATGTTGAAGGACTGCCCGACCGGCTGCGTCCTCGTGAGCCATGCGCCGCCACATGGAATTCTGGACATCGACTCCGGCGGGAAAAACCGGGGTAGCAGCACGATTCGCGAGGCAGTGCTCCGGTTGCAGCCCATTCTGGTTGTTTGCGGCCACATTCATGCTTGCGGCGGCAGGACGGCCATGCTGGACAAGACCACCATCATCAACGCCGGGCCCGCCGGTGTGGAATGGCATTGGCAAGGCCAAGGGTAGACCAATGGCGAAGCGCAAGCACGTGATCCGCTGTGCTTTCTGCAACAAGCCGCATAAGGAAGCTTGGCGGGCTGCCGAACCCGTGTGCGCGCTGTGCGAAGCCAAGAGCTGCCGTTGGACCGAAGATTTGCCAATGCCCCCAGTCCCGGCGTCGCCAGTGGACGAAGAATACGAAGATGACGCCGAGGATGATTTCGACGCCAAATTGGAAGCCCGCCGCCGGCGGCAATCGCACCGGCATCTGCCGTTCGTGATCGGACTGGGGATCGTCCTGTTCCTGTGGGCTGGGTTGGTGGGTCTGTCGTTTGCCTTGCCGAAGACGGCCTAGGCGCTGTGCACCGTGGGTGCGGTCGTCTTTCTGGTGGGAATGGTCCAGCAATTTCATTCCGCCGCGGAGGACGGTTTCTCCCTTTCGGCCTTTGTATCGCGGAACCCATTTATTCTCGTGTTCCAGTTTTTGATGGCGGCGGCGGCCGCGCCGGTGTTCTCGGCGGTCTACCTGTTCATCAATTTCGAAGAGGCCCGGAAGCCCGCTGTCTTGCAAGTTGTCGGCGTGGCCATGACGGCATCTGGAGTGCTGCTGCTTCGGATTGTTTTGTAAACAAATCCCGAACCAGTGATTCCATGGATTTTACGGATAACCGCTTGGTGCGCCAGTCCGTCGCTTCGGCTTCGCACTTAATAGAAGTATGGATATCCTGGATCCGATGGACTGGTCGAACCTGTGTAGGTATAACCCGAATTCGATGAACTCGACGAGGATGAGCCAGATGTCGTAGTTGTTGTCGATCCCGAGCCGCTACTGGTTGTTCCCGGATCGCTGCTCGTATTCGTGGAGTATGTCCCCACCCCATCGTTTAGCACGTTCATGTACAAGAAATAAGTGGTGGCCGGCAAAGTTTCGAAAGGCGGCGCCCAGGCGCGATATCGAATCGTGTAATTGCCGGCCTTCAGCAATACCGCCTCGGTCACCGATGGCTGGCCCGCGTCGGCGGTCAGCGACAGCACCACGTTACCGTAGGAATCGGTAATCGTCATGCTTACGGTCGATGGACTTTGAGCCTGTGCGGTGACTGAGAACTCCACCAGTTTGGTGCTGTTCATCGTCAACGTACCGCTGTCTTGCGATGAATTTTGATTCAACGTGTTCGACCCGACCATGCTGAAGTCAATGAGGGGCCGCTGGCTGAAATCGATGGCCATGTAGTAGAGCAAGTTAGTGACCAGTCCGGCCACATTCTGCGGCGCCATCTGAACGTAATAAATGGCCCCGGCCTGCAACTTCGGAATCTGCAAACTGAACAAGCCCGACGAGTTAGCCAGCACCTGGAATGGCAATTCATTACCATTCGCATCGTAAACCTTGATGCTGGGGTTGAACGAAGTCCAAGTCTGCGCCCAGGCCATCGCCACCAAATTCTCGCTACTACCATCTGCAGACAGCGGCGCTTGCACTTTGTAGTAGTCCTTGTCAAAAGCATCCGCCAACGTCCCGTGCACCACGTCGGTCCAGCGGCCGCTTACCAGACCATTGACAGCCGGAACCAAGCTCGTGGCAGCTGTCAGCGTATTATCGAGATCCGTCGCGGCCAGCACTCCGTTGAGCGTTGTGTTTACGACGTTTGGGATGGTCGCTAGCAACGTTTGCCATTGCACGTTGAGCCGGTAGCCTCCGATGCCGAACTCGTTGTGCATGCCGCGATCGACCACGATGTAATAGGATTGATCCGGACGCACGCCGTTCACTTGCACGGTCAGATTGCCATTCAGCGGATCGGTGGTGGTGCTGGATGCGAGCAGATTTTGATTGGCATCATAGACCGAGACCTTTCCCGTGAGCAGGCTGTAGCCGGAAGTGGCCAATTGCACTTGCAAGCTAGTCAAGAACAAAGCCTGCGGCGCCGTCACCCGATAGTAATCCACTTCGCTTTGCGTCGTGAGATCGGCCTGGATGGGCATCGGTTGCGACGCGTCCAGGAACGCTGCCGTTGCAAAACAATTGTTACCGTTGCTTTGTTCGAATGCGTCTGCGGTTCTGCTCCCGTAGAGCGCCTGCAAGCGGTCGATGTCATTCTGCGAAAGGCCGGTGCGGTAAGCATAGATTGCATTCATCACGTCGCTCGCAGCAGATGAATGCGATAGACCGAAAACGTGCCCGGCTTCGTGGAGCATGGCCGAATACAAGTCGTATTCGTCGGGCACATTGCCGACGCTGAATTGGAAATTCGTATTCAGGATTACTGTGCCGCTCCAGGTCGTTCCGGTGAAGCTGAAGGGCGAGGCTTCCGCTAAGGGAACCGGGTCATCTGCAATGCCATTGTCGCTCAAGGGCACGGCGGCGATGCGAATGTCGCCATACCGGCTATCGCCCTGCACGGCTCCCGGCGAGCCGAATGGCACGCCCCTGTCGGGCATCACGCCGATGTTGATGTTCGCGTTGTCGGCCCAAGCCTGAAACGCGCGCAGAATCTCGCCTTCCCAAGCGCTGGGAGGGCCGAGCGCGTCGAGCGTCTGGAACAGGACGCTGGATTGGCCGCCCACGTTGGTTCCGTCCGGGGCAAAGCTCAGGGTCAAATGCGTGGCATCGGGCCACGGAATCCCCCAGGCCGTCAGGAGATTGCGTTCTTCCAGTCGTTCCACGGTTAGGCGAAGATAAGAGGCTGCCAAAGGCACGGTTTTCTCCTGAATTGGTTCGTCCCGAACCCGGGTTCCATCTCCGATTGATTGTCGCTTCGTGCGGTTTATTTCATTCCTTGTCGCCACGCTTTGGCCGATTCCTGCAATTGCCGGAACTCCGGCTGGTCGCGCAGCGGATCGAAATCAGAGTCATTTGGGAGCAAGTCCAGGCCGAAGCCGGCACGGAGGGCCGAACGCAGTAAACGATAAGCCGGCACACGATCCTCGGCAGCCTGCTTTGACGTCAGCGCGTAGATGCACGCAACTTGATACAAATTCGGCGGTTTCGTGTCGCGCAATAGCGCTTCCCTAGCGTCGCTCAGGGCTTCTTCCCGTTTGCCTTGCCGGGCCAGCAAAACTCCTCGGCCGGCCCGCACCGGCACTTGATCGGGATACCATTCGACTGCCTGGTTCAACACGCGCACAGCGTCGGCCGGTCGATTTAAGTGTTCGCCGAGAATATGTGCCTGAAGTTGCAGCGCGAAACTTGAACGCGGGTTTAACTTCAGTGCCGACTCAACATCGGCCAGCGCCGCCTGGGGATCGGCTGGCAAGCGCATTTCCGCACGGGCTACCCAGCTTAGTTCGTCGTTTGGCGTTAAGCGCAAGCCTTCTCCTCGGTCAGATTGTGCCCCATCCTTGTTTCCGGTCTTTTCTCGAGCCCGGGCCCGCAGGAAGTAGACGCGCGTGGAATGCGAGCCGCATTCCAGGGCGTGCGTCAGGTCTTCCACCGAAGCGGCCCATTGGCCCAACCCTTGATGGGCAGCCGCCTTTTGCAACCAGCCCTCCGCCAAGTCCGGTTGCAGTTGCACCGCACGGTCGAAATCGTCGAGCGCTTGCTCAAAGAAGCGCAGCCGGTGGTAGCAGATGCCGCGGTTGAGCCAGGCCGGGGCAAAATCCTGCCGCAAAGCAATGCAGGATGTAAAGCTGGCGACGGCCATCTCCGGTTGCTCGAGCGCCAGGTGTGTGTTGCCGCGCACGAACCAGGCCGAGAAATAGTCCGGTTCCAGCCGGGTTGCAACTTGCAAGAGCGGCAGGGCATCGCGATAACGGCCGTGCTGCACCAGGTCATACGCAACCAGATAATAGTCGCGGGCGGTCTCCAGTGGCACGGAGCGCGCCAGATCGCGAATTCGGTCTGCCTCCCGCCGGTCGCCCGCCAAGCGCAGCAGCTCGGCCCGCTGTTCCAACACGGCCCGCGGCAGCCGATCGTTGCCATATTGCTCGGCCAACTCGTTCCAGCGCAGCGATTTCAGAAGCATCTCTGTCTGTTGGGCGGGCAAAAGGTCGCTGGATTCCACTCTGCGGATAGTTACCTTCGCCAGAAGATAGAGTATTTCGCCAATGTCGGCCCGAAGAAGCGCTTTCTCATTGGCATGCAGTCGGCGGACGGCAGATTGCTGTTGCCAGTCTGAAGCCAATTGATTCGGATCGATTCCATAGCGTGCCAATGCATCACGACAGAGCGCTTCACCGTTGTCGAGCTGAGCGTAGGCATGATGCCGGTCATCCAGAAAGGCTTGCAACCGCCGGAAATCTTCCCGATGCTCGCGCAAGTTCTCACGCGCGTGCAATTCCTGCCGATGATCGCGCTCCAACACGAACCCGCCGGCAGCCAGGCACAACAGCGCCGCAGCGAATACCGCGACACCGGAAGTCGACGTCGAGCGCGGGTGCCGGCGAAGCCATTTGGCGAGCCGTTCCCGGCCCCATGGCTCGTGTGCATATTTCAGCGGCCGAGATTCGAGTTGCCGTTCTAGATCTTCTTGCAAGTCCGCGACCTTCTGATAGCGTTCGTTGGTATCAATCGCCAGGCAACGGCGAATGACGGCCGCCACCGCCGACGAAACGTCGTGGTTTGCTTCCCGAATGGAAGGCGCCGGCCTTTTGCGGTCTTCAATCATGCCCAGAATCACGACTTCGCGGAGCCCCTCGCGCAGCGGATGTGGTAACCTGCCGCTGAGCAATTCAAAGAGGATGATGCCCAGCGCGTAAATGTCACCCCGCTCATCGAGCAAGACGCGCTTCTCCTGAAAGGCGAGCAAATGCTCGGGCGCCAGATAAGGCAGGGTTCCTCCCAGGAGTTGGCCTGTATCCCTGTTTCGCTGCTTCGTATCTTCGGCAATGCTGAAATCGAGCAGCAGCGGTTCGCCGTCGTCGCTGAGAAGGATGTTGCCAGGTTTCAAGTCACGGTGCAGGATGCCCCGCGCGTGCGCGTGCGCCAAGCCGGCAGCAACACGCGCCATAATCCAGAGCACGGCATCGATGTAGGAATATTGCTCGAGCACCTTCCACGCGGGCGAGAGCGGCATCGCCGTCGCGGGAACCGGCTCGGCAACAGCGACAATGCCGCCGGGCCATGAAGCCGGCGTCGTCGGAAAATCGGCGGAAGAAAACGCTTCGGCCCGGCAATGCCGCATCGTCTCCAGGATCTCACTGCCGGACTTCGGCAGCGCCGAGCGCTTCTGAATGTGATCCAGCAAATGGGCCAGCGTGGTGGCGCCCAGGAACGGCATGCAGACCACGCTATATTCGCCGCTCTGATAATGGGCATGGATCGGAACAATGTTGGTGTGCCGCAATTGAGCAAGTACCTTGGGCTCCGGCAGCTTTTCGCGAGTGATCTTGAGTACGACATGGCGGTTCGCCAGGTCGACTTGTTGGGCCAAATAGACGCGCGCAAACGCGCCACGTCCCAGCAGCTGCAATAATTGAAAACCGAGCAGTTCTGCACCCGGCTCCGGCCAAACGCGAGCCGGCTTCTTCATTTCCGTACCGGCCGAAGCGGCTCGGAGTTGGCTCCCGACCGAATGTGACCGTGGCCAGCCTTCGGCCGAGTTTGGTTCCTTTACGTGCAGCGAATCTCCAGCATGCATACCGGCGTTGGAAACAAGTTCTTGGTGAATCAAAGGTTCCAACTGATCGGCAGGAACGAAATTCGTCGTGGCCGGCGGCTGCGGCCAATCGGCGGTGCAGATGCCAAGTGCCTCATATTCGCGCGGCGAGACACGTTCGCCGGCTAACTGCCGCAGATCGTACTCCACCCGGGCGATGCGGCCAAGCATCGCCGCATTGGCAAACACTTCCGGAAACTCGGGACGATACGCCGGCAGCGGCCGAGCATGGCCGGCGCGCCAGCGGCGCGACATGTCGCGAGAAATCAGATCGGCCAGAATACTCAAGTAGCGCGGATGAGTGGGTGGAGGCAAGAATAGGCGCAGGTTGACTTCGCGCTCTTGAAAGAGCCCAGAGTGCGACGTGGACGTTTCGGTAGGGCCGTGGGAAAGAGGCAATGCCTGTTCGTTCGGCGGCATGATGGGCGCCCCAAGTTCCTGGTTGCGATTGCTCCTCACTCTTTGCCATTGGAGCGGGACATGACCCCAAAGCAAAGGTCTCGCCAAGGAAACGAAATCATCTGGACAGGCGTCGTGATAATGTTCGGGCGAATTTACGGGCCACCTTTCGGAGCAAGACGTGGCTCCAAAAGCCGTGTGTGGCCGTTTGCCTGCTGAGAATTCGTTCCTGGAAGCCACCGGGCGATGTGTGCTATCCAAGACTCGCGCTTGCAGCCACAGGTCTGCTTACCATTCGGGCTGCAAGCGTTGGGTGGTGCCGCAACGCCAGTTGAACGGCGTACGGCTACCCGTAGGTATTTACATCGAGAATGTGGGCGAGTCAAAAAAATCGGCAGAATTCCGATAATCGCTACAACCGGTGCGACCGGACTTCGGCGTGTCACGCTCGCGCATCGAATTCTCAATTCAAGAGCCAACAGAGACTTACGATACAGCGGGCTCACCGTCTCCCTTTGAATGAAGCTCCCGCAGTTGCTGCAGGTAGAGCTGCCGAATTTCGTCTAGCTCCCGGTCATAACGCCCATCTTTGAAATCGGGAAAGGTCCACTCGAACGGCTGGTACCGGCGCTGCCGGTAACGCGCCACGAAGTCGGCATAAATGCCCTTGGCAATATAAATTTTCTGCCCCAGCCCTTTCACCGATGCCAGCACGATTTTGTTGTGATCGAGATAACCTGAATCGAGGTTGATCCGTCGGTACCCGTTTCGCCTTCGCAATTCGTCCTCCAGCCGATTGCATTCGAGCTTGGCTCCCACAAGCAATTCGGGTGATACCAGGCGGTGAAACGAAATGAGCCGGCGGTGTAGGGAGGGACCCATTTCCAACAGATAATAGTTTGTCATATCAAAGGCGTGATCGGCGCCCTGGAAATCGATCTCACCCCATGATTCTCTCATCGAATTGAATGCGGAGTGCAGCGCTTCCTCGTCGGCCCAGAGCACGGCAATCAACAACTTCACCGGTTCAGGCTCCGCCGGACGCGCCATGCTGTTCTCCTTTTCGTTTCAGGATCGTCAACGCTTTGTGTACGATTTCCGGTGCAACGCCGAATTCCAGAGATATGCGTTCAAGCAATGTCTCTGGATCAATTTCGCCGCGCTGCACGGCAGAGCGCTCGCGAACTTGAAGCCGGTTGCCGTGCAAGTAAAGCTGCCGATTGCCGGCGACCCGGGTCAACAACGGGTATTTTATCATGTCCCAATCGAAGGAAGCGTCCCAGACATTCAGAAACTCGCCTGCCTCCACCGGCTGGATCTTGAAGCTGATCCGCGGCGTGCGCTGACTGTCTTGCAGGGTTATTAACTCGATTTTCGCGCCGCCGGTTCGCGGGGCAAGGATAATCTCATTAAATGGAGTCTGTATGCGGAATTCGCCGTCTTGCGGCAGCGCGATGGGTCGCGTGATCAGA
>Ga0209580_10000507_pt1 | contig 21099 bp, 23 predicted proteins | sample Coa_R1_5_FD_187153 | JGI IMG/M metagenome (GOLD analysis project Ga0209580, IMG submission 187153) | Surface soil microbial communities from Centralia Pennsylvania, which are recovering from an underground coalmine fire - Coalmine... | ecosystem: Environmental > Terrestrial > Soil >... | reverse complement strand
GCCGTCTGCAGGCTCCAGGCGAGCAGCGCGAAGCGCCGCGTGTGGGCGATCCAGGCCGCGTCGCTCCGGCCGGCAAGCAGGGCGGCCGCCGCGAAGCTGAACGGGATCGCGAACGAGGCAAAGCCCGCCAGCACGACCGGTGGATGGATCAGCATGCCGCCGTCGCGCAGCACCGGGTTCAGGCCAAGTCCGTCCGGAGGCGTGATCGACAGCAGGTCGAACGGGCTCGCCACCAGGGCGAGCACGAGCAGGAAGAAGCTGAGGATCACGGCCAGCAGGCCGGCGGCGTAGCCGGCGAGGCGCACGCCGAGGCCGGCGCTGGCGACCAGGGACGCGCTGCCCAGGATGCCGAGCACGATCGTCCAGTAGAGGAGCGATCCCTCCTGCCCGCCGTAGAAGCCCGCCGCGACGAGCGCCATCGGCGTCGACAGGTCGGTGTGCTCCGTGACGTAGGCGAGCGAGAAGTCGTGGGTCAGCAGCGCGGTCTCGAGAAGGACGCCCGCGACGACCGCCATCGCCGCCGCGGCGTAGAACGCGCGGCGTCCCACCTGGACCATCACGGCGTTCTCCTGCCCGCCGGCCCAGAACGAGAGCAGCGCGGAGAAGCCGCCCATCACCAGCCCGGCCAGCAACGCGCCGGCGCCGAGGTAGCCGATCAAGGGTCCGGTCACGTCGTGTACGGAGCCGTCGAGAACCTCGAGGGGCACTTGGCCAGGAGCGTGCGGGCGTGGAACACGCCGTCGGCGCCCAGCGTGCCTTCGACGACCACGGTGATCCCCGGGCGGAAGATGTCCGGCAGCGTGCCGCTGTACTCGACGGGCATCGACGCCGTGCCGTCCTTCTCGGTGAACGTCACGCGCAGACCGCCGTCGGTCTTTTGCACGTCGTCCTGGACCACCCCCGCGACGCGCACGTCACCCGATTCGTGGTTGGCACGCAGCTCCGACACGGTGAGGTAGTACTCGGTCGTCCCGCCGGAGGCGGAGTAGATCAGGTACCCGACGCAGGCGGCGACGATCACGGCCGGGATCGACCACTTGAGGACCATGGTCACGGCCGGGACCATGCCGTCATGTCGCGATCAGGGCCAGATAGTGGTTGAGCGTGGTCGTGTCGAGCGGACCGGAGAACGAGGCGACCACCACGCCGTCGGGGTTGATGAAGAACGTCGCGGGCAGCCCCGCCACGCCGTAGGCCTGATACGAGCCTTCGACGATCGGTCCGGAGGGATACGGATGCGGATGGCTCTGCTCGAAGGCCTGGAAGCCGGCGGCCGTGTCCTGGTTGTCCGCGCCGACGAAGCTCACATCGGGCCGCGACGAGGCAGCGCTCGAGAGCACGCCGCCCTCCTCGACGCACGGCCCGCACCAGGAGGCCCAGAAGTTGACGACCACGGGACGCCCGCGCAGCGAGTCCACGCTGACCTGCGCCCCGGTCATCGTCTTGATGGCCAGCTGCGGCGCAGTCCGCCCGAGGAGGGGCGGGTTCTGCAGCGCCGCGTGCTGAAGGCCCCAGCCAAGCGACAGGATCAGGACCCCGCCGAACCCGATGGCGCCCAGCGCGATCGCGAGTCTCGTGCGCGACATCGGCCTGAGTCTAACTACGTCGGGAGCGCGTTCGCGGCCGCGATCCGGGCGTAGACGCGGCCGCTCGGCTTGATCGTCCGCTCGAGGGTTTTGCGGTCGACGGCGATCAGACCGAACCTCGCCGAGTAGCCTCGCGCCCACTCGAAGTTGTCCATGTTCGTCCAGTGAAAGTAACCGCGCACATCCACGCCGTCATCGATCGCGAGCTGCACCTGCGACAGGATGTCGACGATGTAGCGCGTGCGCCATTCGTCGTCGTTGCTGGCGAGGCCGTTCTCGGTGATGTAGACGGGCTTGCCGAGCGCTCGGAGCTCGCCGAGCACGTCGCGCATCCACGTCGGGTCGACGCTCCACCCCATGTCGCTGACCGGTTTGCCCGGCACGTTGAAGCGGCGGATGAACTGGTCGCCGGGACTCCTCGCGTCGAAGGCGACGAGCTGGGCCCAGTAGTGCGCGATCCCGACGTAGTCGCTCGTCGCTTCCACGATGCGCCGCCACCGCCCCGGGGCGACAGGCCAGCGGTCGAGCACCGCCTGGGCGGTGCGCGCCGCCCACCGGTCGCGCCGGCGGTCGGACGCCGGCATGAAGAGGAACTTGTGGTGCGACAGCCCAACCATCGCGTCGGGGCGGCTGCGCTTGATCGCCGCGTAGGCGAGCTCGTGGGCGCGGCGCATGTTCGCGGTCACGCGGTAGACGCCGGCGAGGTCTCCGCGGTGCGCCGGGGGAAACTCAGCGGTGAGCCAGCCCTGGCCGGCGTAGATGCTCGGCTCGTTGATCGTGCACCACAGCGTGACCAGGTCGCCGAGCTGGTCGACGACGTGGCGCACGAAGGGAATGAAGGCGTGCTCGGCGCCGGATGCCGTCCATCCACCCTTGCGCATGAACCAGAGCGGGCTCGTGAAATGGTGCAGCGTGACCAGCGGCGTCATGCCCTGCTCGCGCAGGTCGGCCAGCACGTCGCGGTAGTGGCGGATCTGGCGCGAGTCGAAGGTCCCCTCGGACGGCTCGATCCGCGACCACTCGATCGACAGCCGGTGCGCGTTCTGGTTCAGCTCGCGCAGCAGAGCGAAGTCCTCGCGGTAGCGGTGGTAGTGGTCGCACGCGACCTCGGACGTGTCGCCGTTCGCGATCCTGCCCGGCTCCTGCTCGAACTCCCACCAGTCGCAGTTGCGGTTGTCGCCCTCGACCTGGTGCGCCGCGCTCGCCGTCCCCCAAAGAAATCCGTCTGGGAACCGGCGGGCGGTCACGCTGCGTGGGCGGCCGGGTTGGCGACCTGGGGCGGAGGGATGTAGTCCCAGCGTGCCGGCCTCTCGCCTTCCGTCTCGAGCCTGAGCATGCCCGCCTTGTCGAACGCCTTGCGGTACATCTCGCGCTCGTTTTGCGGCCGGCCGTCGAGCAGGATCCAGGCAGCGTTGAGCGGGTCGGCGTGGCTGACCACCCCGATCGTCTCCTCCGGGTGGGCGCGCGCCGCGTCGCGGACGACGTCCAGGATCCGGTTGCCCATCGCCTCGATCGACTCGTCGCCGGGCAGGATGCCGCGCTTGGCCTTGTGCACGAACCAGAGCGGGCGGCGCAGCGGGATCTGCCAGTACGGCAGGCCCTGCAGGTAGCGGCTGAACTCCGCCTCGCGCAGGCGCGGGTCGGCCTCGAGGATCGCCGGCGCCTCGAGCCTTTCGCTGATCAGCCGCGCCGTCTCAGCCGCACGCGACAGCGGGCTGTGGATGATGCGATGCATGCCGGTCGGCCTGAGCTGGTCGCCGATCGCGGCCGCCTGGGCCCTCCCCAGCGCGCTCAGCTGGAAGCCGTCGAGGTGGCCGTAGAGCACCCGCCCGGGGTTCTCGACGTCGGCGTGCCGGATCAGATAGAGGCGAGTCAGCTTCTAAGTGCGCCGACCGAGGTCCGGTTCGTCCCCGACGACCGCCCAGACTCGAGCGCCTGGTAGGCCTCGCGGAGCAGGTTGCCGGTGTACTCCCGGCGGTTCATCAGCCCGGCCTCGAGGGTCGGACCGGGGACCGCGTCGACAGTGGCCGCGCCGCAGCTGACGGTGATCCGCCGCCAGGCGCCGCTGGTCGAGAAGTCGTGGGAGGCGATCGAGCGCCTGATCTTGTCCGCCGCCAGGGTCGCCCCCTGCTCGTCGGTCTCCGGCAGCACGATCGCGAAATGCGGGGGGCCGTCGGCGTCCAGGAACGCGACGGTGTCGGTGTCGCGGATGGCGCGGCCGAGGCGCTCGGACATTTCGCGCAGGAGGCCTTCGATCTGGATCTGCTGGAGCTCCTTGTGTATGTGCTCGGCGTGGTCCAGCTCCACGACCAGCACGGAAAGCGGCCGGTGGTACCTGACCGCCCGGTTGGCCTCCTGGCCGATCAGGGCGTTGATGAACTTGGAGTTCCAGATCCCCGTGGTGGGGTCGACGACCCCGAAGAGGGGGCTCGAAGTCCGGTCGGTCTGGCTGTGGCCGCAGCTCGGACAGTACTGGGAGGTCTCCGGGAGCTCCGAGCTGCAGTACCAGCAGGTGGCCATGCGCGGCAATTCTAGTCATCGGGCCCCCAAAACGCGGTTCAAGCGCGCTCGGCCACAATTCAGTCATGACCGACCAGGGCGAGCTCTTCCCCCTCCCGGAGGGCTCCGAGCCCCGCCCCCCGCTGGCGACCAGGATGCGCCCGAAGAGCTTCGACGACCTGGTGGGCCAGCGGAAGGTGGTCGACGTCCTCCGCCGGCTGACCCGTTCCGGCAACCTGCCGAGCATCGTGCTCTGGGGACCTCCGGGAAGCGGCAAGACCACCCTGGCGCGCCTCCTGGCGACCGAGACGAGCGCCCGGATGGTGGCCATGTCGGCGGTCACCGCGGGCGTGGCCGACCTCAGGAAGGTGGTCGCCGAGGCCAGGGTCCACCGCCGCGCCGGCCTGCGCACGGTGCTCTTCATCGACGAGATCCACCGCTTCAACAAAGCGCAGCAGGATGCGATCCTGCCCCACGTCGAGGAGGGGACGGTGACGCTGATCGGCGCGACCACCGAGAACCCGTCGTTCGAGGTCATCGCGCCGCTGCTCTCGCGCAGCCGGGTCTTCCGGCTGGATCAGCTGGACCGGAGCGAGCTGAAGCAGGTGGTCGAGCGGGGCCTGAAAGAGCTGGGCGCGCGGATCAGCGACGAAGCGATGGCCGGCCTGCTCGAGATCGCGCGGGGCGATGCGCGAGTCGCGCTCAACGGCCTCGAAGCTGCCGCGACGCTCGCCGGCGAGGCGGTGATCAGCGTCGATGACGTCGAGCGGGCGCTGCAGGAGCGTCACCTGCTCTACGACCGCGCGGGTGACCAGCACTACGACATCGTGTCGGCGCTCATCAAGAGCGTGCGGGGCAGCGATCCCGACGCCGCGGTCTACTGGATGGCCCGCATGCTCGAGGCCGGCGAGGACGTCATGTTCGTCGCGCGCCGGCTGGTCATCCTGGCCGCCGAGGACGTCGGCCTCGCGGACCCGCAGGCGCTGCCGGTCGCGATGGCGGCGCAGCAGGCCGCGCACTTCGTCGGCATGCCCGAGGCGGTCCTGCCTCTGACCGAGGCCGCCCTGTACCTCGCGCTCGCGCCCAAGTCCAACTCGGCGCTGACCTCATACGGCGCCGCTCGCGCGCTGGTCGAGGAGACGGGCAACGAGCCGGTGCCGCTGCACCTGCGCAACGCGCCGACCGGTCTGATGAAGTCGATGGGCTACGGCCGCGGCTACCAGTACGCCCATGACTACCCACCCCCGGGCGCCGAGCCGGCGGGCGATGCGAAGGTGTTCGACCAGCAGCACCTGCCGGACAAATTGAAGGGCCGCAAGGTCTACACGCCCAACCCCCGCGACCGAAAGCCCGGAAAATAGGCGCTCTTGGCCAACGCCCTCCTCATCTTCAAGCCGGACGCCGCCTACCGCCTTGCCGCGCGCGCCGGCATCTGGGGCTGGCTCGCCTCAGAGCGCGACTGGAAGGTCGAGTCGCTGGCGTGGTTCCAGCCGCCGCCGTCCCTGATCAACGACCACTACGACTTCCTGCAGGGACGCCCGTTCTTCCCGTGGCTCGTCGACTTCATGACCGCGCTGCCGGTGCTCGTCGGCCGGGTGACGGCGTCCGAGGATGCGCTCAAGCGGATGCGCCACGACCTGGGCGAGACGCGGATCGCGCAGTCGCGTCCCGGCTCCCTGCGCGAGCGCTACGGGATCTTCGGCGGCCTCAACTGCCTGCATCTCTCCGACGCGGCCGGCACCGGCGAGGCCGAGGTCGCGCGCTGGGCCAAGTTCGTCCAGCTCGACAGGGTCGAGGTCGAGCTCGAGGACCGAACCCAACAGCCCGACCACACCTATCACCTGCGCTCGCTCGCGACCCAGGTCGCGGGCGGCATCCACGTCGAGGCCGCCTCTCAGATGATCCGCGAGCTGGTCGCCGAGGAGTGCGAGCTCGAGCGCTCTGAGCTGGAATCCCTCTGGCGGGTCACGCTGGGGGCGCTTTCGTAGCCTCTCTCGCGGCCTCCTCGGCCGGCGGGATGTGCACCGTCACGGACTTGTTGAACAGCTCCGAGTTCGGGACCACTATGAAGTCGCCCGCGTCGCTCTTCAGCAGCGTCACGCGCAGCCGGACCTCGGTGATGGTTCCACTCAGGTTGTCGAGGCTGATCCTGTCACCCACCCTGAAGTGGCGCTCGAACAGGACGTAGTAGCCGGACACGTAGTCCCTGAGCAGGTCCTGCACGCCGAACGCCGCCACGACCGTGGCGAGGAGGATGCCGAGCAGCGGAACGTTGGAGTTTTCCAGGGCGAACCCGAACGCCGCGAACAGGCCGATCACGATCACGACCACGGTCACGACCCGGCGGCTGATGACTACGACCTCGCTGCGGACGTTGCGCTTGCGGAGCTGATCGCCCGCGAACCTCGCGATGAGGCGCGCGGCGACGACGAACGCCACGAGGATGGCAAAGCCGACCAGCACGAAGATCAGCGTGTTGGTGGTGGAGGGGTCGGGAGCCGTGAAGAGCGCGCCGCCGGGGGCGGCGAGGATCATTCTTTGGACTCGGCTGCTTCCTGTGCCGCGGGTTCCTCGCCCTCGGCGGCGACCTCGCCCTCGGCGGGCACCGCGGCCTCGGCGGCCGGCAGCTCCTCTTCGACCTTCATCTCGCGCTTGTGCACGATCTTGACGAGCAGGTCCTCGGGGTCTTCCAGCACCTTCACGCCCTTCGGCACGCTCAGGTCGGAGACGCGGAGCTCCATCTCGATCTCCTCCAGGGGCGTGAGGTCGACCTCGAACGACTCGGGGATGTCCGAGGGCAGGCACTCGACGCGAATCGTGTGCAGCGGCTGGAGGATGTCAGCGTCGCCCCGCTTCACGGCCGCCGACTCACCAACGAGGTGGACGGGCACCTCGACCTCGATCGTCTCCTCCAGGTTGACCTGGTAGAAGTCGACGTGGATCGGCCCGAGCCGCCGCGGGTGGGTCTGGATCTCGCGGACGAGGACTTTCTCGGTCCGGTCACCGTCGACGACGAGGTCGACGAGGTGGGTGCGGCCCGACTTGATGAAGACCTTCTGGAACTCGAGCCGGTCGAGCTCGAGCGCCGTCGGCTGGGTGTTGTGGCCGTAGACGACCGCCGCGAGCTTCCCCTGGCGGTGAAGCCGGCGCGAGCGCTTGCCGATCAGCTGACGGGTAGAGGCCTTGAGCTGCATAGGAACGCCTCATGCGGAGGGGCGTGGGTATGATACGGCAACTCTCCAAAACGATCGATGAGCTGGAGGTCACCGGCATGCAGAACCCACCGCCTCCCCCGCCATATGGCGGACAGCCGCCCATGATGCCGCCCGGGCGGCCGGCCTATTTCGCGGTCCCGGGCAACCTGGCCAGCCCGGGCCTGCGCATCGTCGGCGGCCTGATCGACGCGATCATCATCGGCGTCGTCGCCGGGCTGGTCGACGGCGTGACCCGCGGGACCTGGGAGATCGCGGGGCTGGTCCATTTCCTGCTCGCGCTCGGCTACCTCGGCTACTTCTGGAACACACGCGGCCAGTCGATCGGCATGATGGTCTTCAACTTCAAGGTCCGCGAGCTCTCGACCGGCCAGTACCCGTCGCCCGGTCAGGCCCTCCTGCGAGCGTTCACGTGGTGGCTGGAGCTCATCCTCACGTTCCCGTGCCTGATCGGCTTCATCGGTTGGGGCTGGCAGCTCTGGGACGCGAACCACCAGGCTTTGCACGACAAGGTCGCGGGGACGATCGTCACCACGAGTTAGGTTGCCCCCGTCCCTTTCCTCTTCCCCGCAACGGCGGAGGCTAGGGACGAACGTGGATTGGCAAGCCAGGTGCGAGTTAACCTACTCCTCCATCTCCCCTCAGCAGAGGGCCGAAATGACCCTGGCGCAGATCACGATATACCGACGCTTGATGGAATATCGCGTCTCAACTCGCCCTGATCGGAACGGCTAAATGCCTGAGCGAATCCGTCATCCGCCTGGATCGACGGGCTAGGGTCCGAATGTCGCGTGAGCGAGGGAAGGATACGAGGACCCTTGATTGGTCGACGTGTTGATCCCAGCCTCTGAGACTACCCAGACGCCACCTTGCAAATCGGGCACGAGACCCACAACGCCTGGATTGGCATAAATGTTTATCGGTCCAGAGAGGCTTGCGACGACGGCTGGTATAAGTCCATCACTGACCGACATGGAGATGCCTGACGGAGATAACCGGGTCACGACGAGCTGGCCTTCAGTAACCCCAGCCACGAAGAGATTGCCTGCCGAATCGCAGGTGAGGGGCACAGAGGTGCCCTGCGGACGCTGCATCGTGGCGAGAGTGCTGCTGTCGTCCCCGCTGACGACACCTGTTGTATGTATGTAGGTGAATCCGGACGGTCTGGTGCACACCGCCAAAATTCCAGCGACTATGCCGGGCTGCGCCCCCGGGGCGGCCAACTGGGCGCTTGCGGGGCTAAAGTCCGCCGCTCCCGCCAGACTGCCCGTTATTGCGATCTCTCCGCTTGGTTTGGTTGCGATGGAGCTGATATAGGTTGTCGTGATCGGGAGTTCACTAGCAACCGAGAAGGTCGCGTTCGTCGGATCAAACTCGTATAGCCGCTGGTCGTTGTTTCGAACGAATAGAAGCTTGTTGCCGGCATACCAAACATCGGCCTCCGCGCTACCTGTTAGAGGATAGTCAGTCGCGATTCTGGGAGCGACTGGCGGAATGCTCCAGTTTGTGACTGCTCCGCTGAGTTCGTCGAATCGCACTACGCGACTGCCGTAGGTGATCCATAAATGGCCAACCGAGTCCGCGGTCAGACCTGCACTACTAAAGCCGTCCACCTTATTGTCGACTAGGTATGTCCCTAGGAGCGAACCGTCCTTAAGCGAAACCTTACTGAGATCCAGCTCATTATTCACGAATGGCTGCGTCAAGACCCAGCCATTTCCGTCGGTGGCAATCGCGACTCTGTGACCCGAGGGCAACGTGGCGCCGGCGTTGCTCCAAATGGACGCCGGTTGGTTGGCCACCGTCGCGGCGTGATTACCAATTGACGCCGCGCCGCAAGCGAAAGGGACAAGCGCCGCAACACAGATGAACAAGCGCGGCCAGCCACGGTTGATGCGCGTCAGAACCTGCGACACTCTCATGCGCTCTTATAGTTCTCGAAGTCCCAACAGCAGTTGCTGAGGCGACTGATGGTGTATCCGGGGATGTAACTGTGCTCGTCGAAGGTTTCGGTGTAATACGACGATAGCGAGCCATTCCACGATACCCAGCCGTTTCCCCCATGGAGCCTGAGAGCCGCGTTAGTGTTCGGACTGCTGCTCCCAAAGTACGAGGTGGGCAGGCCAGGCGCAGTTCCTGACGCGTCATACATCTCTGACGCGGCAAACATTGCGCCGCTGTGGTAAATCCCCTCAAAGCAGTCCTGCGTGCTCATTTTGCCGTCGTACGTTAAATACGCTTCCCAGCATCCGCTACTTGCGTTGTAGATCATGGCTGAGGTGCGCGCTGTGTTGACCAAAGCCTGTCCGTAGTCATTAATCGTGTAGCCCTGTGAGTCGACCGTCTCTACGTAATAACCCATGGTTTGGCAACAGCGCCACGTGCAGAGCGGGTAGGTGCAGTTGTACCAATACTCGGTTTCGGTGGCGAGCCCCGTGTACCACCCAAGCTGGACCCAACGGGTGTCATTGTCTAGCTGTGCGGACAGTAAGCCCGCGACGTGATCGAACGCATCGTTCCCCATGGACGGCACTGTGGCCGGAGTTTGCAACTGCCCATCGACACCGTTCCACCCTCCGTACTCGTTAAAGGGAGCGCACTGCGTGTAATTGCTATCCATCGCCGTGTACTGCCCCGCGTAGTGCAATCCCAAAACCACCCCGCATTTCGCCCGACTGCCTTCACTTCACTGGCATGCATCAACTGCAGCGAGAGCGTCATTAGGATTACGGCCGTTAATCGATGACTTTGGTTCACTCGACAAACCCCGTTTGATTGGACGCCCCCCACACGTATTTGTCAAGTGACGTTAGGCCGGCCGAGGCAGCCCGAATCGTCGTCTTCGCGGAAGCGTGCGACAAGTACGAAACCAGAGATCGCCAGCGGGTGGGGCTTAAGCGGCGTAATCACATCAAATCCCAACTTCGTCGGCCCTGACGACCACTAGACGGCATTTCGCACTGCAGTGAGGATTGCCCCACGGCCGCTGCGGATATAGCTTCGAGGAACGCGCTGGCATGTGGAGACCGCGGCCAGTCTCACCCGTCTACGCAAGGTCGCCGGACGCCATAAGCCTCCATTGCAATGATTGTCATGTTGACTGTCATACCTAGCTGATATGGCTGGGATTGTTGGGCCATCGATCCACCCGGTACTCTTCAGCAGGGCCCCCTGAAGCTCGCGAAAGAAGAGGCTGGGATGAGCCTATCAGCCCTCCGGAAACCGCTTGCGCAGCCACTCGACGATCTCCTGCAGCGGCGTGCCGGGCGTGAAGATCTCCGCCACCCCCTGCTTCTTGAGCGCCGTGATGTCGTCGTCGGGGATGATGCCGCCGCCGAACACGACGATGTCGGTCGCCTTGCGTCGCTTGAGCTCATCGACCACGGCGGGGAACAGCGTCATGTGCGCCCCCGAGTGAATGGAGAGACCGATCACCTGCGCGTCCTCCTGGAGCGCCGCGTCCACGACCATCTCCGGCGTCTGGCGCAGACCTGTGTAGATCACCTCGTAGCCCGCGTCGCGCAGCGCTCGCGCCACGACCTTGACCCCGCGGTCGTGCCCGTCGAGCCCGACCTTGGCCACGATGATCCGCACGGGACGCACGGCGGTCGGGCTCACACCACGGCCTGTTCCGTGTATGTGCCGAAGACCTCGACCATCGTCTGCATGATCTCGCCCTCGGTGGCGTAGGCGCGGACCGCCTCGAGGATGTACGGCATGAGGTTGTCGGTGCCCGTGGCCGCCTTGCGCAGCCGGCTGAGCGCGTTGGAGCACCTGGCCTGGTCCCGCTTCGCCCTCACCGCGCGCACGCGGGCCACCTGCTCGCTCTCCAGCCGCGGATCGATGCGCAGGATCTCGATCGGCGGCTCGTCGTCGACCGTGAACTCGTTGACTCCAACCATGAGGCGACGCTTCTGCTCCAGCTCCTGCTGATATCGGAATGCGGAATCCGCGATCTCCTTCTGGAAGAAGCTGGCCTCGATGGCCGGGATCACGCCCCCCATCTCCTCGATCCGCTTGAAGTAGGCCTCGGCCTGCCGCTCCATCTCGTCGGTCAGCGCCTCGACGAAGTAGCTGCCGCCGAGCGGGTCGATCGTGTTGGCCACGCCGGACTCGTACGCGAGCAGCTGCTGCGTGCGCAGCGCGATCCTTGCGGACTTGTCGGTGGGCAGCGCCAGCACCTCGTCCATCGCGTTGGTGTGCAGCGACTGCGTCCCGCCGAGGACAGCGGCCAGCGCCTCGATCGCCGTGCGCGCGATGTTGAGCTCAGGCTGCTGCGCCGTCAGCGAGACACCGGCGGTCTGCGTGTGGAACCGCATCTTCCACGACCTATCCTGTCGCGCCCCGTAGCGCTCGCGCATCCACCTGGCCCAGATCCGGCGCGCGGCGCGAAACTTGGCGATCTCCTCGAAGAAGTCGATGTGCGCGTCGAAGAAGAACGAGAGCCGCGACGCGAACTCGTCGATGTGCATGCCGCGCTCGAGGCACGCGTCGACGTATGCCATGCCGTCGGCGAGCGTGAACGCGAGCTCCTGCGCCGCCGTCGATCCCGCCTCGCGGATGTGATAGCCGGAGATGGAGATCGTGTTCCACGTCGGCACCTCTTTCGCGCAGTACTCGATCGAGTCGACCACGAGCCGCATCGACGGCGCGGGCGGAAAGATGAACTCCTTTTGCGCGATGAACTCCTTGAGGATGTCGTTCTGCAGGGTGCCGCCCAGCCGGTCGGCCGGCACCCCCTGCTCCTCGGCGACGGCGATGTACATGCAGAGCAGGATCGCCGCCGGCGAGTTGATGGTCATCGACGTCGTGATCTCGGCGAGCGGAATGCCGTCGAACAGCGTCTCCATGTCCGCCAGCGAGTCGATGGCCACGCCGCAGTGGCCGATCTCTCCGCGGCTGGTCGGCGCGTCCGAGTCCTGGCCCATCAGGGTCGGCATGTCGAAGGCGACCGACAGGCCCGTCTGCCCGTTGGCGAGCAGGTACTTGTAGCGCCGGTTGGTCTCCTCCGCCGTCGCGAAACCCGAGAACTGGCGCATGGTCCACAGCCGCCCGCGGTAGCCGCTGGTGTGGATGCCGCGCGTGTAGGGGAACTGGCCGGGGAGCTCCTCCTCGCGCCGGGGCAGGTCCTCGCTCGTGTAGAGCGGCTTGAGCGGGACGCCGGAGATGGTCGATGTCTCGATGCCGTCCTCGCGCGTCGGGCCGGCGGCGAAATCCTCCTCCCACGCCTGTTTCGCGCTCCGCGATCTCACCTTCACTGGATTGATTATCGCTTTCGGTCGAGGATCTCCTCCGCGGTTCGGTACGGCGTGCCGTCCTCCAGCAGGCGCTCCGAAAGCCCCGGGTCGTCGGCCAGCGCGCGCCTGACCCGCTGCCGGGCCAGCTCTGCCGCGACCTCGGCCGTCTCGTCCCTCAGCCGCTCCTCCACCAGCCGGCGGCCCTGGCCGCTCGACTCGAGGTGGCGCCGGTGGGCCAGGACGGCCTCCCAGACCTGCTCGATGCCCTCCTGCCTCGAGGCGACCGTGGCGACGATCGGCGGCTTCCAGGCCTGCCTGGCCGCGAGGCTGAGCATCGCCCGCAGCTCGGCCGCCACCCTGGCATGTCCGTCGATGTCGGACTTGTTGACCACGAAGACGTCCGCGATCTCGAGGATCCCGGCCTTGATCATCTGGACGCCATCGCCCAGGTTGGGCGTCAGGACGACGACTGTCGTGTCGGCCACGGCCGCGACCTCGAGCTCGGACTGGCCCACCCCGACCGTCTCGAGGATGACCTGGTCGAAACCGAACGCGCCCAGCAGCCGGATCGCCTCGCGCGTGGCGAGCGACAGGCCGCCGAGGTGGCCGCGGGCCCCCATGCTCCGGATGAACACCCTGGGGTCGAGCGCGTGCCGCTGCATCCGGATGCGGTCGCCGAGGATGGCGCCGCCGGTGAAGGGCGAGTTGGGGTCGGTCGCCAGGACGGCGACAGACTTCTCCTCCTTGCGCAGCAGCGCCACCAGGCCGTCGACCAGGGTGGACTTGCCGGTGCCCGGCGCGCCCGTGAAGCCCACGACCCCAGGCGGGTGGGTGGCGTCGCGAAGTGACTCCTCGAGCTCGCGGATCGACGGATCGCGGCGCTCGACCAGGCTGATCGCGCGGGCCAGGGCGCGCACGTCGCCGGAGCGGAACCGCCTGGCTAGGTCTTCGTCCCTCAGCGCATCACTCGCCCAACCAGCGTAGGGCGAAGTCGTGCCCGATCACCACCACGAGGCCGTACGTCTGCTGGCCCGCCGCGGGAGCCGGGTTGGCCGCCGTGGCCGAGACGATCGTGCCGCCGAAGAAGTTCTGCAGGAACTTCGCGGTCAGCGGGAAGCGTCCACCCGAGTAGTCGAGGATCACGGTCTGGGCGACCGTGCGGTGCCGCACGGGGTCGTTGAGCTGGAGGCCGGTCGGGTCGAACATCGTCGTGACGCGGTCGCCGAGGTCGTAGAAGTTCTGGCTCCCGTTGACGAACTGCACCGGCGCCTTCTCGGCAAGGGTCTTGGGATCGATCAGCACCGATCCGATGTAGCGGTGGATCATCGCGAAGCTCGGGTCGTCCGCACACAGCTGCGACACGGCGGCACCGAGGCCGCAGTTGCCGTAGTCGAGCAGGTTGCCCGCGGCCGCGCCCGAGGGTGCGGTCAGGGCGACGCGGATGATCGAGCTGTCGGGCAGGTTCTTGCCCCAGTCGTAGATCGCCTTCATGTCGGACAACGTCATGTCGGTGTAGATGTTCTTCTGCAGCGCGTCGAGCAGGGCCGGCGCCTTGGAGAAGCCGTTCACCGTGGTCGCCTTCTGCTTGATCGCCTCCATGATGTCCTGCTGCCGCTGCGAGCGCCCGAAGTCAGAGGACTGCTGCGGCTGGTCGGCGTGGCGTGAGCGCGCGATCTCAAGCGCCTGCTCGCCGGTGAGGTGCTGGCAGCCCGCCTTGAAGTGGATCGGGTGAAAGCCGCCCCCGTAAGCGGGATATGACTCGTCGTCGAGGTTCGTGCGCAGGCAGACGTCGACGCCCCCGAGCGCGTTGACCATGTCGCGAAACGCAATGAAGTCCACAGCGATGAACCTGTCGAAGGTCAGGCCTGTCACCTTGCTCACCTCGTGTTCGGCCGCCAGGCCACCGCCGTTGCGGCCCTGGTACTGGGAGGCGACACAGCAGATCACGTTGGTGAACGGCACCTCGTACGCGGCGTTGATCTTCTGCACCCAGACCCGGTTCGGGTTGGACTGCAGGTTCATGTGGATGGTCAGGTCGCGCGGGATCGACGCGAGCATGACCCGGTCGCTGTTGGGGTCGATGGTCACGGCCATGATCGAGTCGGTCAGGTAGGGTGCGTCGTTCTCGTAGCCGCCCATCCCGAGCAGCAGCACGTTGACCGGCTGCCCGTGCTTGAGCTTGTACGCGATGGTGCCGGGCGCCGGCGCGACGGCCTGCACGACCTCCGTGATCGGGTTGATGTGCTGCCCTGTCGTGGCGTGTACGAAGTCGTCGGCCCGCTTGTACGCATAGGTCGCCCCGACGATCACCGCGAGCATGAGCACGGCGACGATCGCCGCAGGCACCGACCTGGTCAGGCGGTAGGAGACGTTGTATCGGGATCGCCTGGCCCGTCTGGGCCTGGCCCTAACCATGCGCACCGGGATTCTAACAACGTGGCCTGTGGGCAGAGGGTTACATCACGGGGTCGGCGTCGAATTGCCGATGGAGCTGAAGGTCCCGGACAGATACAGGAAGAACCAGATCACGCTGACGACGAATCCCCCGACGCCGAGGATCAGTCCGATCAGCGCCATCGTCCCGCCGCTGAGCGCGCCGCCGCTGGTGGAGATCCTCTGCCGCGAGATGAAGCCCATGATCGCCGCCGCCGGCCCGAGCACGATGCCGAGGCAGAAGAAGAAGCAGACGATGGACAGCACGCCGACGATGAGGGACGCGATCGCCAAACCGTCGTTGCGCGGCGCCGCGTAGCCGTAGCCGCCCGGCATGTAGCCACCGGGCGGTGGTGGGGGCACGTAGCCCGCTCCCGGAGGCGGATAGCCGCCCCCTGGCGGGTAGCCACCCCCTGGCGGATAGCCGGCCCCTGGCGGATAGCCACCCCCCGGCGGATAGCCACCCCCTGGCGGGTAGCCGCCCCCCGGCGGATAGCCACCCCCGGGCGGATAGCCACCCCCGGGCGGATAGCCACCGCCCGGCGGCGGGGGAGGCACGGGATAGCCGCCGCCCGGCAGCGGCGGAGGAGGAGGAAAGCCTCCCCCCGGCGGTGGAGGCGGCGGCGGGTTGAACCCGCCGCCCGGAGGTGGCGCCGGTGGTGGAGGTGGCGGGGGCGGAGGATTGGATTCGCCGCCTGGTGGCGGCGGCGGAACGTCCGACATCTAGCTCCTCCTCATGCGGCCGCGGTCGCGCCCGACCCGACCTCGAAACTCCTGATGATCCAGGCCTGCATCGCCAGCGAGTACGCGGTCGTGAAAACCACTCCGACGCCGCACACGATCGCGCCCAGCGAACCGACGAAACCGGCGGCGATCAGCATAAGTCCGGCGATCAGCGTGTTGATCACGACAGCACGCGACCGGCTGAAGACTCGAGCCGCTTGCAGGCCGCCGATGATGCCGCCCCGCTCGGTCTCGAGCACGATGGCCGGCGTCGCGAAGTTCAGGGCGAGCAAGCCCAGCGTCGCGACGGCGTACGAGAGGACGCTGAAGAGGACGCCCAGGGTCACGAGCAGCGCGTTCACCGAGCCCTCGCCTTCTCGCGCGAGGATCAGCACCGCCGGCGCGTAGGCCAGGCCCGCGAGCACGAGGACCGCGAAGCCGTACACGAGCGCGACGATGAAAAGACGGATGCCGCGCCCCAGGTAGCCCAGGCTCGCGGGTGGGAGCGTCTCATCGCCGGCGCGCAGCCGGTCCAGCGCGGCGAGCATCCAGCCGATGCCGTTGATCACGCCGGCGACCGGGATCAGGAGGGTGAGGCCGATGACCACGACCTTGGTCACCCAACGCGGGTCGCGCAACGGCCACGCGAACGCGTCGGTGATGCGGTCCAAGCGGTCAGCCGGACGGCGCCGTGGAGACTGCTTCCAGGAGGACGACGATCCAGAAAAGGCTGACCACCGCGCCGACCGCGGTGGCGACGACTCCGAGCACCCATCCCGCCACCGCCGCGCCGCGGCCGCCCATCTCCCCACGCGACTCGTCGATCCTGCCCGCCGCCGCCTTGCCCAGGAAATAGGCGACCGGACCGAGGATGAGCCCTCCGAGGCCCACCCCGAGCCCGAGCACGAGGCCCAGGATCGCCGCGATCAGGGCCACCATGGCCCGCGGCTCGTTCCTCGGGCGCCGGGGCACGGGCGGCGGAGGATAGGAAGGAGGCGGGAACCATTGGGCGACCGGCGGCGCCGGCGCCGGAGTCGGCGATTGCATCGCGCTCAACGCAGCAGCGCCCGGGCGATCAACGCTCGCCGCAAAGCGCCCCTCCTCCCACCAGCCGGCAGAGCACGCCAACGGATGCGTCGGGTGACTGCCGGAATGAATCCGGCCTGCATCTCGAGACTGTGGTCACCGGAGCAGCGCGCGCGCAATGACCACCCGCTGAATCTGGTTCGTGCCCTCGTAGATCTGCGTGATCTTGGCGTCGCGCATCATGCGTTCGACGGGGTAGTCGCTGATGTACCCGTACCCACCGAGCAGCTGGACGCAGTCCGTGGTAACGCGCATCGCCATGTCCGAAGCGAAGAGCTTGGCCATCGCCGCGACCTTCGTGAGATCGGGCGCCTTCGCGTCGACCTTGGTCGCCGCGAGGTAGACGAGATGTCGGGAGGCCTCGATCTGCGTCGCGATGTCGGCGAGCATGAACTGGATGCCCTGGAAGCTCGAGATGGGCTGCCCGAACTGCTGCCTCTCCTTGACGTAGTTGAGCGCGTAGTCGAACGCGCCCTCGGCGATGCCGAGCGCCTGCGCGCCGATGCCAGGCCGAGAGCGGTCGAGCACCGCGAGCGCGATCTTGAAACCGGCGCCCTCCTCGCCGAGCCGGTTCGCTGCAGGCACCTTCACGTCCTCGAACACGATCTCGGCGGTGGGTGAGCCGCGGATGCCCAGCTTGTGCTCGAGCTTTGGCACCTTCCATGGGCTCGACTCGCGCTCGAGGACGAAAGCCGAGATCCCTCGGCTGCCGGCCTCGGGGTCGGTCTGCGCGAACACGACCAGCGTGCCCGCCACGCTGCCGTGGGTGATGAACTGCTTGGCGCCGTTGAGCACGTATTCGTCGCCATGGCGCTTGGCGCGCGTCTTCATGGCGGCCGCGTCCGACCCGCTGCCCGTTTCGGAGAGCGCGTAGGCGGCGACCTTCTCGCCGGAGGCGAGCGGCGGGCACAGTCGCTTCTTCTGCTCCTCGGAACCGGCGACCAGGATCGGATACGAGCCGAGCGCCTGCACGGCCAGGATCAGCGACGAGCTCGCGCAGGCCTTGGCGATCTCCTCGATGCCCATGCAGATCGTGACGCTGGACCCGGAGATCCCCCCGTACTGCTCGGGGAACGGGATGCCCAGGATCCCGTTGTCGGCGAAGAGCTTTTCGATGTCCTTGGGGTACTCGCTGCTCTGGTCGATCTCCGCGGCGCGCGGCGCGACGCGATCCTGCACCAGCTCGCGAATGGTGTCCCGGATCGCTACCTGTTCCTCGGAAAACTCGAAGTTCACCGCTGCGATTATCCGGCCTTTTACCCCGCGAGCAATTCGCGAGCGATCACCACCCGCTGCACCTGGTTCGAGCCCTCGTAGATCTGCAGCGCCTTGGCGTCGCGGACGTGCCGCTCGAACGGCGAACCGGCGACCGCGCCCTGCTCACCGGCGATCTGCAGCGCGTCGAGCGCGACCTGCATGGCGGTGTCGGTGCAGTGCAGCTTAGCCATCGACGCCTGCCGCGTGAACGGACGCCCTGCGGCGCACAGCCAGGCGGCGTGGTACGCGAGCAGCCGCGCCGACTCGACCCGGGTCGCCATGTCGGCCAGCAGGAAATCGTCGCCCTGCTCGTGGCCGCGCTCCCGCATCAGCATCCCCGCCTCGTCGACCGCCGCCTGCGCGATGCCAAGCGCCTGCCCCGAGATGCCGATCCGCCCCGAATCCAGCGCGCGCATCGCGACGGTGAAGCCCTGGCCCTCCTCCGCCAGGCGATTGGCAACCGGTACTTCCACGTCCTCGAGCACGAGCTCGCCGGTCGGCGACCCGTTGAGGCCCATCTTGTCGAAGACCTGTCCCACACGCACGCCCGGCGCGCCGGCCGGGACCAGGAAAGCGCTCACGCCGGCGGCCCTCTCCTGGGGCCCGGTCCGCGCGAACACGATGTACAGGCCCGCGCGTCCGACGTTCGTGATGAACACCTTCGTTCCGTTGAGCACGTAGCCACCGCTGCCGTTGCGGCGCGCGGACATCTTGAGGGACGCCGCGTCGGACCCCGCCGCGGGCTCGGTGAGGGCGAAGGCGCCGATCAGCTCGCCTCGCGCGAGGCGCGGAAGCCACTCCTGCTTCTGCGGTTCGTCTCCAAACAGCAGGATCGGCTCGCTGCCCACGCTCGTGTGCACGTCGATGATCACGGACGTCGACGCGCAAGCCCGCGCGATCTCCTCGATGCAAATCGCGAAGCACAGCGCGTCGAGTCCGGCGCCGCCGTACTCGCGTGGGATCAGGACGCCGAGAAGCCCCGCCTCGGCCGCGGCCTGAACCGCTTCACCGGGGAATTTATGTTCGCGATCGACAGCTTCGGCCTGCGGCAGGACCACGCCCTGCGCGAACTCGCGAACGGCCGACCGAAAGGCTGCGTGATGGGCCGCAAGCTCAAGGTCCAACTCAGGCGTTAACTAGAATAGTGACCCTGCGATGGAAGCCGGACCAAGGTATCTCGAAGGCACCACTGTCGGCAGTGGGCGCGACATCATCGGAGTTCGGCGCGACCGGATCGCCGACATCATCGGCACGGGCCGAGAGATCATCTCGCGCGCCAAGTCGGAAAAGATCCTGCCCGAGACCATCACAGGCGCCACCGCGGCGCTCCTCGTCACGATCGCCGGCTACGGCGAGCCGCTGTCGGAAGGACAATGGCGTGAGCTGGCGGGGGTCGTCGGTGGCATCATGCGCGACAGCACATATGCGGACCTCGCGAGGTTGCGCACACTCATCACGCAGGAGCAGTTTTTCAATGTGGCCCGGAATCAGGGATACGCTCGCTTCATCCGCCGGCTGGACGACGGCCGGTGGGTGTGTGAGCTGACGCCCAAGCTTGAAGACCTTCCCGACGAATAGATTCCCCACGAGCATGGAGCCTTCGGCTTGAGTTCGCGGGGGCCCGTTGTGAATTGGATCGCCGGCGTGCTCCGGTCGCGGCCGGCGCGCGTCATCCTGGCGGCCATCTTCGTCATGACGATCCTGAGCCCGGCGGCAGTCGTTGCCGCGGTGGTGTGGACGGCCCCGCCGGCGACGCAGCCGCAGGCCGCGGCCACGGTGACCCAGGACACCACGCCGCAGCGCCTGGCACCGCCCGCGGACGTGCAGACCACAGAGCTGCCCGCGCCCGCGTTCAACGTCTACGCCAACACGATGTCGGGCACGGTCCCGTGCCCCCTGTGCCAGGTGCCCCAGCGCGTCTACGTGCCGAACAGCGGGGCGGGCACCGTCGACGTGATCGACCCCAACACGTACAAGGTGATCGACCACTACGCGGTCGGCTCCATCCCCCACCACATCGCCCCGGCCTGGGACATGAGCGCGCTGTACGTCGACAACGAGGGCTCGAACACCCTGACGGTGATCGACATCCGAACCGGCAGGCCAACGGGTCAGGTCATCCACATCCCGTTCCCGTACAACGTCTACTTCACTCCGGACGGCACCAAGGCGATCGACGTGGTCGAGCGCCTGCAGCGGATCGAGTTTCGCGACTGGCGGCACGGCTGGAAGCTGCTCAAGTCGGTGGGCATCCCCTGGCCAGGCGCGGACCACCTGGACTTCAGCGCCGACGGCAGCTACCTGATGATCTCGACCGAATACTCGGGGGTCGTCGCAAAGGTCGACGTGAACAAGATGGCGCTCGTCGGCTACGTGCGCGTCGGTGGGCTGCCGATCGACGTCAAGCTCTCGCCCGACGGCACCGTGTTCTACGTCACGAACCAGGGCCGCATGGGCGTCTCGGTGATCGACCCCGTCTCGATGAAGGAGATCCAGTTCATCCCCACGGGCAAGGGCGCGCACGGCCTGTACGTTTCACGCGACACGAGATCGCTGTACGTCTCGAACCGGCTCGAGGGTTCGATCTCGGTGATCAGCTTCGCCACGCGCTCGGTGACCGCGAAGTGGTGGATCCCGGGCGGCGGCAGCCCTGACATGCTCCAGCTCAATCCGGACGGCACCCGGCTGTGGGCGTCGGGCCGCTACAACGCGACGGTGTACGTCTTCGACACCACCACCGGGCAGGTCATCGCGAAGATCCCCGTCGGCTCGCAGGACCACGGCCTGACCTACTTCCCCAACGTGGGCCCCCACAGCCTGGGCCACAACGGCGTCTACCGGTAGCGGCGTAGCCGTCCCCGTCTGGGAGGAACCGGTCCGAGGTTCGTTCGGGGAGCCCTCGCTGCTTGCTCTTCCGGGCGTGGAGAGGATGCGGCAGACGGTCCGAGGCCTCGGCGCCCCGCCCCCGATCCATCACCTGACCGGGATCACGCCCGTCGACGCCGACTTCGGCACCTCGACGTTCGCCATGCCGGTCACCCCCTGGCTGCAGACGACGGTGCCGGG
>Ga0209580_10000505_pt1 | contig 21156 bp, 21 predicted proteins | sample Coa_R1_5_FD_187153 | JGI IMG/M metagenome (GOLD analysis project Ga0209580, IMG submission 187153) | Surface soil microbial communities from Centralia Pennsylvania, which are recovering from an underground coalmine fire - Coalmine... | ecosystem: Environmental > Terrestrial > Soil >... | reverse complement strand
TGGAACTTCTGCACTCTTACTACAGCGGTTTGAGAGATTTGTTGTCCACATTAGAGCCAATTGGGCGGATGGGAAACCCATGCCCGCCATCTATCGACCCACCAAGACGAAGGCCGCCCAAAAATGGGGGGGGGGGTTGATCGACTTTCCATCTGATCTGGAGTCGTTTACGCAATTCCATTTGTGCCTCATGAAGTGCCTTGTGTTTTTCCATCCCAGACAACCACTTCTCATAAAACAACGTCATGAGTTCTTCAGTCTCACGATCGGGAACCGGCCACATGCTCATCAGCACCGCTTGAGCCCCTGCCTCCTGTAGGGCTCGCCGCAACCCGAATACACCTTCTCCGTTCTCCACCAATCCCAATCCCGTTTCACACGCACTCAACACGACCAACTCGGTACCCTGAAGGTTGAGTCCCGTTGCCTCGTAGGCCGTCAGGACCCCACTCTCAACTCCTTCTATCGAGGCTTCGCCAGACAAAAAGCGATCGGCGCCGGCGAAATAGAGCCCCGAGCGTAACATCGGGTCTTCCAGGCCGGATAACTCATTATCCGGTCCCTCGTGAATCGTCCACCGTTGATCTGGTCTGAAAAACCCGTGTGTGGCCACATGCAAAACTCGTGGGCTCTTAACGCCCTTGATGACTTCCTCCAAAGCGCTCTGGCGACAGTAGCTTTCTACTTGCCATCCATTCTTCTTGAATAGCTCGCGCACGCCGATCGGTGGTCAGGCGAATGTCTTCGGGAACCATTTCTGCCTAAAGCAGATTACCTTTCGAATAATCTCCGAAATCACGACGGACTGAGGTGACAATAAAAGCCACCACGTACCTCTTTATGGGCTCCATCGCGTTCAGACGGCCAGCGAACTAATAACCCTCTGCTTTTTCAATTGTTTCCGTTTTTTGGAACAAACTCTACTTTATGTTGACTCGCACCTCGGCACGGAGCAGAATTTCAGCACTATTCGCCTACACTTGCGCAGCTAGGTGATGTGGTAAGAACGCTGAAAGAGTCTACTCATCATCCGGCCCTGATTTTTTGCGGTGCGCTTACAAGGCACTCCGAGCATCGGTTAGCGTATCACCAAGGGTAAATAGGCCCAGTCTCGGTCATTCCCTCAGGCCCTACGGAAATCGGATACAGCATATCTGGAGTCACTTATGCGACGACTCAATGTTCTGATCAGTCTCGGAATTCTGTTCTCCCCTCATCTATTCGGGCAATGCGGAGTAGAACGGTGGCAAGTAAAGACTGGCACCGACAGTGACGCTGGGTCGGTGAATCTGAGTTCGAGCACGCCGAATACAATTGCGAGTTTAACCGCACTGGCCAAGCCGAGCACCATCCCACCAACCAGCAGAATTCAGCCGACCGAAACGACTCTGTGGTCACTGAACGCGACACTTACGGAATACAAGCTGGAGGGCGACTCAGACATTCACCTAGTGATAGTTGATGAGAACGGAAATTCGATGATTGCAGAGATTCCGGATCCTAACTGTGTGGGATCGGGAAGTTCGTTTGCGTCTGGTATTTCCAATGCCCGATCTCAGTTCACTTCTCAGTTCACACCCAGCTCAAGTTTTCAGACAGCGAATGTGCCCGTCCAGATTACAGGAATTGCGATGTTCGATTTTCTGCACGGCCAAACTGGCGTGGCTCCCAACGGAATCGAAATCCATCCTGTAACAAACATTGTGTTTAACGGGAACTCCAATCCGAATCCTGACTTCTCCATCACTACCACGCCAACATCCGTGCTGCTGAATGCAGGAACGAGTGCCAGCGTGTCTGTGTTGGTCACCGAATTGGCAGGATCTAATTCACCTGTGTCGCTCTCCCTCTCGGGTGCTCCCGCCGGAATCACTGCCACATTCAACCCCTCAACAGTTACGGCAACCGGAACAGGAACGCTGATGCTAGCGGCAGATGCTTCAGTCTTGCCCGGAAACTATTCTCTTCTCGTGAACGGCTCGGGAGGGGGTAATTCCCACAGCGCCGCGATTAACGTGACAGTGGCAACCACTGCACCGGGAGACTTCGTCGTGTCCACGGGAATAGGCATGTCCCCAGGAACTTCGGCATCTGCCACTGTTTGGACATCCGTTTCAGGTGGCTTCAACTCTGATATTTCATTGTCCGCTCCTAACCTTCCGACCGGCCTCTCCGCCACGTTCAGCCCAACGACGATCAGTGCACCCGGGGCGGGATCCTCTACCATTTCACTCTCGACAGATCCTGCGACACCTCCAGGCACATACGCAATCAATATCACTGCAAGTAGCGCCACGGCGACCCATAGTGCTGCATTGGGAATTGCAGTACTCGGAGCAACTAATTCCTTACGGAGGCTATCTCCAACCACGAGAGGTACTACGGGCGGGAAGGAGCTTCAGTCGCGAACTATTTCGACCAATGAACTCAAGGATGACGATGACGCTCCAGTCTCCTTCGTGCCGACGGAGTCGTTTCTTGAAAGGGCTCGACGTCATCGAGGAGGAGTCCTTTGTGATCCGCGACAGCACCATATCTTTTTGGGTAAGGCGTGGACGAACACGCAAAACCTCGCGCGAAAAACGGCGTTGTCTTCTCTCGACGTGGCACCCGGCCCTGGCTTGTGTCCAACGAGTCACCGACTCCCTCCAACGAATCAGACGGAGGCAACAGCATTTACGAACAATGCGAAATTGTCGGATCTTAGCATTCAGGCGCAGCTCGCACGCATGCTCAAGGATGGGCACCTGAAGGTTGCTCCGAACACAATTTACGTCGTCTTTTTGCCACCAGGGATCCAGTCCACGATGGGTTCAGCCGTGGGAGCAAACGACTACCTTGCGTACCACAGCCATTTCCATTCCGATTACGGGGAGGTCCACTATGTAGTAGTGCCGTTCTCTGAGAATGCGCAGCTTGAAAAACGCGCTGCCGCCCGCAGTATCCTCGAAACTTCGTTAAACCCAGAAGGGCAGTGGTAAGGGCCTGTTAACGTCGGCAAGCATCAAACGCCGCCGCAGTGACGCAGTTCCGCGTAGAACGTCTTGATTTCCGGAACGCTGGTTGGATGGTCCTGGGGGACAAATCAAGGAGGGTGCAATGGCAAAGCCAAGGCTTACAAAGGACCGCTCGTACGCCAAATTAGCTGTTCCGCCGAGGCCACGACGGGGTAGAGCTCACATTTTTGTCGTAACCCATGCTGGCCACAGAACCAGCTTGGGCGGAAAAATGGGATTCGACTATCCGGTTACGCAAGAAGGCACGACCGCAAACTTTGTGGTTTATTACGACCCTGCATTGGGACCAAACGGAAAAAGCTGTGCAGACGGGGTGCTAGCAACTTGTGAAAATGATTACGCTCAGGCCTCAACATGGTTTGGAGGAATTGCCTCACCTACGTTGCCAGTCAATATCATCATCGCGGCGCTCGATCCGTCGGGCCAGGGCGGAGGTGGTGCTTATCACTACGGCTGCAGTGCCGTCGATCTTTACTGTGATTTAAAGAGCGTACCCAGCCTCGATATTGACTATACGCGCATGCTGCTGGTGGCCGAGCTTGTAGAAGTTTTTGAAGCCGCTCAAGGTGTCGGTTGGGACTGTGGCGCGAGCAATGGGGAAGGTCTTTCACGTGTCCTTGCGACGGCGCTCTACCCGGCAGAACTGGATGGGTACACCACAGCAGCAGCATGGCTCGATACGCCAGATCGTCCGGATTGGGTAAACAATACCAATCCCACCGATACGGATCCTGTTTCGAACGGGTGCTCGGTGCTGTTCTTAAGTTATTTGAATACACAGTTGGGATTCGGATGGGACCAGATAGTCCAGGCAGGTGCTCCAACTCTGGCGCGAGTCTACACTGCCTTAACTGGCAACCCGGATGGCTGGACCCCATTCCGACAGCAACTGGATAACAACTTTCCTCTGGGCACTCCGTCAGGAGTAACAACCGACAATCCTTATCCGCTGCCATAATGCGTCTTAGGTGCGAGTGGGACGATCGTGTTCCGGTGCGTTCTGACGTACGCTGGTGCAAGCGACGTTGCTTAGCTTTGGCTGAATCTGATTCTTGTAGAAGTCATCCGTGAGCCAATCCGGCTGGCTGCTCGGATTCCCTCGGTCAGTTTCTGGATCATTCGAGCTTTCTTCTTCCCCGCCTTCACCTTCGCCGTCGCGCCCTTTGCGCAGCGGCGATTCACTTTCGTGCAGCTGCGGACAGCATCCGTTGCTTACGAATGGGAACAATCTTCGGCTCTGCCCTGCGGTTTTTGACTCGAAACATCGTCGGTGAGACGGTCTTCAGCGCCAGACACTCTATCCATTCCACACCAATCAGTGGCCTCTCTGGGCGGCGGTACGCGCGCCCTTACGGCGTTTCTGGTCACCGTATTTACATGGTGCGCGAGTCGTGCCTCGCTTTAGCTTGAGCACTTTGGTTCCGGCCTGTTCGGATTCCGTCAATTCATTCCAGCGTTTCCAACCCGAAGGGATGTAGTCCGGGCGGCAAGCTGCAATTTCAAATTCTCCCGCCGGCAGGCCGCCGAAATTCACCACTCCATTCCCATCGGTTGTTCTGAACTTCAATGCAGGGCTCGATCCCGTTGATTGGAGCTGGAGGGTGACCGCAGCCTGCTCGATAGAACTCTCACTATCTTCATCTATGACCTGTATTCGTATTTGCGACGCCGCTGCTGCGCCCTGCCCCGCAGCAATAACCACTATTTCCAGCAGGAGAGCTATTTCGAATATCAAATATCGGGCCATTGTTTCCCTCGCGAACGCCCGGCTAAAACACTCCGGCTGGTTCAGAGAAAGTGAAATTGTTTGTGTTAAGAGTGTAGGTCGTATGAGTTCCTTCTCCCGCCCACGCGTAATAGAACTTCATAATTGGCAGGCTTCCCACCTGTACGATAAAACCGGCGCCGAAACTGTGCCGCATATGGACGATCCCTATGTCGGAACGCTGCTCCGCCACCCGACCTACGTCGTGAAATCCCAATAGAGCGAATGGTCCCCAAATTGTGCGCTCGTACTCGGTCTGGAGAGTTAGGAGATTAGGCGCGCGAAAGCGGTAGTCGGCATAACTGCGCAGCACGTCGACATTGTTGATGTCCGTGCCTCCGATAGTCGGCTGGAGGTAAAACGGAATGGCGTTACCCGCCGGTGCGTACGCTTCGACAAACCGAACAGTAGCCGAGATTGTGCCGAGCTCTATTTTCTTCGTCGCCATGGTGTAGCGACATTGCCAGAGGGCATCGAGGCGCCGAAAAGAATATGGCCCGCTCGCGGCGTGGAACACGTGATAGCCGGTCGTGACCGAAGTTGAAATACCCTTAAGCCGTGGCGCCACCGGGTATATCCAATCGAAACCTCCACCTGCGGCAAGGTATGTCGTATCAACACCAAGGCCTGGAGTATTAACCGGAGTAAAAAACGTAGCCGAAAACACTCCGCGCATTCCCGACTGACTGTTCCGTAAGCCGGTGACGTCAGCTGTTATGAAAAAGCCGGCTGGCAAAGGCACTTCGATATTTCCGCCTCCAATCGTTTGGGCTAAGGTGAACAGGTTCTTGTTCGCGAGTAAACTGTTGTTGCCCAATCCGTAATACGGTAGTTGCGGTAGTTCGTAGTGTTCCACATCCAGCAAAGCGTGAATGTGCCGATCGTCCCGACTGTTACCGCTTCCCCAAATGTCCAGTTTGCTGCCAGCAGTCCGGAAACCGTTATATGAGCCACGCGCTTCAACACTGCCCGCGTATCGTAGCGGTAGAGTCGCCGAGGCCCGCTCTAAGTTGTAGGTCAGCCCACCGGCGAATCCGCTTCCCGGAACGATGCCGCCGACGGCGGGATGCAGGCCGTCGCCGGTAAAGAAGACACGCCCGAAGTCAATGGCTTTCTGGACCCGGTCAATGCCATGTGTTTCCCAGATGTGACACCAAGTTCTGGGCACTTCGACGTACTGCTTATGCTCGACATTGGCGAGCCAGGAGTGCGGGCGGTGTATGGCCCAAATCCTATTCTTATTAGCGGCGGGCAAGTCGCATGGATCTGCCGCTCTCGCCCCAATCGTAAATGTCAGGGCAGCGAAAGCCATGGCAATTTGCCGTCTCACGGCCGCACCCCGGGCCCGGCCGGTCCCGCACTCTCTGGATGAATCACGGTCATGGCCTTTGCCACAAACTGGGCCGCGTCGCCCTCCGTTTTTACCGAACCGGGATCCATCGTTGCCGCCAAAGCTGGGTCGCGTTGCTGCAGAACCGCATGAACTTCGTTGACATGGTCGAGGTGCAATTGTGACGCGTCGTGTGTGGATGACGATACTGCAGCCGGATCGAGCTTGACCGGCTGTGGTGACCAATCTGGCAGGTCGTCCCGCGGACCATCCTCTGTTATGAGTTCAAGCAGAGTGTTAGCGTTTCGTTCCCTTTCAAAGGGCGCTTCGGCTTTCGGATCACCGATGAACTGCATCGTCGCCGTAGCCGGAAGTGATGAATGTTCGAACAGAGTCTGGCTTACGAAGCCTTTCTCAATGTACGGGGAGATCGCGAGCGCCGGGACGCGAACGCCGTAATAGGCGAAATCGTACAAGGGTGCGGTCGATGTGAACCCGTCTGGGTGATCGACCTTAGGTGGTGGAACATGATCGAAAATGCCGCCGTGCTCATCCCACACCACCACTAGCAGCGTCGAGTGCCACGTCTCATCGTTCGATCGTATGGCTTCATAGACTTGCCGTATAAAGTTGTCACCCGCTCGGACATCATGGTCAGGGTGCTGATCGGCTGCGATCACCGGGCCGTTGTCATAATATGGGGGTTCCACAAACGAATATTGCGGCAGGCTATTACTCTTGCAATCACTTTCGAAGTCTCCCCACAACCCAAAGTAGTCGCTTTGATCATTGAGCAGGAACGTTAAGCCCATCGTGCCGCTTTGTTTGGAGTAATAGTAAATCTTCCCCTGGGCCCCAGCAGCCCGGAGTCGCTGATAAATGCTCGGCTTGCCAGAAAAATAAACCGGAGACATATCGAGCCGCCCAAAAGAGGTCCCGAAATGCGCGAAGGCACGGTTAGGCAGCGTGGGGCCCGCGACGGAAGAAAACCACCTGTTGCACACGGCGTAATGTCGTGCCAAGGCCGCAGTATTCGGGACCTGCTCGGGGCGATAGCACCGCATAATGTCAGGTGCATTGCCTCCCTGCTGTTCATAGCTTTGGGCGAAACCGGACATGTTGGGATCGCCGACGGCTGGTGTGCCGAACGGAACACCGAACATCTGAAAGTAGACGTCGTCCACGTCGTGACCCGGGTCGGCTACGAGCTGCCCCTGATAGATCGCTCCGTCCGTTGTCCGACAAGGCTCACCGGTACTGTCGAGATTGGCGTAATCGTTTCCAACGATTCCGTCGATCTCGGAATTCTCCAGCTTTAAGTAGCCAAGCAAATGGTCAAAGGAGCGGTTCTCCATCATCAAGACAACGACGTGTTTAAGATTGTCTGATCCTGCGGACATGGAACCTCCTCAGGAAAACCATGACCCAGATACTCCTCAGAAATCTGTTTCACCTTGAGTGAGTTAACATAGTTTTCCGCTAGACCTAGACGAAGCGGTGCCTGAAGGTAGAGAGCCTTCGACGAAAATCAACTCTCAAGTCCTCGACGAAGAACAATTGCGTGGGGAAGTAGGCGACTATTAGCCCCGGACGTGAGGTTCAATTCGACCTCACTGTTCCAGTCGCCGAATTGTACGCAACCATACACTCAGGGCAAAGCAGTTGTCAATCGTTCAGACGCGATGCCCACAGCGGGCAGTTGCTGAGGTTTAGACGGTTATAGCACATACATTCCAGTCTTTAGCTGAGCTACGGGATCATTAGGGCATCGTTCGGATGGAATGCCTATAAGGTGCTCGCGTCCTGACGAGATTGCTACCGAAACGCGACTTCGTCGACTTGATTTCCCAGAGTTGGTCGCACGCACTCGTACAGCACCTTCACCAGGATACCCCTCCACCAAAATCGTCCGTCAATCTTCAACGACAAGGCGATATTGGTTAGAGGCCCTTCTCGCTCGACGCACTCTCACGTTGGGGGCGTGTTCTCTCGCCAACTCCCCTATCTTCGCCGCGGCTTCGTCCTCAACCTGGCATCCCAGAATGATCGAGGTCAAATCGTTGGGGCCGATCTGAAGGTAGTTCCCGACTGTGATTAGCGGGGAGTGGAAGCCGATGCTGCGAAAGATGACCGCCGCGCCTCAAGGTATAGCGATTCGGTCGCACTTGCGAAGCACCTCCTCTGGGTAACTGCACGAAGCATAGAAGTAGGAGACGCCAGCGCAAGATGCTTCCTAGTGCGGACCCCCGACTTGATAGAGGCAGGCCTGCGTTCTATTTTGGCCGAAGCTCTCAGTGACGTCTGTCTTGTAAAAAAGTGCGGACTGGGTATTCCGGGAACGAAGATGACCTTAAATCCTGATTTGACTTTCGGCGATCAGGCGGTTGGAGGTGTTAAGTACAAGACTTCTCATGACTAGGTCAGATCTGATTTGTACCAAGCAATTTCCTTCGCCGTAGGTTTTGGTGTCAAACGCTGTGCGATCGTCAGTTTTTGCGAGCAGAGCGGAGTTTCATTGAAAGTCATTACCGTTGGTAACATTGAAGTAGCTCATTTTGGATGGCCCATCGGTGCAACGCCTAAGCTTGCAGAGCAAGAATTAACAACACGAATCAGGAACTGGATTACTCCGGGGGTTGCTCTGCTGACGGCTCAAACCGGGACCGAAGACACAATTCCGCCCGCCCAGGCAGACGCATTCGTTGAGCAGCTGAATCACGGAAAGCTTGTTCTGCGAAGAGGAAGCCGCCGGCTTGTTGGACAGACCCGGCCATTGACCGAGCTACCGGCGTATCGGCTTCGCTCTAAGATAAGATTGTTCAGTGCTGAATTGACAATCCGCCGATGTGGCGAATCCAGCTGAGATTCGCGAAGACTCCTGACGCCCTCGGGAGCACGCACCATCTTTACAGTGTGCAAGTTAAAGCAGGTCAAAAGGACACAGTCGAGGAGAACGGATAAGCCGAGCTTTAAACTCCGCATGGAATCGACGCAGTGCCGGATGCGAAGAGTTTTTCGAGTTGACTGCCGCGACGGAACAACCTAGCATTCGTCCACTGGATCGCAAGGGGCCATCAGTGACGCACCGACTCGGCAAACGGGAGTACTAATTCGAATGCCGAATGGACTACCTCCACCATATCCCGAGATCTATGATTCCCTGGCCACGGGCAAGCTTATTCCTTTCCTAGGGGCGGGCGCGCCGCTTTACGACCGCAATCCGAAGCGCACGCCATGGTTCCGGACGCAAAAGGGAAAAGACGTCATCTCCTGCCTTCCTACGGCCATGGAACTGGCTGAATATCTGGCGAAACGCACGCAATTGCCGGCTGGTGAGAAGGGCGAGTTGACCAAGATGGCGCAGTATTACGAGGCGGTCCTGGGGCCCGTCCCGCTGCGCCGGCGTCTGCGGGAAATTTTCTCGCATCGGCAGGAGCCTACTCCGCTGCACAAGTTCCTCGCGGAAATGCCCGCGCCCTTGCTGATCGTTACTACGAACTACGACGACCTGATGGAGCGCGCTTTCGCCAACCGCGGCAAACCCTGCGACGTGGTCGTTCACATGACCGACCAGGCAACGGTGCTGTTGCTCGAACACGGTCGTCAACAGCCGAAGGCGGTTCCGTCAGAAGACCTCGACATAGGCGTGGATCAGGTGTCGGTGGTTTATAAGTTGCATGGAGCGATCGATCGGCGGCAAAACGAACTGGGTCAGTACGTCATCACCGAGGACGATTACGTTGAGTTCCTGACGCGCGGCAGCGTGATCCCGCCGATCTTCGCCGAACCATTTCAAACCCGTCCCTTTTTGTTCCTGGGCTATGGCCTGTACGACTGGAACCTGCGTGTGATCCTCAACCGCATCCAGGCGTTTCGTGGGAATCCACGGTTCCGCTCCTGGGCGATCGAGACGCTAGCCAAGCCCGTAGAGCGGAAACTGTGGGAGGCGCGCGGCATTGATGTGTACGACGGCCTGACCCTGAAGGAGTTCCTGACCGAACTGAAGAAGCAAAGACCGGACGAGCAGAGGGAGCGTGGCGGGCGTCCAGCGCCGGCGCGCGCTCGTCGCGGAGGCGCCCGAGTACGCACCGGACGTGGACGATGACGGCAACACAAGAGGAGCGGACACGATCGTCGCCGTACCGCGGGCTGGAGCCGTTCGACGAGGCAGACGCAGCATTCTTTTTCGGACGCCAGCGGGAGGCACGCTTGATAACCGCCAGCCTGTTTGCCGCACCGCTTACGGTACTTTACGGCGCCAGCGGAGTCGGTAAGTCGTCGGTCTTGCGGGCAGGCGTGTTGCCTCGCCTGCGTGAGCGCCGCGACCTGCTGCCTGTGATTTTTCCGACCGTGGCGAGCGAAGCGGGGGCAGCGTCGTCGGTGGTATTGCGAGGCTGGCAAACAGACCCGCTGGGCGGCATCAAGGAGACGACTGCGTTGGCGCTGTATGCGGCGTCGGGTGATAAACCGGCCGTCCGCCGACGGTTCCAGGATGCCGTGCTCAAGCACGAGATGCGCAGCTTGCGGGAATTCCTCGTGGCCTGCCACAAAGTGTCGCGCCGGCGGTTGATGATCATCCTTGACCAGTTTGAGGAATACTCGCTCTACCACCCTGAGGATGAGGCCTTCTCCGAGGAGTTTCCGGATGCCATCGTACCCGGCGACCTGTCGGTCAGCTTCCTGGTTTCGCTGCGTGAGGACGCGGTGGCGAAACTGGACCGGTTCAAGGGCCACATTCCCACGCTGTGGGATAGCTACCGCCGGATTAATCACCTGGATCGAAAGGCGGCAGAAGAGGCCATCCGGCGGCCGCTCGATGAGTACAATCGCCAGCAACCTGAACATCAGCCGATCGTTATCGAAGATGCCCTCATCAACAGGGTGCTGGACGACGTACAAACCGAGAGCGTGCAGTTCGAAGGCGCGGGCGGTGGCACTGGCGGCACTGTCGGCCCCACCCGCAACTCGGCAGGGCGCATCGAGACGCCTTATCTTCAGCTCGTCATGATGCGATTGTGGGAACGCGAACAGGCGGAGGGCAGCCGAGAACTCCGCTTCATAACGCTGGAGCGCGAGGGCTTTGCGCCGCAGATTGTGCGAACCCACCTGGATAGGGTCATGGAGCAATTCACCGACGAGGAACGCGACGTGGCGGCGCGGGTTTTTCACCGGCTGGTGACGCCCTCAGGGGCGAAGATCGCATTTACGGTACGCGATCTGGCGGAGTATGAAACGATTGATCCGGAGAGGTTGACGCCGATTCTGCGGCGCCTCGAGGAAGGTAGCCGCCGGATTTTACGGCGGGTGGCGGCACGCTCGGAGAAAGCGGATGAGCCGCTCTACGAGATTTTCCATGACCGGCTGGGGATAGCCGTTCTGGCCTGGCGGACGAAGCGCCTGAAAGAGCAGGAGCGCGAAAGATCGCAGCGGGAAGAGGCGGAGAAAAAAAAGATCGCCGAGCAAACGCGCGCGGAGTACCGCAAAAAGGTGGGCGAGGCATTAGATCGGCTGGAGCCGGAATTGCAGGCGATGTGTGCGCGAATGATCAGTTACCTGGTTGCGACGAGCGGCCCGAAATTGACGCAAACCGCCAGCAGCCTCGCATCGCTATCTCAACTCCAACTCGACTCCGTGCAGAACGTACTGGAACGCCTGCGCCACGAAGGAATTCTGCGCTACGCGTACGGATCGCCGGCATCTTCCGGCTTGCCGCTTTACGAGATTGCGCACGACGAGATTGGCGCCGCCTTGTTGGAATGGCATTCGCGATACGTCCAGCACCAAACGCGTGAGGCCAAGGGAGAATTCGCGCCGGAACCGGTGCCGCCGTTGCCGACGGAGGCTCCGCAACTCTCCACCTTGCATCAGTTTCCCTATAGGCTCGTGTGCGACCTTCTGCGAAGCGGGGCAGTGCTCCCGTTCATCGGGGCCGGGGCATCGATGAGCAGCCGCCTACAGGATAGCGGCGGATCGCAAGCCTTTCCGCTCTCGAATCGGGAGCTCAAAGAAGAACTCGCCCGGGCATGCGAGTTCCCGGCCAGCGAGTTTGAAGCAAGCGATATCGCCGAGGTCGCCTCTTACTTCGTCCAGCAGTCCGGTCGCTTCACGCTGGACGCATTCCTGGACACGAAACTGGGAAGCATGAATACCACCCCGAGTAGCAGCCATCGGTTTCTGGCGCAGACAGCAAAGTTCAAACCACTAATTATCCTGACGACAAACTACGACACACTGATGGAGCAGGCGTTACTGGAGGCAAATCAGGCATACGACGTTATAGCGTATGTACCAAGCGATTCAGCGCAGGTCGAATACACGCCCTTCGGTTACCCGCAGCCAGAGTTGGTGGATCCGCGCAAGATTCCACTTGAATCGCGCGCCACGGTGGTGGTTCGGCTGCACGGGCCCGCCAAGAAGTATGGTCAAACTGGCTATGTTTTGACAGAGGAAGACCAGATCGACTGGCTATTGAATTCGCACAACTTGCTGCCTCCGCTACTCATGCGTAGCCGAAGAGCCAGCTGTCTCCTGTCGCTGGGTCACTCGGCGCGCGACTGGTCGCAGCGAGCTCTGCTACGCATGTTGTACGACTCGAAATACTCCCCCAAGGGGGAGCGGGAAAGCTCGTGGGCCGTGGCCCTGAACCCCGCGCCGTTGAGCATTATGACGTGGCAGCGATACGGTGTCGCGGTCTACAACATCGAGTTGAATGAGTGGGTCGGCCGCATGATGCAAGAGATGGCAGGCATGATCCAGGCTTAACCATCCACTACTCCGAGAGTTTCCGCGGTGAGCGGTCAATTAGGAAATGGGCCACGAAAAAACTTCGTCGCGCAACTGACATTTACGTCATCCTCTATTCTGTGCCGACGTACGACATTACTGTTCAAAATTTACTCGGATTAGTTTCTTGAATAACAAAGATGTGAAGTTGTATGTTGCTAACCCAGACCCCAACACTGCTCAGGTATTCGCTTTTTTACCTCAGGCGCGTCTTCGAATAGTTGAAAAGAATTTCGAGAGGAAAACAAATGCTGCTATTAACGCAAACTGCATTCCAGGCTTGGTGCTCTGAGTCGGTCCGCTTCGACGCAGTCCAGACAGCACTCCCGCTAGGTGGTGACATCAACGCGCTTCAGGAGGATTGGAACCTTCGAACCGGCCTTCGATACGAAGGAGAAGATTTAGCCGCGGTTTCTTGGTGGGACCTTCGCGAAGCAGCCAAAGGAAGAGAGGTAAGGCTGCGAAATCACAGGCTCAACACTAACAGTATGAACTCCGTTCGTGATTTGCGCGATCATCGCCCGGCTTTCCGGATCTGTCATACCCCTGAACCGGTCCACCTACATCGCGAAAGAGCATGTGGGTTAGTCTCGCCGAAACGATGAGTCTTAGTGGAGATGCATGCTGCCGCGTCTGGTTGCTTGGCAACAGCAGAGCGGCAGCCGCATTCTACAGCCTGGCTAAGGCAAGACGATGATTTGTCCTACCATTCCCAAGTCATCATGCAGCACGCATTTGTATTGGTAAATGCCGGGGGCGGTGAAGGTGACGCGGAAACGCGTCGCGGTCCCGTTCAACGGCACCTGGGCCAGACCGATACGATCCTGGGGAAGCTGCGTAATGAATCCGGAATGCACATTGTCGGAAGGCGAACTGATGAAGGCATGACGGGCGCCATCCGCATCGGTGGTGACATTGGCAGAGGGTGGAGTCTGGAGCGCAGGCGGAGGCTCTACGCCGAACGTGATGGTATGGTTCGTCACAGCTTCACTGGTCGTCCATTCCACGGTCTCGCCAACCTGGATTGTTTTTGTGTCCTCCATAAAGCGGTTGACAGAGACGGTTTGAGTTCCGCCCCCATTGCCCACAATGTGTCCCACTCCGGCGGCGACATGATCCGAATGATGGTGGTGGAAGTTGATCATGGGTTCGGAGAGAAGACTTTCGAGCTGCCGTTCGCCCTGCCTGTCGTAGAACGCCTGATCGTGCGGCAAGGGCGTGGACAAATCCATCACGTGGATGCTGGCGGTCATATTAGGGTGAGCCAGACAAACCAATTTGAAATTGCCCGTCGCCGGGAAAACCACCGTGTAGGTGGGCGAAGTGGGTAATGCGCTGTTATTGGTCAGCACCCCACTATTCACACAAGTGCTACCGTCGTACACAGAGAAATCAGGCGTCGTCCCTCCCGGGACGCCAGGACACCCAGCGAGGCGGGACGGGCGTATCTGGGTCGGCTGCAAGAAAGTGACGGTATGCACCTCGTTGGCTGGGAACCTCCAAGTAATGCTGTCGTTTTGGTGAATCCAGATTTCGTTAGGCAGGAACGCTAGCGCTTGATGCGCCATGTTGCCGTTCTGGGCGCCGACTTGGAGTTGCCAGTTATCCGCCACCGCCCAGGTGGGAAGAAGGATGCCAAATAGCAGAGTGCAGCTGCGAAGAATGATACGGAATTGTGGGACAAGCAGGTTGGTCATGTCTCCTCCAGAAACAGAACTGGCGCAGAGAATGGATCAAAGCATCCAGCACGTCAATAAAACCCCGGTGAAACGTGAGTGATACCGGAAGCCATTGATTTACCGAGGGTTCCGGGTCGTGGTGACATGCGCCCACGTTGCAGAAATCCGGGATATACTTCCCCTGACTCGGAGCCCACCAGTTGCCCCGCCCGGCCAAGACAAACGTCGTGAGTTTTGGAGTATACGATTTCGCGCCCGATACGGAGGAGTTGCGAAAAGAGGGAATGCGCATCCGCCTGGAGGGCCAGCCGGTCGCCGTTCTGAAGATGTTGCTGGAGCGGCCGGGCGAACTGGTAACTCGCGAGGAACTACAGAACAAGCTTTGGGCCACGGACCGATTTGTCGATTTCGACAACAGTCTCAACGCGGCAGTCAAACGCCTGCGGGCGGCATTGAACGACTCCGCCGTTCAGCCGCGTTACATAGAGACGCTAGCGCGCCGAGGGTACCGTTTCATTGGATCCGTGAACACGGCTAGCGTCGAAACGGACATTACAACGTCTGCGGACGTTCCTGCTTCAACCGCTGTGCACACCGAACGGGCGCTCGGTAGCCGAAACCGTTGGATGATTGTGGGCGCAGTGTGCGTGCTTGCTGTTGGTGTCTGGGGCTGGCGTCAATGGCGGCATACCAAGGGTGTCCCGCCGCTGCCCGTGATTCGTTCGCTGGCTGTGCTGCCGCTCCAAAACTTGAGTGGAGATCCATCGCAGGACTTCCTCGCCGACGGCATGACCGAAGAACTGATCGGGCGACTTTCCAGAATTCACGGATTACGGGTTATATCCCGTACTTCGAGTATGCACTTCAAGAACACGCAGCTTTCAGTACCAGAAATTGCCAAGATGCTCGCGGTCGATACGATTGTTGAAGGGTCGCTGGTGCAAGAAAGACACCAGATCCGTGTCCATGCGCAATTGATTCGTGCCGCGACGGACGAGCACATTTGGGCGGGAGAATACCAACGAGAGTACCAAGGCATTCTCGAAGTGCAGGAGGAAGTCGCTCGGAATATCGTTGAGCAGATCGAACTGAATCTCACACCTGAGGAGCGGGCGCGTCTGGCATCCAGGCCTCCAGTCGATCCTCAAGCTTACGAAAATTACCTTAAGGGCCGTTACTACTTCAGCCAGCGAACCAAGGATGCCCTCCAAAAAAGCATCGCGTCGTTCCAGCAGGCGATCACGAGCGACCCAGCCTATGCTCCGGCCTATAGCGGGCTGGCGGAGGCCTACGCAATGCTCGGATTCCGCGGCGGTCTCCCATCGAACAATGCTCTGTCAGGTGCCAAGAAAGCAGCTCTGAAAGCGATCGAACTGGACGACTCCTTGGCGGAACCGCATGCCTCTCTAGCGTTTATCTGGGAGACCTACGATTGGGACTGGCCCGGCGCCGAGAGACAATACAAGAAGGCTTTGGAATTGAATCCAGGTTACGCCCAAGCTCACAACTGGTATGCCGGTTACCTCACGTACACAGGACGACTCAATGAGGGGATCACTGAGGCGATGCGTGCCCGGGAACTCGACCCCTTGTCCCTGCCTCTGAACAACGCCCTGGCGGGAAGATTGCTGGCCGGAGGACGTTATGATGAGGCGCTGCGGCAAGTGCAGCAAACCTTGGAACTGGATGACCACTTTGCACCGGCTCACCAGACACTGGGTTGGGTATACCTGCATAGCGGAAAACAGAGCGAAGCCATTCGAGAGTTTCAAGACGCGCTAGAACTCTCCGGAGCGGCGGACATGGATATTCAGTTGGACCTTGGTTTTGCCTATGCCGTCTCGGGAAGGCGGGAGGAGGCAAGAAGAATACTGGTGAAACTGGAGCGCATGCACCAACAAGGCCTTGCTCCGTCCGCTTCAGTCGCAATTCTATATGGAGCGTTGGGTGATTCGAGTGAGGCTTTCGGCTGGCTGGAAAAGGCTTACGAGGAAAGGGACCCTCAACTTACTTATCTCAAAGCGGGTCGAAGATTCGAGCCACTGCGTAAGGATCCGCGATTCGGACAATTCGTACGCCGCGTCGGGTTACCCGAGTAAATCGCTCCAGTGTTTGCGAACCGCGCCTGAAGGTTTGCAGCCTGCTCACGTCAACGCAGCAGTGGCGCCCCGCATAGGTGTACGCTCATTAGCCAAAATCTAGCATTAGCCGACAAATAGCCGTTGCGTGGGCACGGGATCACCGTTCACATCAGTAACCGTTCCTACTAGCTTTCCTAGCCTCGGTTCCTTGCCTTGGACACTCTGGCCATGCATCGTTACCGAAAGCGCACCAGCAATCGCTAGCGCGATAGCAAAACGTAGGGGAGAGAAGATTGACATCCGTTTGTCCTTGTCCTTCTGTAGGGGCAAGGAACATGCCAAACGCAATTCGAGCTAACTCATTGAATTTGAGACGGTGAATACGAGCGGCAGTGTCGAGAGTCGAAAGTGTCAGAAGTGACGACGAAGGGACGGCCGAACAGAGACATTCGATCAGCTGGGAGACGGCAGCTCCGCAGAGCATTATCCTACGCGGATCTCCGTGTCGGCATTTCAATCTTCAAAGCTGCGGACGCGACTGCGGAACCCGCGTTTTACGTTTTCCCACATCCACTTGATCACTCGCGCGTCGAGACCTTGCTTTAACGACCTTGGTAGGCGTGATACGTTCCATGCCATGTCTCCAGGTTTCGATCTGCCAATCGCTCCTCTGCAGTCACAATCGTCATGCGCTGCAGCGAGTAAGGCAGCTCTTTGCCGCAATCCAGGCAGCAGACGTATGGGAGCCCAACTCGATCACGGTGCGGCCACGTCGTGTGCGGATGAACGCAATCAAACAAATAAGCAAGAAGCCATCTCAACCAGCTCATAGTTCTGCTCCCAGGCTGGCGCGGGCTGCTCCGCACCATGACTTGCTGCAGCGCCACCTTCCGGCCGGAATGAGGCCAACTGAAGGTACGCTCGCCGCAACTGCGCTCGATATTGCTTTTCCGTAAGCCGTGCCCTCAAGGCGGCATCACTAATGTTGAATCCCAGCAGGTGATGTAGAACGAAGGCTATGCGGGAAGTCGAATCGAGCAGAAGGATGGGGCTGCCGTTCAGATCCTCGAGCGATTGGAATGCTTTTGAGTTGATGGCGGCGGAACGTCCGTAGAGCAACGCGTCATAGGCCGATGACTCACCATCCCAGCGTGCTCCGGATTTCACACAGTACGTCCTCCAGCGCGAGCTGCACCGTTCGTTCAAGGAGGTCGGAATTAGCGGTGTTTTCCTCCAGTCGCTTAGGGGCGTTCTTTACGCCGATGGAACTGGCCAACGACTTCAAGATCGAAGTCCATGGCCGGAAGATCCTCGACCTCTGCGCCGGCATCGGCATCCTGTCCTTCTGCTGCCGCCATTTCCGGCATCACGAGCAGATGCCAGATATCACCTCCATCGAGATCAATCCGGAATATGTCCGCATCGGCAGAAAACTGTTGCCCGAGGCAACATGGATTTGCGCCGACGTGTTCGATGTGTGGTAGGGGCTGGCCCGTGATTTCATCTGCGTCATCGGCAATCCGCCGTTCGGGAGATTGATGACCGACCGCAAGGCTCCGCGTTATACCGGCTCAGAATTCGAACTGAAGATCGTCGATATCGCCGGGCACCTTGTCAGCTTTGGCGCGTTCATACTCCCGCAGAATTCGACGCCGTTCCGCTATTCCGGCGCGCCATACTACCAGCGCATCGAGAACGCCAAATTCGAGAAGTTTTTCGCTGATACGGGCATCGACATCGACGCCGGTTGCGGCATCGATACGACTTTCCATCGGGATGCTTGGAAGCAGGTCAACATCACAACCGAAATCGCCTGCTGCGAATTCACGCAGCCCGTCAAGGCGCAAGGCAGCCTGTTCGACCTGCTGACGGAGGTCGCCTGATGATGACCGCCTAGCTCTGACCCTTCGGCAGCAGCACCTCGCTCCACCACTTCGTCCAAAATTTCGACACGTTGCCGAACGGCTCGAACGTCCGCTCGTGCCCAATGCCCATCGTCATGTATTCCGCTTCACGCCCGCTTGCTTCCCGCGCAGCCACACCGACAGGGCCTTCGGCTCGAACCACACCGCCTTGCCCACCCGGAAATGCGGGATGTCGCCGATGGCCACCAGCTGGTAGACAAGCCGTCCCGACACGTTCAGCAATTCGGCGACTTCCGCCACCGTCAGCGCCGATTTCCGGCTCTGGATGATATCTTCGAGCGACACGCCCGCCATCGTAACAGAACAAAATTGTTCATCTCGGAGGCCGGGCTTATAGGCGGGTTATGGGCGAATGCGCCGGAAGAGGCCGCGAAATACGACTTTTGGTGCAAAGCAGGCGAAGCGCGCAAATCCTGCTATGACGCGCCTTTTCATAAATTTCGGAAAAAGGTCGATCCGACTGTCTGTCGGCAAGCCGGAATTGTAGGTTCAGCCACATAAAGAGGGGTCACTGTGTGCGGGTTGTGTGCCTCCCGCCACAAGCCGTGCTGCCACCGCCGCTTTGTTCAATTGCGATTACTTCGGTCGAGCAAGCCGAACTAAAGCTTTCGGTGATGGAATGCTGTTACATCTGGAAGAGTGCCTTCAGCACCCTGAGCGCCTGTTGAAGTTGATCAGTGGTTAATCGGGAGAGCAGTCGCTGCAGCTTAGACACCAGGATCTGGTTGTCGATTTCTTCGGCTTCGTATTCGAAAAAAAATGACGGCGAGACTCCCAGTGCAGCGGCGATACGCTCAATCATTTCAAGTGTTGGAAACTTCTCGCCTCTTTCAACCTCGCCGAGATAGTTCGCACCGGTATCCGCCCTCTCAGCCGCGGTTTCGCGTGAGAGACCTGCGGCTTCGCGAATAGATCGGATTCTATTTCCAAAGAGAGCTTGGCGTTCCATGCGTCTCTGACGTTATCGATGAATTCGCTGCGCCAACACTCGCTATTGGCCGATAATCGCCTTGACTACGTAGGCCATTAGCGTTAATGTCGGCAACAACCGTCGTCGGCAATTACCGACGAGTCTGATGGCCTGCATCACCGTTCATCTGTCGGAAAGACGAAGAAAAGGGATTCTGCGGTCCTGCGGACTAGGTTGCCTGCTGGCATGTCGAGGCCAGCAGCCACTCGATAGATGGTGCGAAGGCTGGGACATTGGACTCCGCGTTCCAAATCGCTGATAAACGTGCGATCGAGGCCAGTCTTCATATGGAATTCCATCTGGGAAAGCCCAAGATCTTCTCGGGTGGCCCGCATTACTTCACCAAACGCCCTTTCCACGCCAGCACGAGGCTGAATTTGCTTTCGACGTTTGGCCATCTTGAAGATCATGCTGAACGTTTGTCGGTAGTAGGCCAACGGGCAGTTACCGACAAGTTCAGGAACCGGTCGGAGAGGCGGCCATGAGTTCCTTGGGTGCTCGATGCTTGCCGGATTTCAGGAAGCGAGTCGCTCCAATGACCCAGGGCTCGGAGGAATTTGCTTCAGCGGTAGAAGAAGGCCAAAACTCAACTCAGATAGTTCGTGACAGTGGACAACCTGTTGCGAATATTTGCGGGGCCCCGGCACCATCGGACGAAGCACTGATCTCTGCTATCGCCAATCATGATGAGGAGGCTCTCTCTTTATTGTTCCGCCGTTACGCTCGCTTCGTCCGCGGGATTGCGTTAAGAGTATTGCGCGACGCAGCCGAAGCGGAAGACCTCCTTCAGGACATTTTCGTTTTGATTCACCGCCTTTCCGGAACGTTCGACAGTTCCAAAACCTCCGCTCAATTCTGGATTCTCCAAATGACCTACCGGCGGGCCATTTCACGCCGCCGCTACCTGAATTCCCGCCATTTTTATACGCAGGTGGAACTCGATGAAGGGGCTATACCCGCCCCGGATTCGGGATTAGCTCACTCCGAGGGCTCCGTTGGCCAGCGACTGGCTGAATTGGACCTTCAGAAACTGTTTGGGGCGCTGTCGGAAGACCAGCAGAAGACGCTCCGGCTTCACTTCATCGAAGGCTATCCCCTTGATGAGATCGCGACGATGCTCGGACAGACCAAGCGAAACATCCGGAACCATTCGTTTCGCGGTCTGGAGCGGTTGCGAAAACTGATTTTCGCTGGCAAATTGCCGGGCGCGAGAGCAGTATGATACGGGGATCGTCCAATCTAGGAGCAGCGGAATTGTCTCAATCCGAACCCCATGACGAGTTCCTAGAACTCTGTGCTGCTTCGACCACGGGTGAGCTATCGAATGACGAGCAGAGGCGGCTACAGCAGCATCTTGCTGTCTGTGCGTCCTGCCGCGAAGCGCTTCGGCAATACGAATCGATCGTCAGCGATGTGATTCCCGCTATTGCCGCTGGCGAGGCCCCTGAAAACCTACCGGCGAGTACTGGCGATTGGTCTCAAGAGAAAGCGGAAAAAGCACTATTCGAGCGCTTGGGCCGTGAGGAAAATGACCGAACCGATCGAAGCGATCGCCAAAATGGTTCTTCGTATTTCCCCACTCGCATCCTCCCATTCTCAAGCGAGT
>Ga0209580_10000504_pt1 | contig 21220 bp, 20 predicted proteins | sample Coa_R1_5_FD_187153 | JGI IMG/M metagenome (GOLD analysis project Ga0209580, IMG submission 187153) | Surface soil microbial communities from Centralia Pennsylvania, which are recovering from an underground coalmine fire - Coalmine... | ecosystem: Environmental > Terrestrial > Soil >... | reverse complement strand
GGGGCCGTGGCGGAGGGGTTGACCCCGCGTGCCCTCGACGGCTATACGAGATTAGATGGGGTTAAAAATATTTAGCGTTCTCTGCTGCCGAGAGACCCGCCCGTGAGCGCGATCACCGGAGTGGTGCAGGACTACCTCAAGGTCATTTACAAGCTGCAGCAGCAGCGCCGGGGGAGAGCCGGCGCAGGGGGTGTTGGAAGAAGCCGCCCGCGTCGGCGCGGAGTTGATCGTGATGGCGACACACGGCCGCGCGGGGATCGATGCCGTGTTTGCCGGGAGTGTTGCGTCCCGGGTGATGTCGAAGTTTCCCAGGCCGATCCTGCTGATCCGGTATCCTCGCTCGGAACCGACCGGCGCGATCTGATCCGGCGGGGCGCGCCGGCCCGTCCGGGCTCCCCGATCGAACCGCCACTCGCCGCACGCTTTTTGGCCGCGCCGCGTGCGATTTCATTGACAGGGTTCCACGGTGGGGCTATACTCTGCTCAAAGTTCAAGCCGTTGGGCATAGATGCGGTAAGCGCACACGCACCCCGAAGTGCTCCGGGTCGCCCGGGCGCTTCGACCAAGTAGGAGACGCGCAGCATCGGGCCAACTGTCGTGGCGGCAACGGCGTTGCAGGAAAGCGAGGCTCAGCCGGGAGATCACCCGATCCCGTGCTGAGTTTTTGTGTTTGTGGCCACGGTGAAAGGGGAAGAAGCGACATGAACCGGCGTGGGGGGTCCCGCGTACACCATTCCAGGAGACGCAGATGACCGTGACCAACACCGTTGAGGCCTACCTTGCCGCCAGCCGACGAGATCCGCGCCTGACCCGGACCACCCTGCACTACATTGCCGATATGATTGACTATTTCGGCAAGGACAAGGTGTTCGAGGGGATCTACGGGATGGACCGGCAGCTCGACGACATCGTGGCGTTTTTCAAAGGCTACGCGATGAGCATGGAGCGGCGCCTGCTGCTCCTGGTGGGCCCGCAGGGCTCCGGGAAGTCGATGACCGTCGATAAGCTCAAGCGGCGGCTGGAGGAGTATTCGGGGAAACCCGACGGGCTGGTGTACGCCGTGGATGGATGCCCGTTCCATCAGCATCCGTTCGACCTGATTCCCTCCGACGTCCGCGAAACCGAGGGCATTTGGTGGCACGAGGAGGCGGTGCCGTGTCCCGTGTGCGAGCGGGTGATCGGCTCGCACGGCGGATGGCGCACCGTGCCGGTTCGGCAAGTCCTCCTCTCCGCCCGCGACAAGATCGGGGTGGCCAAGCACACCCCGACCGACCTCCGACGCGAAGACATCACGAACTTCGTCGGCAACATCAACTTCGCGATGCTGAAGGAGCGGGGCTCGACCTACGATCCCGATGCCTACGATTTCGATGGCAAGGTGATCTGGGCGAACCGAGGCATCCTGGACTGGACGGAGGTGTTCAAGAGCCGGCGCCAGCTCCTTTCGCTCCTCCTGGAGCTCATCCAGTCGAAGCGGATCGACCTTGCCAATTTCCCGACGGTTCACGTCGACGAGGTCGTGATCGGCCATACCAATTATCCCGAGTACAATGTGTTCCTGGCCGAGGACATCATGGAGCCGCTGCGGGGGCGGATCCACAAGATCGACTTCCCGTACAACGTCGACGTCCAAGGGGAGACGCGCATCTACCGTGCGCTCGTGGAGCGGGCCAATCAGGTCCGGGGTGAGACCAAGCACATCCCGCAGGACGTGTTCGAGCTGGCGGCTACCTACGCGATTCGGACCCGGCAGGAGTCCCAGGGCCTGCGGGGCCTCAGCCCGCGGTTTTTCGAGGATGCGTTTTCTCTGGCCTACACCCACGCCCGTCAATGCTTGGATCTGGAGGTCATGACCGAGGCGATCGAGCGAACGTTTGAGCACCAGTCGATCAAGGACCTGAACCAGAAAGACCTGTTGAAGCTGTTCGAGGAGACCAAGGTCGATTTCGTCAACAAAAAAGTCGACCAGATGGTCGAGGACATCGTCCCCACGCACTTCTACGACTACGGCCAGAATCTCTACCTCAATTATCTCGATGCGGCCGCCCGCAACGTGTTGGGCGAAGCCCTGGTGGACAGCGAGAAGGAGTTGATTGACGAAGTGGAAGGGGCGCTGGTTCAGAAGCGGCAGATCAGTCGCCAGGGGCGGGTCGCGTTCGAGAACGTGTTGGTGGAACGGCGCGAGGAGCTGCGGCGGATGAGCTACCGCGACCACGAGCATCTCCGGGGCGCGATCAACGAGCTCGTCTTCAACAAGATCAAGAACTGCCTGCGGCTGTATGAGAAAACCGAGGAGATGGATCCCAAGAGCCGCGAGCTGCTGGATGTCCTGCAGCGCAGCGCCGTCGAAGAGCACGGCTACTGCCAGTACTGCGCCCGGGCGCTCTTCAAAGTGATCGGGAGGAGCTTCTAATCGTCCGGCGGGCCCCGGGAGCCGCGGCCGGAGAGATCGGATGAAGATCCACCGAGGGCGGATCGCCCAGCACAAACACGACCATCACCTCCGAGAGTATCTGAAACAAAATCTCAACGAGCTCATCCAGCAGAAAGAGCTGATCATCGACGGTAAAGTCAAGACCCAGATTGCCACGCTCGACCTGCCCACGTTGAAGTTTGCCGAGGAGACGCAGTATCTCGCCCAGGGGACCGGGAGCGGCAGCGGCGGGACGGGGACGGGCGGATCCGGAGCGGGGGATGGTCGGATCCAAGCCCTGGGGGGGCTCATGGGCGGGGATCACCACGGTAAAGAGCTGCGGGTGGAACTTGACTTCGACGAGTTTGTCAAACTCGCGCAAGAGGTGCTGCTTGAGGAGTTGCGGCTCCCCGCCTTCCACGAGCCCGCGCGGTGGGGCGAGGTGGAGAGTCAGGATATGCCGGAGCTGGACGACCTCGACCGGATCGGGATCCGGGCCGACCTCAACCTCGAGGAGACGATGGTTCAAAGCCTCTATCGCAACGCCCGGGAGCGCGGCGTTCTCGACTACGATGTCGACGTCCAGCAGGATGCCTGGTACTTCATTGAAGACCCCACGAGCTTCCAAAACAACCGTTCGGTGGAGGTCTACGTACTCGACGTCTCCGGATCGATGCGCGGAGAGTATCTGTCTTTGGTCCGCAAGACGATCTTCATCATCTGGCACTATCTCGAGCGGCGGTACCCGACCAATCTTCGCCGGTACGTGGTGTTCCAGGATGTCGCAGAAGAAAAGATGCGCGATGAGTTCTTCTGTGTGGAGTCGAGCGGCGGAACCCACATCAGCACGGGGTTCGAGAAGGCGATTGAGCTGCTGGAGGGTGCGCGGGAGTACGACAAGTTCCTCTTCATGTTTACGGATGGGGAGACCAGCTCGGGGGACTTCGATCAGGCGAAGAAACGGTTCGAGGAAGCCCGGGGGGCATTTGATCTTGTCATCTACGGCCACGTGAATCCGGGCGGACGGGGGATCGGCGGATTCAGCGAGTACGTGCAAGAGGTCGCCAAGACCGGTGAGGGGGCGCTGTTCGCCAACCTGATGGACATCGAGACGATCCGGGCGGCGATGAAAGACTTCCTCGCCTTCTTCGACGCCCAGGCCACGCGGCGCTATGCCGGGACCCCGCGGCGGTAGCGTGAGGGACGGCAGATGATCGGCGAGTACCAGGGGGTGATCCGTCAGCTGGAAAACCTGGCCCACGATCGTGGGCTGGCCTTCGATCCCGTGGTCTTCCAGATCACCGATAGCGATGAAATCGCCGAAGTCGCCAGCATGGGGCTGCCCAACCGGTTCATCCACTGGTACTGGGGGGGGACCTACAAAGAGCTGGTCATGCAGCAGGCGAAGGAAGTCTTCACCATCCTCGAGCTGGTGCTGAATACGATTCCGTCCCACGCTTTCTTGAGAAGCACGAACACATACCTACAGAACGTTCTCGTCATCGCCCACGTCCTCGGCCACGCGGATTTCTTCGCGAACAACCACTGGTATCGAAAATCCAATAAGAACATGCTGAACATTGCCGAGCAGCATGCCCGCATGATCCGGTGGTACGAGGCGGAGTACGGGCGGGAGCGCATCGAAAAGCTGCTCGACGCGTTGTTGACCGTGGCCACCTCCGTCAATGCGTTCGAGCGAAGCCCCCAGGAGCAGCAGAAACGACTGATCTACTATCTTGAGGAACGCGCGCCGCTGGAGGAGTTTGAGCGGACGTTGTTCGAGTCGATCCGGGAAGAGGCGGAGTATTTCGACCTGATCCAGCGGACGCACATCATCAACGAAGGGTGGGCGACGTTCGTCGAGGCCGAACTCCTCAACCGGTTGCTCACGGCGAAGGAATGGGCCAGCATCTCCGTCCAGCTCTGCAACCGGCCGGCGCCGTACACCATCGGGTACACGCTGTTCGCCCACGTGCGCGAAGAGGAGGGGTTCGGCCGGGCGCTGGAGCTCCGCCGGTTCTACGAGGACGTGAGCCTGATCGACCTCACGCTGACCGAGGAATTAGTGCGGCGCCTAGACATCTTCGTCTACGACCCCAAGGAAAAACAGAAGAACTACGATCTCCAAAAGGTGAAGGAGATGCTGATTGCCCAAAAACTGTACAAGGGGGAGCCGCGGATCGAGGTCGACCCCACTTCCCAGGGCCGGGATCTCCTGCTCGTGCATCTCGACGAGGACCGTAAGCTGGAGCCGAAGCGGATCAACCTCTTCCTCCGCGCTGTCTACTCCTTGTGGCGTAACCCCGTGAAACTCCGCGCGAATGGCAAGGTGTACACGTACGATCGCCGAGGGTTGTCCTCGACCTAGTCTCACCTCGCCGCGGGGCGGCGGCGGGCGGCCTGAATCCCTCCCAGCTCAGCGCGCCTCCCCAGCACAGATTCGCAGCCCCTCGAGCGGGGGCTGCCGGGGGGGGTCGCTCCGGCCGCGGGGAGACCCCCGACCGCCAGCGGGGGGAGGGGATGCCGTTCACGGTTCGGAATCCTCCCGCATGGAAGTCCTCGAAGTCAAGCGTACGCTCAGCGGAGGGGTCGAGCAGTTCCCCTGCGTCGCGGTGGAGATGACCGCCTCCCGTGCCGTGCTGCTGTACACGCTCACCCGCGCCCGGCGCCTCGGCGGCATCGATCTCACCCCGGGGATGGTCACGGTGGCCTATTACTGGGCCGGCCGGCCGTATAACGTTTACCACTGGATCTCCCCGCGGGGGGAAACGGTGGCCTGGTACTTCAACGTGAGCGGTCCGGTCCGCATCACGGACCGGCGGGTGGAGTGGCAGGACCTCGAGGTGGACGTGCTGGTGACGCCGGATCTCCGGACCCAGGTTCTAGACGAGGACCGGCTGCCGCTGGATCTCTCGGCCGAGCAGCGCGCGGCGATCGCGGCAGCGCGGGACCGCGTGCTGCGGGAAGCCCCCGAGGTGGTGCGGGAGCTGGAGCGGACGTCGCGGGACCTGCTGGCTCGGGCGGCGGAGGCCCCGTAATGCGTCTGCACCATCGGATTGCGGTGATCACAGGTTCGAGCCGCGGGATCGGACGCGCGATCGCCCAGGCGATGGCCCGCGAGGGGGCGTCGGTGGTTCTCAACGCGTCTCGGTCGATCGGGGAGGCGCAGGCGGTCGCCGACGCGATCGTACGGGCGGGCGGCCGCGCGCTCGCGATTCAGGCCGACGTCGGCAGCCCCAGAGAGGCCAACGCGCTGATTGCGCAGGCGGCGGAAGTCTGGGGCCGGGTGGACATCCTCGTCAACAACGCCGGGCTGGTGGATCGGGCCGGCATCTGGCAGATCGATGAGGCCGGATGGGCGCGGATGCTGGCCGTGCACGTCACCGGTCCGTTCTTCGCCGGACGGGCGGCGGGGGAGCTCATGATCCGGCAGGGGCGGGGGGTTATCATCAACATTGCCTCGATGCGGGGGATCGAACCCGGCACGGGGCCGCTGCACTACAACGTGAGCAAAGCCGCGGCGCTGATGTTGACCAAGTGCCTCGCCCGGGACCTGGCGCCGCACGTGCGGGTGAACGCCATCGCCCCCGGATACACGGAGACAGCATTCCACGCTGACCGCACGATCGCCGAGCGCGAGCAGATCGCCTCGAGGATCCCCCTGGGACGGTTCAGCCAGCCCGAAGAAATCGCACGCGCGGCGGTGTTTCTCGCCTCGGACGAATCGGCCTTCGTGACGGGGCAGACGCTGATCGTATCGGGCGGAGTGGTGACGGGCTAGACGGCGCGCCGTTACTGTTTGAAGTCCTGCGGTTTGACCTTCTCGAGAAATTTTTTGAATTCTTCGACCTCGTGTTCATCGAACGCCTTCTTCAGCTGGATCGCCCCCGCCGCAAGTTTCTCCTCGACATAAATCGGAGCCTCGGTCCTCAGGGCCAGCGCGATCGCATCGCTCGGCCGCGAGTCCACGACAACCTCCGCCCCGTTGTTCTGGAGATGAATCTCCGCAAAGTACGTTCCGTTCTGGATGTCGGTCACGACGATCCGGTTGACGCTCACGGTGAGCTGCGTGAGGATGGTGCGCAGCAGATCGTGGGTCATGGGGCGGGGCATGCGGACTCCCTGCAGTTCCAGGGCGATCGATTGGGCCTCGGCCGTGCCGATCCAGATCGGGAGCGCCAGCGTTTCGGCGTTGTCGACGAGCAGCACGACCGGATTCATCTGCTGGTCCATCGCCACGGTCCGCACTTTCATCCCGATCATGCCTCGGCCCCCCGGGCATCGATTCGCGTTGTGCGGGTCCATTATAACAGAGCGCTCAATCGCACGAAAAGTCTCACACGGTGGAAGGAGACACGCGCGCTAGGACGAAGAGGCATGGGGTATACACAACCATCAGTAGCTCGGGAGGTCGATCAGGGTCCGAGACGTGCCTGGACCAACCGCACTGGATGTCGTCGCCGCACGGCACCGGTCCGCGAGACAGACAAACGCACCACAGACGGGGAGGCTCGACGCCGATGGGGCGAGGCGTGGCTGGAGTGGTTGGCTTCCTGGTGGTCATGCTCTGGCCGTGGAGCGCTGCGCACGCCGGGCAGATCTACACGGTGCATCAGGGAGACACGCTGTGGCGGATCTCTCACCGCTTTGGTGTCCGCCCGGCCGATTTGGTCGCCGCCAATCACCTCGCGTTGACGTCGATCATCCACCCGGGGTTGCGCTTGTCCATTCCCGGGACGCCTGCCTCGGACCGCTCCGTTCCCGACGCGGGCTCCCAGACCCCGCCGCCCGATATCGCTTCGTTGCAAACACCCCTCGAGCACGCCGACCGCCGGCCGCCGGCACCGGCCCCCACAAGGTTAGCGGCGCCCGCCCGGGCCCTGAGCGAGCCGGGGGACATCGTGCGGATGGCCTACCAGTACCTCGGCAGGCCGTACCAGTGGTCCGGGGTGGGGAACTACGGGTTCGACTGCTCGGGGCTGGTCGCCCGCGTGTTCGCGGCGTTTGGACGGCTGGTGCCCCACACCTCGTTTGGGCAATACCAAGCCGGGCGGCTGATCCCCCGGGAGCAGCTCAACCCCGGCGACCTCGTCTTCTTCCATACCTACGGTACCGGCGCGTCCCACGTGGGGATCTACATCGGTGAGGACCGCTTCATTCACGCATCCTCCCGGGGCGTGATCATCTCCTCGATCGAGGAACCTTACTTCAGGGCCCGGTATCTGGGGGCGCGGCGGCTCTAACCCCCGCTGGGGCGAATCGCTCACCGATACCCCCTTGCCGCCGTCGCTTTGAAGCTGGCGTAGACGCTCATGCCCTCGCGAAGCGCCAGTGTGCGCACCGCGCGGGCGGTGATCTCCGCGACAAGCGGCGGCCGGGTCGCCAACGTGACGCGGACGCGCTCCCCCCGGGGCGGCTCCGGTATCAACTGGATGATCGTCCCGAAGAACACGTTCTGCGCCGTCCCGGTCGGCGCGCCGGTGTGCAGGGTGATATCCCTGGGGTCCACGGCGACGAACACCTCCCCCTCGCCCTGCGCATCGACGATGCGCAGGGTGCCGTTTTCGGTGCGAACCTCCGCGAGGCCGTTGGGGTCCCGCGAGGCGACGCGGCCCCGGAAGAGGTTCAGCCCCATCAGTTCCGCCACGTACCCCGAGCGAGGTGTCCGCAGAAGTTCCTCGCGGGTCCCGACCTGAACGATCCGGCCCTCCTCGATCACCGCGATCCTGTCGCCGAAGATCACGGCCTCCACCGGATTGTGGGTCACGAACACCGTGACGCAGGGGAGGAGCGCAAGAATCCGGCGAAGCTCCGTCCGCACCTCGCGCTGAGACTGCAGGTCGAGGGCGGATAACGGCTCGTCGAGCAGCAGGAGCCGCGGCCGGAGGGCGAGCGCCCGGGCCAGCGCGACGCGCTGCTGCTGGCCGCCGGACAATTGCGCGGGCCTGCGGGCGGCGAGGTTTCGGATGTGCAGTTGGTCCAGCGCGGCGGTCGTGCGCGCCGCCAGATCCGGCCTGGGCACCCGCTGTGCGCGCAGTCCAAAGGCGACGTTTTCCGCGACGGTGAGGTGGGGGAAGAGCGCATAATCCTGAAAGACGTACCCGATGTCGCGCGCGGCGGTCGGAACCGTGATCTTCAGGTCGCTGGCGAGGTAGGTGCCCCCGTCGAGACGGATTGTCCCTTGATCCGGTTGGGTCAGGCCGGCCAGGATGTTAAGGATCGTGCTCTTCCCGGCACCGCTCGCTCCCACAAGCACCAGCGTTTTGCCGGCCTCGGCGGTCAGCTTGACCGTCAGGTCGAATGCCCCCAGGCGCTTGGCGAACTCTGCCTCCAGCAGGGCCGGCTACCTCCGCAGAGCCCGCGGGAGGTTCCGCAGCGCAAAGAGGATCCCGAACGAAACGAGGAGGAGCATCACCGATAATGCCACCGCCGCATCCAAGTCGCTCTGCAGCGCTTCGTAGACGGCGAGGGGCATCGTCTGGGTGCGGCCGGGGAGGTTGCCGGCGAAGGTGATCGTGGCGCCAAACTCGCCCAGGGCGCGGGCCCACGTCATGGCCGCCCCGGCGATCAGCGACGGCAGGCTCAGCGGTAGCACCACGCGGAGGAAGGTGTAGGCAGAGGGAGCTCGCAGGGTGGCCGCGGCCCGCAGGTATTTTGCGTCCACCTGTTCGAAGCCGGCGCGCGCGGCATTGACGAGCAGGGGCCCGGCGACGAACATCTGAGCGAGAACGACCGCCAGCGAGGTGAACGGGATCGTGATCCCGAGGGCCGCCAGCTCACGGCCGGTGAGCCCGGTGCGGCCGAAGGCGAGCAGCAGTCCCACCCCGGCTACGGTGGGGGGCAGCACCATCGGGAGGTCGACGAGCACTTCCAGAACAGATTTTCCAGGAAATTGGCGCATCGCCAGAAGGTACGCTACGGGAAGGCCGAGGATGGCGACCGCCGCGGTCGAGGCCAGCGAGGTCTTGAGGCTGAGCCAAAGCGCCTGGAGGATGAACGGCTTCCCCAGCCTGTCCAGCAACTCGCCCGGGGGAATGCGCATGACCAAGCCGAGCATCGGGAGAACGAGCAGCGCGAGGAACAGGGCGCCGGCCGTGATGGGGAGAACGGCCAGCACGGCGGACCGCCGCGGGGCGGAGCGATCGAGGACCGAGGAAGGGGCGACGCGGCCCACGAAAGCGGCAGGTCAGGGCGCGGGGAGGAGATTGTACCCGCGCAGGATCTGCTGCCCGAGCGGAGAGAGGACCATCCGGGCGAACTGTGTCGCGGTCGCCGGGAACGCGGCCCCTTTGGGGATTGCCATGGGATAGGTCGCAATGACGTTGTAGGGGTCGGGAATGCTGAGAATCTGCACCCGCTCTTCGACCGGCGCGGTGACATCCGAACGGTAGACGACGCCCGCGTCGGCCTCGCCCAACTGAACCTTCGCCACCGCGGCCTTCACATTGTCTTCCTCGGAGACCACGTTGTGGAGCACGCGCTGCGCGTAGTCGGCGCCAACTCCTGGCGCCTTGGCGAGTTTGGCCAGGACTTGGCGGAAGTAGTGGCCGGCCGGAACGGCATCGGTCTCGATCACGAGTTTCACGCCCGGGCGGGCAAGGTCTTGCAAGCCTGCGATTTGGCCGGGATTCGACCGAGGATAGATGACGACCAGGCGGTTTCTTACGAATTCGACGGGGGTCGTCATGAGCAGCCCCCGCTTCTGCAAATAGATCATCCACCGGTCATCGGCAGAGGCAAAGAGGTCGGCCTGTGCACCTTGCTCGATCTGCAGAGCGAGTTGCTGGGATCCCGCAAAGTTGAAGGTGACCCGGGCGTTTGGGTCCTGGGTCTCGAAGATCTTCCCCAGTACCGTGAACGCCTCGGTCAGCGAGGCCGCGGCAAACACGGTAAATGTTGGGATCGAGATCGCCGCCACCGTGCGGGGGGCGATCCCGAGGAGGCACATGGCGATCAGACCGGCGCCGATGGCGCGGAAGGATCTCCTCCTGGTGGACGTGCGGCGGCGTAGGATTTTCACCCTGGGGATCGGCCAGCTCTCAGGACTTGCCGATCATGACCTCCGTGGACTTGATCACCGCAAGGACTTCATCACCGACCTTGAGACCCATCCGTTCCACCGATGCCCGCGTGATGACCGAGACCAGTTCCTGGGTGCCGAGCTGGATGCGGACTTCGCCCATCACCCCGTCGAGCGAGATCGCCGTCACCCGGCCGCGGAGCTGGTTGCGCGCGCTGATTTCCACATCGGTCTCCCTCCGGCGGCTGGTCCGATGCTCAAGTCTGGCCATGAGCTGGGCCCTGGGAAACAGCCATTTTCGGCCAATCCTGGATCCCGGAAGCTGTCCGCCCCTCGCCAACGCTTGGACGCGCTTCACGTGGAGGCGCAGGATCGAGGCAGCTTCGCGAGCGGTGATGAAGTCCTCCATAGTCCTTAATATACCATATTGGGATTTATATGGGAATATAACAGCCCAGTTCGGTCCGTTTCCCGTGAGCGAGTGGGCGTGACCCGATGGGCGGGGGAGGGTATGATATCGGCATGCGCCTGAGTGCCGCGATCGCACTTGGAAAGCTGACCGCGTGCCTCAGCCGTCTCTTTCGCCAGGGAGGAGGGACCACGATGCCCGGGCGCGTCGCACGGGCGGTGGAACCGCGCGTCCTGCAGCGTCTTTCTAAACGCCTGCGCTTCGGCAGCGTGGTCGTCGCCGGCACCAACGGCAAGACCACCACGGCCCGTCTGCTGGCGCATATCCTGGAGACCATCGGCCGCCACCCGGTGCATAACCGGGCGGGCGCCAACCTCGCAGCGGGAATCGCCTCCGCGTTGGTGGGAAACGCTGACCTGTTCGGCCGTCCCTCCGGAGACATCGGCATCTTCGAGGTGGACGAGGCCACGGTTCCCCGTGTGGTTCCTCATCTCGCACCGCGAGTCGCCGTTTTCACGAACCTGTTCCGCGACCAGTTGGATCGCTACGGCGAGATCGACCACATCGCCGAACTGTGGCGCGCGACGGGCGAATCACTGCCGGTGGATGGCGTGCTGGTCGCGAACGGGGACGATCCCCTGGTGTACGACGCGGTTCGCGGACTGCCGGGGCGGCTCGTGACGTTCGGGATCGACGACGAGCGGCACGCGCTTCCGGCGATCGAGCACACCGCCGAGGCGCGGTACTGCTATCGCTGCGGAACCCCGTACGTGTACGCGCTGACCTACTTCGGTCACATGGGGCGGTATCAATGTTTGACCTGTGGCACCGTCCGCCCGGCGATCGACGTCGCCGCGCGGGAGGTGGCGCTCGCCGGCCCCGATGGAGCGGCGTTTACGCTGGCGCTTGTCCGGGAAGGGCGGTCGACCCCGATCTCGACGGTGCTGCCCGGGCTCTACAATGTGTACAATGTCCTTGCGGCGGCGGCGGCGGCCCTCCAGATCGGCGCTTCGCTCGAGGATGTGGGGCGGGGAGTGGCGTCCTTCGTCCCGGCGTTCGGCCGGGCCGAGCGCATCGCCGTCAACGGCGGCGAGCTCCGGATGCTGCTCGTCAAGAACCCCTCGGGGTTTAACGAGGTCCTGCGCACGGTGCTGTCGGCCGGGTCCCTGCCGGTTGTGCTCATCGCCATCAACGACAACATCGCAGATGGCCGGGACGTGTCGTGGCTCTGGGACGTCGACGCCGAAATGCTGGCGGGGCGGGTGGCACACGTGGTGGTGACCGGCTTGCGCGCGGAAGATATGGCGCTGCGCCTCCGATACGCAGGGATGGCCGAGGAGGCGATCGAGGTCCAGCGCGGGTACGAGCCGGCGCTGCGCGTGTCGCTGGCGCGAGCCGGGGGCAAGCCGTTGTTCGTGCTCCCCACGTACACCGCGATGCTCGCGCTGCGCGAGGTGCTGCACCGGTGGGGAGCCGTGGGGGGGTTCTGGGAGCATTGAGCGGAGATGCTGCGCTGCGCATTTGTCATCTGTATCCGGATCTCCTCAACCTCTACGGAGACCGGGGGAACATTATGGTCCTCACCCAACGGGCGCTCTGGCGTGGGCTTCCGGTGACGGTGACCGACGTGGGCTTGGGGCAGACGATCGACCCGGCGTCGACCGATCTCTTCTTTATCGGCGGAGGCGAAGACCGCCAGCAGCGAATCGCCGCGGATGACCTCTGCCGGGTGAAGCGCGGGCCGCTGCTGGAGGCGGTGGAGGACGGCGCGGTGGTGCTGGCGGTTTGCGGAGGGTACCAGTTGGTCGGGCGCTTCTACCGGCCGGCCGAAGGCGAGGAGCTGCCCGGGGCGGGCCTCCTCGACCTCTGGACCGAACACCCTGGCCCGGCCGCACGTCGATTGATCGGCAACCTCGAGATCGAGGTCGAGGGAATGGCCGCGCCGCTCATCGGGTTTGAGAACCACGGAGGGAGGACGCATCTGGGGCCCGGCGCGCGTCCGCTGGGGCGCGTGCTCGTCGGGTTCGGCAACAACGGCGAGGACGGTTGGGAGGGAGCGACCTCCCGTCGGGTCTACGGCACGTACTTGCACGGTCCGCTGCTGCCTAAGAACCCCGCATTTGCCGACCGCCTGATTTGCGAGGCCGTCGGCCGCCGCCACCCGGGGTTCCAGCTCGCCCCGCTCTCCGATGCTCTCGAAACGCGGGCCCGGGCGGTCATGCTGGCTCGGCTAGGGAATCCGCCGGCCCGGTAGCCTGCACGTGGGGGGCCGCTGGTACGGCATCGACCGCACGCTGATCCGCGTCGCCGCAGTCGTCGGCATTGCGGAGCTCGGATTCGCGACCGTCATCCCACTGCTTCCGTTGTTTTTGAAGGAACGCCTCGGCGCGAGCGCGACGCTCGTCGGCGTGGTGGTGGCGACGTTTGCCGCGGTCGAGACTGTGTTCAAGACGACCTGGGGAAGCCTCGCCGATCGGATCGGGCGGCGTCCCGTGATCGTGGGAGGGCTGCTCCTCAGCAGCGTCGCCCCGCTGCTCATGACGTTGCTACGACATCCCTGGTTGTTCGTCCCGCTCCGCCTGGTGGACGGGATGGGCAGCGCAGCGCTCTGGCCGGTCGCCGCAGCGACGATGCTGGACCGAGCCGGGGGCGAGCGGCGCGCTACGGCGATGGGGACCCTGAACATGTTTTTCCTCTCCGGGCTCGCGCTCGGCCCGGCCCTGGGTCTGTTCGTCGCGGGGTTTCTCGGAGGGTATACGTTCGGCTTCTACCTTGCTAGCGCGCTGTTGCTGATCGCGGCCGTACTGGCGATCGTCGTTTATCGCGATCCCGGCGCCCCCTCGACCGCCTATCAGGGGGCCGCCGAAACGTCGGCGATCGGCTTCATCCAGGGCGTCCGCGGCTCCCCCTGGCTGCTGCCGATGCTCCTCGTGGCATTCATCCAGATGTTCGGCGTGGGGCTCCTCGCCCCCATCCTCGTGATCTACGCGCACGAGGTGGTGCAGCTCAGCGATCAGTGGATTGGAACGCTGTTCCTGATCATCGTGCTGGCGGTCGCGCTCGCCTCTGTCCCGGCGGGCCGGCTGGCCGATCGGACGGGCCGGTCCCGCAGCGTCGGATGGGGGATGGTCGCCGCCAGCTGCGGAATGTGGCTGTTGCCCTTGGCGGGGAAGGGAAACCTCCCGTTGCTTGCCGTGGCGGCACTCCTGTTGGGAGCGAGCTACGCGATTTCCTCCCCCGCGTGGCTTGCGCTAATGAGTGAAGCCGCTCCCCCGGGGAGCACCGGTATGGTGATGGGGGCATCGGAGACCGCACAGGGGGCCGGGTTGGTCATCGGGCCGCTGCTCGGCGGGATCCTCTACGATGCTTTGGGGCCTCAGGCGCCCTTTGTGGGCAGCGCGGCGCTGCTCTCCGCCGGCACGATCCTCGCCGTCACCATTCTCCGCCGCAGGCAAGCGTCCCGGTGACGTAAGCTCCCGACGCTGAATCGTCCCTGCCTGCCAACCCGACGGGCGGCGGCACCCTGCACGTTCCCAACGGGACTCCATTTTCCACTTACACGGTTGGGGCACCACAATCCCCCACCCCGGTCCGGCCATGTCGTCTTTGGGGCATCATTACCAGTACGGAGACGAGCATCGGGCGGGGGTCGCACGCATGGGTGGACAAAAGGGATGGGCGCTGAAATTTGCGGCGATGGTCGTCGCGGCGGGGATCTCCGCGGGGATGCCGGGTCCCGCGGCCGCATCCGAGACCGCACAGGCATTGCTGCGCGACGGAATCGTGGCCTACCGTGCCGGCGCGCCCGCCCAGGCCTTACAGGTGTTTGCCGCGGCCGCCACCAAGGCTCCCGGCGACGCCCTTCCCGCACTTTGGGCGGGGTCTGCCGCCGCCGCTTTGGGACAGTGGAATGTAGCCGGCGACTATTTCCGTGAGGCCCTACGCCGTCCGCACACGTCTGATGTGGGCCGTCTCGCAGAAGCCTGGCTCATGCGGCTCGAGGCGCTCAACACCCGAATCCCAGGATCGGTCGATCCCCAATTGGGGATCGCCGCCCTGGCCTACGCGAGCAACCCACGATTGACGCGCAGCCAGGCCGCTTGGCTCGGGCAGGCGGTCGAGGCCGCGGCAGAGCGAGAGGCCCTCGATCCCTGGCTGCTCGCCTCGGTGATCTACGTGGAAAGCCGGTTTAACCACCAATCGATCAGCTCGGCGGGCGCGTTAGGGCTCGGCCAGCTTATGCCCGGTACGGCGCAGGCCGCGGGAGTGAACCCGATTGATCCGTGGCAGAACGTGCTCGGTGCAGCCGAAATTCTTCGGTGGAACTATCTTGAGTTTCGTACCTGGCCGCTTGCCCTCGCCGGCTATAATGCGGGGGGCGACGCCGTGAGGCGATACGGCGGCATTCCACCGTACCCCGAGACGCAGTGGTATGTGCGCGCGGTGCTTTGGTTGCAGAGCCAGTTGCGGCGGGCCGTTTAGTCGACCCTCGGACGACGGACTCCTTCGGAGATTCTTCCTGTAGGTCCCCCCTCTTAGAACACCATCGCCCCGGTAGCAATGAAGCTGCGCGCACCGATGTGGCATCCCGCAAGATAGGCGTGGGGGCCCACGAGCACGTGTTCTCCGAGTTGCAGCGAGAATCGACCGGCGGCACGTAAGACTGCTTGTTCCATGATCACACACTCTGGTCCGACTCTGAGTTCAGCGTCACCCTCGGCGGTCAACACGGCACCGTACAACACACGAGTACGCGGTCCAATCACCACCGATCCCGACAGGACAGCGTTGGGAGCTACCCACGCCGTGGGATCGATAACCGGTCGGTGTCCCAGGTGCTCCACCTGCATTGCTTCTCCTCCCCTCAGGATTGCAAATGGCCGTCCATCCCCCGGACTGCCGGACAGCGTCTCAGGTGCCCGACGTTGGATCTGCAGGAGTCCGGCGCACCCTGGGATACCGAGCCGGCCCCCGAGCCGCTCGGGGAGGGGGAGTCTGTGTCGATTTCATTGTCACCCGCTCCCGATGCCTGCGGCGGGGGCGGACGGATCGTTGCGTCGAAACCCTCGTGGCGCTGGGCCGGGGCCGATCGATGGACAGCGCCCCATCCTGAGGGCGCGGTAACGCGCGGGGGTCAGTCCGAACGCCGCCCTGAACGCCCGGGTGAAGTGCGCCTGATCAGCAAACCCCGCGTCGCACGCGACTTGGACCAACGCGCGTTCCCGGAGCATCTGTTCCCGGGCGAACTCGAGCCGCCGCATGAGCAAATACCGGTACGGGCTGGTCCCAAACATGATCCTGAACTGGCGGGCCAGGTCATACCGTGTCAATCCGGTGATCGATTCGAGTTCCGTCGAGTGCACGATACGGGTCCTCTCGGCATCAAGAAACCGGCGAGCCCGTTCGACCGCGCGAACGTCAACGCGCCGCGACACGATGGGTCCCGCAGCGCCTCGCTCTCCGGCCATCAATCCTTCCGCCAGGTCCACGAGCAGGCTATCCGCGGCCAGCGATTCCAGTGGGGCTCGGAAGGCTCTCTTGACGGCTCGCAACAGCCTGGCGTTTGTCGATACCGGCTCGTTCACGAACGGCAGCGGATAAGGCCTCCCCCGCAGGATCCGCACTGCCTCTGCCAGGAGCGACGGCTGCACGTAAACGATCCGATACCCGAAGCCCTCGCGCGTCCCCGCGCGTCCATTGTGGATCTCATCGGGATACAGCACGACGATCTGTCCCGGAGTGCTGGCCCGGACCGATCCCCGATAGTCGAAGACTTGCACGCCCGAGTCGGTGACACCGATGGCATACGTGTCATGCCGATGCTTCTGGTAGGCCTCCCCCGCGAACCACGCGCGGAAGAGTTCGACGCCCTCGAGCGGCCCCGTGCTGGCGATCCAGCCCGCCGCCGTCCCCTGGCACGATCCTGCAAGACCTTCGGCGCCCGATTTGGTTCCCTTGTGATGCATCGTTCGCATCCCTCGCGACAGGCCCCGAGCCTGCCGATCCGGTGGGGGGGTAGCGTATGATTACCGAGCAGGTCGTGGCGTTCCTTCTCTTCGCCGTCGTGGCGGCGGTCACGCCCGGTCCCAGCAACATCATGCTGACGGCGGTCGGCGCCCACGCCGGGGTGCGAAAAGGCCTACAGTGCCTGAGTGGCGTCGCGACCGGCGTGGGGGCGATGATGTTCCTTGTTCCGCTCGGGCTCGGCACTCTCATCCTCCAGCATCCTCTGGTGCTCAAGATCCTCAATTGGGGCGGAGCCGCAGGTCTCCTGTGCCTGTCATGGAACATTGCCACCTCCTCCACCCATATCGACTCGGTGTCGGCACAGGCCCCCGTCGGTTATCTGACCGCCGCCCTCTTTCAGTGGGTCAACCCAAAAGCCTGGCTCGTGAGTGCGAGCGCTGCCGGCACCTTTCTGAGATCGGGGGCGGGGAGCCCCGTGGTGCAGGCGGCGTCGCTGGGGGGATTGTTCGTCCTGGCCGCCCTGCCAAGCGGATTCCTGTGGCTGGCGTTCGGCGCCTCCTTCCATCAAGTCCTTCGCGGCCCCCGCAGGCTGAGGATTTTCAACGCCTGCATGGGAGCCCTTCTCGTCCTGTCGATTGCTCTCATCATCTGGTAGCACAAGTCCGATGTGAATGGCCATGGCTGCCGGCGGATCGCTGATGACCAGTTACCGTTGGTGGATCGGTGCCGAAACGCGACGCTTGTCATTCTCCTTCCGTCCGCGGGACTCCGCGGCAAGGAAATCGCGGAGGCTGCTCGTTGCGCATTTGGTCATTCTCCCAAAGTGGCTTCGAAAAAGTATATCGCCTGTGCTCCGGGCGGCCAAAGCGGACGAAAGAGATTGATGAGCGCCCGACCATCGATCGGGGTGCGGCACTCCGCCGACGATCATCCACATTGTCGAAACATTTGCCGAGCTCTCGACGCCCTTGCTCGCCGACGCGTCCCTTCGACTGCGGCACCCACGCGCCTCGCGCCCCCCACCATCCGCCCCCTGCTGCCTTAGAGCAGACTGGCTGGTCGCGTCCTCCCTGCCACGACACTGCGGCAGCGTGGATATCTTCCTTGAGGCGATAGACGCAGCTCGGCGCGGCGATGTGCTCGTGGTTGAGAACGGCGGCAGATGGGATGAAAGTTGTGTCGGCGATCTCATTGCCCTGAAGGCGCAGGCATGCGGGCTGGCAGGGATTATCATCTGGGGCGCCCACCGCAACACGGCCGATCTCATCCGAATCGGGCTTTCGGTTCAGTTGCGGTACCTGCGCGGTGGGTCCACAGCGTCTTGATCCGCGTCATCCACAGGCGCTCACGTCGGCGCTAGCGAGCGAGTGGACCGTCGGCAGTGATGACTGGGTGTTCGCAGACGCCGACGGGGTGCTCTTCCTCGCCGCGCTGACCGGGTTGAAGAGGTCGTGGACGCCGTGCAGTCAATCCGGCGAATAGGGCACGTTCAGGCAGAGGCCGTGCAGGCTGGGAAACTGTTGCGCCACCAACTTCGGCTTGATGAGTACCTGATGTGTCGCGCTGCCGACCCTTCCCTCAGCTTCCGCGAGCGTTTGCGAAGAATCGGGGGGCCGTTGAAGTGTGAAGTGGTCTCACAAAATGACTTTTTAGCAGGATCCTCCGGATGAGCCGTTGTTAACCCGCCTGTCGGCACGGCGTGTCTGAAGGTAACTGCACCGGGGGAAGCGCCGTCATGCCTGCGAGGCCAGGGAATCCTCCCCGGCCTCGCAGTGTCCCTCATAATATCGTCTTGAGTATCTCGGGCAGAATCCTAGTCGCCGCGCACTAGTTCGTAGCTAGTTGGTTTGACCACCATCGCCGCCCTTGCCGTGATCGTCGCCGCCACCACCGCCATTCCCGTGGTCGCCGCTGCCATTCCCGTGGTCGTCGCCGCCGCCCTTGCCGTGGTCGTCGCCGCCGCCCTTGTCGTGATCGTCGCCGCCGCCGCCACTACCGTGATTGTCACCGCCACCGCCGCCACCACCGGAGTTGCCCTCGCCGCCGCCGGAGTTGCCCCCGCTGCCGCCGGAGTTGCCCCCGCCACCACCGTGATCGTCGCCACCGCCGGAGTTGCCCCCGCCACCGCCGGAGTTGCCCCCGCCGCCGCCGGAGTTGCCCCCGCCACCGCCGGAGTTGCCCCCGCCGCCGGAGTTGGTGTTACCTCCGGTGCTGCTTCCCGAACCGCTATTGGACCCACTACCATTCGAACTGCTTTGTGACCCGCCGCGATTGCCCTGTCCCCCATCACCAATCAGAAACCCCACGCTCGTTCCGGAAGAAACAAGAACATCGATTCGCCCTGCAACCTGCTGAGTGTCAACCATGCTTGACCAGACGGTGGCAAGCACCCCAACGAATCGCGAAAGCTTGCAAAAGTCGAGGCGCTCATCTGATGTGTAGATGAAAGTGTATTGCGATGCCGAAAATTTCTCAAGGCCGTCGGGTGTGCTGAGAACGAATGTCTCAGCTGCGCAGTCCATTGAGTCAATGATTCCGTGAGTGCGGCTGGTCGGGATCTGCCCCTGTGCGTGCCCAGTGCCGGGAATCCCAAGGAGCACCACGGCGAGCGAAAGGGCCATCCAGACCAGGTGCGATCCGGCCGTCTTCCTCATTTCGACAAACTTTGCACTCAGTCCATAATTTCGTTTCGAAGCATTCATTCCACAACCTCCAGATTCCGGTATAGCCAGATATCATCGGGGGTACCGCTTCAAAGCATATGATGGGTTCCGTCGGAGCTGGGCCTCCCCCCTTGGCCCAACGGGTATAAAGAGGACCCTTTCACGTGATGAGGGTTATCCTTCATGCTATGCTTTTGATCGTGGCCCACCATTCGATCGGACATCCGAGTGACGAAGGGGGTATCGAGCGAGGACTGCGGTGCCTCCACAATCGCGCGCCGCGGGATGTTGAAATACCGACCCGGAACTTTCGAAACTCGACCCTTAGGTGTCTCTCAATGAAGGCGCTGAGCTGGGAGGTGGATCATGAACTATGTGCGAGTGTACGACGTCCTTACTCAGGCCCGGGGGAAGTTGTTCGAGTGGATCTGGCCCCTTAGTCAGACACAATACACCCAGTCGTTTCCGTTTGGGCTCCGCTCTCTTCGGGCCACAATGATTGAAATAGCCTTAGTCGAGCATTTCTACGGCAAGCGGTTGCGCGAGGATGTCCTCCCAGGCACCGACGACTACCCGATCAGCGAGACTCGGCAGCCCACTTTCGCGGACCTCGAGCGGGTGTGGACCCCCCAGGCCAAAGAGACCCGGGCAACGCTCGCCGGCATCACGGATTGGGATCGCAGCGTATTGAGGAGGACGGAGCAGCCGGACAAGATCATCGTGAGCACGGCCACGAAAGCCGATCTCGCAACGCAGCTGCTCTTTCACGAGGTCCACCACCGCGCCCAGGCGATGGCGATGCTACGCCAACTCGGTGTTGAGGCACAGAACCTAGACTTCATAATCTTTGCCGCAAAGCGTGAGGAATTCCCGAAGGACTCGGCATCGGAGCGACAGAGTGGGGGAGGGTGATCTGCCGAATCCTGCTGATCCGAAGGAGCAAAGCCCGCGTCAGGAAGGGATCAGCAGGCTGCTCTTGGATCGGATAAGTTCGTTTGGCATTTTCGCCGGCATCGCGGCACCATTCGATAAGCAAAGGTCTGTCGGGTTCCTTCACGCGTTCCTCGGAGCGTTTCCCGATATGCATCGCAATCTGATCCCCAGATTGCTGAAGTCGGGCGCTTGACGCGGTAGAGGATAAGGGACCCCGATGTCCCGCCGCGCCGGGACGACCGAGAAGGCGCCCCCAAGGCGCCCACGGAGGGAGTCCCCCTCTGCCGTAGCCAGCCCGCCTGCAGTAAGGCTCCGCGTACGTTTCATTCATGCGAAAATCTCTGCGCCGCATCAGTGTGCATGGTCGGGGACTGAGCGGGGGGGGCGCAACCAGATTACGGGTGATTGGAGTTCCACGCGGCTGCCCGGGCCAGGGGGCGGTCATCCTAAATGTTTCGCGGTCCCGGGCCCCATAATTAGAACGTCGCGCCAGCCCTAGTAAAACAAGGGTGGACTCACCCCCGCGCCTCCCGCTCTTAGGGTGTACCTCACTGGGGGCGGTCCCCGGCGCGGCGTAGACCCCCCGTGGGTGTCAATGACGCAATGACGCATGTGACGCGACTTCCCAGTGTAGGCTTCTCTCCTGCCCCCCATTCGTCCAACTCAAAAGGTATGAGGGCAGTCGCGAACGACTAGCTGTGGTTCCCACAGACGTTGTTGACACTTGCGCTGGCCGGGACGTGGCCTCCAAGCGCAGTGTGAGGACGATGATGATTGTAGTAGTGGAGCCACTTCGGAAAAGTGCGGCGCCGGTC
>Ga0209580_10000503_pt1 | contig 21255 bp, 19 predicted proteins | sample Coa_R1_5_FD_187153 | JGI IMG/M metagenome (GOLD analysis project Ga0209580, IMG submission 187153) | Surface soil microbial communities from Centralia Pennsylvania, which are recovering from an underground coalmine fire - Coalmine... | ecosystem: Environmental > Terrestrial > Soil >... | reverse complement strand
GTGGGGGTGGAAGCCGGTCTCGAATCGCTGCTGCGCGGCAAGGACGGCTGGGCCGACGTGGAGGTCGACGCGCGAGGTCAGGTGGTGAGGACGCTCGCGACGCAGCCACCGGTGCCTGGGGACGACGTCTACCTGAGCCTCGACGCTTCGCTGCAGCGCGCGACGGCGGCGGCCCTCGCGGCGGGCCTGCGGCGCGACCACAAGACGGCGGGGGCGTCCGTGGTGATCGATCCTCAGACCGGCGAGGTGCTTGCGATGGTGAGCCTGCCCGGTTACGACACGAATCTCTTCACGCACGGCATCAGCCAGGCCGACTACAGCAGCCTCCTCAACGACCCCGACCGGCCGCTGCTGAACCGCGCCATCGCGGGACAGTACGCGCCCGGGTCGACGTTCAAGATGGTGACCGCGACCGCGGGGCTGCAGGAAGGGAAGATCACGCCGCAGACGCTGCTCAACTGCCCGCCCTACCTCAACTTCGGCGGCTGGGTCTATCACAACTGGGCGAGCTACAGCCTCGGCTGGATGAACGTAGCGAAGGCTCTCGCGACCTCGTGCGACACGTTCTTCTACCAGGTCGCGCGAATGGTCGGCGACGCTGCGCTCGCCAAGTACGCGCGAGCCTACGGCTTCGGCCAGGCGAAGTCGATCGAGATGCCTGGGGTGATGTCGGGCCTGGTGCCCGACCACATCTGGAAGGCCGTGCAGTGCGGCGTGCCGGACCTCAACTCCGACGCGTGCAGGTGGACGGTCGGCGACACGGTCACCTTCGGGATCGGGCAGTCCTATCTGTTGACGACACCGCTGAACCAGGCGGTCTACGTCGCCACGCTCGCCAACGGCGGGCACCAGCTCCGGCCGACCCTCGTCCACCTTGTGCGAGACGCCGCGGGTCGCACGGTGCGCACGGAGCACCCTGAGGTCACGGGCGATGTGCCTGCGTCCGCGCAGAACATCCAGGCCGTCCGCGAGGGCATGCGCGAGGAGATCAACCGGCCCTACAACTTGAACTACTGGTTCCGCGCCGCCGGCGTGCCGGCCGACGGCGGCGGCAAGACGGGAACGGCGCAGTGGGGCGGGAACGGCAACGACCTGCCCACGCATGCATGGTTCGTGTTCTTCGCGCCCTACGCGAACCCGAACATCGCGCTGTCGGTCTTCGTCGAGCGCGGCGAGCTCTCGGAGGTGGAAGCGGCGCCCATCGGCGTCGCGATCATGAAGTTCTACCGGGCGAATTCCACCGCGATCCATTCGTGACCACGCGGGCGGCGTCGGTGGAGTCGTGAGCGCGTGAGTGTCTGGCGGCGACTCGACCACATGCAGCCACTGCTCGTGGCGATGCTCGCGGTCCTCGGTGTGATGACGATCTTCAGCGCCCACGCGGACTGGGTGCGCCAGGTGCTTTGGGTCGGGCTCGGGCTGACGGCCTACGTCGCGGCGGCTCTGTTCGATTACCGCCGCCTGCGCGCCATGGCGCCAGGGCTTTACGTCGCGATGCTCCTGATGCTGGTCGCGGTCCGCCTCGCCGGCCACACCGCGCTCGGCGCGCGCAGGTGGCTTTCGATCGCGGGCTTTCCGCTCGAGCCCTCGGAGCTGTCCAAGCTGATCCTGGTCGTCGTCCTCGCCGCATACCTGTCGCGCTTCGAGCGCATGACCTGGCGAGGTTTCTCCGGCGCTGTGGCGCTCGTTGCGCCGGCCGCCTACCTGATCCTGACCCAACCCGACCTCGGCACCACCATCGTGTTCGTCACCGTCCTCTTCGCGATGCTCTTCCTCGCCGGCGCGCGGCCGGCCCAGCTGCTCCTGCCTCTGGCATCCGCCGCGGTGGTGGTCCCGCTCCTCCCGCACCTGCTCCACGGATACCAGCGGCGCCGGCTCGAGATCTTCCTCGACCCAAGCCAGGACCCGCTGGGCGCCGGGTACAACCTGCTCCAGGCGCGGATCGCGGTCGGGTCCGGCGGCCTGTTCGGCCAGGGCTGGCTGCATGGGATGCAGGGGCAGCTGGGATTCGTCCCGGAGCGCGCGACGGACTTCGTGTTCGCCATCTTCGCCGAGGAGTTCGGCCTGCTCGGCAGCCTGCTCCTGCTCGCCATCTTCGGCACGCTCTTGATCCGCCTGCTCCGGTCCGCGGCCGTCGCCCCGGACCGCTTCGGCGAGCTCATCGCGGGCGGGGTGTTCGCGATGCTGCTGGTCCAGGTCGTCGAGAACGTCGGCATGAACATCGGGCTCCTGCCGATCGCCGGCATCCCGCTGCCGTTGATCTCGTACGGTGGTTCGGCCACCATCACGACGCTCGCCGCGCTCGGCCTCGCGCAGTCCGTGACCCTGCGCCGCCGCGCCGTGGCCCATCGAGAGGGCGCGTTTGCCTCTCTTGGTACAATCACACGCCGTGCCCAAGCCTGATGGATCGCTGTCGGCTGTCATCGTCAGCGGCGGAAAGCAGTACCGCGTCGCGCCTGGCGACCAGATCCTGGTCGACCGCCTCGACGCGGAGCCCGGCTCTTCGCTGAAGCTCGACCGCGTCCTGCTCTTCAGCGACGGCGGCGAGGTCAAGGTCGGGGCACCGGTCGTCGACGGCGTGGACGTCGAGGTGAAGGTCCTCGCCCACCGCCGCGGACCGCGGATCGAAAGCCTCCGGTACAAGTCGAAAAAGCGAGTCCGCGTGCACCGTGGGGGCCGCGCCGACCTGACGGCGCTTCGCATCATCGCGGTGGGTGGCCTGACGGGCGAAGAGGCCGCCGGCGAAGAGGAAGCCGAGGCGGCCAAGCCGAAGTCGAAGGGCAAGGCGAAGGCTGCTCCCAAGGCCAAGAAGGCCGCCGCCCCGAAGGCGGAGGCGGAACCCGAGGCGGTCGCAGCCGAGGAGCCGGCCGAGGCCCCGTCCAGGCCGGCCCGCAGGACGCGCAAGAAGGAGTCCGAGTAGTTGGCACACAAGAAAGGCGGCGGTTCGTCGCGCAACGGGCGCGACTCCAACCCAAAGATGCTGGGCGTCAAGATCTTCGGCGGCCAGACCGTGCAGGCGGGGACCATCCTGGTCCGGCAGCGCGGCAGCAAGATCGCGCCGGGATCCGGGGTGGGACTGGGCCGTGACCACACGCTCTTCGCCCTCACCGACGGACACGTCGTCTTCGAGCGGGTGGGGAAGGACGGCCGCCGCGTGAGCGTCGCCTCGCAGCCAAACGCCGAAGCCTGACAGCCGCCGGCACTTCATCGACTCCGCGCGAATCAACGTGCGCGGCGGGCACGGCGGCAAGGGCTCGGCCTCGTTCCGGCGCGAACCCTTCGTGCCGCGCGGAGGCCCCGACGGCGGTGACGGCGGCCGCGGCGGGTCGATAGCGCTCGAGGCCACGACCGGCGTCTCCGACCTCGCGCTGTTCAAGCAGCGGTCGCGCTGGCAGGCGGAGCACGGCACCGATGGGGCGGGAGGGCGAAAGACCGGGCGGGATGGAGCCGACCTGAGGCTCGACGTGCCAGTGGGCACGTTGGTCCTGGATGCGGACGGCGCGCTGGTGGCGGACCTCGACCGCGCAGGCGCGAGCGCCGTGGTGGCGCAAGGAGGGCTCGGCGGCCGCGGCAACGTTCACTTCAAGACCTCGACCCGGCGTGCTCCCGACTACGCCGAGCCCGGGCTCAAGGGCGAGGAGAAGGAGCTGGTCTTGGACCTGAAGCTGATCGCGGACGTCGGCCTGGTCGGGCCGCCGAACGCGGGCAAGTCGTCGCTGCTCGCCTCCCTGACGCGGGCGCGGCCCAGGGTGGCCGACTATCCCTTCACGACGCTCGACCCCGAGCTCGGTGTCGCCGAGACCCGCGCCGGACGGGTCGTGATCGCAGACATCCCCGGTCTGATCGAGGGTGCGGCCGGCGGCGCGGGCCTCGGCCAGCGCTTCCTGCGCCATGTCGAGCGGACCCGGATCCTGGTCTTCGTGCTGGATGGTTCGGCGCCCGATCCATGGAGCGACCTGGAGACGGTGCGCCGGGAGGTGCGTCTCTTCTCCCCCGAGCTCGCGGCCCGGCCCAGCCTGGTGGCGGTCAACAAGCTCGACCTCGAGCCGGTCCGGCGCCTTAAGGCCCGTTCGCGCCGGCGGGGCGTCTGGTTCGTGTCGGCCCTGACGGGCGAAGGCCTGGAGGCCATGATGGAAGCGGTGGTGGCGGCCCTGGCCTCGGCGCCCGAGCCAACGGTCCTCGCGAAGGCGGCGCCGGCGAAGCTGCCGGTGAGGCCGAGCCCCGACCTCGTGGTCGAGCGCCGGCCGTGGGGCTTTTTGGTCCGCGGCGAGCGGGTGGAGCGCCTGATCGAGAGGACCGACCTGGAATCCGATGCGGCGGTGGAGCGCTTTCAGTCCCAGCTCGACCGGCTGGGCGTCAACGCCGCGCTCGAATCGGCGGGGGTCCAGCCGGGCGACACGGTCCGCATCTCCGAGACGGAGTTCGAGTACCAACCGTGAGGCTGGGCGTGCTCGGCGGCACCTTCGACCCGATCCACTTGGGGCACGTGGCCGCCGCGCGCGCCGCGATCGAATGCGCGGTGCTCGACCGCGTGCTCCTCATGCCGAGCGCCAGGCCGCCGCACCGCGCGGGCGCGCTGGCGGGCGCCGAGGACCGGCTCGCGATGTGCAGGCTGGCGGCCGCGGGCGAGCCCCGCCTCGAGGTGTCCGACCTCGAGATGCGCCGTGAAGGTCCTTCGTACACCTCCGACACGCTCGCCGAGCTGAAGCGCGGCCGTCCCGGCGACGAGCTGTTCCTGATCCTGGGCTGGGACGCAGCGCGCTTGTTCCACACGTGGCACGAGCCCGGGCGCGTGCGAGACCTGTCGTCGGTGGTGGTGGTCAGCCGGCCCGGTACCGGAACCCCGGGACCTGAGCAGCTCGCGCTGGCGGGGCTCGACCAGGCGCGTGTCGTGATGTGCGCGCGGCCGACCCCTGACATCTCCGCGAGCCGCCTGCGGGGGGCCATCGCCGCCGGCGAGCCGATCACGGACAAGGTGCCCCCGGCCGTCGAGCGCTACATCGCCGAGCACGGCCTCTACCGGCATAATCGATAGGTTGGCCCCAGCCCGACCCCCAAGGGGTCCCCGCGAACTCGCGGCGAGCCGCTCCGCGAGCCGGCAAGCAGCTCCCGTCGCGGGTCCTAGGAGCTCACGGGGCAATCGAACGACTCCGCTGCAGCTCGCCCGCCTGCTCAAGGGAGCGGCCGCCGACAAAAAGGCGTGGGACCCGGTCGTGATCGACGTTCGCGACCAGACGTCGATCGCCGACTATTTCGTGATCTGCGAGGGCGAGACGGACCGGCAGGTGCGCGCCATCGCCGACGGGATGGTGGAGGCGGCCAGGGGCAAGCAGCTCAGGCCGCTGGCGGTCGACGGGTACGAGGACGCGTCGTGGATCCTGCTCGACTTCGACTCGGTGCTCGCGCACGTCTTCCTCCCCGGCGAGAGGTCGTACTACGACCTGGAGAGTCTCTGGGCGCCGGCGGCGAAGCGGCGGCGAAAGGCGGCCTCGGCCTGACCCCGTTCCAAGTGGAGCTCCAGCCGGATTCACTCCGGCCGTCCCGCACGTCGTCACACCAATCGCCGCCAGGCATGGTTGGGGGGAGGAGGGGGTCCCGCGGGAGGCATGGTTGGGGGGAGGAGGGGCCTTTAGATCAGCTGGGCGTACCGGTCGAAGATCTCGCGCAGCTCGGAGGGCGGCTCGACGCGGTGCTTCTTCATCACCTCGAACAGGCTCAGGATGTGCCGGACCCCGGCCAGCGTCACGCCCTTCTCGCGCGTGAGGTGCTGGATGACCTGAACCTTGCTGATGTCGCGCTGCGAGTAGCGGCGCCGGTTGGTGCTCGTGCGGTGCGGCTCGATGAGGTGCGCGTCCTCGTACAGCATCAGCGTCCGCGGATGCGTCTCGAGGATCTCGGCCGCGACGCTGATCGTGTACAGCGGCTTGTCGAGGTCGCTGAACGACTGATGCGAGCCGCGGTTGCCGGCGCGGTTGTTCACGTTGATCAGTGGAACGACTTCAGGATCTGGATGATGGCCGGCCCGAGCAGCACGATCCACAGCACGGGGAAGATGCAGCCGACCATCGGAAAGACCATGCGCGACGACGCCTGCGCGGCGCGCTCCTGCGCCGTCTGGCGCTGACGCCGCCGCATCTCGGTCGCCTGCACGCGCAGCAGCCTGGCGATCGGGACGCCCATCTGGTCCGACTGCACGATCGACTCGACGAGGTGGTGGAGGTCGGCGACTCCGTTCGTGTCGGCCATGTGCTCGAGGGCGGCCATGCGCGGGCGGCCGAGGCGGATCTCGCGCAGCACCTTTCCGATCTCGTCGCCGAGCGCGTTGTGGAAGCGCTCCGTGATGCTGAGCAGGCCTTCGTCGAGGCTCATGCCCGACTCGACCACGAGGGTGAGCAGGTCGGTGGCTTCGGCCAGTGTGCGCTGGATCTGGTGGCGGCGCTGCGAGATGCGCTGCTCGAGCCAGAGGTTCGGGCCGAAGTAGCCGAGCAACGCGGCGACCGCTCCGGCCAGCGGGGCCACCACGATGTTCGGAAACTGCAGCGGAAGGATGAGACCCAGCGCGAGGCCGACGATCGCCAAAAGCGCCGCCAGGCTGTAGCGGACCGCCTGGAAGCCAGCCGGGGTGAGGCCACCCGGGTCGCCGGCGCGGGACAGCTTCTGGCGCAGGCGACCGGCCGTCCGGGCGGGGAGCCGTGCCGCGACCGGACGCAGCAGCGACTCGAGCTGCTTCGCGGTGCTCCGCCTCGCTCCTGGCGGCACGATTCCGCCGTTGGCCGCGGCGGCGGCGCGATACTGGTCGAGGGCGATGAAGTAGGCGATCAGCATGACGGCGCAGATCGCTCCCGCCGCCAGCGCGATCGGCACTTTGGCTAGCTCTCCAACGTTGTCATGCGCTGGATCAGCAGGTTGCCGACGAGGACCAGGCCGGCCGCGACGCCGAGCAGCACGTAGCCGATGAAGGTGGTGGTCATCGGCTGGAAGTATCCCGGCACGAAGACGTAAAGGCCGAGCGCAAGGAGGATCGGCAGGCCCGTGATGATGGTCGCCGAAGCGCGCGACTGGGCGGTGAGCACGGCCATGTCGCGCTTGGTCTGGAGCCTGTCGCGCAGCGTGTCCGAGATGGTGTCGAGCACCTCAGCCAGGTTGCCCCCGACGCGCACGTGCAGGAGGATCGCGGTGACGATGAACTCGAGGTCGGGGCTGTTGATGCGCAGGAGCAGAGCGCTGAGCGCGTCCTCGACCGAAGTGCCCAGCGTGATCTCGGTGGTCACTCGCTCGAACTCGGTCGAGACAGGTGGCTGGGACTTCTGCGCCACGGTCTCGAGCGCGCGGTCGATCGCGTAGCCGGTCTTGAGCGAGTTGGAGAGCAGCTGCAGCATGCCGCCGAGCTGGTCGTTGAACATGGTCTGCCTGCGCCGCTGCAGGTAGTTGACGATCAGCGGCGGCGCGATGAAGCCGACCGCGCCGAGGATCAGAGGTCCGATCGAGATGCCGAAGCGGAAAAGCCCGATCAACGCACCGACGGCCACCGCGCCGATCCGGATCAAAAGGTATTCGGCTGGCGTGATGCTGAGGCCCGCCCGCGCGAGGTCCTCTGTCAGCGTCGGCTTACCCTGCACGCTTCGGCGCTGGCTCAGGTTCTCGGCGGCCGGCCGGAGCAGGCGCTCGACCAGCTCCCGTGGCGTGGCCCGCGCCTGCGTCGCCACGGGCGGTTGGCTGACCCGTTCCTTGCGCACGCGGTCGAGGCTCCAGAAGAAGACCGCGATCGCGGCCGCCATCGGAACGGCGACCACGACCGTCGGCGGGAGGTTCAAGCTCGAACGACCTAGAAGAGGGTCGGGTAGGCGGCCTGCATGGCCTGCAGGTTTACGCCTTTTGCCGAGTTGACGCTGGGGCAGGCGGGGTCAGGAGACTGAGCCGTCGACCTCAGGTAGTCCTGGTAGGACTCGAGCGTGTACTTGAGGGCCGCGTAACCCAGGAACCAGGTGATCACCTCGGCCTGGCACTGCGTGACGACCACCGTGAGGCTGGTGGCGCCGCTGGACCCGTTGGCACCCTGCGTTCCGACCTTGATCACGTGCAGGTTGGTGAAGATCGTCTTGGTGGCGATCCGGTTTCCGATCGAGACGGTCGCGATGACCGAGATGTAGTCGTCCGGCTGCACGTAGTTGGCCACGCCCTGCTGCTCGCTCGTCGGGATGGTCACGGCGACATAGCCCGACGGGATCGGCAGGTACTCCGACTGCGAGCCGAGAGCCTGGCTGGGCTTGGCCACGTCGTTGGAGGTGATCGCCTGCCCGGAAACGATGCCGACAAGCGGCACCATGCCCTGCACGTCGGCCACGCGGGTGAAGAAGACCTTCTGGTAGGCGCTCGGGACCGAGATCGACTGGAGCTTGAGGTCCGCTGAGTCGATCGGGATCCTGGGCTGGAGGTCCGTGGTCGTGACCACCACGCTGATGGTCGGGTTGGTGCCGGCGTTCTGGGCGTTGAGCGCCACGAGGACGAACGCCACGATCACGAGGATCGCGAGGAGGAGGCCGAGCAGAGTAAACGGCCTTCGTGACGTAAGGCCGCTGAAAGTCCGCACAGCCGAGACATCATAGGCAAGATATCCCGGTGCCGCGCCCCCCTTACCCCTCCCGCCAGACCCTCCACCGAAGCCGCCGCGGCCAGTCGATGGTCGAGTTTGCGCTGTCCTCGGTGGTGCTGTTGCTGCTCGTCGGGGGGCTGGTCGACATCGGCCGCTCGATCTTCATCGACGAGGCCCTGTCGAACGCCGCCCGCGAAGGCGCTCGGCATGGCGCGTGGTTCGACGCGGGCACCCTGTCGCACCCATACCTGGACGATGCGCAGATCAAGGCCGCGGTCGACGCGGAGCTGGCCACGATCTCGATCCCGGCCTCGATCCTCAAGAACCCGGGTACGACATGCCCTTCCGTCACCGACGGAAACTCGTTCCACAACCCGCCGTACGCGACCTCGGCGTACCCGGCGACGTCGAACCAGCCATGGCTCTACATCTGTTACAACAATTCGCCCGGGCTCGACTTCACGAGCCCGGCGACCAACCAGGGCCAGCTCGACCTGAACGTGATCGTGCTTTACCAGTACGGTCCGCTGACGCCGGTGATCACCTCGCAGTTCGGCTTCTTCCGCGTCGCGGCCAACGAGCACATGACGGTGCAGGGCTCCTGAAATGGACAGCGCAGCGAGCCCAGGCCGGGTTCATCCCGGCCGTCACCCGGCGCCTGGTTGCGATTCGCCTGCGGGCGCTGCGCCCAACAGGAGGGGGTACCGCGGGACCGGAGTAGCCACGCGGGCCCGCCGTCATCGGGGGCAGAGCTCGCAGGCGCTGATCGAGTTCGCGCTCGTCTCGCCGGTCCTCCTGCTGCTCCTGTTCGGCATCATCGACATCGGCCGCGCGGTCTTCTACTACGACACCGTGAACCACGCAGCGCGCGAGGGCGCCCGCACCGCGGTCCGCGCCTCGAACCAGCTGCCCACCAACAACGACGTGCTGTCGACAGTGACCGCGCAGATGATCGGCACCCAGGTGTCGGAGCCGTGCCCGCAGGGACCCGTCACCAGCGCGACGCCACCGGCGGACCAGGCGTGGCTCTATGTCACGGAGCCGAGCCCACCCTCCACCGTCGAGACCGCACCCCCGCCGAACGCACCCGGCGGCGAGTACGCCGCGGCCGCCAGCGGTTCGTGCAGCGCGGTGAATCCGGCGGCGGGCAATCAGCAGCTTCAGGTCACCGTCCGTTTCAACCTCGTCCTCATCACCCCGGTCATCTCGCAGCTGACGTCGGGTCACATCCTGATCACGGCGGCGGCGGTCTTCAGAACGGAGTACTGAGGGAGTTGACCGACCAGAGAGGCCAGGCGATCATCCTGCTCGCGATCATGATCGCGGTCGTGGTGGGCATGGCCGGGATGACCATCGACGGGGCGCGGGCTTACGCGCTGCGGCGGGACCTGCAGGCAGCGGTCGACGCGGCCGCGCTGGCGGCGGGAGACAGGATGCAGCAGTCCGGCAGCTACACCAGCGCCGAGCAGGCCGCTTCGACTAGCTTCGGCACCAACCTGCGGCTGTACAGCGCTCCCGCATGCAGCCCCGGCTACGGTGCGCCGGGCGCGTCGCCCCACACGGTGACCTGCACCTTCTCGGACGGCACGACGCTGAGCGACGTGGCCACGGCGGCGGGACCCCAGGGGAGCATCTTCAGCCTGAACGCGACGCGTTCGCTCCAGCTCACGTTCGCCCGCGTCCTGGTCACGGGCTCCACGCCCGTGGTCTCGGCGACCTCGGGGGCGGAGACGAACGGGCAGGTCTACACGCCCGCCATCGCGGCCCTCGACCAGGCGGGGTGTGGCGGGACCGCAGGCAACGCCATCTCCGTCACCGGAGGCGGAACGCTGAGCGTGATCGGAGACGTGGTCGCGAACGGCAGCATCTCGGTCTCGCCCGGCGACCTGAACGTCGCGGGCGACATCTACGCCCGCTGCCAGACGACGGTGCCCGGCACGGTGACTTTGGCCTGCTACCCGAGCGGCTCGGCGACCCCGTGCACGTACCCCGACGTCGCCGGGGCGGTGAGGGCGGGCTTCCGGCTCGTGGACCCTGCCTATCCTCCGCCGGCGGTCGCCGGCGGCGGCCAGGGATCGCCGGGAGACTACGTCGTGCTCTCGCCGGGGCTGTACGCGGCCGACCCCGCGTTCAACTCCAGCCGCTGCTACTTCTTGAGCGCCGGCGTCTATGACTGGGTCGCCGGCTACACCAACGCCGGCGGCTTCGTCAGCAACGAGCTGAAGCCGCCGGACGAACCCACGGCGAGCAGCAACACCTCGATGGGCCACCAGATGTGGGACACCGGCGGCGTCAACTGCGCGGGTTCCTTTCAGGTGAGCAACATCTCCGCGTTCACCGGCATCGCGGAAGGCAGCTGGGGGATCGAGCTAACCGCGACCCGCACGGACACCTACTCCGGCACGAACTACAAGCGCGAGAGCGCTCCATCGATGTGCCGGATCGCAGCGGTCGGCGATTCCCAGGCCATCAAGCTGCAGATCAGCAACGTGCCTGGGGCGACCGCGTACAACGTCTACGCGTCGCCGCCGTCCGGCGGGTGCAGCGGTCCGTTCGGGCTCGCCGGGAGCGTCGTGGTGTCCGGGCCCGTGCGCAACGACAGCACGGCGGGCTGCCCCGCGGTCAGCGGCAGCACCTGTAGCCTCGGCAACGAGTCGGCGGTGCTCGACGCCTCGATCCTCGGGGGCTTTGCGCCGAATCCTCTCGCCGCGCCGGGCGTGATCGGAGCCTATCCTCCAAGCGGAGAGTCGCCGCCCCTCAGGGTGAACCTGCCGAACCAGAATCCCGCGCGGGCCACCCCGCCGGCGGGCGACCGGGCCAACGAGAACCAGTGCGACTCGTTGGTCGGAGCGCCGGTCAGCTGCCCGGGCACGATCACGCCAGGTGCCGTCGAGTTTTACGTTCCCAATGGCGGATGCATGAACGCGAGCACGAGCGGCGACAACTTTCTGTTCAGTGGGTATCAGTACGACTGGCTGATGGTCTACGAGCCAGGCAATGCCTACCCCCCGGCCAACACTTGCTCGAACATGCTGGGTGCGGCGGCCGACTCGGCGTGGGTCGGGCTCCTCTACCTTCCGTCGGCGTCGCTGAACGTTCAGAAAGCGGCGACGTTCAGGACCGAAGCCACCGGCGGCCTGATGGCCGACACGATCACGTTCAGCGGGCAGCTTCCGGAGATCATCTTCAGCGCCAACTTCGCCCCGACCGCCCCCGCTTCGAAGCTCGTCAGCTGAAAGCCACAACGTCCCGGCAGTGCGCCCAGAAGGGGCAGGCGATCGTGCTGATCGCCGTCATGCTGGCCGTCATCGTCGGCATGGCCGCGCTCGCCATCGACGGCGCGCGGGCGTTCGCGCTGCGGCGCGACCTGCAGGCGGCGGTCGACTCCGCCGCGCTTGCAGCCGGCGACAAGATGCAGGCATCCGGCAGCTACACCACCGCCGAGCAGGCCGCATCGACGATCTTCGGCACCAACCTCCGGCTGTACAGCGCTCCCTCGTGCAGCCCGGGCTACGGCACTCCCGGTGCCTCGTCCTATACGGTCACATGCACCTACTCGGACGGCACGTCGCTGACCGACGTCGCTTCGGCCAGCGGGCCGCAGGGCAGCATGTTCATGTTCACCGCGACCCGGCCGCTGCAGCTGGAGTTCTCGCGCATCCTAACGAGCGGTGGCAACCCGACCATCTCGGCCGCCTCATCTTCTGAGAACGGCAACCTCCGCTACCTGCCTGCGGTGGCGGCGCTCGACCAGGCCGGCTGCGGCGGCTCCGGTGGAAGCGCGATCTCGGTCAGCGGCTCGGGGACGCTGAGCATCACCGGCGACGTCGTCGCCAACGGCGCTGTCGTGGTCACGACAGGCTCGGTGCGGGTTGCCGGGGACATCGACGCGCGCTGCCAGTCGCCTGTTCCGGGCTCCGTGGGGAACGCGTGCTACCCGAGCGGCGCATCGACCCCGTGCACGTACCCGGACGTCGCCGGCGCGACCCGGTCGGGCTTCCGTCTGGTCGACCCCGGCTACCCAGCGCCGTTGGTGACAGGCGGCAGCCAGGGTGCGCCGAACAACAACGTGGTCCTGCAGCCTGGAAGCTACGCGGCCAACCCGAATTTCAGCAGCGGCGACTGCTGGTTTCTCAGCGGCGGCGTTTACATGTGGCAGTCCGGGTACACGAACACGGCGGACTTCGTCAGCAACGAGCTCAAGCCGCCCGACGAGCCGCTGCTGAACAACAACACGAACGTCTCGCCCAACCAGTTCTGGAACACGAACGGTGTCAACTGCGCGGGGTCGTTCCAGGACAACGACGTCACAGGCTCGAACGCGCTCGACCCGGGCAACTGGGGCCTCGTGCTGACCTCGGTGCGCAATGACACCTACTCCGGCGTGAGCTATCGCCGCGAGAGCTCGCCGTCGGCGTGCCATTTCGTCCACGTTCACAGCGGCGAGATCCTCCAGCTTCAGATCAGCAACGTCCCGGGAGCGACCTCGTACAACGTCTATGCGAGCAACACGGGCAGCGGCTGCAACGGACCCTGGGGCCTGGCGGCGAACGTCCCGGTGACCGGCACCGTGTCCAACCGCAATACCAGCCCGTGCCCGAATTTCACCGGGGGCGGGTGCAGCCTCGGCAACGAGACGGCTCTTTTCGACAACACGATCCTGCCCGACGACTTCGCGCCCAACGGCCTCGCGGCCCCAGGGACGTTCGAGGCGTATCCGCCCGACCCGGAGACCGCGCCGCTGAGCGGGGGCCTTCCCAACCAGAACGCGGGCCGTGGCGCGGGCGCCAGCGGGGATCGCGCGAACGAGAACAACTGCGAGACGGCGGCGGGGGCATACGCATCATGTCCCAGTCCGATCACACCTGGGGCTGTGGAGTTCTATGTCAGCGGCGGCTGCCTGAGCACGACCAGCACCGGCGACACCTACGTCTTCAGCGGCTACCAGTACGACTGGATCAGCGCCGATCAGCCCGCCGGGGGCTGCACGAACACGCTCAGCGCCGCCGGCAACTCGGCCTACGTGGGCCTGGTCTACGCGCCGGCCTCCAACATCGCGATCGCGTCGGCCTACACGTTCGAGGTCGCGGCGACGGCTGGCGTGATGGCGAAGGACGTTTCCTTCACCGGCTCGCTGCCGGCCATCACGTACGGCGCCGGCTACGCGCCGGTCCCGCCCGCGAGCCGGCTCACGGGCTAGGCGTGGCCTCCGCTGCCGTCGCGGGCACGGTCTCGGCGGCCCCCTGCTCACCGGCGCCGTTCTGCTCATGCGGCGCCTCGAGGTGCGCGAGCCGGCGGTGGATGGCGTGCGCGGACCTGGTGTCGCCCATCTCCTCGTAGCGCTGCACCGCCCCCTTCCAGGCGGCCTTGGCGTCGTCGATCCGGCCGAGTCCCCAAAAGGCGTGGCCCCGGGCCGCCAGCGCCTCAGCCCGCTCCCGCGTCCTGTCGGGTGGGAAGAGCAGGAGCGCCCGCTCGACCAGCCGCAGCACCTCTTCGAAGGCGCCTGACGCGAGGGCGTTCTTCGCCGCCTGCGCGAGGAAGGCGGCTGTGCGGAAGGGGTCGGCGGCCGTGCCTGCCTGGTAGAGGTGGTGGCCGATCTCCTCGGCGTGGTCCTCCGCGGCCTTGCCGTAGACGCGCTCCAGGGTGTCGGCGACCGCGAGGTGATAGGCCTGGAGCCGCGGCAGCTGGAGAGCGGCCAGCACCCGCTGGCGGACCAGGTCGTGGGCGAAGCGGTAGATGTTGGGCCCGGCCGTGACCAGGAATCGCGCCCGCGTCGCCTCTTCGAGGGCGTCGCGCAGCTCGTGGCCGGACAGCTCGCCGAACGCCTCGAGGAGCGGCGCGTCGAAGTCGCGCCCGATGACGGCGGCGGCGACGAGCATGCGCTGCGCGGGCTCGCTCAGGCGCTGGAGGCGGCGGCTGATCAGGCCGCGCACGCTCTGCGCGAGCTCGAGGTCCTCCTCGGTGAAGCTGGCCTGGGCGCGATGACCGCCCTCGAGCATGCTCTCCGACTCGGCCATGTAGAGCATCGAGTGCTCGACGAACAGGGGATTGCCTTCGGTCGCGGCCTGGATGCCCATGACCTGGATCGGCGTGAGGGGCGTCTCCGACATGCCCGCGACCAAGCGCTCGACCTCGCGGTCCGAGAGGCGGCCCACCACCATGCGCTGGGCGCGCCGGCGGCGCAGCAGCCGGGACAGCACCGAGGCGAACTGGCCGCCCGAGTCGAGCTCGCTGTCCCAGTATGTCCCGAGCACCACGATGCGGCTGGAGCCCAAACGCTCGGCGAGGTCGCGCAGGAGGAGCACCGTAGCCTCGTCTGCCCACTGCAGGTCGTCGAGCACGATGAGGAGCGGCCTGGCGCCCTGCACCCGGGTCAGGAACCCGAAGATCGACTTGAAGAGCTGCTCGCGCAGCTTGTCCGCCGGCACCTCGGCGCCCGCCGCCATGCCGCGCACCTTCTGCCTGAGACCGGGCGCGAGGGTCGCGAGCAGCGGACCATGGTGGCCCACGGCCTCGTGAAGCGTTTTCGCCGTGGACGAGGAGACCGCCGCGGTGAGCACCTCGCGGAACGGCTCGTAAGGCGCTCCGTCCTGCTCCAGGCAGCGGCCGCTGAGCACGAGCCATCCCTTGGTGGCGGCCTCGGTGGCGACCTCTGACGCGAGCCGCGACGAGCCGACACCGGGAGCGCCGGTGAGGAAGAGGATGCCGCCGTTGCCGGTGGGCGCTCGGTCGAGCAGCATCCGGATGTCGAGGCGCTCCTGCTCGCGGTCGACGAAGCCGTCGCCGGTCGGCAGCACGCGCGCCGGTTCCCTCTTCTCGCCGGCGCTGACCTCGTGCAACCGCCAGCGGTCCGGGAATCCCTTCAGCTTGTAGCGGCCTCGGAAGTCGAACTTGATCTCGGACACCGGGCCGACCAGCTGGCGCACGACCTCGGAGACGAGGATCTCGCCTCCCCTGGCCTTGCCCGCCACCCTCGCGGCGACGTTGACGGCGGCGCCGAAGATGTCACCCGCCTCCTCGACCACCTCGCCGGTGTTGAGGCCGATGCGAATCTTGAGCTTCCGCTCGGGGTTCTGCTTGCTGTACGCGGCGATCGCCTCCTGGATGGCGAGCGCGCACTCGACGCCGTGGCGGACCGAGCCGAAGCTGATCATGTACCCGTCGCCCAGACCTTTGATCCGCCGTCCCGCGTGCTCGGAGGTCTTCTCGTCGATGATGGTCTCGTACGCCTTCATGATCTCGTGGGACTCGGTGAAGCCACGGGTCGACAGCAGGCGTGTGGACTCCTCCACGTCGGTGAACATCACAGTCACGGTGCCCTCGGTCTGTCCGACGGCGAGGCTGCCGATGATGGTCTCCGGGGTCAGCGGGGTGGTCGCGCTCACCGGCTGGCCGAGTCCTTCGGCCACCTGGCGGAGGAGGCCCTGCGAAGCGCGGAACCCGGCCTCGCCCTGGGGGTAGCGGACGGCCTGAAGCAACCCCGCCTCGACAGCCTGGCGGAGCTCGCGGCCGGCCGACTCCTTGCTCATCTTGACCTTGGCCCCGTATTCGCTTCCCTTCAGCTCCGCGCCTTCGAACGCCTCGGTCAGGGCGTGCGCGAGCCTGAGGTTCAAGCCGCGCCGCGTGATGATGCTTTCGATCACCGCCTGGATGCGCCGGCTCGCACCGGCGGGCGCTCCGCCTTCCGCGCGCACCGTCGGCAGCATGCCGACGTACCCGCTCGAGGCCGCGGCCAGCTGGCCCAGCGCCGTCGTGGCCCGGGCCATCGCGGTCGCCGCCTGCAGGGCGTCGGACGCCTGGAGCCCCGCCGGCGGCGACGGGTAGGCTGTCTCCGGCGGCACGACCGGAGCCGTCCTCGAGGGTGGCTCGGCGTGGACCGGCGGCGGGACGTACTGGTGGACCGGCGCCGGGGTGACCGCCTGCTGGGGCGGCGGCGCGGACGGGGTCAGCGGCACGACCTCCTCCGCGGCCGAGGCGGCCGAGGCGGGCGCCGCGGGCTTGTCCGCGGTGGCGGCCTGCGGGGCGGCCGCCTGCAGGTCGGCCACCGCCGAGCGCGCGGCGTCGATGAGCTTGCGCATCTCCTCCTGCATCTCCGGCGTGGACGCCATGGTCTGGCTCGGAGAGGACGGAGAGGCCTGCACCTGATGCGCCGGCTGCTGCTGCTGCTGCTGCATGCCCGGGCGGTCGGAGCTGAACGGGACGACCACGACCTGGCGCACGACGTTTTCGGTCGTGCCGCCGCGCTGGCCGCTCATGAGCGGGTCTTTGACGACGGGCATCATGCTGTCTGAGCCGGCGGGCACGAAGCGAGACTTCACGGGGTCGAACAGGTCCTGGTTGACCTGCACGCCGTAGAACGCGGCCTTGTCCAGCGAGGTGGGCACGTATCCGGTCGCGTTGTACTCGAGGCGCAGGTCGGCGCCCATCCCGAGCAGGAAGATGTCGCGCAGGATCGCGCCGTTGGCGTCGTAACCGACCACCTCAGCGATCTGGGCGATCTTGCGCCGGCCGTCGGGCATGCGCGCCTGGTGGACGATCAGGTTGACCGCCGACGCGATCTGCGCGCGAACGGCCTCGAAGGGGATGTCGATCGACGCCATCATGACCATCGTCTCGAGACGGGACAGCGCGTCCCGGGCTGAGTTCGAGTGGATGGTCGACATGCTTCCGTCGTGGCCGGTGTTCATGGCCTGGAGCATGTCGAGCGCCTCGGCGCCGCGGACCTCGCCGACCAGGATCCTGTCGGGCCGCATTCGCAGGCTGTTGCGGAGAAGCTGCCTGATGGTGAGCTCGCCCTTGCCCTCGACGTTGGGCGGCCGGTGCTCGAGGGCGATGACATGCGGGTGGTCGATCTGCAGCTCGGCGGCGTCCTCGATCGTGATCACGCGCTGGTTGTGCGGGATGAATCGGGCGATGACGTTGAGCGTCGTGGTCTTGCCCGACCCGGTGCCTCCGGACACCAGGATGTTCATGCGACCGAGCACCGCGGCCTGGAGGAACTCCGCCATCGCGGGGCTGACGCTTCCCTCGCGGGTCAGGTCCTCCATGCCCAGCACCACGTCCTTGAACTTGCGGATGGTGAGCGCCGGTCCATGGATCGCGGCCGGGCGGATGATCGCGTTGACGCGGCTTCCGTCGGGTAGGCGGGCGTCGACCATCGGGTTCAAGCCGTCGATGTGGCGCCCGGTCGTCGCGACCATGCGCCGGATGGTCTCGAGCAGCTGGTTCTCGTCCTCGAAGCGCACGTCGGCCTTGGTCAGCACGCCGCGCCGTTCGATGAAGACCTGGTCGGGACCGTTGACCATGATCTCGCTGACCGACCTGTCGTGCAGCAGGCTGTCGAGCGGTCCATAGCCGACGGCGGCTCGCAGGATGATGTCCGCCAGAGCGGACTTCTCCTGGGAGCTGAGCTCGATGCTGTCCTCGGACAGGAAGCGATCGAGGTGGGTGCGCACCGCGCGCGAGAAGGCGAGCGTGTCGCCGGTGGTCAGGCCGACGTCACGGATGAGGGCGAGCCGGTCGCGGAAGTCGTTCGCCAGCTTGCCCAGGTCGCGGCCCTGGCGCGCCGCGGCCTCCATGATGTCCGAGCGGCGGCGCTGCGGCTGCCCCTGAGGCGTGGTCGGCGCCCACATGTCGACGAACTGCATCTCGAGCAGCGCGGCAGAGGCGGCCACCGCGGAGATGACGCGCTGGCGCTCGGTGAGCCGGATCCGGATCGCCACTCCCTCGCCGTCGGAGGGCTGGCCGGCCTCGATGTACGCCGCGATCCACTCACCGTCGCGGAAGCGCAGGATCGCCTTGCGGGCGGGGCTCTTGTCGCCCGGGTCGTTGTCGAGGTCCGGGTCCTCGACGGAGCCGAAGACGATGTACTTGATCTCGGCGATGGGAACGATGCGCGGCCGGTCGCTGTCGACCGCCGTGTAGATCGGGTAGCCCTCGGGGACCAGGACTCGCGCGCTGGACTCACCGTCCTCCAGGCCTCCGTCGAGGCGGTGGATGGTGACCTTGGTACGAGGTTCCCACGCGGGCGGTGCGCCGTTCTCCGGCGAACTGCCCGCGGCCAGGCGCGAAGCCTCGTCGGGGCTCATCTCGGGCGTGGCCGTCCTGACCTCGCTCATCGGCCGGATGCTAGCACCGGATTTTTCACCCCACGAACTCTTAGCACCGGCCAGGCGGCCCGCGAAGCGGACCGCCGAGCGGCTCGGCTCGAGATCGCGGGGACCTCGCTCAATCCGGGCTTTCCTTCAGTGATCGAGAGCGTTTTCATGCGTCATAACGCTCCGGTGGACGGCGCCGATCGAGGACCCATTTCGACCCAGGCATCCGCTTCGCCACGCCCTTGACCTCGGCCGCGCGTGCGGCCAGGGCCGCGGCGCTGGCGTAGCGGCCTGGCTCGGCGATCACGATCCCGATCGAGACGGACACGAGGGGGGAGCGCACCGTGGTGCCGTTGCGCTCCTGGAACTCGATCCATCCGTGCTCCCGGTCGGCGGGGTCGTACAGCGCCGGCACGGCGGCGTCGAAGCGACGCGTGACCTCGGTCGCGATCGATTCCGCCATGCTCGGCTCGGTGAGGATCACGAAGTCGTCGCCGCCGACGTGACCCGCGAAGTGGTGCGACGAATAGCTCTCCTCGAGCACCTCGAGGATGATCGTGGCGAGCGTCTTGATCACGTCGTCCCCGCGGAGGAAGCCGTAGTGGTCGTTGTAGCTCTTGAAGGAGTCGATGTCCGGGTACAGCACCGCGAACCGCTCCTCGCGGCCGAGCCGGCGGCTGATCTCGCGAAGGATGTCGCTGTTGCCGCTCATGCCCGTGAGCGGGCTCAGCTCGCGCGCGCTGGTCGACCTGCTCATCACGGCGCGCAGGCGCGCGACGAGCTCCTCGGGGATGAACGGCTTGGTCACGTAATCGTCGGCACCCGCGAGCAGGTGCTCGACCTTGTCCTTCAACGAGCCACGCACTGTCAGGAACACGACAGGGATCAGGCGCGTCCTGAAGTCCGCGCGCAGCTCGGCGAGGATCTGGTCCCCGGTCGTCTCACCGAGCATGAGGTCGAGGAGGATGATGTCCGGTCGCCACTCGACGGCGGAGTCGTGCGCCGTGAGGCCGTCGTTCACCGCGATCGCCTCGAAGCCCGCGCGGTCGAGCACCCGCTTGACCAGGCGCAGCACCTGCTCGTCGTCGTCGACCACGAGCACGATCTCGCGGTGGATCAAGGAGGGGCGATTGCCGTCCTTCTCCGCGCCGGGGCTCTTGGTGGGGACCGTCACGGCACGCCCGCCGACTGCCCCGGGGTGCTCCTCCCAGGCCGCGGCAGCCTGTCGGTCATCGCGATCGCCCGCTCGGCCGCGACCCGGATCTCCTGGATGTCGGCCTTGACCGCGTCGGGGTCGTCGGTCTCTTCGGCGATCAGCTCGCTGTAGTTCACGATCACCGCGAGCAGGTTGCGGAAGTCATGAATCAGGACCCGGCCCTCGTCGAGAGCCTCATCGGGACCGCTCACAGCCGCTTCACCAGCCGCCACGTGTTGAGGTCGCCGTCCCGCCGGTAGCCGAGCTCGTCGAGCAGCGTGCGGGCGATCGCAAGGCCGCGGCCGTCCTCGCTCCACGCGTCGGGCATGCCGCGCGCCAGGTGGTCGTGGACCGCGGGCCCGTGGTCGACGAACGAGGCGCGCGCCTCGCCGTCGTCGAACTGGAGCACGTAGAGGATCGGATGGTCGGCGCCGTGCGGCCGGCCGTGGGTGAGCACGTTCGCGCCGATCTCGCCGAGCGCCGTCTCGAAGAGCATGAGCGCGTGGTCGTCCAACCCGCGGCGAGCCGCCCGGCGGAGGAGCTCGACGGAGTCGTGCAGGGTCGCGAGCCCGTGGTCGAGGTCGGTGAGCTTGGCATGGAACTCGAAAGGTTCCTGATCACTGGTGCCCAATCGGCTAGAAGCCGTTGAGGGCTTCCTCGACGCTCGCGTAGTAAGGAAACACGCGGTCCAGGGTCGTCAGCTCGAGCACCACGCGGACCTGCTGGTTGGGGGCGGCCAGGCGCAGCTCGCCCTGGTGGCTGCGGACCTGCTTCAGCGCGGCGATCACCGAGCCGAGGCCGGTGCTGTCGACGAAGCTCACGCCCTCCATGTCGATCACCACGCGCGGCGACCCGTCGGTGACCACGCCGCTGATCGCGTCCTTCAACGCCGGCGCGCCGGCCACGTCGAGCCGCCCCGTGGGCGCCACGACGGTCACGCCGTTGTCGGCCTGGCGGGTCTGGACCTCGAGGCTCAGGTGGGGACTCCCATGGGCTTCCAGAGTTTATGGCAGAAGGTCTGGAATTCAGCCTCTCTACACTGGCGGTCGTGGCCGAGGCTGGAGCCCAGGAACGGGTGCTCATCGTGGACGACGAGGAGCCCCTGGCCAGGGTCATGGCGCGAACCCTGAAGAGCCGTGGCTTCGACTCGGACATCGCCCTGACGGCGGCGGAGGCGAGGCAGCGCTTCGAGGCCAACGACTACGCCATCACGCTGCTCGACGTCCGGCTGCCCGACGAGTCGGGATACGGCTTGCTGGAGGAGCTTCGGGCGAGGCGGCCGGACACTGCGGTGGTGATGATCACCGGCGTCGATGACCCCGAGCTCGGCCGCGCCGCCGTGGAGCACGGGGCCTACTCCTACGTGGTCA
>Ga0209580_10000502_pt1 | contig 21358 bp, 20 predicted proteins | sample Coa_R1_5_FD_187153 | JGI IMG/M metagenome (GOLD analysis project Ga0209580, IMG submission 187153) | Surface soil microbial communities from Centralia Pennsylvania, which are recovering from an underground coalmine fire - Coalmine... | ecosystem: Environmental > Terrestrial > Soil >... | reverse complement strand
CCCAAATTTCACTTCCGATAAAGCGCAGTCCATCCATACCTCCATTGGATGGGTCCGTGAAATTTGGGTTTTCGTTGATGGCAAGCTCGTCTACAGTGATAAAAATTTATTTTTTCCACCGGCCGGGCGGAAAACTCCCGACGGACGCCTCTCGCTCGCCAATGGCTCCTTCCAGCTGCCGCTCAATGCCGGTACCAACAACGTCGCCATCGCGGTCGCCAGCGGCTTCTATGGATGGGCGGTTATTTTTCACCCTGATGAGATCACGGGGCTTCGGTTCGCGGAGTAGTAGGCCCATTTCACAAGTGGCATACCGGCCGAATTCCGGCAACAATCAAAGCGATGCCTTCACTATCGGTGTTTGGCTAAATGCTGAGCAGGTCCTTTACGAATGAACAGCAAAGCCCGAGCACTTTGGGACAGTTGGATAGGCCGCATCTTGCTTGCGGCCGTGCTTTGGACCTCTATCGGCTTTGTTTTTGCGCTGTCCACCTTCCGCCGGGCGTAGAGCTTGTAGTAGATGTCCTAGCAAACGGGCGGTCAGATCGATTTCAAAGCGACGCATGGGTGACGAAGCAGCAAACGCCGCCCCGCTTGCATCGTCACAAAGATTGGCCCAGGCGCATCTCCAGCTCTGCGCGATATGTCCTGCTGACGCGCGAGCGGTGGCCGTCCTTCAGAACGAGATCGAACTCGCCGTGCGAAATGGACTGAAGCTCCAGGATGCTATCTATGTTCACGATGGAGGACCGATGAACGCGGATGAACCGCATGGGATCAAGACGCGCGGCTAGCTCGTTCAGTGCAGCTCGGTAGAGCAATTCTTTGCCAGCGACGTGCAGATTCACATAGACTCCGGCGCCTTCAATCCAGTCGATGTCGGAGACCCGAATAAAGCGCGTCGTGCCACTCCCTTTCACCACCAGGCGATCCAGATAGCGGCCAGCCTGCGATCGCCCGGATAGCATACGCAAGACGCTACGGCCAAATTCCCTGACGCTGAGCTCATTGTGGCGAGCCTTGGCGCGGGTCAGCGCAGCTTCCCAGCGTTCGTCGCTGAACGGTTTCAGCAGATAGTCGAGTGCGTTGGCTTCGAAGGCGCGGATTGCATGCTTATCGTAGGCGGTGACAAATACGGTGAGCGGCATCGTCTCTGCACCGATGGTTTCAATTACCTGCAGCCCGTCGAGTTCGGGCATCTGCACATCGAGAAAGACCAGATCCAGCGCCTCGCGTCTGATGATTTCCACAGCAGCTTTGCCGTTGACCGCTTCCAGTACGCTTCCGACCCGCGGATCCTTTTTGAGCAGATCGACAAGGCGTTGGCGTGCGGGTGCTTCATCATCGACTACGAGAACGCGGAGCCGTTCAGTTGGTTGGGGCATTGACTGGCTCTCCTGCGAATCGTAGCGGCAACGAGATCTCCACTTCAGTTCCGCCCCCGGTGCGTGGCCGGACGGAGAAACTGCTATCTCCATCAGGATGGAGACCAAGGATACGTTCGCGTGTGACCGACAGTCCCGTACCTGAGGATGTTTCGAGCGTCCACCCGGGCGGCAATCCAACGCCGTCATCGGTGACCCGAATCTCTACCTGGTTCGGGCCGGACTGGGCTGTCACCTTCACGCTTCCGCCTGAAGCGCGAGCAGAGATGCCGTGCCGAATCGCATTCTCAACCACCGGCTGCAAGATAAGGCACGGTACGAGCGCATACTTCACTTCGGGCGCGACTTGTATGTCGATGCGCAAATTTTCTGCGAAACGAATCTTCTGGATGGCGACGTAATGATCGAGAAAAGCCAGTTCCTCCGCCAGAGGAATCTCCTGCTTGTCCCGCCCCTCGAGCGACAGGCGAAGCAGATCTCCCAAGTGCTCAATCATAGTGCGTGCCAGCCTCGGATCATGCTCGACCTGCGACGAGATGGTGTTGAGCGCATTGAAGAGGAAGTGCGGGTCCAATTGCATGCGCAGTGCGTTCAGACGCGCTTCGGAAAAACTGCGTTCCATTCTCTCCAACCGAAGTTCACTATCAAGATAACGTTCGTAATAGCGGAAGGTCTGACGCGCGCCGAAGATAACCCAGTACACGAGCCATCTCCATAGGATGCCTTCGTTGGAAACGCTGGCAAGAAAGCCTTTGGCACCCAGTGAACTCCATGGAGTGAGGCCCACTGCGGTAATCATTACGTCCCACAGGTAGGTGTAGACAAGTGTCAGGACAACGCTCACCGGCAGATGTGCCAGGATGCGCATCCCCAGCTGCTTTTCTTGGAACGGAAGCCGCGCGTCTGTCCAGAAGATGAGGGGAGTGACCAGGCCCCAAGCCCACCAAAACGTCAGCGACCCAAGCAGTTGTCGATGCCAGTGCGGAGATGAAATACCGGGCAGAGCAAACAGCACTCCGAGAGCGCTCCAGAACAGGATCGCCGCTATCCATCGGGCCCACCAATTTTTCATGTGGAAATTCTAGAACACTGAAGCAGTGCAGTCTAAAACGGCTCATGCCACGCGGGGAGCGAGCCGCTGGCGTGAACTCGCTCCTCTACTGTCGTTCAAACACCTCGATGTACGGCTCGCTTTTACGCCCTATGTGACGAGTCATCGTTAAAGTCTTGAGATCGGAAGAGAGCTCCATCGTCTGCGTGTCTCCAATCTTGCCGTTGACCTTATAGGTGATTTCCAGGGTCCGCTCGTTCACCCGGCGCGCTGAAGACGTGTAGCCCTCAATCGGAGCTACCATCGAATAATCTCCCCCATCGAATTTCACATTCTGGATCACTCCATTAGACGAATACTTGAAGGAAAGACCGTCGCCCTCGTAGGGCCGAACCTGCAGCGAATAACCCGAGTCCATCGTCGCTTTCTTGCTTAACCACGTACCCGCGAAGCCGGTTCCTGCTGCCGTTCGCTTGTAGATGTAATCGACGGTAGTGGGCGATCCATTGGACGGAAAGAACGTGAAGTCGTCTTCGAGCGTATTGTTGTCGCTGGAAAGTTTCCAAATCGCCGAGAGTAGCATGCGGCCCTCCTTCTTCCGAACGACTTTCCATGAATCAGGCCCTTCGACGGTGACCGATAGGGTCGTCCCGAAACCGCTGGACTGGTCCGTCCCGTCGACCACGATCGTCTCGGCGCCACCGCCAAAGTCAAAGGTGTACTTGTTTGCGCCAACACTCGCAACCTTCATCTGGTCGGTCAGCTGGCTTCTGGACGGATTGAGTTTCCAATCGCCGATAAAGGGATTGTTCTCTGCCCGTAACGTGCCCATAAACAGACCAGCAAGCAGCAGTAACTGAAAAGCACGATTTAACATTTTGTTCTCCCTAAAAGTGTTCGGTTCTAGCTCGCCCACCCTGCACAATGTTTGTGCCGCAAGTGAACAAGGCATTCGCAGGCGTTGAACGTGGTATTCACAATGCTTAACCCTAACCGCGGGCACCGACCCTGTCCTCCGAAATGTTGTGAAATGGACTCGCCGGTTGCGAAGCGGTTTTCCGGGCAATCGCCCGGTGATGGAAAGCTGCATCGAGTGCTGCTCGAGGTGCGTACGTTAGGGAGGAACGGTCACCGCAAGAGCAGCAACCCTGCCACGCACAGCATCATCCCCGAGCCGGTACGGAGACTAAAGCTTTCGCCATAGAAGAAGGTCCCGACGGCCAACAGAACAAGTGCAATCATGTTGTTGCAGGCGAAAGAAGCAAGGTTCAACTTCAGACCGGCGCGATAACCGATGAGGTAGCCTGACTCGATCAGCATCAAGGCAACGGCCAGCGCAATGGTGGTCCAATTGACGCGGTGGAATTCCGATGCGCCGAGGCCCTGTTTCCCGACGAACAAACCCAGGCAACCCAGCGAGGCCAAGCCGAAGGAGATGCCAAGCGCCAGAAACGGATTAAGCCCAACCGGGGTCGCTTTCTGACAGACATGATAGAGCACCCCTCCACCGATGATCATTATCACGGGTACAACTTCCATGCTGTTCAGGTTCATTTAGGCCCTTTCCGCTGGCGCAAGCGGCGAGTCGCGCCGCATAAGGAAATCCTTCTGCCGGTCGGCGCCGACCAGCAATTCGTGCGTACCCACAATACGAAAGCCCCATCTCTTATAGAAGGCTATCGCCCGTGGATTTTCGCAATTGACGCTCAGCCACACCGCGTCCAAGCGGTCTCGCTCCAGACTTGCGAGCACCTGGCGCATTAGCTCGTCAGCGACGCCGCGACCATGCTGCGCAGGGGCGACGTAGAACTTTTGCAATTCCGCCGCCGCCACTACCCCGATCTGAGGGTGCGGACTCGGCCGGAGCTCCAGCGCGCAGCCGCATATGCGATCCGCGATCTCCGCGACAAACAACATGGCATTGGGATCCGCGATCAGCTTGCGAAAGCATTCCGCCGTAAGTTTCGTGGCAATATGGTGCGCGAGATCGCGGGGATCGGCGCCGGGACGACCGCCCAACGGGAAAACTACTGCGGCAAGAGCCGCGAGCCCTTCCGCGTCATCACTCGTCGCACGGCGAACGCAAATGCCGGGCTCGGACATTGTTGGATCTCCTCGGTGGAGTGTTCAGCGACTAACTGTCTAAAAATGATTAACAGGTTATCCACAAAATGCTAGGCTGAATAATCTAACTTGTCAAGATCATTTTGACGGTTACTGTAGAATAGAGAAGACGATCAGACTTGAAGATCTATTCTCCGTATCCGCATGCGGCTTTCCTTATGAAAGATAGAAATCACGTCAGGCGCCAGCATTTCGAGCTCACGGCGGGAGTGCTGTGTCTAGATTTCATCAACACGCTGGATGATCGTCCCAGCCAGCCGAAAGAGCTAATCAATTCGTATTTAGACTTGTTGCATTTTGGTGAAGACACGAAGATCCTGGACCCTGCCCAGGTCAGGAACTTGTCCGAAAGTTACACCTCCGCCCCGGCTCAACGGACGCTTAAACAGGCCCTCGCATTGCGCGAGGCGTTGTTTGCCATTTTTTCCGCAACTATGGGTAAGAGTCCCGCGCCGCCGGACGCGTTAGATACTCTCAACCAATGCCTGCAAGCAGCCGCAGATCACTCGATGTTGGTCGAAAACAAGAGACACTTTTCCTGGAATTTCATGGATCGCCTCTCCTACGAAGCGGTTTTGTGGCCGATTGCCCGTTCCGCCGCTGATTTGCTGGTCTCAGACCAACTGCAATTTGTGCGTGCCTGTTCTGCAAAAGCGTGTCAATGGTTTTTCCTCGACATCAGCAAGAATCACCGGCGTCGCTGGTGCAACATGAAGTTATGCGGCAACCGCGCCAAGGTGCGACGGTTCTACGAACGGCAGAAGCGAGCTGAGCGGTAATCCCGCAGGCAAGGAACTCACAACTAGAATCGCGGCGAACGCGGATGCTCCGATTGCGGCGAACACAGCTAGTATTTTGTGCCGACGCAATCGCGGGATGGAAACGCTTGAGCCGCAAGCAAAACCGAACTTGAAGGCCACAGTGATTCCCGGCGGGTGTGACGAGTGCAGTCGGCATGCAATACTCGGAATTTATGGATCGAAGGGCGCTGCTTAGGAAGAAGGGGTGGACAACCTGTACCCTGGGAGGCAGTCTGCTTGCTTCTTATTGAGTCTTGCCGCCATGGCCCAGACAAAACCTCGCAGAGATTGCCGGTACATGACTTGAGCGACCCGAGACATAGGTAACAGATCGCCAAAGTCCATGTTGTAAAGAGAAAAGCGGCTTAGCTATGACGCCGTGTTCAGGCGGCCCACGGATCACAATTTCGGTCGTTTTCGTGCAATGCTGCGCATTCAGTAGTAACAAAGTCCTAGAGAAGTCGAGCCTATTGACCGCGGGACCGCACAGTATAAACTGTTCACCGAAGGTTCGGGATTCGTGGGGAGTTGGCTCCAGCTAGCTCCTGGTAAACTGCCGTGACCGACGCCGAACTGAACTGTTTTCCGCACGTAACTTCAGTCATGCCGCTCCCCACGCTTCCCTTCCTGTTCAGACGAGGTTTCGTATGGTAGCCCAGGCAATGCGTGCGATCGCATTGGACTCATCAAACTCGTTTGGACTTGAGCCTCGGTTTTACTCTTGTGGCCTTTAGGTGGGCGTCTCGCACAACTGCTCCCCACTGCTCCCCGTCAAACACGGAATATGGTGAGTACAAACCGGGTTTGGCGGGGACGCAATGATTCGCACTAGACAGATTCTGAGTGGAACAAAATGGCATGGGTGAGCATTCGAACTAGAAGTACAACCTTTGGAAGCGAGATCCGGTATGACAGCTGACCGCACGATGAGCATGAAGGCTTGGGAAAAGCTTGACAGAATTTTGTGGAAGATTCATCGCAAGGCGCGGACCAAAAATGATATGGATCTTATTAAGGAAAGCGACAAGGCCATCTTCCTTTTGCGAAGCTTCTCAGCACAGATTCTGATGGAGGACAAGAGATTTGTTGAGTCCAACAACAAACCTGGATTACGGGTTATTGGTCCTGCTCAAAAACTCTCTCGTGAATGTTCGAAATCAAGCTCTCGGCTGTGAGTGAAAAAAGACGGGTCAGATTCGATGTAGGAAATCGGGACTGCCCTCCGGACAGACTCCTGCGGACACAATTAGACACGCTTCAATACCTATAAATAACGCTTCTTGTGCGACGTCTCAATGCATAAGATCTGACGCGCGATCAAAAAAGCTTAGGAAGTCTGTAGCGAGTGCTGGAAAGACCGCCCGATACAGGCCATCATCCAGCACCTCCAACCGAAACGATTCAGCGATGTATGAGCACAAGTATGAGAATACCGTGCGGTCCTGCACTACATTACGGTACCCTTCTGCATTACTGTACCGTTCTGCACGGCTTGAAAAGCTTGTCCAGCTAACGCTTCATACTGCTCCGTCAACTCCGTGCAACCGGCCCGAAAAATGTTTCATTCCGAGAATCGCGACCCATAACTTCGCAAATGCAAGAGCCCAGAAAGCTGAGTTCTGATGCCAGACATACCCCGCCCGCCAAAAGATCGGGGTTGAAGCATAACAATTTTTTCCACAGCTCCGAATCGAACGATTCGGTATAAGCTGTCAAGCTGCTTGGGGTGAATCAATGAAAGACGTACACGCCATTTTGCGTGACAAAGAACAAGATCTGCAAAGGATTCGTCGAGAAATTCAGGCACTGCTCGCAGTAATTCCACTGCTGGCTGAGGAACAATCTTTATCAGAGAATGTTCTCATGAACGTGCCCACCGTTGTGCCCGCATCAGCGTTTATGGAACCTCCGAGAAAACCGCAACAGCGAGAGCCTTTCTCGCAATTGCTGACTTCGTGGTTATCGGGTGAGAAAATCTAGCTCGTTTAAGCTGCAACCAGGAGCCGTTTGCTGACTCTTCACAAATGGCTGCCAACGGATACGCGAAACAGTGCACTGAGGTCCGTCGTGGTATACACCATGGAATAAAAACTCCTCCATTCGATCGAACCCTCCCTTAACCGCAACCGAGCCGAGGTAGCTTGGATGGAGGTGGAATTCGGCAAATTTCCAGCAACTCGGAGGATTTCCCTCCGAGTTGCACGTTAAGAGAGCTCTATTGTGAGATCGATTCAGTCCCGTCGAAACCGATCGCAATGGAACAGTCAGTCCAACCCCGCAGCCTTTCAGATAGGCTTCTTTGCGAGTCCAACAACGCAAGAACTCCATATCCCGAGACTTCTCGGGAAGCTGGCAAATATATAGAGCCTCTGCTTCTGGGAAAAACCGCTGCGCCAGATCGACGGCATCAGGTAAAGTCCGCAAGCACTCTATGTCGACCCCAACTTGTCGGCGCGCGATGGCAATCACCGCCATGTCGTTCGAGTGCGCAAGATTGAACTCTAATGGGACATCTGTAAGCACCGGTTTTCCCTGGGCCAGCCGAGAGATGGAAACATCTCTTGGATCACGGTCGGCGTAAATTCCCAGCAAGTATCGGAGCGCCCCATGGGCGATCAAGTATCGTTCCCGATCGCGTTGAAAATGAAATCTCAAGGCACGGCTTCGCTCGGCACCACTCAGGATCGCGCGATAATCGCATACCTGGGAAACGCAGCGATCAAGGTGTATGTACCAGATGTGTAAGTCGTCTTCCGCCAGTGCTTGGGGATTCATCGCCGCATTATACGTCCACTGAGAACCGTGGAAAGCTTCGTGGCGGAGACTAACGACCCTGAGAAACAATGCCCTATTGACATCCAGCCTCCAGCACTTATTCTTTTGGCAGTCGAAGCCCATCGTTGTGCTGAGTTCGCGAGCGAAAGCGGAGTCCCAAGAGTCTCGCGAATCTGATCGCCCACGCGTCGGTTCTTTCACTAGCATGGCCAACTCGCAAAATGGCGCTCTGGCTATCAGCGAACACGTATTCACGAACTTGCTCGCGTCGGCGTTCTCTTTGCAGCAGCGCCACGATCGAATGAAATCGAGCATTTCTGCGGAGAAATCCAGCGAGATGATATCTTCCGTGCTTGATATCCAAGCTCTGGTTGGACGCCGCGCAATTCATGCAGACACCGCCCTGCACCTGATCGCCACTCGCAGTCACAAATTGTGCGGAGCCGCGGGAACAGCCATTGCGCTCCTTGACGGGGAGAATCTTGAATACAAGGCTGCAACCGGAATCGCTGAGCGCTTGCTCGGCGCAAGAATTCTTGCCGATACTAGCTTCTCGTTCCGACAGCTCGCGTTTGGGGAGGTTGTCCAATCCGATACTTGGAAAGATAAAGCCCTGAGTACGAGGGTTGTCGCCAAGTCTGTGTTGAGCGCCCCCATACATCAAAATGGGAAACTTGCTGGGTGCATTCAATTCTTCTCTCGCATGGGTCGTTTCGCCGAAGAATCCATATATGCCTGCGAGCTAATGTCAACAATTGCGGCTCGGTTGGTTGAAGATCCCGAATTTTCATTTAACCCTGACAGAAATGGCGATGTAGATCCGAAGACGGTCATGGAAATTTCTCCAGAACGGACTCTGGGTGCTGCCCCCACACTCGAAACCAATGACGATAGTACGCGATGGCAGACAATATCATCAAAGGAACGGCTGCGCTGGCCGCCAAGCGAAACAAAGGTACGGCGGGATTCCGTTACCAGGCATGCAGAAGCAAAGCTTACAGACCTGCCCGCCGAATTCGAGAATTTCAGTGGGACGCCAAACGACGAAAAAAAAGAGCAAAAGCCAGCTGCAAAGAACGAGCACACTACCCTATTCAATTCCGGGACCCTTCACCTTCCGATGCAGAAGGCAGGCTTAGGGATAAATGGCAATCCCCAAGACTCCAGTTGCCGATTATCAAAATCTTCTGACCGCCGGGCTCGCGTGACAGCGATGCTTTACCCCGCTCTGGTTCTGCTGTTTGTTGCCATGGCAAACATGCTTGGCGAGCGGCGCACCTGGCTGTTGGATCTTGCAACCGTGATCATCGTTTACTTTACTGCGGTAGAAGTGTGGAAACGACTGGTGGAACCGTAGGTAGTTTTGAAAGACCACGCGCGTTTTCGTGCGTCGCTGCAAGTGAACATAGAGCGGATTGCCTTCTGCTGTCAGGTTCAGCAAACATCAAACGCTTTGTGTGCTCACCGAGTCGCGCTTTGGAGACTTGTTGCTGCCCGGACGTGCTCACTTCGCTGCCCCTGTTGTGCCACGTAGTAGCCTGCACTTTCGACTGTCACTGCAGAAAGTTTCGTTTCTCGGGAGCGAAGGGGAGTAATGTCTCAGAGGAAAAAAATACCCTTGACGAAATTGTGTGATCGAGTATCGTCAGAGCCGCCGATTTTCACTACACGGGCGGCGATGGAAACTCTGAAGAAGTGAGCCTAGCGGTTTTGGCCTATCCTGAACCCTGCCCCAACGCTCTGAACGATATCATCCTATGTACTGGTTTGACGAGGACGCGAAACTTTGCAAACAACGCTCACGAGTGCAGCTGACCTTGCTGCCGAGCTCAACCCGTAACCAGGCACTGACAATCTGATTCTTGTGCTAGGGTCAGCGTGGAATTTGAGGATCGAGGGGGGCCCCAATGCAGAAGCTTTCGGGGAGGAAAGAAAGACGGAAGAGTCCTCGATACTCCTTACAGATTCCGGTCTTGTTCCGATGGGGCGAGTCCGTAACTAATAAAGAAGCAGGTTTTACGCGCGACATTAGCTTAAAAGCGTTCTTTTTGACCTCTTCCGCCGTCCCGCCCTTAAACACGCATGTCCGCTGCCAGATGTTGATGCCGACGTCAGTAAACCGGACCGGAAGCGCAATAAATGTTCGAGGACGAGTGGTGCGGCTGTTCATGCACAGAATCGAAGAGCGTGGTTTTGTCGTCATGGCAAAACTTTATGCAAATAAAAAGGCAGCGCGGACTTCCATTCAATAATGCGTCCAGTATTCCGTGTCCGCTCTCAATTCGGTTCGGCTTTGCCAGCGATTCTTTCCTCCCGCCCCGTGACCTGCGCTAAAAAATAGGTGCGTGCTTGGCCGTCGCCGGACCCGGTGATTGCGGGTCTTGTCGAGCTAAGGACAGTGGTCTTCCGCGAGATGTCGGGGGCCCCGGCATTTTTTCTTGAAAGGAATCGATGCGGATGCCATTGTCAGCCGGTCGACTCAGGACTTGGAGGACGAGCTCCACGCGATTCGACACGCCCAGCTTGTCGAAAATTTTAAAGATGTAATTCTTGACTGTGTGCTGGCTGAGCGATAGCGTTTGGCCGATTTCTCGGTTCGTGAGACCCTCGATTAAGCATCTCACGACTTCTTTTTCCCGGGCGGACAACGGTGTCAGCCGCTTTACATCCAGTTGGAAGGGCGCATTCTTGGCCAAGGCAGAAAGAACAAACCCTAGTTCTTCACTGTTTGCCCAGATCTGGCCGTTGTGCACCACAGCAATGCATTTACGCAGAACTCGAATGGCCGTATTACGGCAAAACACTCCGGCAGCTCCCGACCGGAAAGCTTCCACCACCACCTGTGGCTTGCTCGAGTCGAGCAGCACAATTGCCTTTAGAGCCGGGCGTACCGTACGAAGTTGATGCAGAAGTGAGAGGCCACAGTTCGCGTCCTCTTCCATCCGGTCACTAACCAAGAGAACATCGACATCGGAGACGGCGACGATTCTCGCAACCTCAGCAGGACTGGAACTGAAACCCAGAACGTCTATTCCAGTATCTCTGGCAAGCGCTTCGGCCAGAAGCTGGCTGGAGATGGGGCTGCTTTCGGCGACAAAAAGACGGGTGCGGCGACGTAGTGGCTGGGACATTTTATACCTCCACGAACGAGCTGTCGCATGCTAGTCCGCTTTCGAATCCCGAGTCTCGCGCTCGGGAGATTGCGAGTCAAAAACTTAAAGGCCGCGCTACTTCGGGGGGAGGCGCAAGTAAAAACGCAAACCCATCCGGGTTGTTTATCACTTGACTGAGGGTTCAGTCAAGTAAAAAGACGCATGAATTCATACATATCTTGCAAAATCCTTCACGAGAGCATGAGATGTTTCTAACTGGATCAGATCATCATGTGCGAGGTCAATCCACCCAATATTTCCTCAATAAATTGCAGGCTTCACTCACGAGGTGAGATTCTTTTTCCAAAAAAGAATGGCCTTGCAAATTCTACAACCCGGAAAGCGCAACAAAGGCGCGGTTCAATCGTGCTGGTTCCCGAAGGCAAGGACTTTGTTCTCTGGGGTGGACTACTCTTTTTACCGATGCGCTGCTTTCTCCTCGCTCCGAGAACATCCTCCTTAAAAACTCTGAGTGCCAAGGTGAAGAGAAGTTGTTCATCTTGCAGTTATTTGCGAGCCTGCCTTACAGTTCCATCCACGTGGGTACCGAGCGCTTGAGTAGGCACCCGGGCATTCGACCAACCAGCAACGGCACATAGGAAGAGTTTGATGTGACCGGAAAGGGCGGAGCCGTGAGCACCTCACTCTATCAAACGTTCAATTTCGTGTCATCTACTCCGTGCCCCAGTGCCGTTTGGTATGCCGCACAGACGCGCTCTCGCCACGAGCGCCTTGTCGCTCACCATCTGGGACTGCGCGGAATTGTGCAGTATCTTCCCACGATTACCGAAACCCATAGATGGAGCGATCGCCGGAGAAAGATCGAGCTCCCGCTATTTCCCGGCTACGTCTTTGTTCAAATCGTTGAGACCAACGAGTTCCGCGTACAAGTTCTGCGTATTCCTGGTGTGGTGCGTCTAGTTGGCTTCGCGCCGGGGGGTACGCCCATTCCCGCGGATCAGATCGAATCCATTAGGACGCTGCTTGACAGCCATCTATCTTGGACCATTCACCCATTTCTCAAGACCGGTCAACGGGTTAGAGTTCGGGGCGGAGCCTTGGATGGCGTGGAAGGCATCTTCCTGAAGCAGAGCGGTTTAGATACGTTGGTGATCTCTGTCGACGCGATTCAGAGATCACTCTGTATCAGCATCCAGGGGTACCGTCTAGAGGCCGCGTAGAGCGGTGCAGTGCGTTTACCGGTATCGCGCGCCCTTCGGTGGTTGGTTCTGCTCAACCTCTATAAACGTCCGCGTTCGTCCTGAACGGGAGGTTGTACCTCCGCCACATTGAGATGTTCCTCTGGCCAGGGAGGCCTTTCACTTGCGAGCCCGCGACAAACTGTCTGTGCCTGTACAAATAGAGCCATTTCGGGAGCTCGTTCCCGACCGCTTCACCCAGCCGCCAATGCGCGATCGAGCGTACGACACGAAGGAAGAAGTTGGCGAGACTGTCCCGTTTATTGCCGCTAGTTCCGTAATGCGCAAGGTCTACGCAGAGGTCGAGTTACTGGCCAAGCTGGATGTTCCCATTCTGATCCTGGGAGAAAGCGGCAGTGGAAAACGCACAGTAGGCCGATTGATTCACAAGCTTTCTCATCGATCTGCGAACAAATTTCTCAACATCAGCTGCGCAGCATTTGACCCCGATCTTTTGGAACGTGAGCTGTTTGATCCGGAGCACCCAGCGCACGAGATCAGCTCGTTTGCGATTTGCAAAGGAGGCACCCTCCTACTCGAAGACATAGACGAACTGCCAGCCCGAGCGCAGGCAAGACTATTGTGTTTACTGCAGGAGAAGCACGCACCTTCTGAAAAACAGAGTCTAGGACAAAGCGATGTGCGGATCCTTGCGTCAGCCACTGCAATTTCCGGAGACGAACTGCGAGAAAAAAAGCTGCGCAAAGAACTTTATTACTGTCTGAGCGCCTTCACTATTGTCGTACCCCCGTTGCGACAAAGGAAAGACGAAATGCCACTCCTGCTGCAGCATTTTATGAATCGTATCGCAGCAAATTATCTGCTACCTACACGGGATTTTTCCCAGGCCGTACTCCGGATATGCCAAAGATATTCGTGGCCAGGAAATCTCAGGGAGTTAGAAAAGTTCGTAAAACGCTACGTAGTCTCCGGCGAAGGCGAAACGCCCCGGGGCAGTGGGGAGCTCGATAATTCGCAGGCGCAAACTCGGACGTCTAACGGTGCAATGGGTGCCGATTTTGAAAGGTTTGAGTGCATGGCTGCGATGTCCGCTTCTAAGTCACTGTTGCATACCGTCAGAAAAGAAGCAGAGCGTAATGCAATCTCAACTGTGCTGGAACAGACAAGGTGGAATCGCGCTATGGCTGCTCGACGTTTGCACGTCAGTTACAGAACCCTTCTTTATAAGATTCAGCAGTATGATCTAGATCCGCCGAAATAGCTGGTGGAAACTGGATTTTGAAAACCAGAAATGACGAACACACAAATCGTCGCAATCAAGGTCCTGCTGCTGATATTCGCAGCAATCACTTCCGCCCCGGCCGCTGGTCCACAGACATCGAATGCCGAGATGCAGGCTCCGGCCGCGAGTAATGGAAAAACAAGCGCGAGCAGCTCAAGATCGCCATTTGACGAACGCTATCCGAAATACCAGTTGCGAGCAAATGACGTGATGGAAATCACATTCGAGTTCACCCCGGAATTCAATCAAACGGTAACCGTTCAGCCGGATGGTTATATCGGTTTGCGCGGAGCCGGTGAGCTACATGTTGCGGGGCAAACCGTTCCTGAGGTTACCGAATCGATTCGAACCGCCTACAACAAGATTCTGCACACCCCATCCATTGCAATTGTCCTTAAGGATTTCGAGAAACCTTACTTTACCGCTGGTGGAGCAGTGGGTCGGCCTGGAAAATACGACTTACGAGGCGACACCACGGTGGCCGAAGCTATTGTGATCGCCGGTGGATTCAACGGGTCAGCAAGGCACTCCCAGGTTCTCTTGTTCCGGCGTGTTTCGCAAGACTGGATGGAAGGAAGAATTGTAGATGTCAAGAAGATGCTCAGTCAGAAGAATCTTAGCGAAGACCTGCACCTTCAACCGGGAGATATGATCTTTGTCCCCGAAAGCCGAGTGTCGAAGATACGACGCTTTATTCCAGCGACGGGTCTTGGAATTCCAATTCCCTAAGCCAACACCATCTCGCGATTCAGAGTCCACTTAAGCCAGAGCTGATGGTTCCCAGGCATTGCAATCGGACTGCCAGCCTCTGAAAGGTTGAGGGAAAGCTGGCGGAAGGCTTACGTTCATGTCGCAAAATCTTATCGCTCCCAACATTGATAACCAGCACCTCCTGGAGGCGAACCTGGCGAATAAACGCATGTCTCCTCCGCCGAGAAAAATCCTGGAGGGTTTGCTGAGACATCGACGACTTCTTCTTACTTCATTCGCAGGTATGTTTACCGGCGCCGTTCTCATTTCGTTTTTGCTCCCGCCTAGCTACGAAGCGCACCTTAAAATCCTGGTCAAGAACCAGCGGATCGACCCGATCGTTTCCCCATCGGACGCCAGAACGCCCGAGTTATCTCTGCGCACCGTCGATACCGAAGAGGTGCTCAACTCAGAGGCAGAACTACTAAGGAGCAGCGATCTTCTTCAACAAGTAGTTGTTAAGAATGGCTTGTATTCGCACTCCCGCTTGACTCTCGCCTCAACCAAAGCTGGCAAAGTAACTATTGCAACAGGCGTTAAAGGCCTGGCAACTAGCCTGAAAATTGAGCCGCTCAAAAAAACCAACATCATCGAACTTTCCTACTCCAATTCAGATCCCACGCTGGCTGCCTCTGTTCTAAATAATTTGGCCGATCTCTATATCGACAAGCACCTTGAAATCTACCGTACGACCGGACAATATAATTTGTTTGCAAAATTGGCTGACGATTACAAAAAACAGCTCATGGACGCGGAAGCCAAGCTTTCTAGCTCTGGTTCAGTCGCTCCGAATCTAATGAGAGACCTGGTTGTTCAAAAATATAATGATTTCAAAGGCAAGCTCGACGAACTTCGTTCCAATATCAAGGAAACCGAGCAGCGCATTCAAATGTTGGAAGCGCAACAAAGGGGCACCCCCGCACGCGTTCTCACACAAGCGCGCAAATTGGACAATCAACAATTACTCCAACAGTTGAAGAGCACTCTGCTGACCCTCGAGCTCAAGCGCGACGAACTCCTGACAAAATTTCAGCCCGATTACCAGCCGGTCGTAGAGATCGAATCCCAAATAGCCGAGACCCGTGCCACCATCGCCAAAGAAGAGAGTGCCCCTGCTCAAGATCAAACTACGGACGAGAATCCTACGCGAGTATGGATCAACTCTGAGGTAGCAAAGGCCCACGCCGAGCTTGCTGGCTTACAAGCGCGCGCCGCATCCATGGCCCCCATCGTCGGGTCCTACCGTACCGATGCGCAGCAGTTCGAAAAACAATCTATGGACGAGAAAGACTTGGAGCGGATTGCCAAGACTGCCGAGGAAAACTATCTGATGTATGCCCGCAAAGCCGAAGAAGCACAGATTTCCGAAGAATTGGACCGCAATAAAATCCTCAACGTAGCAATAGCAGAACGGGCCGTACCACCAGCTTTGCCGTCCCATTCCCGTTTAGAGTATCTGCTGGTTGGCTTTGTGCTATCGATGGTGGGAGCTATGTCGCTCGTCTTCGCTACGGAGTTCCTCAATCCTGCCTACCACACTGCCGATGACGTGCGAATCATGCTCCAGTTGCCGGTCTTTGCAACCGTATCTCTTGATAGTCCAGGGAAAACGCACAATGCCGGTGGCATTAAGATACTCGACCTTGGGACCAGTACAGAATGAGCAGAAATTTCGAGCTGCTGCAAAGTATCACTGAGACGGCAGATTCTCTCGAAGTCCCCGTCGTATCTACCTCCGAGCCGTTCGAACCTCGGGGCTGCCCGGAGGACCTTCCAACGTCTCTGCTGGTAGCTGAGCGACCAAGCTCAAACATTTCACACGCCGCACGCGAGGAGGTGGCAAAGTTGATCCAGGCTGTATTCCTGTCACCCTCCAATTGCTCTCCCCAACAGCGGTGGCAGAACGCCGTGGTTTTTTGCGGCTTTGAGGCGGGTAAGAGCGTAGCACTGCTGACCCCCATTGCCAGCGACATTTTGTCCCGAGAGGTGCCCAACGTTAGAGTTTGCGCAATAGACGCAGATTTTGATAATCCCAGCCTGCATCAGCATTTTTCCATTTCGCAGTGCGCCGGGCTGGCGGAGGCGTTGCGCAATCCGCAGGCCAGTCACCGCTTTACACGAAGAGTTGCCAGTAATCTATGGGTAATGTGCTCTGGAGGTTGGCCGCTGGATGTTGATCGCCAGGCGGAAATAACTTCAAACGCCGTATCGGCGGTAATCGACAATCTGAAGAAAAGTTTTGGCTACATCTTGATTAATGGCGGATGCACGATTGAGTCGAGCAGCAGTTTTAGTCTCGGCAAGGCCGGTTGTGGGCTCATTCTCGTCATTGAAGCCAACTCGACCCGCCACTCGATCGCGGAGAAATACAAAAACAGCTTCGTGACATCCGGTATCAACTTACTAGGTGCCGTACTTCACAAATCTAGCTCTCCAACGCTGCCATCGTTTTACAAGATATTCTAACCCTCCACTTATCGGTACAGCGTAACAAACCCACGTTTTTTCATATCTGCTTCGGGAGATATTATCGTGGCTACAGCCCCAGAGCTACCACTGAATCGTGCCGTCACATCGCCGGCCTTGGACCTGTTATCGAGCACGGCCATCAATGGCGGCCGTGTGCCTGCGTTTCCCCGAAATGAACCCAGCCGCGGATGTCCCCTCAGATTCGATGATCTGGGCTTAGGCCAAAAGGACTCCGTCATATGGAGGTTAGCCGACACGTGTGTGATTCTCGGTGTCGGGTTCTTGAACTTTCGGGTCTTCGGATTGTGGGCCTCTGCGACAACTCAGACAACGATCAATACTTTGCGTTTGGATTTGGGGTCGCTATTGTTGCTGACGGTGGCCACAGTTTCTTTCGGCGAATACTGCGGACTTTACGATGCACGGGCATTCCAAGGGGCTGCAAAGCAGGTGGCTACCATCTTCAAAGTCATTACTGTTTCAGCGCTGATTGTCGCAGCCTTTCTGCTACTTCTTCGTACAGGTGCTTCTTTCCTCCTGCCCCTCGCCAGCACAGCAGCCATGAATACTTTGCTGTTTACGAGCTGGCGCTTCGTTGACCAACTTCGCAGAGAGCGCGCCCAGGTCCACCGCCACGCAATTATTGTCGGTACGGGCAGATCTGCCGCCGAACTCGCCAGCCACCTAGAGAACAATCCACAATGCCGTTATCGCGTAAGAGGCCTGCTCACGACGAATTGCCCGGATGCAGACACCATTAACCACATTCCTGGTATTCGTGTCATCGGAAAACTAGAGGACCTGCGTGAGATCTCCTGGGCAGAATTCGTCGACGAGATCTTCATCACCCCTCCTTATAGCCCAGATCTGATTTCCGCAGTGATGCGGGAAGCCGAATACCATCACATTAACGTCAGCATTGTTCCAGATTTGAAGGGGATTCGGCCGCACGTGACCTACTCCGGCAATCTCCCGGTTCTCGCAGTGCATCAGGAAATTGTCCCGGCGGGCGCCCTCGCCGCAAAACGCGCCGTAGATATTATTCTTTCATCCTTTGTTCTGTTGCTGCTTTCACCAGTCATGATTCTGACCGCCTTCCTCATAAAGTTAGACTCTGAGGGTCCAGTCTTATATCGATCGTTCCGCGTAGGCAAAAAGGGTAGACGATTCGTGTTTTACAAGTTTCGCACTATGTTTGAAAATGCGGATGAGCTCAAGAACGAGCTTATGGCATTGAACGAGCGCGAAGGACTCCTGTTTAAAATGCAGGAGGACCCGCGAATCACGCGATGCGGTCGATGGCTGCGGAAATATAGCATCGATGAGCTGCCGCAACTGCTAAACGTTGTTATGGGCGACATGAGCTTGGTGGGACCGAGGCCACCCGCGGTTGACGAATATGAGCAGTACCGGACCGAGCATATGCGGCGGTTGGCGGTTAAGCCTGGTATTACAGGGCTCTGGCAGGTTTATGCCAGACAGCATCCATCGTTTGAAACTGCCATCGCATTAGATTTAGAATATATTAACACCTGGCACTTAGGACTTGACTTCAAGCTCCTTCTCAAGACAGTTCCGGTGGTAATTCGAGGAACTGGCACTTGACACTTTGCTTCTGTCCCTCCGGTCAACTTTACACTTAGCAACCACTTTTTCGCTATCTCTTAAGAACATCGAATGCGTAGTCAGGTACTCGCGAAGTGGGCTGGGAAGGGTGCTCTAACACTGTTGGATCAGGCGCTTGTTTCAGCTTCTAGCGCGTTCGCCTCTATTTTGCTTGCCCGTATTCTAACGGTTTCCGCCTATGGCGCCTATGCCATTGCGATTTCGGTATTCTTGTTCCTTTCCAGCGTGCATAATGCATTGTTGCTCGAGCCTTTGGGTGTCTTTGGTTCATCGTCATACCGTTCCAACCTACGAACCTACTTTCTCGCTGGCCTTGGCATCAATTTTGGTTTAAGCATTGGAATTTCAGTTTTTCTCGCACTCGTAATCGTGCTTTACCGTATGGTTACAGGTAATACCCTGGTTTCGTCGGCACTCTGGGGGATGTGCGCAGCCTACATGATACCTACTCTTACGTTTTGGCTTTGCCGTCGTCTCGCGTATCTGCAATTCAGACCTGATATCGCTATCCGCGGATCGAGCATATATGCGCTGCTGGTGTTGGGCGTGCTCTATTGGAGTAGACGAGCTGATTGGTTGTCGCCGGTTTCGGTTTTTGTGATCCAAGGCGCTGGCGCTCTAGTAGCAAGCGTCGTTCTAGTTTGGGGAGCTCTGCCCAAAAAGGGTGTAGCCCAGCAAGCTTTACCTCTGTTCGCTGTGCTCAACGATCATTGGCGATACGGAAAATGGGTACTGGCTACGTCGGTGGGATACTGGCTTACCACGGCAGCCTATTACCTTTTCGTCGGTGTATTCTTACCGTTGGAACGAGTGGCCGAGCTAAGAGTGTTGCAGAATCTTTCAATGCCGATCAACCAATTTCTGGTAGCGCAGACCAATCTCTTGTTGCCCGTCGCCTCAGCTCGTTTTGCAGACCGCGGTGCTGCCGCCCTGCGACAAACCACAAAGTCATTTACGATTTTGTTTAGTCTGGTCGGCGTCCTATATTTGTCCTTATTGACATTGTGTGGTCCAGAGCTGATGAGGATTCTTTATCCAGTTAGTTACATACATGTCGCTGACTTACTGCCATTGTCAGCCGTTCCCTCTTTATTCATCGCGGTGGCGCAGGGAGCTGTTATTGCGTTGTGGGCTCGCCGTTTGTCGCGCGAGGTCTTCTGGGGGTACACCATGTCGGGTGCCACTTCCCTTCTGGTAGGACTTCTACTGACCAAATATTATGGGCTGCTAGGATCACTTACCGGCCTCACGATCGCTTCTGCCGTGTTTCTTACCGTTATTGTGTACAGAAATTATATGATCCAAAAAGGAGAGGTCGCTCTGTTGTCTCCTGAGGAGAAGAGAAATGCATTACCATCGGGCACATACTGACACTGACCGTTTTTCACTCCACACTTCTTGCCACGCTTTTGCTGGGGCGCGGTTTACCTTGTAAACAAACTGTTTCATTTCTGCGTTGGGGCGGAGAAATATATGATGTTTGATTCACGAATCGCAGTTGTAAGCCCCTCTTTGGTGCGAGCGAATTATATTCAACCTTTGTTGCGCGAGCTAGCTAAGATTTTTCCCGATACCATTTTGTTGTGCGGAGAATTTCCCGGCTTTCTCCCCACATGCCGGCAGTCCTTTAAGGTGAAGGAATTGCCGGGAATGCGCGTATTTGGTCAAGACGAAAAAATCAAGTTCCGATGGCTTCCGCTCTCGCTTTTTGGCGAACTGCGCAAGGCACGACCGGACATAGTGCTTATTGGTCAATTCACGATGTGGACGTTCTACGTGGCGCTCTACAAGGCGATTTATGGTTGTCGGGTGGTTTTTCTCTGGGACGGCACCGTGCCAAGCTGCGCTTTCAAGAACTCTCCTTTGCGCCTGCTCTGGCGCAGGGTCTTAGCCCGTTTTGTGGACGCAGCGATTTCCAACACCCGTGAAGGTGTCGACTATCTCAGCGACATCATTCATATCCCACGATCGAAGATACAGCAGTTGATCCATCTCGTTGCCGACGCTGACAGCCTCTGTTGCGAGTGGAAAGGCGATAAGCCCTCGCTGGTTTCAGACGGCGGTCCCGTCTTCCTCTATGTGGGAAGCTTATCGCGACGAAAAGGTGTTCGGTTCCTACTTCAGGCGGCGGCACAACTGGTCGAGGGGGGCGCGAATAACTTCTCGATAGTGGTGGTAGGCGAAGGCGACCAAGAGTACCTCAGGAGTTCCATTTCTCAGGAGATCGAACGATATATACAGATCGTAGGCCCCGTCCAATACACCGAGTTGGGGAAATATTACGAGAACTGCGATGCGTTCATACTTCCGAGCCGTGAGGACGTCTGGGGCATGGTTGTCTCCGAAGCGATGGCCTTCAAAAAAGCGATCTTATGCTCCAAATACGCAAACGCCAAAGAAATAATTGAGCACGGGGTAAATGGGTTCATCTTTGATCCGCTACACCCTACTGAACTTTCGTCGTACATGTTAGAGATCATTCGTAATCCTGGACTCGCGAAGCAGCTTGGCCGAGCCACTCGCGCCTTCGCAGAACGAAATAGTCCGGTCGGCGCCGCCCACCGGATTGCGGAAGTTCTCATTAACCCGAACGCATTGAACAGGCAGGCCTGCCTGGCGGATTTAAGCGACGCACGCGGTCAATGATAAAGATCCGAAATCCATTTCTTGCTCTGCGGATTTTCTTGTCGCGAGGCAACAGCCAATTACTGGCTGCATCGGTCATCGTCGCGCTGGCGATTGCGCTTTCTGTTCCGGTGGTAACCCGCTTATTCGAATGGTCGG
>Ga0209580_10000498_pt1 | contig 21434 bp, 15 predicted proteins | sample Coa_R1_5_FD_187153 | JGI IMG/M metagenome (GOLD analysis project Ga0209580, IMG submission 187153) | Surface soil microbial communities from Centralia Pennsylvania, which are recovering from an underground coalmine fire - Coalmine... | ecosystem: Environmental > Terrestrial > Soil >... | reverse complement strand
CAAGACGGAGATTGGCTCGATGTCCATTCCGACCCTCGAGAGCATCCTGGGCATGATGCCAGCGGAGGATGCCGAGTCGTTTCCGGCGACCGTGAGCGACGACTGGGCCGAGCACGACTTCGCGGTCGGCGGCGGCAACAACGCCGCGGGATCCTATCTCGCGGCCCTCGCGGCTCGCTACGGGAACGTCGAAACGCTGCCGCGGTTCGTTCGTGCGGCCCAGATGGCGGACTACGAGGCGCTCCGCGCGCTCTTCGAGGGCCGCGTCGCGCAGCTCTTTCATCCCGCGACGGCCGTGATCACCTGGATGAGCAATCCCGCGCAGCCGAGCACGACCTGGCAGCTGTACAGCTACGACCTCGAGCCGTTCGCGAGCTACTTCGGCGCGCGCAAAGGCTGCGAGCCGCTCCATATCCAGCTCGACCCTCGAAGCGGCCGGATCGCGATCATCAACCACCTGCCGCAGGCCATCGACGGTTTGACGTACCGCGTGCGTGTCGTCGATCTCGATGGCGGCCTGATCCTCGATCGCTCGGCAGCCGTTGGGCCCGTGGCGGCGAGCACGGCCTCTGACGTGGGACCTGTTGGCATGCCCTCGGAGGCGGCGTCGGTTCAATTCGTGCGCCTGGAACTCTTTGATGCGGGTCATGCGCCCCTGTCCGACAACTTCTACTGGCGGAACCTCGCGGTCGAGAACGACCTGACGGCGCTCGATCGGATGCCTACCGTGTCCGTGGAGGCGGTCGTCGCTCGCCGCGACCAGGGCGGGGTCGTGCGCCTCGATGTAGAGCTGACGAATCGCGGCCGCGCCGTCGCCGTCATGACCCACCTGCAGCTGCGGCGCGAGACCACCGGCGTGCGCGTGCTGCCCGCGTGGTACTCGGACAACTATGTGTCTCTTCTGCCAGGCGAGCGACGCTCGGTCGCCGTCGAAGCTGCCGCGGCCGACCTGGCCGGGGACACGCCGCTCGTGACGATCGACGGGTGGAATGTCACGACGATGCCTCGATCGTTTTCGAAGGGAGGACGATCCGCCGTCGCGCCGAACGACGCGGCGATCGTGCGGACCGGAACCGAGGCGAGACGTCGATAATTTGCGGATCGGCCGTCCTCAAGCAAGTCCAGTGGGTGCTCCCGGCCCTTCGCTGCTACGATCGAGGCATGGCGACAGATCCGGTGTGCGGGATGACCGTGGACCCGGTGCATCCGCGCGGCAAGTTCGAGCACCGCGGCGTGACGTACTACTTTTGTTCGCCCGGGTGCCAGGCGAAGTTCGCCGCCGATCCAGACCGGTGGCTCGATCACCAGGCCGCCACCCGACCCGAGCCCCCGGCAGCGCCGGTGACCATGCCTGTGGAAGGATCCACATCGACCGAGGCGACCGCGGTGTACACCTGCGCGATGCACCCGGAGATCGAGCACGTCGGCCCTGGCGCCTGCCCGATCTGCGGCATGACGCTCGAACCCAAGCTCTTCACGGCGGTCACACCCGACGACTCTGAGCTCGTCGACCTCACTCGGCGCCTCGTCGTCGGCGCATCCTTGACGGCGCCGCTCTTCGTCATCTCCATGCGGGCCATGACGTCGATGGGCTCGGCGAGTCGGGTCGAGCCGTGGTTCGAGTTGGCCCTGGCGTCGCCCGTGTGCCTGTGGGCCGGGTGGCCCTTCCTGGTCCGGGCGGTTGCGTCGGTTCGGTCAGGCCATCTGAACATGTTTTCGCTGATCGGCCTTGGGGTCGTCGCGGCGTACGTCGACAGCGTAGTGGGCGTCGTCGCTCCAGACTGGTTGCCAGCGTCGGTGCGCGACGCGTCAGGCGGCGTGCCGCTGTACTTCGAGGCCGCGTCGACCATTGTCGTCCTCGTGCTCGTCGGGCAAGTCCTCGAGGTGCGCGCTCGGACGCGCACCGGCGATGCGATCCGCTCCTTGCTCCGGCTCGCGCCAGTCGCCGCGGTCCGCCTGCGGCCGGACGGCCTCGACGAGACCGTCGCCCTCGACCACGTCCGCGTGGGCGACCGGTTGCGCGTGCGGCCGGGCGAACGGGTGCCGGTCGACGGCCTCGTCGCCGACGGCGCGAGCGCAGTTGACGAGTCGATGATGACCGGCGAGGCGATTCCCGTGCACAAGCAGCCCGGCGACGCGGTCGTCGCTGGAACGACCAACATGGCCGGGAGCTTCGTCATGCGTGCGGACAAGGTCGGGGCCGAGACGTTACTCGCGCGAATGGTCGCGCTGGTGGCAGCCGCCCAGCGAAGCCGCGCGCCGATTCAACGGCTGGCCGATCGGGTGTCCCAATGGTTCGTCCCGGCGGTGATCGTCGTGGCGGCCGGCGCCGGCCTCGTCTGGGGCCTCGTCGGGCCGGAACCGCGGGCGGCATATGCGCTGGTGAACGCCGTCGCCGTCCTGATCATCGCGTGCCCATGCGCGCTCGGCCTCGCGACGCCCATGTCGATCATGGTCGCGATGGGTCGGGGCGCCTCGGTCGGGGTCCTGTTCCGCAACGCCGAGGCGCTCGAACGCCTGCAGGCCGTCGATACGGTGGTCCTCGACAAGACCGGCACGATTACGCAGGGCCGCCCGGAACTGAAGTCCGTGACGTGGACCGAGGCGTTCGAGGAGTCCGATGTCCTTCGGCTCGCGGCCAGTGCGGAAGTCGGCAGCGAGCATCCGCTCGCCCAGGCCGTGGTCGTCGGCGCCGTGTCCCGAGGCCTGAAGCTCGAACCGGCCGAGCGGTTCGTCTCGGCATCCGGCAAGGGCATCACCGCCCTGGTCTCCGGGCACGAAGTGTCGGTCGGCAGCGCCGATCACATGGACGACTGGCGGATCGACGTCGAATCGCTCGTCCCGCGAGCTCAGACCCTCCGGGCCGATGGCCACACGGTGGTGTTCGTGGCGATCGACGGACGCGCCGCCGGATTGCTCGCGATCGTCGACCCCATCCGAGTCAGCGCCGCCGAAGCCATTCGAGCCCTCCACTTCGAAGGCCTGCACGTCATCATGCTCACGGGTGACAACGCGACGACTGCCCATTCGGTGGCGCGGCGATTGGGCATCGACGACGTTCGGGCCGGCGTCAAGCCCGACGAGAAAGCCCTGGCCATTGCGCGGCTGCAAGCCGACGGACGCGTCGTCGCCATGGCCGGCGACGGCGTGAACGACGCACCCGCCCTCGCCGCCGCCGATGTCGGCATCGCAATGGGCACAGGGGCCGATCTCGCGATGGAAAGCGCCGGCGTCACGCTCGTGAAGGGTGACCTGAGGGCGCTCGTTCGCGCGCGCCGGTTGTCACACGCGACCATGGCCAACATTCGCCAGAATCTGGCGTTCGCCTTTGTGTATAACGCCGTCGGCGTGCCCATCGCCGCCGGCGTGCTGTACCCGTGGTTCGGCTTGCTGCTGCGTCCGGTGGTGGCCGCCGCCGCGATGAGCTTCAGCTCCGTCTCGGTCATCGCCAACGCGCTGCGCCTGCGTCGGGCGCGCGTCGGCTAGCGGGACGGTCGCGACGGGCTGCTAAGATCGGTTCCGTGTCGCAGAAGGAAAGCGCCGGCCTCCTGATGTTCCGACGTCGCGGCGCCACGTTGGAGGTGCTCCTCGGTCATCCCGGCGGCCCGTACTGGGCCGGGAAAGACGACGCGGCGTGGACGCTGCCAAAGGGTGGGATTCGTGCGGGCGAGACACCGCTCGATTCCGCCATCCGAGAGTTCGCCGAGGAGACAGGGCTCGAGGCCCACGGGCCGTACATCGCCCTCGGATCCATCGTGCAGCGGAGCGGCAAGATCGTGCATGCCTGGGCGTTCGAAGGCGACTGTGACCTCGCGGCGGTGCGCAGCAGCCACACCACGGTCGAGTGGCCGCCGCGGTCCGGCCGCTACATCGAGGTGCCCGAACTCGATCAGACGGAGTTCTTCGAGCCCAAACGCGCGCGCAAAGCGATCAACCCGGCGCAGGTGCCGCTCCTCGATCGCCTCGCGGCCGTTGTGAACGGCTGAACGTCAGCCGACGTGAATTCGCGGCCGCCGCAGCGGATTCGCCTCGGCCTTGCGAAGGACTTCCCGGCACACCGGCGCCGTGTCCCCTTCGCCGAAGGCGAGGAACTTCAGCAGGTAGGTGATGGGATTGCCTTCCGTCCAGCCGAAGTAGGCATGAGGGAGCGCCCCCGTCCGATCGCGCAGGTCCAAGAGCAGGCCGGCGATGGCATTCGGGATCGCTGAACTCGTGCAGCGCATGATATTGAACTCGCCGACGATTACCCCTGACACATGGAGGACGTTCGAGAATTCCGACGTGTCGCCGGGCCGGACTTCGAGGAAGAGGATGGCGTCTTCTTCCGGCAGGTGGTGTGACACGAATGCGTCTCGGAGCTTACGCGCGTACTCTTCGGGTAACCCCGTATTCGGCCGGCTGGCCAGAATGCGGAGCGTGCCGCCGGCGGCCGCCGTGGCAAGGAACGACTGAGCCAAGTCGTCGTATTCGATGCCCTCGAGGCGCAGCTCCGTGGAGCGGAGCACACGTGAGATGAGCGACGAGACGACGATCGTGGTGATGAACCACGTCGAGATCTTGAGGCCTTCAGGTCGTTCGATGATGTTGACGACGGTCGTATAGACGAATCCGAGCGTGATGAGGACGAAGCGAGGGCGCCGCCGCACACTCGAGAGGGTGACCGCGACGGCAGCGGACGTCATGAGCATTAAGACGCCCGTCGCATAAGCGCCGCCTTGCTTCTCCACGTCGGCATCGAAGAGGATCGTGACGACAACCGCGATGACGGTGATGATCAGCACCAGGGGTCGGGTGGCGCGCGCCCAGTCCGGTGCCATGCCGTAGCGGGGCAGGTAGCGTGGCACGAGATTGAGGAGACCTGCCATGGCCGAGGCGCCCGCGAACCAGAGAATCGCAATCGTCGACAAGTCATACAGCGTGCCAAACCAACTGCCGAGGTCGCGGTGCGCCAGGTAGGCGAGCGCGCGCCCGTTGGCAACCCCACCGGTGGCGAGCGCGCTTCCCGGCACGAGCGTGGCGACGATAGCCGAGCTGCCAACCAGGAACACGGACATGATGCCGGCAGCTGTCCGCAGCAGCTTGCGCGTGTTCTTGACGCGCGAGGCGATGACTTGGGCCTCGGTCGCGCCGGCACCGCTCACGAGTGGCATGACCGCCACGCCGGTTTCAAAGCCCGACAGGCCCAGCGCGAGCTTCGGAAAGAACCACAGGACCAGGATCGCCATCATCCACGCGTGTGGCTCTTGGGCGAGCGCATGCATCCACCAGTCCGCCATGACGTGAGGCGTTCGCGCGAGGTGCTCGAGTTCGTATCCGACCACCCACGTGTTGAGCGTAAGGTACACGCCAACGAGGAGCACAGCGACCCAAATCGCCTCGCGAAAGCCCTTCAGGAAGATCGCGCCGAGCGCGGCGAGCAGGAGGAGCGTCACGCCGATCTGATGATCGAACAACGCCGGCACGAACGGGTTCTCGATGATGTGCGCGGTAGCGTCCGCGGCCGAGAGGGTGATCGTGATCACGAAGTCCGTGGCCGCGAACCCGAGTAGGCAGAGCACGGCTGCCTTGCCGCGCCAGCGCGGCAGGCGCTCCTCGAGGACAGACAGGCTGCCTTGGCCGCGCGGACTGAGCGCCGCGATGCGCGAATAGACGGGCAGCGCCCCAAAGAGGGTGACGGCCACCAGCACGAGCGTGGCCAGGGGCGAGAGGTAGCCCGCCGCGATGAAGGCGATGCCCGGCTGGTAGCCGAGCGACGAGAAGTAGTCGACGCCCGTGAGGCACATGACTTGCCACCACGGCGCGGTATGGGCGCGAGGTTTTGGCCCGCTCGGTCCTTCTTTGAGTTCCCGCACCAGCCACGCGCGCAGGCCCGCCGCCGCGCGGCTCGATCGCGCCACGGTCAGGCAGCCTACCACGTCCAACCGTGGTACAACGCTCGTCATGACTCCCATACCTGAGGGCCGGACGTCCCGACCGTCCGGCCGGCCGGACCTGCATGCCATGGCGCGCGTGATCATGGCGGAGAACGGATTTCATCCTGATTTCCCGGCCGACGTGGCCGCCGATTTGGCGACGGTGACCGCCGCGCCGCCGCGCGCGGCGCCCGCCGGGGGCGTGCAGGACCTGCGCGGTCTCGTCTGGTCGTCGATCGACAACGACACGTCGCGTGACCTCGATCAGGTCGAAGCCGCCGAGCGACAACCAGATGGGAAGATTCGCGTGCGCGTCGGGATTGCCGACGTCGATGCCTTCGTGCCCGCCGGCCACGCGATCGACCGGCATGCCGGCGCCGAAACGACGACCGTCTACACCGGGATCGAGAACTTTCCGATGTTGCCGGAGGCGTTGTCGACCGACGCGACATCGCTCGTCGAAACGGGCGATCGCCTGAGCCTGGTGATCGACTTTCTGGTGGGCGCCGACGGCGGAGTGGTGTCCGGCGACGTGTACCGCGCGGTCATCCGGAACCGCGCGCAGCTGGCGTACGACGGCGTCGGGGCGTGGCTCGACGGCGGGGCCGCACCGGCGAAAGTGGCGGCCTCGACCGATCTGCAGGCGCAGCTCCGCCTCCAACACGACGTCGCGTCGGTCCTCCGGACGGCGCGCCATGAGCATGGTGCCCTCGATATCGACACGATCGAAACGCATCCGATCGTGTTGAACGACCAGGTCGTCGATCTCGTCCGCCAGCAGAGAAATCCCGCGACCGAACTGATCGAGGATTTCATGATCGCCGCCAACGGCGTGGTCGCGCGCCTGCTCGAGGCCAAGGGCATGGCGTCGATTCGACGCATCGTCCGCACACCCAAACGCTGGGACCGCATCGTCGCGCTGGCCGCCGCACAGGGGGGGCACCTGCCGGACCAACCCGATCCGAAAGCGCTGAATGACTTCCTGTCGGCGCGCAAGACCGCCGATCCGGATCGTTTTGCGGATCTGTCGCTGGCGGTCATCAAGCTGATGGGTCCGGGCGAATACGTGCTCGAGCGACCCGGCGGCCCGTCAGAGGGTCACTTCGGACTCGCCGTTCAGGATTACACGCACTCGACGGCGCCCAATCGTCGATATGCCGACCTGGTCAGCCAGCGGCTGCTGAAAGCGATGTTGGCCGGGCAGCCGTCGCCGTACGCGGACGATGCCCTCGGGGCGATTGCGGATCGGTGTACGAAGATGGAAGACGCGGCGCGAAAGGTCGAGCGCGCGATGTCGAAGCGCATCGCCGCCGTCGCGATGAGTCGCCGGATCGGTCAGGTCTTCGACGCCATTGTCACCGGCGTCACGCCGAGAGGTACGTTCGTCCGGGTGCTCGCGCCGCACGTCGAAGGCCTGCTCGCGTCCGGCGCAGAGGGCGTCGACGTCGGCGACCGTCTCCGCGTGCGTCTCACGCGGACGGACCCCGACCGCGGGTTCATCGATTTCGCAAGAACATAGCCTTCCTTTTAGACAAACCGCACGACGATCAGCGTGGCGTCGTCTTGGAACGAACCGCCCGTCCAGCCCGTGACGGTCCGAATGACACTCAGAGCCAGAGCCTCCGCCGGCGCGTCCTCGAGGCGCGCGATCGTCTCGACGAGCCTGGCGTCGCCGAATTCCTCTTCGTCGACCGACAGCGCCTCGGTGAGGCCATCCGTGAAGAAGACCAGGCGATCGCCGGCGCAAACCGCGCGCTGGCCCGACGTGTAGGTCCAGTCGGACGCGACGCCGAGCACGAGGCCGGTCGTCGTCAGGCGCTCAATCGCCCCCCCGGCGTGACGCAGGATCGGATGGTTGTGCCCGGCGTTCGCATACGTGATCGTGCGCGCATCGGTGTCGATGACGGCGTAGCAGAACGTGACGAATTTGCCGGAGGCGATGTTGCGGCAGAGGAGCCGGTTCACGCTGTCGCAGACGTCGGCCGGCTCGGCCGTCGGCGTCGCGAAAGCCCGCACCGCAGCCTGGAGATTCGACATCAGGAGCGCCGCCGGCAGTCCCTTGCCCACCACGTCGGCGATCGAGATGGCGAGGCGGCTGGGGCTGAAGCGAATCACGTCGAAGCAGTCGCCGCCGATGCCGAACGCCGGGATCCAATGCGACGCGATTTCGCAGCCCGCGAACGCGGGCATCGTCGCCGGCAACAACGCGCGCTGAATGAGCCGCGCTTCGTCGTAGTCGCGGGCGAGCGACGCGTCGCGCCGCCGGGTCGCCTGCCCCTCGTCGACCTCGCGCTTGACGACCTCGACGAGCGTCGCATCGTCCCACGGCTTCTGGACGAAGCTCTTGGCGCCCCGGCGCATGGCGTCGACCGCGGTGTCGATGCTGCCCCAACCCGTCATGACCACCACGGGGAGGGCGGCATCGCGAGCGCGGACGGAGTCGATGAGGTCGAGACCCTCTCGGCCGGACGTCGTGTCGCGCGTGTAGTTCAAGTCCATGAGGAGCAGGTCGTACATCTGCCGTCCGACGCGGTCGATCACATCCGGCACGGAACTGACGAGATCGGTCTCGAAGCCCGCGTCGGTCAAGAGCAGGCGCAGCGCCTGGAGGATGTCGGTTTGATCGTCAGCGACGAGGATGCGGGGCAGCGGTGAGGACATTTGGGGCTTAGGCGTGAAACGCGTGGAGGCTGGAAGCCTCTTCAATCTGGATGCCAAGTTTCGTACGCGACGCTGTCCAAGTCAAAAGCATGAGTCCTTGCACCTTCAAGCCTCCCAGCCTTCCGGCGTTCCAGCCTTCCAGGCGTCAAGCCTCACCTCCTGGCACGCATCTTCCTTAACCGGACGGCGACCGATGCCCTGCGTGCATTGGCCGCCCGGAACCCGTCATAATTTCCCGATTCCGGGACGGTCGAGTTGCATCGACACGATTCGCCCAGCTCCCACGCCCTCATGCCGAATGTGCCCACCGCCTCTCCGCACGCCACGACGGGTCGCGTCCTCATCGCCGACGACCAGGTCAACATCCTCGAGGCGCTGAAGCTCCTGCTCGGCGGCGAGGGGTTCGATGTGGCCACGGCGGCCTCGCCCGTCGAGCTGGTCGCCGCGCTCGAGCGCGCCGACTTCGACGTCGCGCTGATCGACTTGAACTACACGCGTGATACGACCTCGGGTCAGGAGGGCCTGGATCTGCTCGACCGCATCAAGGCGATCGACCCGACGTTGCCCGTGCTCGTCATGACGGGCTGGAGCAGCGTGTCGGGGGCCGTCGAGGCGATGCGTCGCGGTGCGCGCGACTACATCGAGAAGCCCTGGGACGACGAGAAGCTGTTGGCGGCGGTGCAGACGCAGCTCGAACTTCGGCGCGCGCTGCGCCGGAGTCGGCGGCTTCAGGAAGAGAACGCCCGCCTGCAGCGCCGTGATCTCCCGACCTTCATTGCCGAGGCGCCGGCGATGAAGGCCGTCCGCGAGACGATTGAGCGGGTGGCCGCCTCGGATGCGTCGGTGCTGATCACCGGCGAGCACGGGACGGGCAAGGAAGTCGTCGCGAGCCTCCTGCATCGCCTGTCCGAGCGGGCGTCGAAGCCGCTCGTCACGATGAACGCCGGGGGTCTGTCCGAGGGCGTCGCCGAATCGGAGCTCTTCGGGCACGTCAAAGGCGCGTTCACCGACGCGCGCGCCGATCGCATCGGCTGTTTCGAACTGGCGGACGAGGGCACGCTCTTCCTCGATGAAATCGCCAACATGCCTGTCAAGTTGCAGCCGAAATTGCTGCGTGTGCTGCAGACCGGTGAGGTGCAGCGCGTCGGGTCGTCACGGGTGATCTACGTGAACGTGCGGGTGATCTCGGCGACGAACTCCGACCTGAACGCCGAGATCTCGAGCGGGCGGTTCCGCGAGGACTTGTTCTACCGGCTGAACACCGTGGTCATTCACCTGCCGCCGCTCCGCGATCGGCGTGAGGACGCCCGACCCCTGGCCGAGCACTACCTCGCCCAGTACGCCGAGCGGTATCGTCGGGTCTTCGACGGTTTCGATCGATCCGCGCGGCAGGCGATCGACTCGCATCTGTGGCCGGGCAACGTGCGTGAGCTCGCGCACGCGATCGAGCGCGCGGTCCTCATGTCGAGCGGCCCGCAGATCACCGCTGTCGATCTCGGCCTGGGTGCACCCGTCGCGGCCGCACCGCCCGCCGAGGAAATGTCGCTCGAGCAGGCGGAGAAGATCTTCATTCAAAAAGTGCTGGCCAGACACAGCGGCGACGTGCGCAAGGCGGCCGAGCAGTTGGGGATGAGCCGGAGTGCGCTGTACAGGCGGCTGCAGCAGTTCGGACTGTAGACCCCGCCCCTGCCATGGCTGAACACCGCAACGCCCCCCGCGCGCGCAACCTGGAACTCGCGCTGACGCTGTTCGTGCTCGTCGGCGCCGCGCCCGCCGTCGTGCTCGCGGCGCTGTTCCTGAGCCGGAGCGACATGCCTCCGGAATTGCGGTGGACGCTCGTCGTGATCCTCCTGGTGGCCTGGTTCGGCGCGGCGTCCGCGGCACGCCAGATGACCGTGCGGTCCCTCAACCTCATCGCGAATCTGCTCGGCGCGCTCCGTGAGGGCGACTATTCGATTCGAGGCCTGAATGCGCCTGAAGGCACCTCGATGGCGATGGTCATGCGCGAGGTGAACGACCTCGGCGCGATCCTCCGGCGCGGGCGAACCGAGGCCGTCGAGTCGACCGCCCTCCTCACGCATGTGATGGAGGAGATCGCCGTCGCGGTGTTTGCGTTCGACCCGACCGGCCAGTTGCTGCTCGTCAACAAGGCCGGCGAGCGCCTCCTCGGCAAATCGAACGAGGAAGCCGCCGGACTCGCCGCCGCGTCGATCGGCTTCGAGGAGTACCTGACCGGCGACGCACGACGCTTGATCGCGCGATCGTTGGGTGGCCGTCGAGGCCGGTACGAGATGCGCCGCGCGATGTTCTATCGGGACGGCCGGCCCCACCAACTCGTCGTCCTCACCGATCTGAGTCAGGCGCTGCGCGAGGAAGAGCAGGCCGCATGGCAGCGGATCGTGCGCGTCCTGTCCCACGAGATCAACAACTCGCTGACGCCGATCAAGTCGATCGCGCATTCGCTGAAGCGCATTCTGGACCGGGCCCCGGAATTCCAGCGGCAGGACGAGGTGCAGCAGGGCCTGTCGCTCATCGAGGAACGGTCCGGCGCGCTCGGCCGGTTCCTGCGCGCCTACGCGCAGCTCGCCCGTTTGCCGAAACCCCGGCCGCGGGCGGTGCGCGTGCAGGATCTGGTGAGCCGGATCGTCGAACTCGAAAAGCGGTTGGCGGTGACGGTGCATCCGTCGCCCGATGTGCGTTTGTCGGCCGACACTGACCAGATCGAGCAGTTGCTGATTAACGTCGTGCGAAACGCCGTCGATGCCTCGATCGAGACTGGCGGCGGCGTGTCGATCGGCTGGAGGACGGCCGGCGACTGGTTCGAGATGAACATCGAGGACGAGGGCAAGGGCCTGTCGGATACGTCGAACCTCTTCGTGCCGTTCTTCACGACGAAGCCGAACGGGTCCGGCATCGGCCTGGCCCTCAGCCGTCAGATCGCGGAAGCGCACGGCGGCACGGTGTCGCTCGAGAACCGTGGCGGCGTGACGGGATGCCGCGCGACGCTGAGACTGCCGCTCGAGACCCCCGCGTCGACCGCGGCCTAGAGGGCCGTCGGGCCCTCAGACGACCTGGCCGTCGTGATCGCGAGTACCACGCGACATCGAGCGCCGGCGCTGAGACCGGCACCTGGGTGCGCGTCTGGAAGCGCGACGTCAGCGGCGGCTGGCGCATCATCTTCGAGACGAGCCACCCCGCCTGACCTCTCAGTCCGCGCGGAGCGCCTCCGTCGGCCGAACGCGCGAAGCCCGGATGGCGGGAATCGCAATGGCGGTGCACGAGACGACGACGAGCGTCAGCGTGGCGACCGCCAGCGTGCCGGCGTCGTACGTCGAGACCCCGAAGAGCAGCGTCCTGAGCACGCGGCCCGCCCCGAACGTGAGCCCGAGGCCGATGAGGACTCCCGCGACGAGGAGACGGCCGGCGCTGGCGCAGACGAGCCCGACCATCTGCGTCGGCGCCGCGCCGAGCGCGAGGCGAACCCCAATCTCCCGACGGCTCTCGGACACGATCAGCATGAACAAGCCGTAGAGGCCGATCGCGGCCAGGGTCAGCGCCGTGACCGCGAAGAGCGTCGTGAGGCCCGCTGTCATCCGCGGTTCGTCAACCGCGGTTTCGAGCGCGTCCGACAGCGAGCGATACCCGAACACGGCGCGTGACGGGTCGATCTGTCGCACGAGCGGCCGCAGCGATGCCGCGAACCGCGGTGGATCGGCCGCGCGCACGACATACTCCGGATCGGGCCAATCGCCCGGCCGGGCGCAGGCATAGACGTAGGGCACCGCGTCGGCCGCCGGTCCGTCCTCCCCGATGTCGGCGACGACGCCGACGATGAGTTGCGGAATCTGCATGTATTGGGCAAAACGCAGTTCGCGCCCGACGAGGGTCTGGCCCGCGGCGAAGCGGTCGACGAATCGCCGGTTGACGAGCACAGTCGATGCCGCTTTCGGATCGAAGCGGAACGCTGGGCACGGAGCGCCCGCGACCATCGGCACTTTGAGCGCGTCCAGATACCCGGCCGACACCGTGCGGGATCCAGCGGTGACGAACCCGTTGGGATCCGTCCCTGGGACGCCGCTGACCTTGACCTGGTACCGGAGCGTCGCACCGGGCAGGGGCAGGAAGTTCGTCATCCCGATGGCCTGCACGCCCGGCTGCTGGCTGATGCTCTCGATCAGCCGCTGCTGGAGATGGCCGACGGCCGTGCGGTCCTCGTCCCATCGCGCGCCGACGTGAAATGTGTAGGCGCCCTCGGCGGTAAAGCCCGAGTTGACGCGGGTGAGGTTGTCGTAGCTGCGGACGAGGAGCGTCGCCGACACGCACAGCAGGACGCTCAGCGCCACTTGCGCGACGACGAGCAGACGCTGGAGGCGGTGCGCGCCTCCCGCGACGCCGCGGCCGCCGCGCGTCAACTCCGCGACCAGCCGGCGCGTCGCGAGCATCGCGGGGGCCAGGCCGCAGAGGAGCGCCGCAAGCAGGCTCGTCCCAGCGGCAAAGGCCAACGCCCGGCCGTCCATCGTCAGTTCGTTGATCCGCGGCAGCGTGAGGAATGTCGCCCGGATGCCGCCGACCATCCAGACTGATCCGGCTGCGCCAAGGACGCCGGCGACGAGGCACAAAAGGAGCACCTCCTGCAGGACGCCGCCGACGATGCGCCCGCGAGAGGCGCCAAGGGCCGCGCGGACGGCCAGCTCGCGCTGACGCCGGCGCATCTCCACGAGCACCAGGGCCGCGACGTTCGCGAGAGCAATCAGCCAGAGCAGTCCGACCGCGCCGAAGAGCAGCCACAACTCCTGCGACCGGTCGCCGATACGCACGGACTTGAGGCTCGAGACCGCCGTGGCCCAGTCCTTGTCATCCGCGGGAAACCGGACGGCCAGCTCCCGCTCGATCCGATCGAGGTCATCCTGCGCCTGCCCAGCCGTCACGCCCGGCTTCAAGCGGCCGATTCCCGAGAGAAACCGGGCGGAGCGAAGACCGGTCATGAATGGCGTGAGTTGCGCCGGCAGCCAGACATCCGTCGTCGCGCTCGTGAAGCTGGCGGACATGACGCCGACGATGGGATACATCTGGCCACCGATGTGAAGCGCCTGATTGAGCACGCCGGGATCGCGGCCGAAGCGCCGCGTCCAGAACGCCTCGCTCAGGACGGCCGCCGCCGGGCCCCCATAGCGCTCTTCGGCGTCTACGAAGGTCCGCCCGACGATCGGCACCGCCTCGTAGACCCTGAAGAACCGAGGCGTCACGCGGCGGGCCTCGAGCCGCTCGTTGTTGGTCCCACTCGTGTCGGTGACGTTCTCGGAATAGAGCCCGGCGATCGCCACGAACGTGCGGCTCATCTGGTTCCAGTCCTCGACGCGAGCCGGGGCCACGAGGGAGACCTTGGCCGTCGCCGACCGGCTCGCCTCCATGACCGTGACCAGCCGGTCCGCCTCGGGATAGGGCAGCGGCTTGACGAGGATCGTATCGACCACCGAGAAGAGCGCCGTCGTCGCGGCCGTGCCAAGCGCGAGCGTGAGCGTCGCGGTAAGCGCGAAGGCGCGCCGCTGCCACAGCGTTCGGGCGGATCGGCCGAGCGTGTGCCAGTCGGCGAGCGCGAGGAGCATCGAGGTCATCGGATGCCTTTCGTCGGCGTCGCGGCCGGGTCGCGCGATCGCGGGTCGGCCGGACGCCAGAAGGTCGGCCGCTTCGTGCGCGAGCAGGCCGATGAGGCCGATCCCGCCCCGGATCCGGCCCCGGCTCGCCGCCTCTTCGGCCAAGTCGCTGAAGGTTCGCTTCATCTCGTCGCCATGCTGACGCCGGATGGCCGCCGGGGTGAACCGGAGGAACACCCCATGGATGGCGAGGGCCAGGCGGACCCGGGCGGCCGTCTTGGTCATGAGCGGGGCCGCGCGGGGTCGGGCCGGCGACCGCCGTAGACGCGGGCGTCGTGCGCGTGACGGACGAGGCCTTCGAGCCGCGCGGTCTCGGCTCGCAGCACCGCGCGACCGAGCGGCGTCAGCCGGTAGTAGCGCCGGCGCTCGTCGCGCCGGTCCGTGCGGTCGGCCTCCGCGATGAGGCTCAACTCGGCAAGGCGGGCCACCGACGTGTACAGCGTGCCGGTGCCGAGACGCAGGCCGCCGCCGGTGCGCTCGACGATGTCGAGGATGATGCCGTAGCCGTGTCGTTCGCGATCGGACAGCGCGAGGAGGATGTGGAACTGCTGGGGCGACAAGGGCAGGAAGCGGCGCGCGTCAACCATAGATGCATCATAGCTCGATGCATTGAGATTAGACGCAAGTGGCGGCCGTAGCGTTGGCCGCCGCCCCGTCCCGCCTCCCAGCCTCTTCCTTCTCGGAGGCGCCAGCGTCAGCTGTGCTCGTCCAGGGGCACGACCTGGACCGCCGCGTCGCGGACCTCCTCGAGAAAACGGTTCAGGGTCGATCCCCGCATCAGGATTTCCCACCGCGTACGTGCCGTTTGACCGAAAATGACGTGCGTGATGCCTTCGCGCTTGGCGAAGGCGATCAGCCCGTCCGCCGGCCGGTCCGCCTTCACGCGGACGACCGTCGCGCCGAGGGATTCCGCGAGCTGAATGTTGCGATCGAGCGCCGCCCGCGTCGCCTCCGCGTTCTGGCCCTCCGTGGGCGTGTCGACGTAGACGGCATACCAGCGTGCGCCCAGCCGCGAGGCGATGCGCGCGCCGGCCCGAATCACCCGCGGCGCCGCTTCGCTCGAACTCATGCAGACCATGACCCGCTCGGGGATGAGCGCGGGCTCGAGGCCCTCGCGCTGCCGCTGCGACGCCGCCTTCTCGCTGACTTCGTCGGCCACGGCACGGAGCGCCAGTTCGCGGAGCGTCGAGAGATTGCCCACGCGGAAGAAGTTCGCCAGGGCCTGCTCGATCTTCTCGGGCTTGTAGATCTTGCCCTGCCGCAGGCGCGATCGCAGTTCCTCGACGGTCGTGTCCACGTTGATCACTTCGTCGGCCCGATCCAGGAACGTGTCGGGCACGGTTTCGCGCACGCGAACACCCGTGACCCGGCCGACCGCGTCGTTGAGGGTCTCCAGGTGCTGGATGTTGACGGCCGTCATGACGCTGATTCCGGCGTCGAGCAACTCGAGGACGTCTTGATAGCGCTTCGGGTGTCGGCTGCCGGGGGCGTTCGAGTGCGCCAGCTCATCGACAACGCACAACTGCGGCTTGCGATGGAGGATCGCGTCCAGGTCCATCTCGTCGAGGACGACGCCACGGTAGGGGAGCTGCTTCCGGGGGACGACCTCGAGATCCCCGACGAGCGCTTCGGTCTCGGTCCGCCCGTACGTCTCGACCAGGCCGATGGCGACGTCGACGCCGCTGCGGCGCAATGCGTGGGCCTCTTGCAACATGGCATACGTCTTCCCGACGCCCGGTGCCGCGCCGATGTAGATCCTGAGCCGCGCGCGCTCGGCTTCCTGCAGCTTGGCGAGTACCTGATCGGCGGTCGGCCGTTCCGACGACATGCGCCTCAGCTTACTCGCCGCGGGCGGGGCCGTCCGTCCCTTTACGCTTTTCTTATGGCCCGGCCGGCCCAGGGAACCCTTATGGTTTCGTAACGGACTTTCAGCACGTTGCTTATACCGGTCGAGACCACCATGAGAGTGCGTAGAGAGGGAGCCCAGATCATGAGGCGACGATTCGGAATCGCGATCGCGAGCGCCGGGCTCTGTGTTGCCACGTGGGCACAGGCGCAAACCGCATCTCCGCCAGCCGCCGCCGACCCGCAGGGGCCCGCCGCGACACCGCCCGCGCAGGCCACGCCGCCCCAGGCGCCGACGCCGCCCGCGAAGCCGAAGCCCTCCGACCCGTTTGCCTTTGCCGACTTCACGTGGCTGACGGGCAACCCGCGGACGAGCGAATCGCCCATCGACACCAAGGTGTTCACCGGCGAATTCCGGGCCGACACGAACTACACATACAGCTTTAACAAACCGCAGGACGATACGATCGGCGGCTCCAGCGAGATCTTTCGCTCAGGCGAAGTACAGGTCACGCAACTGGGCATCGGTGGGGATTTTCACTACGACAACGTGCACGGCCGCTTGATGACCCAGTTCGGCATGTACTCCGAGGCGACGCCGCGCACCGACGCCAGCCCGGCACGCGGCCAGTGGAACCTCGCCGACGCGTACCGCTACATCTCGGAAGCATACGGCGGCTATCACTGGGACAAGATGCACGGCATCAACGTCGACGCCGGCATCTTCATGTCCTACATCGGCCTCGACAGCTACTACCAGTTCGATAACTGGGTGTACCAGCCGTCGTATGTGTCGTCGAATACGCCCTGGTTCTTCAACGGCTTGCGCATCCAGTTCTTCCCGACCGAGAAGCTGAAGATTGAACCGTGGATCGTCAATGGCTGGCAGTCGTACGGGCGATTCAATAACGCCTTGGGCGTCGGCGGCCAGATCCTGTACCGGCCGAGCGGGTCCGTGTCGATCGTGCTGAACGACTACTACGGGAAGGACACGCTCGGCGTGCCGGATCGCAAGCGGTTCCACACCGACGACAGCCTCCAGGTGAAGTACTTCGATAACAAAAATGCCACCGGCATCGACAAGGGCGCATTCACAGTGACGATCGACGCGGGTTGCGAATCCGGCGGTGGTGTCACCTGCCGCGGTGGCAGTGCGGCGACGCCGTCGCAGAACTTTCTCGGCATGATGCTCTACAACCGATTCTGGTTCGCCAAGGACCGCCAGGCGGTCACCGTTGGCGGGGGCGCGATTAGGAATCCCGGACGATATCTCGTGCTGCTGCCCCCGATTAACGGCGCCACGGCCGCCTCCGGCACGCCGTATTTCACGGAGAACCCTGGTGACCAGTACTCGGCCTGGGACACGTCGTTGACCTACGACTACATGCCGAGTCAGTTCCTGACGTTCCGCGGTGAGTTCAACCATCGCGCGGCAAGCGTGCCGTACTTCTCCGGGGCCGGCGGGGTCACGCCCCCGGGAGGGAACACGGGCAACCCGAGCGCAGTCGTGCCGGGCCCGACGGCAGGTTCGATCTGGGAGCCGGACCTCCGCAAGACCGAGAACCGCGTGACGTTCGCGATTCTCGTGAAGTTCTGATCCGCGGGAACTGGAGTTGCCCATGCTCGATCTCGTGTTCGTGGTCGTCACGCTGGCCTTTTTCGCGGTCGCGATCGCCTACGTCGCGGGGTGCGAGCGTCTGAGAAAGAAAGGCTCGTGACATGACCATCGACCTTGTCGTTGGACTTGTGGTGTCCGTGCTGCTCCTCGGGTATCTCGTCTACGCCCTGTTGGCGCCGGAGAAGTTCTGATGACGGCCAACGGATGGCTCCAGATCGCGGTGTACTTCGTCGCGATCCTGCTCGTGACCGCGCCGCTCGGCCGGTTCATGACGCGCGTGTTTCAGCGTGAGCGCACGTGGCTGGATCCCGTGCTGCGCCCCGTCGAGCGGCTGATTTATCGCCTGACCGGCGTCGACGAGTCGCGCGAGATGCGATGGACAGAGTACGCCGCCGCGATGCTGCTCTTCAGCGTCGTCTCGATGCTCGCGCTCTATCTCATCGAGCGTGTGCAGCTCTGGCTGCCGCTCAATCCGCAGCACCAGGCGAACCTCGAGCCGCATCTGGCGTTCAACACGGCGGCGTCGTTTACGACCAACACCAACTGGCAGGCCTACGCCGGCGAGACGACGATGAGCTATCTGACGCAGATGGCGGGCCTGGCGTACCACAACTTCATGTCCGCGGCGACGGGGATCGCCCTGGCCATGGCTTTCATCCGGGGCATCGCGCAGAAAGAACAGGACTCGTTGGGCAATTTCTGGGTGGATCTGGTCCGATGCTCGCTGTGGCTCCTGCTGCCGGTCTGTCTCGTAGGCTCGCTCGTCCTCGTGTCGCAGGGAGTCGTGCAGAACCTTCGGCCCTACGACACGGCGACGCTCATCGATCCCCAGACCATGACGACGACCGACGCGGCAGGCAAGCCGCAGACCCAGGTCGTCAAGGAACAAACGATCGCACAGGGGCCGGTGGCCTCCCAGGAGATCATCAAGGAGTTCGGCACGAACGGCGGCGGCTTCTTCAACGCCAACAGCGCGCACCCGTTCGAGAACCCGACGCCGCTGACCAATGTCTTCGAGATGTTCTGCATCTTCGCGATTTCGGCTGGCCTGACCTACACGCTCGGCCAGATGACCGGATCGCACGCCCACGGCTGGGCCGTGTGGGCCGCGATGGCCTTCCTCTTCCTGGCGGGCGTCACCACGGTCTATTGGGCCGAGGCCCGCGGCAATCCGATCCTGACCGCTGTCGGCGCGGACCAGACGACGACCGCGCTATCGCCGGGCGGCAACATGGAGGGCAAAGAAGTCCGGTTCGGCATCGCGAGCTCCGCCCTCTTCGCGACGGTCACGACCGATGCGAGCTGCGGCGCCGTCAACGGCATGCACGACTCGTTCACGCCGCTCGGGGGCCTGGTGCCGCTCGTGAACATCATGCTGGGCGAGGTGATCTTCGGCGGTGTCGGCGCCGGCATGTACGGCATCCTCGTGTTCATCGTCCTGTCCGTGTTCATTGCGGGGCTGATGGTCGGCCGCACGCCGGAATACCTCGGCAAGAAGATTCAAGCCTTCGACGTGCAGATGGCCATGCTCGTCGTCCTCGTGTTCCCGTTGACGATTCTCGTGCTGACCGGGATTTCGGTCGTGGCGTCGACCTTCGGCTTGTCCGCCCTGACGAACACGGGGCCGCACGGGCTGTCGGAGATCCTCTACGCCTTCACCTCGGCGGCCGGCAACAACGGATCGGCGTTCGGCGGGCTGAGCGCGAACACGCCCTGGTACAACGACTCGCTCGGCATGGCCACGCTCATCGGCCGCTTCCTGATGATCCTGCCGATGCTCGCCATCGCCGGGAACCTCGGCATGAAGAAACGCGTGCCGCCGTCGCCGGGGACGTTCCCCGTGACGTCGCCGCTCTTCGCGACGCTCCTCGTGAGCGTCGTGCTCATCGTCGGAGCGCTCACGTTCTTCCCGGCGTTGAGCCTGGGGCCGATTGTGGAACACCTTCTCATGGTGAAAGGCCAGGTCTTTTGACGTGGTGGCGACCCAAGCGAAGTCCCTGTGGAATCCTGAAATCATCCGCGTCGCGACGCGCGATGCGGCGCGCAAACTCCATCCGCGCACGATGATGAAGAACCCCGTGATGTTCGTCGTCGAAGTCGGCAGCCTCATCACGACGCTGGCGCTCGTTCGCGATGCGATCCTGGACCGGCCGGGCCTCGGGTTCGAGTTCCAGATTACGTTCTGGCTCTGGCTCACGGTCCTGTTCGCCAATTTCGCCGAGGCGATGGCCGAGGGTCGCGGCAAGGCGCAAGCCGACACGCTCCGCAAGGCCCGGACGGAGACGGTGGCGAATCTCCTGAAGGCCGACGGGCAGACGACCGAAACGGTGCCGGCCGCGCGGCTGCGCGCGGGTAACGTCGTCCTCGTCCGAGCGGGGGAGTTCATTCCGGGCGACGGCGAGATCATCGACGGCGTCGCGTCGGTCGACGAATCGGCGATCACGGGCGAGTCGGCGCCGGTCATCCGTGAGTCCGGCGGCGATCGGTCGGCCGTCACCGGCGGCACGCGCGTGCTGTCGGACTGGATCAAGGTGCGCGTGACGTCGGACCCCGGCCATAGCTTCCTCGACCGGATGATCGCGCTCGTCGAAGGCGCCGAACGGCAGAAGACGCCGAACGAAATCGCGCTCAACATCCTTTTGGCCGGTCTGACCATCATCTTCTTGCTCGCCGTGGTCACGCTCGAGCCGTTCGCGATGTATTCGGGCGCGCCCCAGTCGCTGTTCGTCCTGATCTCGCTGCTGGTCTGCCTCATTCCGACGACGATTGGCGGCTTGCTGTCGGCGATCGGCATCGCCGGCATGGATCGCTTGGTGCAGCGCAACGTCCTCGCGATGTCTGGCCGCGCCGTCGAAGCGGCGGGCGACGTGCAGACGCTGCTGCTCGACAAGACCGGCACGATTACGTTCGGCAATCGGCAGGCCTCCGAGTTCGTGCCGCTCCCGGGCGTGACCGAACGCGAGCTGGCCGACGCCGCGCAGCTCGCATCGCTCGCGGACGAAACGCCAGAGGGCCGCTCGATCGTCGTGCTGGCGAAGGAGAAGCACGACATCCGTGGCCGCGACTTCGCCTCGATGGACGCGACCTTCGTGCCATTCACGGCTCAGACGCGGATGTCCGGCCTCAATCTGGGGCGCCGCGAGGTTCGGAAGGGCGCGGCGGACTCCATCGCGAAGTACGTGACCGCCCATGGCGGGACGGTGCCGCCGGCGCTGCAAGCCATCGTCGACCGCATCGCGCGCGCGGGCGGCACGCCGCTCGTGGTCGCCGATGGCCAGCGGCCCCTCGGTGTCGTGTACCTGAAGGACATCGTCAAGGGCGGCATCCGGGATCGGTTCGCGGCCCTCCGGGCGATGGGCATTCGCACCGTCATGATCACCGGCGACAACCCGCTGACCGCAGCCTCGATCGCCAGCGAGGCCGGCGTGGACGACTTTCTCGCCGAAGCGACGCCGGAAGACAAGATGCGGCTGATCAAGAAGGAGCAGCAGGAGGGCAAGCTCGTCGCCATGACCGGCGACGGCACGAACGACGCACCCGCGCTCGCGCAGGCCGACGTCGGCGTGGCGATGAATACGGGCACGCAGGCCGCGAAGGAAGCCGGCAACATGGTCGACCTCGACTCGAGCCCGACCAAGCTCATCGACATCGTTGAAATCGGCAAGCAGCTGCTCATGACGCGTGGCGCGCTGACGACCTTTTCGATAGCCAATGACGTCGCGAAGTATTTCGCGATCATCCCGG